>Ga0209399_10000514_pt1 | contig 23233 bp, 21 predicted proteins | sample OV2TP3_FD_184130 | JGI IMG/M metagenome (GOLD analysis project Ga0209399, IMG submission 184130) | Hot spring microbial communities from Beatty, Nevada to study Microbial Dark Matter (Phase II) - OV2 TP3 (SPAdes) (version 3) | ecosystem: Environmental > Aquatic > Thermal springs > Hot (42-90C) ... | reverse complement strand
GGTGGCGGCGCCGCGGGCAAGGAACAGATCGTTGGTGCGGATCAGGAAGTTGCCCTTCATCTGGCCGATCTCGCCCTTGTCGGAAATCCACAGATCGCCCTGGCCGCCGGTGAACACCAGCAGCGTCACCCAGGGGTTTTCCGGCTTGGCGACCAGGATCCGCACCGTCACCCCGCGGGGCGTCGGCACGTCCTCGACGGCGGCCGGGGGGGTCGCCGCGAGCGCGACGGCGACCGCGAACGCTGCGATGGCCCCGCCGATGCTTGCCGGCTTCATCGCCTGCTCGCCCCGGGTTAGCCATCGACGGCGGCGTCGCGGCAGGCGACCTCGCCGTCGGCGGCGACGTCCACCAGCCGGAACGGGAAGGGGGCCGAGCAGAACGCCGGCGGCACCGAGTAGTGCACGCCGCCGCGGCTGATGGAAAGGCTGCCCGGGTGATAGTGGCCCGACAGCACGGCGCGCACCCGGCCCGAGCCCTCGATCATCCGCTTCATCCGCCGCGAGCCGATATAATTGTAGCGCCAGCCGGCGACGGTCGGCGGATAGATCATGTAATGCTGCAGGTGCACCTGCCACGGCGAGTCGTCCCTGGCGCCGCCGCCGTCGCCGACCGTGCGCTCGAACAACGCCCGCCGGGGCCCGGTGCGGAGCGGCGTGCGCTCGGCGTCGAGCTCGTCGCGGAAGGCGACGAAGCGCACGCCGGCGATATCGCGAACCGCCGGCGCGCGGCCGAACACGGCGTCGAAGATCGCCTCGTGGTCGTGGTTGCCGGGGATCACCAGGGTGGGCAGGCCGGTCCGCTCGAGCCACTCCTTCATCAGCCGGTAGTCGGCGGCGGCGTGGCGGGCGAGCTCGGGCGACGGCGGCGCGTCGGCGGCGCCGAGGCCGCCGGCTTCCACCTCGGGCACGTCCAAGAGGTCGCCGGTGAGAGCAATGACGTCGGCTTGCAGCTTCGGCAACTGCGCCGAAAGCCTGTCTAATGCCGCCGGCATCTCGCGCGACAACCGCTCGGCCTTGGTGGCGGTGCCGGGGATGGCCCGGCGCAGGTGCAGGTCGGTGAGGTGCAGGATGCGCACGCGATTGTCCTTGGCGGCGCCCTTGATGCCCCGCTCGCCGGCGGCGTCGCTCTTGGTCCGGCCAGTGTATCAGGAATCAGGCGCGCAGGCCGCGGGCGAGGTTGCGGTCGATCTCGATCAGCGGCGCCAGGTTCCGTTGCGCCGGCTCGGCCAGGGCCTTGACGGTCTGCCGGTCGACGAACAGCGACAGGCTCAAGAGATCGCTCTTGACGTCGTCGGGGAGCGGGTTCAAGGCGTCGGCCACGTCGGCCTGCAGCAGCGTCCACAGCGTGCGGTTGAACGCCAGCGCCTTGGCGTAAAGGGCGTAGTCGCCGGGCCGCCGGCCGGCCTGGGTCATCAGCAGCACCGCCTTCGACAACGCCGCCGCCTCGGCGGCGCGCGGGCCGACGGCCAGCTTCTGGGCCCGCTGGTAGACGTCGATGCCGGCGCTGGTCATCGGATGCTCCCGCCTAGAACAGTTGCAGCACCGCGCGCTGGCTTTGCGCGGCGATGTTGAGTCCGACGGCGCCGAGCGCGCCGGCGAGCCGCAGCGACACCAGCTTCGCCGCCTCCTCGTTGAGGTCGGCGAGGGTCAACTTGCCGGCGCCGGCGGTGAGCGTGTTCGCCAGTTCCTCGGTGAAGTCGAGCCGGGTGCTGAGCAGCCCGGCGTTGGACCCGAGGGTGGACGCCGAGGCGCGCAAGCCGGCGATGCCGCCGTCGAGGCCGGCGATGGCGGCGTCGATGTCGGCGTCGCCGGCGAAGCCGTTGAAATCGCCGGCCGCGGTGCCGATGCCGAGCGACCCCGAATCCGACGGCTGGCCCTGAATGGTCAGGCTCGAGCCGGCGCCGGCGCCGAGGTCGACGGTCAGGCTTTGCGCCGGCGACACCAGCAGGCGGACGCCGCCGAAGCTGACGTCCTGGGCGAGGGCGTCGATCTGGCCCCTGAGCTGGTCGAACTGAACCGCCGCCGCGGCGCGGGTGGCGGCCGAGCCGCCGCGGGCGGCGGCGGCGATGCCCTTCAGCTGGTTGGCGACGCCGGTGATGGCGTCGATGCCGGCCAGCGCGCCGCCGATGGCGATGGCGGCCTGGCCGATGCCGTCCTTGACCTGCAACAGCTCGCCGGCGCGCCCCGAAAGGCCTTCGGCGAGGAAGAACGCCGGCGCGTCGTCGATCGGCCGGTTGACCCGGAGCCCGGTCTCCACGCGCTCGCGGGTGACGTCGGTGAGGGCGGTGGTGCGCTGGCTGGCGACCAGCGCGCTCCTGAGTGCGGCGGAAAGGGTGATGTCGGCCAACGGACGCTCCCCACGGTCGCCCCGGCGCCGGGCTTTCGTCGCGACGCCACATGGCCGGGAACTCTACGGCAGCCGGCGGGCCCCGTCAGTGATCGGGGTCACAGGCGAAAAGTCTTGCGATTTCAAGTTCCAAGCTCGACCTCGCGGATCGCCTTCTGGTAGTCGACGTCGCGGCGCCAGCGGCTGACCACCTCGCGCGCCGCCGTCGGCGTCAGCTTGTCGTAGAACTCGAGCACGCGCTGGGTGCCTCCGTGGTCGATGGCATCGACCGCCGGCCGCGCCATCCGGCTCAGGCTGAAAATGGTCGAGAAGTCGCCGCTCGACATCTCGGCCGCCTTGCACGCCACCGCCAGCCCCTCGCCGCCGGGCTCGAACAGGATGCGCTTGATCAACGTCGTGTGCAGCCCGGTGAGGCGCCGGAACATCGCCTCGAAAAGGAACACCTCGCCGTCTTTCAGCGCCCGGATCATGGTCTTGGTGAGGCCGAGGCCTTCTTTGTCGACCTCCTCGGCCAGCGCGTCGGTCTTGCTCTTCGGCGCGCCGGCGGCGGCCGCCTGCTCGCGGCCGGCCTTCTCCAACATATCGTCGAGGGCCGTGCGGTCAAAATCGAAGTTGTCGACGATGTACTTGCGAAGCGCCGCCGACACCCACATGTACATGCGTTTTGCGAACTCCGGCTCCAAGTCCTCGCGGCGCAGGATCGGCTCCTGGAAGGCATCGACGCGCTTCGATTCCTCGACCAGGTATTCCATGGTGGCGAGCGAGATCCTGGCGCCTGCATTCTTGAGGAGCGTGGTGATAACGCTCTCGGCGCCGGTCTTGACCAACTCGTCGGAGACCTTTTCCGGCACCGTTTCGCGGACGGCGACGGCCAACTGGTGCTCGAGGGTGCGGTGGTGAATGACCTCGATCAGGTCCCGCTCGCGCAGCGCCGGGCTGTCACGAAGCACGAAGTAGGCGACCTCGATCTCGTCGTTTGCGAGCATCTTGACGAGGTCGCGCGGCGCGTCCGACTGCGTCGCGAGCTGTTCGCTGACAATCCGGCGCAGCGCCATCTCGGCGTTGTGCAGCATCTTGCGCAGGATATCGAACATCAAGGCGCGTTCCCGATCGGTGAGAACGCGATCCTTGCCGGTGAACAGATCGGAAATGGTCTCCGCCAGCAATTGCCGGCGCGCCGCCGACTTGTCGCGGGCCAGATCGAGGAGGTAGTTGCCGTCGAACTCGGACATTCTCGCCGTTACCCGGTTTCCTGGGCCCGCCCCGTTTCTCGGGCACGCCCGCAAGGTGTTGCACACACAAAAACCTGCCTGCGGGCGACGCCTGCCCGCCGACAACCCAACACCCCTGCGAGGCCGGCGATCGGCTGCCGGCTTATTTTATTGATTTGAAACCCATAATAACCGCAAACCGTGGCGGCAGGGAATCCCTAATTTTGGAGGCCGGGAGGGGGCTTTTTCGCCCTCGCTGGCCGACCCCGAGCACCGTCTTCCCGAGGCTGACGGCCTCGAACTTCAGGCCCTGCTTGCGCCCGTGCGCGTAGGCGGCGCGTGTTTCCGCCGCGGTCGACCGGCGGGCGAGAAGAAGGAATTTCAACTTCCGGGCATCGCCCCGCCGCCGTCGCCGACGAGCGTGAACGGCGCCCAGAATAGCGGGTGCGCGTAACTGTAAACCGTCTTGCCGGTGGCGCCGTCGAGGTGGCCGGGACCATCGATCATTCCCACCATCGCCTGCCGCAGCGCTTCGGCGCGGCTCAGAGCCGGCCCCGCCGCCTGGCGGCGGAACAGGTCCGTGGTCAGGGCCCTGGCGGACGTGGTCTCGACCGGCCAGTTGCTGACCAGCAATGCCCGCGTGCCGGCATAGAAGAACGCGCGCCCGAGCCCCGATACGGCCTCGGCGCCGGCACCCTCGCCGGCGCCGGTATTGCAAGCCGACAGTACTACCCAGTCGGCGTCGAGCTTGAGGCCGAGAATTTCGCCCATGGTGAGAAGCCCGTCGTCGCTGCCGCCAACCACCTTTGGTGACGACAAGGCGAGCGCCGGCTGGGTCAGTCCGTCCAGATCCCCCGGCACCAGCCCATGGGTGGCGAAGGCCAGCACTTTGAATCCTGAGAGATCCATGCCTTTGACGCGACCCTCGCTCGCTTCCTTGCCGACGAAGATGCTTTTGGTGAGATCAGTGTTCATCGCGATGGCGATACTGCGCACCTCGTCGGCGGTATCCGGCAGCGGCGGCAGCACCGACAAGTCGGCGCTCGCGAGCTTATCGGTTGCCGGTGCCGCCCGCAGCCGCACCGGCAGGCCTCGGGTTTTGGTGACTCCGCGCACGGAGACGGTCCCCGGCACGACCGGAGATGGTTGTACCGATGCCGACGGCGCCTCACGGAACAGCGGATCGCCGAAACCGGCGAAGGCCAGACGCTTGTCGTTCCCGGGCGGCAGACGGCGAAGCGTTCGTAGCGATACCACCGACGGCAGCACTGTCACCCCATGACTCCGTGCCAACCACGGCACCTCGCGGTAGTTGGCGAATAAAGGCTCCTTCTCCGGGCCGAGCGTCACCGCCGCCGTCGGCAACAGCGACAGAGGCAGATGCCCGAGCGGGCCGTGCGCCACCACCAACAGGTTCTTCGCGTCGCGCCACCCGGCCGCGACCGGCTCCAGCAGCGCCTTGTAAAGCCCATACGCCTCCTTGAGGTCGAACTCCGGGATATCGCCGAGCGTCCTGGCGTTGGGTTGCAACGCCGAGCGCAACGCCGCCACCTTGATCGAAAGCTCCCGCTGCCCCAGCGGCACGACAGCGAATGCAACCGTGCCGCTCTTCGGGATCGCCCACACGTGGGTTCGCGACTCGCCGACGAACGCCGAAATCAGCGCCTCACCGGGTCTCAGCGCCGCCCGGGCCTCGGCCACCGTCGCGGGCTTCGGGGCCATCAGGTCGGCGTAATCGGGAAAGCGCGCCTCGACCTCCTTCAACAAGGCGGTTCGCGCGGCGCGCAGGTCGGCAATCGCGGCCTTTGTCGCTTCCAACCTCGCCGCGCTCTGTTCCTGGTTCGGCCGCGCATATTCCTCCGCCATCGTGGCGTGAAGGGCGGTGATCTGCTTCTGAGTGTCCTGCTCCCGGCGCGCCAGTTCGGCGAGTGCCGGGTCCTTGACGGCGGCGCGCGCGCTGCTCGCCGAGAATGCATATTGAACTGAACTCAAATTCGCGACCCCGGCCAGGCGGAAGGCCTCGGCGACGGCGTCGATTCTTGCCTCGGTCTCGGCCGCGGTGCCGCGGATATCGGCAAGAAGCCCGATGTACGCGTCGAGGATAATTTGCAACCGCCGATCGCGCGCCCGGAAGGTGGTGGACTCCTCGTCGGCTTGGCGTGCGTTGGCCAGTAGGACATCGACGGTAGAGGCGAATTCCGGCAGCAGCCCCTGCCGCTCGCCGGCCGCGTACCGGGCCATGGCGAGGAAGCCACGGATCTCAGCGGTCCGATAATGATCCTGACCGTAACGCTCGCGGATTTTCTGGAAAGCCATCTTCAGCCCGGCGGCCGCCTCGGCGGCGTTGCCCGCCCGCAACAGCGCCAGCGCCCGATACAAATCGCCGGCGAATAACCGCTCGAAGGACTCGGGGTCCTTGGCCATCGACCCTTTGATCGCCGTGTAGTGGTCGAACGCTTCATGCCACCGCCCTTCGGCGACAAGCGACTTGCCAAGCACGCTTTGGGCCGCTGCCATGCCGAGACTTTCCGGCGCAGCGCACATGGCCCGGTAAATACCGACCGTTTTTCGTGCCAGGGCGGCGGCATCGCCGTAACGGCCTTGTTCGTAAAAGACCTCGCTCAGCTTGGTCAGGGCGCTACCGACAAGGGTCGAGCGCGTCTGCGACACGAGGCGGTGTTGCAGCACTTCGCGCAAGGCGATTTCCGCCTCGACCAGGCGCCCCTGCAGCATCAGGTTCCGGGCTAATGCGGCTCGCGTGAACTCCATCCGCTGGAGAAGCCTGCCAAACGTTTCGGACGCTTCGCGGCCATTCTCCAGGGCTTGGCGATAATACGCCTCGGCCTCGCGCAGCCTTCCCTTCGATTGGGCGATGGCGGCGCGGCCTTCGTTGAGGTGGAAATTCGTGTAGGCAATATGGGCAAGAATAGTGATTCTGGCCCGGCCGACGTACGATTCGGCCGTGGCGATGGCGGAGTCCGCTGCCTCGAAATCCCCGGCATAGGCATGAAGGGTCGAGAGCATCGCGTACATGCCACCCACCATGCCGAATATGGTGTCCGGAACCGCGTCAATGCCCCATTGCATGATTCTGATGCTGCGGCGGTAATTGCCTCTCACGAATTGCTGGTCGGCTTGGTCTTCCGCGAACACCACCGCTGGCGCCTTGCCCGGCATGGCAAGCGGAAAGCTACTCAACATGCTGCGTATCTCTTCGTCGCTAAGACCCGCGTCGAGACAGCGGACATTGCTCGCGCTCGGTTCCGGGATCGCGGCCAGAATGCCGTCGATGGAGCGTGGCGGCGGCGTGAATGAAGAGCTTTCGAACTTGGCAGCGACATGCCGAGCTTGTTCCAGCGACAGCGCTGGCCGGTCCGTTTGGCATGCGGCGGCCACGAACGGCGCAAGCAACAATACCGCCGCGCGCGCACCGCGCCGCTGCCTTCGATTTTCCGTCGTGAAACCCAGGCCGGGAACGTGCATGGCGTTCCCCACCTCTCAAAATCCAACTTAACGTACCAAATCTATCAGCGGTCTTGATTAAACGCCATATCCCGATGCGTGCAGACGGGTGGCTCGGGCTTTCCGCCTCATCGTTCGGTCGGACCGCCGGCGCGATCGGGATATCAGATGCCCAAGGCCACGATCGTCTTCTCGAAGCTGACGGCCTCGAACTTCAGCCCGCGCCGTCGCCCGTGCGCGTAGGCGGCGCGGATCTCGTCCGCGGTCGGCCGGCGGGCCAGCGGCCGGTAGCGCTCGCGGAACCGCGGGCCCTCGGGATCGGTGAAGGTGTCCGGGTGGTACTGGTCCATGATGTTGACTGGCGCCGACGGCATGTGCTCGGCGATCCAGTCGAGCACCGGAATGGTGCAGCACTCGACGTGGTCCGGCATCACCAGATGGCGAATCGTCAGGTCCTCTCCCCAACTTTCGACCAGACTCAGATTCTCGGTGACGACGTCCCAGTAGAACGGCGTGCGTGCCAGCTCAAGCGCGCAGCGCCCGGGCCCGAACTTGAAGTCCGGCAGCCACACGTCGATCAGCAGCCGGAGAATCTTCATCGTCTCCGCCGACATGATGAAGTTGGAGTTCCACAGCATCGGCGCGTTGAAGTCGCCGTCGCCGAAGTCGTCGCCCAAGCCGTCGGCGGGACCCACGAACGGATCGGCCTTGGCGCCGAGCGCGCGCACCAGGTCCACACGCGACGGCCGGTAGCCCGGCTCGCCGAGGATGGCGATGGCGTCGACGATCGCGTGCAGGTGAATGGTCGGGTCGCCGCCGACCCAGTTGATGTTGTGACAGCCCTCGCGGCGCAGCAGCCACGCCATGGCGGCGAGCGTCGCCGCGTCGACCGCCATGCCGTTGTCCTTGTCGGTCGAGATGTCGCCGTTCTGGCAGAACGCGCAGCGCATGTTGCAGGACGTGAAGAAGATAGTGCCGGAGCCGAGGCGACCGCGATACACCAGCTCCTCGCCCGGGTGGTGGAAGAAGGTGGAGACGCGGCTTCCGGAATCGAGCTTGCAGGTGCCGAACTTGGCGCCCAGCACCCGGTCGACGCCGCAATCCCAGCGGCAATAGTTGCAGTGGCCGAGCATGCGCCGGGCGAGCGTCCGGCAAAGCCCGAGCAAGCTCGGGCCGGAGACGAGCGGCGGCGGCGGGCCGCCGTCGCGCACTTGGCGCCAGCGCTCCAGGAACTCCGGCGTCAGCCGCCCGAGCTCGGCCCACAGCGCGTCCTCGGGCGCATCGAGGCGAACGGCCGCCGGCACGGCGCGCGCGATCCTCAGTTTGGCCGGGCGGCGGTCGGCGGCGACGGCGCGGTACCAGGAAAGGCGCGCCGCCAGGCCGGGGTCGTCCCAAACCCACAATCGGTCGAAGTCGCGCATGGCATCCCCCATGCCGCCCCTAAGAGGTTCTTGGTGGCCGGCCGGTCAAGTCTGCGTGAGGACGCTTGTCAGCGGCCGGCCGCCACCTAATATTTGGGCGCGAGGCACCATTAAACAACCGATTGGGCCAATCCCATGGAAAAAGCGACATTCGCGGCGGGCTGCTTCTGGGGCGTCGAGGCGGCGTTCCGCCGCGTCCCCGGCGTCATCGACGCGTCGGTCGGCTACACCGGCGGCACGGCGCGCAATCCGACCTACGAGAACGTCTGCGGCGGCCATACCGGCCACGCCGAGGCGGTCGAGGTGACGTTTGACCCGGCGAAGGTCAGCTACGAAGATCTGCTCAAGGTGTTCTGGTCGATCCACGACCCGACCCAGCTCAACCGCCAGGGGCCGGACGTCGGCGATCAATACCGCTCGGCGATCTTCTGCCACACCCCCGAGCAGGAGGAGGCGGCCAAGGCGTCGAAACAGGCGCTGCTGGACTCGGGACGGTTCGGCCGCGACATCGTCACCCAGATCGTGCCGGCGAAGGACTACTGGCGGGCCGAGGACTATCACCAGCGCTACGAGGAAAAACACAACCGCCGGCGCTGGTTCTAAATCCTTGCGAAACACCATTGCGATCAATTCCCCCTCTCCGCCCTCCGGGGCGGAGAGGGCGGGGTGAGGTGGGGGATCGTATTGCAGTAACCCACCTCTCCCGGCGCGCGTGCGCGCGCCACCCTCTCCCCTCTTGAAGGGCGGAGAGGGAATTTTGCAAGGGCGCCGATGAGCTGCGTCAGTCGGTCGGGTGTGGGCCTTGCGTCGGGTGGTCCTGCTCGCGGGTGTTCTTGCGGGCGGTCGCCATGAGGTTTCTCCTCGTTTCGAAGCCGCCATTGTCGCAGACGCGACTTGCCAAAACGTAAACGCCCGGCGGCGCCGCCGGCGCATACGAAAACGACCCGGGGGAGCCCCGGGCCGCGCGGGCTTGAGGCGTGGTCGGGCGGCGCCGCTTACACCGGCGTGCGCTCGGCGTCGCGGCGGGCCTTTTCCTTGGCCTGCTTCTGGCGCTTGGCTTCCATCTGGCGGCGCGCCTTTTCCATGGTCTTCTGGGCGCGGCCGGCGTCAAACTGCATTCGCTTGCTTTTGCTCATCGGCGTTCTCTTTAGGGGTGGACGGCGGCGGCGTTGTGCAGCCGCGAAGACGACTGTCAGGCGGCCTCGCCGCCCGAGCGCCAGGCGGCCGTGCCCTTGCAGGTCGGGCACACGCGCTGGCCGAAGTGCTCGGACGTGAAGTGCTTGGTGCACATCAGGCACCGGCGGCGCTTGCGCTCGTTGCGGCGGTCGGACTTGGGCTTCTTGTTATCGTTATGGCGGCTAGCCATCGCATTCGCTCCTGGGTCGCGCGAGTCGGTCAAAACCGGAGTCCGGGCTCATGGGCGATTGCCCTGCCCCTGACACGACGACGCGCCGGGATTTTAAGCTGTCCGGAGGACGCTGCCCTAAACGTCGAAACGGTTAAAGTTGGCCGAGATCACGGGGTCTCTGCCCGTAATATATAGGGGAGTGGGGCGAAAAAGGCAAGCTTTACGGGCACTTCCAGGATTATTACCGTATTACAAGCTGTTAAAAGCTTGGAAATCCTAGGCTCCCGGCGGGAACCTGCGCTGCCGCCGAACGGCCCCGTGAGGGGTCCCCGGGGCGGTTCAGGCGCGCTCCAGGACGGCACAGAAGAAACCGTCGGTGCCGGTCGAGGCCGGGCTGAGGCGCAGGCTCGGCCCGGTCGGCGGCGGCGGACCGCCGACCGTCTCCGCCCACACGGCATCGATGGCGAGCGGCCTGAAATCGCCGTGGTTTTCCAGGAACCAGGCGGCCTGGCGCTCGTTCTCCTCCTGCAGCAGCGAACAGGTGGCGTAGACCAGCCGGCCGCCGGGCCTGACCAGGGCCTGCGCCATGCCGAGGATGCGCTGCTGCACGCCCATCAGGTCGTCGAGGTCGCCGGGCGAGAACCGCCAGCGGGCGTCGGGGTCGCGCCGCCAGGCGCCGGTGCCGGTGCACGGCACGTCGGCCAGCACCCGGTCCATGGTTTGGGCGTTGTCGGTGACCCACGGCTCGTTCATCGCCGCCACCACCTTCAGCTGCACGGCGGTGGCGCCGGCCCGGTTGAGGCGCGGCACCATGCGCTCGATCCGGTAGCCGGAGATGTCGCAGGCCCAGACGTCACCGACCACGGCGCCGTCGACCGCCATCGAGGCCGCCAGCGCCAGCGCCTTGCCGCCGCCGCCGGCGCAGAAGTCGACGACGCGCATGCCCGGCTGGGCGCCGGTCAGCAGCGAGACGAGTTGCGAGCCTTCGTCCTGGACCTCGACCCAGCCTTTCTTGTAGGCGGTGGTGCCGGCCAGCCGCGGGCGGCCATGCAGCCTGAGCCCGATCGGCGACAGCGGCGTCGGCTCGGCGTCGACGAATTCGGAAACCAGCGTGGCGCGCGCCTGCTCCGGGGTCGTCCTCAGCATGTTGACGCGCAGATCCACCGGCGCCTGCTGGTTGAGCGCCGACATCTCGCGCGCCAGCGTCTCCGGCCACATCTGGCTAAACGAGCGGTCCATCCAATCGGGATATTCGAGCCTCACCGGCCGCGGCATGGCGTCGTGGACGAGCGGCCGGCCGTAGAGGGCCGCCGCCAGCGCCGCCTCGTAGGCGGCGAGCGGCTCGGGGCAGTGGCGGGCGCCGCTGAACGTCTTCGCCGTCGCCTCCGGCGATGACTTGTCCTCGAGCGCCAGCTCGGCGACGACGCGCGCCCGCGCGTCCGGCTTGATCGTGGCCCCGGTGCGGGCGATCCACCAATCGAGGCGGGCGCGGTGGCGCATCACCCGGTAGATCATGTCGTTGATCGCCCGGCGGTCGCCGGAGCCGGCATAGCGGCGCCTGCGGAAATATTCGTCGGCGATGCGGTCGGGAGGCTCCCGGCCGGCCCAGATGGTGCCCAGCAGCTCGATCGCCGCCTGGACGCGGGCGCCGGGAGTCATCTTGGCAGTTCCGGATCGGCGGACGGATCGGGCCGGGCCCGCCGGCGGTCAGCTCTCGGCCCGGTAATTGGGGGCCTCGCGGGTGATGGTGATGTCGTGGACATGACTCTCGCGCAGCCCGGCCGCCGTGGTGCGGATGAACTTGGCGTTCTTCTGCAACTCCTTGATGGTGGCATTGCCGGTATAGCCCATGGCGGCGCGCAAGCCCCCGACCAGCTGGTGGATGATGTTGGCGACCGGCCCCTTGTAGGGGACGCGGCCCTCGACGCCTTCCGGCACCAGCTTCAAGTTGTCGGAAATCTCCTCCTGGAAGTAGCGGTCGGCGGAGCCGCGCGCCATGGCGCCAATGGAGCCCATGCCGCGGTACGACTTGTACGACCGCCCCTGGTACAGGAACACCTCGCCCGGGCTTTCGTCGGTGCCGGCGAACAGCGAGCCGATCATGCAGCTCTGGGCGCCGGCGGCGATTGCCTTGGCGAGATCGCCGGAATACTTGATGCCGCCGTCGCCGATGAACGGCACGCCCGCCTTGCGGCATACCTCGCCGGCCTCGAGGATGGCGGTGAACTGCGGCACGCCGACGCCGGCGATCATCCGCGTCGTGCAGATGGTGCCGGGGCCGATGCCGATTTTGACGCAATCGGCGCCGGCGTCGATCAGTGCCTTGGCGCCGTCGGCGGTGGCAACGTTGCCGCCGATCACCTGGGCGTAGTTGGAAAGCTTCTTGATCCTTTCCACCGCCTTCAGCACGCCGCCCGAATGGCCGTGCGCGGTGTCGACCACGATGACGTCGACCTCGGCGTCGAGCAGCGTTTCCGCCCGTGCCACGCCGTCATCGCCGACGCCGACCGCGGCGGCGACGCGCAGCCGGCCCTTCTCGTCCTTGCAGGCGTGGGGATGGGCCTGCGCCTTCTCCATGTCCTTGACGGTGATCAGTCCGATGCAGCGGAACGCGTCGTCGACCACCAGCAACTTCTCGATCCGGTGCTGGTGCAGGAGCCTCTTGGCCTCGTCGAGGCCGACGCCCTCCTCGACGGTCACCAGCGGCTTGGCTTTTTCGTGGCGGGTCATCAGCTCGCTCACCCGCTGCTTGCGGTTGGTGGCGAAACGGACGTCGCGGTTGGTGAGGATGCCGACCAGCTCGCCGGTGCCTTCCTCGACCACCGGGATGCCGGAGATGTTGTGCTCCTCCTTCAATTTCAAGGCGTCGGCGAGCGTTGCTTTCGGCGAAATGGTGAGCGGGTTGACGATCATCCCGGATTCGAACTTCTTCACCTTGCGGACCTCGGCGGCCTGCGCCTCGGGCGAGAGGTTCTTGTGCACGACGCCGACGCCGCCGGCCTGCGCCATGGCGATGGCCAGCTTGCCTTCGGTGACCGTGTCCATGGCCGCCGACAACAGCGGGATGCCGAGGCGGATCGAGCGGGTGAGCCGGGTCGAGGTGTCGGCCTGTGCGGGCAGCACGTTCGACTTGGCGGGCACCAAGAGAACGTCGTCGAACGTCAGCGCTTCGGGGAATTGCATGCCACCTCCGGCCCGTGGGATATCCCGTGGGGGTTCCGGGTTGGCGCGCAATCATACACACAAAACGCCGCTTGCCAAGCGGCTTCGCGGCGTCACGACGGGGCAAGACGGCGTCGTGCCGGCCGCTTATCCCTTGAAGCCCTGGGCGACGACGTAGGTCTCCGCCGACTGCTTGCGGCTGGCCGGCGGCTTGGCGTGGCGCACGCTGGCGAAGCGCTGCTTCATGCGCTTCAGCAATTCCTGCTCGGAGCCGCCCTTGAACGCCTTGCCGACGAACGCGCCGCCGGGCTTCAGCACCTCGCAGGCGAACGCCAACGCCGCCTCCAGCAGCGCGGTGACGCGCAAGTGGTCGGTGGCGGCGTGGCCGGTGGCTGGCGCCGCCATGTCGGACAGCACCACGTCGGCCGGCCCGGCGAGCGCGTCCTTCAGGCGGCCGGGCGCGTCGGTGGCGGTGAAATCGCCGACCATCAAGCGCGCGCCCGGCACCGGCTGCATTTCCTGTAGGTCGATGCCGACGACGCGGCCCTGGGGGTCGTTGCGGTGGCCGGCGGCGTTGACCCGCTCGGCGGCGACCAGCGACCAGCCGCCCGGCGCGGCGCCCAGATCGACCACCGCCTGACCGGGCCTCAGGATTTTGAACCGGTCGTCGATCTCCATCAGCTTGAAGGCGGCGCGCGAGCGCAGGCCCTGGCGCTGCGCCTCGGCGACGTAGAGATCGGAAAGTTGGCGGGTCAGCCAGCGGGTCGACGATGCCGTGCGCCGCTTCGACGGGCGCAGCCGCTGCTTGAGGCCGCGGCCGCTGCTTCCGCGACGGCCGGCGGCGCCCCGCCGGCGCTTGCGGCTCATAGCGGCAGGACGCCGTCGGCAGCCATCATCGCCAGCAGCATGCCCTCGCGGATGCCGCGGTCGGCGGCGGTGAGGTACTGCGTCGGCCAGCAACGGCAGATCGCCGCGAACACCGCGCAGCCCATCACCATCAAATCGGCGCGGCCGGGGCCGATGCAGGGATGGCGGTGGCGGGCGTCGAAATCGAGCGCCCTCAGCTCGCCGCAGATCTCGTTGACCCGGCCGATCCGCATCGTCAGGCCATCGACCCGCGAGCGGTCATAGCGCGAAAGGCCGAGATAGATGGCGCCGAGGGTGGTCACGGTGCCGGACGTGCCGAGCACGTGCACGGCGCCACGGGCGATCTCGCCGGCGATATGGTGGCGCTGCTCGAATGGCGCCAGGGTCTCGGCGACGCGGGCGACGATGCGGTCGAACACGTCCGCCGGCAGCACGTCGCCGCCGTACTCCTCGGCCAGCCCGACGACGCCGAACGGCAGCGACAGGATCTCGATCGCCTTCGGCGGCGTCCCCGGCCGGGTGTCGATCCACATCACCTCGGTCGAGCCGCCGCCGATGTCGAACAGCAACGACCGCGGCTGGCCGGAATTCAGGTGCGGCGCGCAGCCGGCGATGGTCAGCGACGCCTCCTCGGTCGGCGTGATCGCCTCCAGCGCCAGGCCGGTCTCGTCCTTGACGCGCCGGCAGAAGTCCCTGCCGTTGCCGGCGCGGCGACAGGCCTCGGTGGCGATCGAGCGCGACGCCTTGACCTCGCGGGCCCGCATCTTCTCGGCGCACACCGTGAGCGCGGCGATGGCGCGCTCGATGGCGGCGTCGGCGAGCCGGCCGCTGGCGGCCAGGCCCTCGCCCAGTCGGACGATGCGCGAGAAGCCGTCGATGACCTTGAATCCGTCGCCGCAGGGCCGCGCCACCAGCAGCCGGCAGTTGTTGGTGCCGAGGTCGATGGCGGCGTAGGCCGGCGCCGGCTGGGTGCGGCGGCGCGGGTGGCGCCGGCGCGACCGGCGCCCGCGGTTGAAGCCGGTGCCGCAGCCGGTGTTCGAAACCTGGGGCACGCGGGTGGCCTCCCTCTCCATCCCGTTCGCCATTTGGCGGCCATCTTAGGGCCGCCGCCGGCCGGGCACAAACGGGCTGTATTCCTTGCGCCGTCGCGACGGGGTTGAGGCCGGCGGGAAATGGTTTAGCCTGGAAAGCCGCGATGTGTTAGAAGCGGCGTCCGCCCGGCTTGGGGGATAGGTTAACGGTAGACCCTCCGGCTCTGACCCGGATAGTCCTGGTTCGAATCCAGGTCCCCCAGCCAACTTCCGCCGCCGGCCTCGGACCCGAGGAACAACCATGTCGATCGCATCCCAAATCACCGGCATCGCCCACGTCGGCATCCGCGTCCACGACCTCGCCCGCGCCCGCCGGTTCTACGAGCGTCTGGGATTCCGGTTCGTCGCCGGCCCGCTCGGCCCGGAGCCGGTGGCGGTGATGCGTCACCCGGCCGGCATCGAGATCAACCTCATCCTCAATGCGGCGGGGCCGGCGACCCGCAACGTGCTGATGGACGCCCCCGAGAAGCACGCCGGGTATACCCATATCTCGCTCGCCGTCGGCGACGTGCGCGCCGTGAAGGCGCTGTTGGAAAAGGCCGGCGTCGCCATCACCGAAGGGCCGATCACCTTCGACGACGGGGCGACGGCGATCTTCGTCCGCGACCCGGACCGCAACGTCATCGAGTTCAACCAGAAGGCCGGGACGGCGGCTTGAGCGCGGTCAAGTCCTTCATCGCCGCGCCGGGTAGACTTATATTATAAGCGACGGGGCGCGCCATGCCCGGCCAACAGGAGGAGTTCAGCGATGTCAAAGAAGCCGCTCACCCGCAAGGCCATCAACGAGATCATCGGCCGCGTCGGCGACGAGACGGCGGCCGCCATCGTCGCCACCGGCGCCAGCGAGGAACAACTGATGGAAGCCCGCCAGTGGAGCATCGGTGATTCGAGCCTCGGCGAGGAGGAAAGCCGGCCGCTGGAGGGCGTCGTCGCCGAGCTTTACGACATCCTCACCGCCGATGCGGCGTCGCGCGCCGAGGAGGATGCGCGGCGGCGCTGAACGCCGGCCTCGGGCATTGGCGTCTCGCTAGTCTCCGAAAATCTCCGACGGATTGAAGGTCAGCGTCAGCCGGCCCTCCTTGCCGGAGGCGCCTTCGGGAACGCGCAGCGGATTGCAGCGCGAGCTCATCAGCGCGTGGCGCGCCGATTGCGCCACCGAGCGGCGGAACGGATCGTTGCTCAGGCTCGCGGGGCCGACGACGCGCGCCGTGTGCACGGTGCCGTCGGGCTTCAGCCGCACCGCCACGTGGACATAGAAGTCCTCGCGCCGGCTCATCGCCGGCAGGTTCCAGCAGTCGCGAATCTGGTCGCGCAGGTCCTGATTCCTGGCCACCATGATCTCGTTGGGGCCGGCGCTGGGCGGCACCTTGCGGCGCGGCTCGGCGGCTGGCGCGGCGCCGGCCCAATCGATGGCGAGCGCCGCCGCGACCGCGGCGAACAGGAACTTTCTCCGGCTCATCGGCATCCTCGCGGCGTGATACGACTATGATAAGCTGGTGGCGGCGCCGTGGCGCGGCCAAGTTGGCCGCCCGAGGCGCAAAGCGTTGATTTCCCAGGGTTCGGTCCCTGATCGGGAGGCGGGCATGAATCAGTTGCACGAGTGGCGGAGGGGCGGCATCGGCGCCGGCGCGGCGTTGCTGGCCGCCGCGTTGGCGGCGGTGCCGGCGCTGGCGGCGCCGCAGATCGTCGCCGCGACGCCCTCCAACGGGCCGGTGGCGATGGCCTGCGACGGCGACGGCTGCGCCGCCGAGATCTCCACCATCTGCCTGCAGCGCGACCGGGCCGCGCCGCCGCCGGGCGCCCGCTACGCCCTCGACGCCGCGCATCGGGCGGCGATCGCCGTCACCGGCGTGCGCGCCGACGGCGGGAAAATCGCCCTCGACGCCGGCATCCTCGACTTCACGGCGCTGCGCGGCCAGGTGGCGTTCCGCGTCGCGCTGCCGGCGAAGGAGCTCAAGCGGCTCGGCCTTGCCGGCCTGAGCGTCCGCATCGAACGCCCGGCGATGCTGGTGCCCGAACCCGAGCCCGGCGACGGCGAGCCGCAGACGGCAGCGGACCTGGCGCGAACCGCCGGCGAGATGGCGGCGACGGCCGCCTATTGGCTGCGTCTCAACGGCGAGGCGATGGCGGTGGCTCGTGTTACCAGCCGCATCGTCAACCGGCTGCCGGAGGCCGGCGCGGTCGGGCGCGACGCGGCGCAACGGTTGTGGCGGGACGCGGCGGCGTCGGAAGGCGGCCTCGCCGCCGGGCGCGGCGACGCCATCGCGCGCGCGCGCCACATGGTCGAGTTCTGCCGCTCGTCCGCCGGCGAGCCGGGGCAGTTCCCGATGCGGCGCTGTCTCGCCCGCTTCCACGACCGCACCCTGCAGGACCTCAACCGCGGCTACTGGAACGCCTTGAAGCCGCAAAGCTGAGGCGCCGGCCGGGCGACGAGAATCGGCGGCGGCGAATCGCTCCGATCGCCGGGCGGAAATCGCCGCGAACAAAGGCGACCGCTCCGTAAATCCGGGCGTTTCCCGCTGCGTTCTTGCGGCCGATCGGAGCGATGGTAGTATCGAGCCATGGCCCTGGCCCACGCCAAGTTCCGCATCGGCATGCCCGTGAAGCACCGGCTCTACGGCTTTCGCGGCGTCGTCTTCGACGTCGATCCGGTGTTCGCCAACACCGAGGAATGGTACCAGGCCATCCCCGAGGAGCGGCGGCCGCGCAAGGACCAGCCGTTCTACCACCTGTTCGCGGAGACACCGGAGAAGACGCCCTACGTCGCCTACGTCTCCGAGCAGAACCTGGTGGCCGACGATGACCCGGAACCGATCCATCATCCGGGGATCAGCGAGTACTTCGAGTGCCGCAACGACGGCACCTTCATCGCCCGCAACAAGATGAACTGACCCGACCCGCGGGCACCTATTCGCGTGGCCAACCAGACGTAGGCGTCATGCCCCGGCGAAGTCCGGGGCATCCAGTCTTCGTGCGCGCCCCTGGATCGCCCGGGCTGCGCCGGGCGATGACGGGCGGGGGGTAAGGGCCGAATTGGCTTACCGGGGGCCGCCCGGTATGCTACGGGCCGGCGGGCGGATCCGGCACGGCGGGGGCGAACGGGCAGTCGATGAAAATCGTCGTCGAGAACTTCAGCACCGGCGAGGTCGCCGTCGCCGACGCGCCGGCGCCGGCGGTGCCGGAGAACGGCGTCCTGGTGCGCACCCACGCCTCGCTGATCAGCGCCGGCACCGACCGCGCCGTGCTCGGGCTGGCGAAGAAGGGCTACGTCGGCAAGGCGCTGGCCAGGCCCGACCTGGTGCGGCGGGTCCTGAAGAAAGTCAAGAACGACGGCCTCACCGCCGCCTTCCAGGCGGTGCGCAACGCCGTCGCCGAGCCGAAGACCCTCGGCTACTCGCTGGTCGGCGAGGTGATCGGCGTCGGCGCCCGCGTCGAGGGCGTGGCGCTCGGAGACAAGGTGGCGTGCGCCGGCGCCGGCCACGCCAATCACGCGGAAGTCGCCGCAGTGCCCGGCAACCTGTTCGTGCACGTGCCGGCGGGCGTCCCTGACGAGGACGCCGCCTACGTCACCTTGGGCGCCATCGCCATGCACGGGCTGCGCCAGGCCGACCAGCAGCTCGGCGCCACGGTGCTGGTGGTGGGGCTCGGCCTGGTCGGCCAGATCGCGCTGCAGCTCGCCCGCGCCGCCGGGCTGAAGGCGATCGGCCTCGATCTCGATGCGCGCAAGATCGCGCTGGCGAACAAGCTCGGCGCCGCCGTCGCCGCCATGCCGGACGACCCGCGGCTCGCGGCGACGATCGCCGCCGCCACCGACGGCCACGGCGTCGACGCGGCGCTGCTGACGGCGGGCTCCAAGGACTCCGGCGCGCCGTTCGAGGTGGTGGCCCGCCACTGCCGCGACCGGGCGCGGGTCGTCGTCGTCGGCGACGTCAAGATGGACATCCCGCGCGCCGAGTACTTCGCGAAGGAGCTCGAGATCCTGCAGTCGCGCTCCTACGGCCCCGGCCGCTACGACCCGGACTACGAGGAGAAGGGGCGCGACTACCCGATCGGCTACGTGCGCTGGACCGAGCGGCGCAACATGCGCGCCTTCCTCGATCTCGCCGCCGAGGGCCGCCTCGACCTCAAGGGGCTCACGACCCATCGCTTCCCCGTCGAGCGCGCCGCCGAAGCCTACGATCTGGTCACCGGCGGCGGCGACGCGTTCACCGTCGGCATCGTGCTCACCTATCAGCCCGAGGCGGCGCCGCCGAAGCCGTCCGTCCAGCCGCCGGCGCGCAAAGTCGCCGGCAAGGCGGCGGGCAAGATCGGCCTCGGCATCATCGGCGCCGGCAACTTCCTGAAGACCACGCTGCTGCCGGCGCTGACCGCGACCGACGGCTTCGACGTGCTGGGCGTCGTCTCGGCCAGGGGCCTGTCCGCCGAGGCGCTGCGTGCCCGCGCCGGCGCCCGCTACGCCGACACCGACGCCAGGCGCCTGCTCGACGATCCGGACGTCGACGCGGTGGTCGTCGCCACCCGCCACGACAGCCACGGGCGCTACGTCGTCGAGGCGTTGAACAAAGGCAAGCACGTGTTCGTCGAGAAGCCGCTGGCCTTGAGCCGCGCCGAGCTCGACGCCGTCGAGGCCGCCGCCAAGGCGGCGCCCGGCGTGCTGATGGTCGGCTTCAACCGCCGCTTCAGCCCGCTCGCCGCCGACCTCGCCCGCCACTTCGAGGACCGCCGCGAGCCGCTGGCCATGGTCTACCGCGTCAACGCCGGGCGCATCCCGCTCGACGGCGAGTCCGCCTGGGTCCACGACCCCGCCGTCGGCGGCGGCCGCATCGTCGGCGAGGCCTGCCACTTCGTCGACGTCATGCAGGCGGTGACCGGCGCGCGGCCGGTGAAGGTGCGCGCCATCGGCCTCAACCCGCGCCGCGCCGACCTCGCCGCCGGCGACGTCGCCACCATCAGCGTCGGCTTCGACGACGGCTCCATCGGCACCGTCCACTACTTCGCCAACGGCGACGCGTCCTTCGCCAAGGAGCGCCTGGAAGTCTTCGGCGGCGAGCGCATCGCCGTCATCGACGACTGGCGGACCCTTGAACTGGTCGCCGGCGGCAACACGACCCGCCGCAAGTCGGCGGCGATGCAGAAGGGCTTCGCCGAGGAAGCCGCCGCCTTCCTCGCCGCCTGCCGGTCGGGCGAGGCGCCGGTGCCCTTGCAGTCCTACGTCGACACCACGCTGGTTACGTTCCTCGCTCTCGACGACCTCGCCGGCGCGCGTCGCTAGACCTCATCCTTCGACACGGCCTTCGGCCTGCTCAGGATGAGGCCCTCATGCTGAGCCTGTCGAAGCATGAGGGCCGAAAACCGATCACCGCCCGCACACCTTCTCCATCAGGCGTTTCATGAACTCCTCGCCCTTGGCCACCTGCTCGAGGCTGATGAACTCGTTCGGCTTGTGGGCCTGGGCGATGGCGCCGGGGCCGCACACCACGGTCGGGATGTCGACGCGGCTCTGGAACAGCCCGGCCTCGGTGCCGAAGGCGACCTTGGCGTGGTCGTTGCGCCCGGCCAGCGCCTTGACGAACGCCACCACCTCGGCGTTGGGGTCGGTGTCGAGGCCGGGCATCTCGTTGACGCGCTCGATGTCGATGCCGGTCTCCGGCGCCACGGCGCGCATGCGGGGCTCGATTTTTTCCTTGGCGTAGGCGCGGATCCCGGCCTCCAGGGCGTCCGGGTCGTCGTCGGCGAGGTAGCGGAACTCGAACTCCACCCGGCACGACTTCGGCACGATGTTGAGCTGGGTGCCGCCAGCGATCATGCCGGTGTGGACGGTGGTGTGGGTGACGTCGTAGAGGGCGTCGAAGGGCCCGTGCTTCTGCTTACGCGTTGCCAGGCTTTTGAGATGGCCGATGAATTCCGCCGCGTACTCGATGGCGTTGACGCCCTGCGGGGCGAGCGCCGAGTGCGCCTCGTGGCCGCGCACCTTGGCGACGAAGCTGCGCTTGCCCTTGTGGCCGGTGACCACCTGCATGGAGGTCGGCTCGCCGACGATGCAGATGGCGGGTTTCACGTCGAATCCCTTCAGCTTCTCGATCAGCCGGCGCACCCCGATGCAGCCGATCTCCTCGTCGTAGGAGAACGCCAGGTGCACCGGCGTCTTCAGGCCCTTCTTCAGGAGCTTCGGCACGAAGGCGAGCACGATGGCGATGAAGCTCTTCATGTCGGCGGTGCCGCGGCCGTAGAGCCTGCCGTCCTTGTGGGTGACCCGGAACGGGTTGGTGTCCCACGACTGGCCGTCCACCGGCACCACGTCGGTGTGGCCGCTGAGCATGATGCCGGGCTTGGCGGGGTCGCCGAGGGTGGCGTAGAGGTTGGCCTTGGAGCCCTCGTCGTTCTCGACCAGGATGCTCGCGACCCCGAATCCCCTGAGATACTCCTGGACATAGGATATAAGGTCCAGGTTGGATTCCCGGCTGGTGGTGTCGAACGCCACCAGCTTTTCGATCAACTCGAGGCTTTGCAGTCTGGGCATGGGCCGGCTCGGGGGTGGTCGCCGAACAAATTTGACGGATCGGCCGCAGTTTGCAAGCCTCGGTTTGGAAGGGATTTCATGGACTTCGAGCTCGACAACCGGATCCGCCAGCGGCTCGTCGCCGGGCGCGCGGCGCAGTTCCGCTTCGTCAAGGAGCTGGTCGGCGTGCGCTCCGAGAGCCCGCCCGGCAACGGCGAGGCGATCGCCGAGCGGGTCGCGGGCGAGCTCAAGGCCCTCGGCTTCGGCGTCGAGCGCCACCGGGTGCCGAACGAGCTCGCCCAGGCGCACGGCCTCGCCCTGGCGGTCAACCTGGTGGCCCGGCACCAATTCGCGTCCGGCAACGTGGTCGCCTTGAACGCCCACGGCGACACCGCGCCGGCCGGCGACGGATGGCCCCCGCGTACTGGCGGAGTCGATCCGTTCGCCGCCACCATAAAAGGCGGCGCCATGACCGGCTTGGGCGTGCTCGCCAAGGCCGACATCGCCGCCTATGCCTATGGGCTGGCGGCGCTGCGCGACGCCAAGCCGGAGCTCGCCGGCACCGTCGAGCTGCACGTCACGGTCGACGGCGAGACCGGCGGCGAGCTGGGGCCCAAGTGGCTGCTCGACAACCGCATCGTCAACCCGGACTACGCCATCGGCAGCGGCCTCGCCCACGGAATCGGCACCTCGGCCATGGGCGATCTCAGGCTCGAGGTGGAGATCGCCGGCCGGCGGGGGGCCAAGGCGCCGACGACGACTGGCGCCGACGCCATGGAGACGGCGGGCCGCGTGATGGCGGCGCTCTACCGGGAGCGCGACGGCTACGGCGCCATCCGTTCGAGCGTCCCCGGCATCGGCGCGCCCTCGCTGGTGATCGGCGAGATCGAGGGCGGCCGCCGTCCCGACGTGGCGCCGGCCAAGGTGACGTTCCGGCTGGTGCGCCGGCTGATCCCGGACGAGGACCCGGCGGCCGTGGAACGCGCGCTGACCCGGCTGATCGCCGAAACGGCGAGCGGCGCCGAGGGCATGGTCTGCCGCATCCGCCGCCTCAAGCTGGTGCTGCCGATGAAGCCGGTGGCCGGCGGCGGACGGCTGGCCGAGACGTTGGCGCGCCAGGCGTCGCGGGCCACCGGGCGCGCCGTCGAGTCGTACGGCGTCGCCTTCGACACCGAGGCGCGGCACTATGCCGCCCGCGGCATCCCGACCGTGCTCTACGGCGCCGGGCCGGCGACCGCGGCGGAGGCCAACATGGGCGGCGCCGACGAGCGGCTGGCGCTCGACGACCTCAGGCTCGCCACCGAAGTGGTCGCCTTCACGCTGGCCGAGTTCCTGAAGCCGGCGGGGTGAGCGGCCGGCTGAGCGCGCGGCGCCGAAGATGGATGCGCGGGTCAGGCCCGCGCATGACGAGAGGGGGCGGAGAGGGTCGGGGAGAGGTGGGGCGGGCGAACACCACTCGCGCCTGCGGAAAATTTTTTTATTGTCGGCTTTTGGTCGCGACTCGTCCGCCGCTCGTCCGCAACCCGTCGTCGGCTCGTCCAAACCTCGTCCTCGACTCGTCCGCGACTCGTCGTTTTCCGTCGCCGATTTTGGCGCAAGTCGTTGACCGGCAACGATTCCGGCTGGCGGAGAGTTTTCGCAACTCATCATTTTTCATCATTTTTCGGAACAACCGGTTGTTGGGCCTTGGTTTTCAGGTGCCCGGCCATACGCGCCTGCACCTCGACCACGCGCACCGCGGCGTTGTAGCGCCCGGCCTCGATGCAATGGCGGTACACCGATTCCAGCTTTCCGAGCAGCGCCTCCGCGTCGGCGACGAAGTCGC
>Ga0209399_10000513_pt1 | contig 23287 bp, 23 predicted proteins | sample OV2TP3_FD_184130 | JGI IMG/M metagenome (GOLD analysis project Ga0209399, IMG submission 184130) | Hot spring microbial communities from Beatty, Nevada to study Microbial Dark Matter (Phase II) - OV2 TP3 (SPAdes) (version 3) | ecosystem: Environmental > Aquatic > Thermal springs > Hot (42-90C) ... | reverse complement strand
GACAAAAAGACAGTAAGCGCTGACTTCACAACATACGATGGCAAAGACGGCTTTTGCGCTAAAACAACAGAACCTGCAACTGCTATAATTAGCAAATCTATGAAATTAGATGTATGGACAAATGTATCAAAAGTCAGGGTCGGGAGAGAAACGCATTCCCTTTGGGTAGAGTATAATGTCTTAATTGGTAATGAGGCAGTACCAAGATGTGAAGCTACATCAGCTGCAAAAGTGTATAGGTGCAGGTTTGAAGCTGTTGCAGTAAAACTAGAGGCAGGGGCAGGATTAGTTGATGCACAATTTGTTACAGCTAGCGGAATACCAACTACTATGAGAGTAGGCCAAACCGCTCAAGTTTTAATTAAAATGAAAAATACAGGGCAAAGCACTTGGACAAAAACAGGCACAAACCCTTACGAATTATTATCATTAGATAAAAACTGGGGCGTTGCCAGAGTCCAATTGCCAGTTGACACAGTTACGAAGGAGCAAGAAGTATCATTCCCAATTACAATTAAAGCTCCTGCAGCAACAGGCACTTATAAATTTATGTGGCAAATGAGTCAGAGAAATGTTCAAAAATTTGGTCAAATAGCGCCTCAGCCTCCTGTAAATATTTCAGTAATGGGAGCTATAATCATGAAACCATCTCAAACCGTAATACGGCGTGGGGGATCACTCCAAGTTGCATGGGACAATGTAGGAACAGCTTATAAATATGACTGGATTACCATTATGAAAACTGAGTCGCCAGACAATGGATGGGATGGCGAACCATGGTTCTATGTGAGTGATTATTCATCGCCGCCTTATTTAAGCGGCACAGGGACTCTTAGTGCCACTCCAACAGCAGGAGATTATGAATTAAGATATTACGAGAATGATGGGTTTACTCTTAAAGCCAGAGGCCCAAGAATAACAGTCCAATGAGCATATTGCTCAAGTGATATTTAGAAAGTATTTAGAGTATCAGCAAAACTTTTAGCAGTTAGTGAGGCGTTTCCCACTAAGCCTCCGTCAATGTTTGGCATGGAAAGCAGTTCTTTTGCATTATCCGGCTTCATGCTTCCTCCATAAATAAGCCTTATGCTCTTGGCTTGGCTTTCATCAAAAATGCCAGCAAGAACGCATCTTATAAACTTATGCGCATCTTCTGCCTCTTGGGCAGTTGCGGCTTTATGAGCTGGATTGCCTCTGCTTATAGCCCATATCGGCTCATAAGCAATATTTATTTTTGGCATTTCATTTTCTTTGACGTATTTGAGGCAATTTTTTAGCTGTTTTTCTATAACATTATTGGCTTTTCCATTATTCCTTTGCTCTAAATCCTCTCCAACGCATAAAATAGGCTTTATTCCGTGTGCCAATGCCGCAATTATTTTTTTGTTTATTAAAGCGTTGTCCTCATTAAAGAAATTTCTTCTTTCAGAATGACCTAAAATAGCATACTCACACCCAGCATCTTTCAACATTAGGGGGGAGATTTCACCAGTATAAGCCCCAGCATCCTCAAAATGCATATTTTGCGCCCCTAATCTTATGTTGCTGCCTTTTAACTCGTTAGAAACTGCCTGAAGCGCAGTAAAAGGTGGGCAAATAACAATTTCAACATCTCTTATATTTTCAATTAATTTTTTGAATTCTTTAATAAATGAAATTGATTCTTCTATGTTCTTATTCATCTTCCAATTCGCTGCTATCAGTTTTTTCATAAGGAATAACAGAAATTTAATCAAAAGTTAAAAATCTTTTGATTTTGCCGGTAAAAAACGCAAACTATAAAAATAAACTATTTTCTGTGGTTTTTATGCCAGAGGAGAAATTAAAAGAAGAATTAAAAGAAGAAGAATTTGAATCCCAGCAATGCCCTTTATGCAATGAAAATTCCTTAATTCTGACTGAAAGTGAAACAGAAGTGCCATATTTTGGGAAAGTGTATTTATTCTCTATGAGCTGCAATAACTGCAAATACCACAAAGCAGACGTTGAAGCTATTGAGCAAAAAGAGCCTGTAAAGTGCGAGTTTAAAATTTCAAGCGAAGAAGATATGAAAGTTCGGGTAGTCAAGTCAAGCGAAGCAGTTATCAAGCTGCCGCATTTGGCAGCAATAGACCCTGGTCCGGCTTCTCAGGGCTATGTGACAAATATAGAAGGCGTCCTTAACAGAGTAAAATATCAGGTAGAGTCGGCAAAAGAAACAGAAGAAGACGAAGAAGACAGGAAAAAAGCAAAAAACCTGCTGAAGAAAATAACAAGAATAATGCGCGGGCAGGAAAAGCAAAAGCTGATAATTGAAGACCCAAGCGGAAATTCCGCAATAATAAGCGATAAAGCCATAAGGTCGCCTTTGAAGGCTAAGGCTGATAAATAATTAAATCGATTACCCAATCGCCGCAAGCGGGGTTGTGGCAAAGTTAGTTAAATTTAATTAAATTTTTACCAATCAAAACGCGCCGGGAGGGATTCGAACCCTCGGCCTAAAGGTTAGGAACCTTTCGCTCTATTTGCACGAAGCGTAGCGAGTTGCTCGCATGCTTCCCCAAGCTGAGCTACCAGCGCATAATAACCATAGGAAGCAGCCTATTTTAAAAATCTTGTTGATTTTAATTTTATATAAAACTTGGAAAATAATTAGCTTTATATACCTAATGAATACTCACTGTTTAGGAGTATATTATTAAGGAGTATAATTATTAAAACCCGCTTTATACAGAGGCTGTGAAATGATAGCTGAAACAGTAAAAGACACAAAAGAAGCTGAAATTTTAAGCGAGATTAAGTCTGCGGAAAAAAAAGCAGAGGATATTATTGAAAGCGCTAAAATTGAGAGTGAGCATATTTTGCAGGAAGCTGCAAGGAATTCTTCAAAATTATTAGCTGCAAAGCAGGAAGAAATAGCTAAATTGAAGGAGAAAAAGATAATTGAATTTAGGGAAAAATTAAGGCTAATAAAAGAGGAAAAGCTTATGGAAGGCAAAAATGAGGCAAAGCTTGTAAAAACCAAAGCGCAAAAAAGTTCTGCAAAAGCTGTTGAGCTTGTAATGCAAAAGCTTGAGGATATGGCGCAAGGAGATGATATAAAGTGCTGAAGCCATGTGAGATGACCAGTGTGATAATAACAGGTCCGAAGTATCTGCAGGAAACCGTGATAAGAGAATTGCATAGCATGAGAGTTATGCACATTGTAGAGCATTCAAAAAATGAATTGGCAGACATAGGAAAGCCGTTAGAGATGGCAGGCAGGCTTTCAGAAATATTGGTTAAAGTAAGGGCATTGAGCGCTGAACTTGGCATGAAGAAAAAAGAAACTGCTGATCTTGAAGAGACTGCTGATCTTGAGCATAAAAAAGGATTGCTGGAAGCTGAATCAACTGTAAAAAGGCTTGGCGAAGAATTGAATGCTTGTAAAGAAGAGCTGAAAAAGGCACAAGAGCTACAAGCAAAGAGCCGCGCAATAATGCAGGAACTTGAAATCCTAAAAGGAATTGATATCCCTATTGAGGCATTTACACCTTACAAATCGCTGGCTTACTTTACTGGCTATTTGAAAGATGAAAATAAGGCTGTAGAGCTAAAGGTGGAATTATCCATCACCACAGAAAGGTTCATGCTATTTTACAGTCCTGTCAGAAAAAGATGCTTTATAGCGCTGTTTATTGATGAAAAAAGCAGGGAGAATGCAAGTTATGTATTGCAAAAATCGGGCTTTTCTCCGGTAAACTTTATGAATATAAACAATTTTAAAGGAAGCGCAGCTGCAAATTTTAAAAAAATAGAATGCGAATTAGAAAAATTGGAAAAGAAAGAAAGCGAAATTAAAAAAAGAATTGGCAATTTAAGGGATGAATACAGCAAATTTTTACTTGCCGCTGATGGATTCTTAAGCGAGCAGCTTGAAAAGGCAGAGGCGCCATTGATGTTCGCAGCAACTCCAACAAGCTTCCTTATAAAAGGATGGATCCCGTCAAGGATTTTAAGCGCCACAATTGAAAGGCTGAATAAGGCTACACGCAATAAGGCGTATATTCATTTTGAGCCTGCCAAAAAAAATGATACAGTTCCTGTAAAGCTTAAAAATCCAGGCTATGCAAAACCATTTGAGTTTTTTATGGAGCTGTATACTATGCCTGCCTATAAAGAGATTGATCCGACTTTTTTTGTGTTTTTGACATTCCCATTATTGTTTGGATTTATGCTCGGGGATATTGGATATGGGCTGGTAACTCTGATATTTTTCATAATTCTTAGGAAATTTCTGCCAAAGGCAAAAAATTTTTTTAGCGTCCTTATCTTTGCATCCTTAGCAACAATATTTTTTGGAGCTATTTTTGGAGAGTTTTTTGGCTATGAATTCATACATCCGCTTATAAGCCGAGAGCATGATATGTTTAAGTTATTGTATCTGGCAATAGGTATAGGGGTATTACATGTAAACATTGGCTTAATAATAGGTTTTATTAACGAGTTTAAATCTCATGGGCTCAGGCATGCTTTTTTTGCCAAGGCAAGCTGGTTTATTTTTGAAGTTGGGGCCATCATTACATTTTTGTCTATTTTTAAATTGATGACTCTAAGCTATTGGTGGGGGGTTGGCATAATAATAATTTCTGCAGTAATGCTGTTCATTGGGGAAGGGGCAAGAGGCCCTATTGAAATACCGGGCTTGCTAAGCAATGTCCTCTCATACGCCCGTTTAATGGCAATAGGAGTTTCATCTGTAAAGCTGGCAGAGGTAGTTAATGAAATATCCGGAGAAATGTTCCGCTCTGGAGGAGCTTTAATTTTAGTCGGGCTGTTGATATTAGTAATTGGGCATGCAGTTAACATTGGATTAGGGCTGCTTGGCTCATTCCTGCATTCATTAAGGCTGCATTATGTTGAGTTTTTCACAAAATTTTTTCATGGCGGCGCAGAGAAGTACAAGCCGTTTGGAGCAAAAAATTTTTATTTTGAGTGAATAATTTGAGTCAATAATTTTTCAGAAGTAAAACGATAAGAAATGCTAACAAAATATAAACTGAAAAATGACAAGAAAATATAAACTGAAGAGGAGGTAAAGAAAGATGGCAGAACTCAGTATTGGATTAATAGCAATTGGCTCTGCAGCAGCCATAGTGGGAAGCGCTTTTGCTGCAGCATGGGCAGAGAAAGAAATAGGGGTTGCGGCTGTTGGAGCAATGGCTGAAAAGGAAGAATTGTTTGGCAAGGGATTGATCCTTACAGTAATTCCAGAGACTATTGTTATCTTTGGATTAGTGGTAGCTATATTGATACTTAATTTGGCAAAAGGGTAGATGCAAGGATAAAGGCAAAAAAATCAAATGGGACTGGAAGCAGTAAAGGAAGATATACTTAACAGTGCAAGGCATAGTGCAAACTCTTTGATAGGTGAGGCTAGAAAAGAGGCTGCTCAGCTGCTCAAAGAAGCGGAAAAGAAAGTTGAGGACATGAAAAAGAAAAGTGAGGAAGAGGCAAAAAAATTTATTGATATAATCAAAAGGCAGGAAATAGCATCTGCTGAGCTGGAGAAGAAAAAGACAGTTCTTGAGGCGAAGAAAGAGGCTATTGAAAGCGTCTTTATGGAAGCAAAAAAACAGCTATGGGAACTTGATGACAAAAAAAGGGAACTGTACACAAAAAAAATTCTTGAAAGAGTAAAAAAAGACTTAGAGCCGGCATATGCTTACTGCAATAAAAGGGATGCGAAATTCCTCAAGGGATTTGAAACAAATGTTATGGCAATTGATATTGTTGATATTATTGGAGGCTTAAAGGCAGAAAACAAGGAAAAAACCATTATCGTGGATTACAGCTTTGAGGCAATGCTTGAAAGAATAAAAGACACTGAATTGCAAAACATAAGCAAGCTGCTGTTTTAAGATGCTGAAACGTTCGGTTAAAATGCTGAAACTAAAATCAAAAATTAAGGAGAAAGAGCATAAGATTTTGTCACGCTCGTTCCAAAGCCCTCTTGGAGATGAATTGAAGGAGATAAAGCTGGGGTTTTACCCTTATACTTATGTAAGGACTGTGGTAATGCGCACTTTGCTTTTCAAAAAAGGAGACTACCATAAACTGCTCAAGATGGGCTTTAGCGAAATCGCAAAGCTTTTGCAGGAATCCCATTATAAAAAAGAAATTGATGCGTTAGCAGCAGCTTATTCCGGAGCTGACTTGCTGGAATTGGCATTGAACAGGAATCTTGCGCAATCTTTTAAGAAATTAATTAAAATTTCATCTTATGAAATAGGCATGCTAATTAAGGAATATGCAAAAAGGAAAGACATAGAGGACATAAAGACAATATTAAGGGGCAGGTTTACAGGCACAGACGAGACAATAATTGCAAACTCGCTCACTGCGGCAGGCACATTGAGCTATGAATTCTTAATGTCGCTTTTGAAGAAGGAGTCAATTGAAGATATCCTGAAGAATAACGGAATTGTGGAATTTTCCGCGTTAGAAGGCTCTTTAAGGGAGTTTAAAGAAAAAAACAGCTTGGTAAGCATAGAAAACTCCCTGGATAAATTCTATTATAGCCACCTAATTCAGTTTTCTGGAAGGCTGCCGAAAGCAGGCGCCCTTTTTAGAAGCTTTTTATTAAAAGAGGTTGAGGTATTAAACCTAATGACATTGCTAAGGCTGAAAAAAGCAAAATTTGAGAAGCGAGCCGTCAAAAAGTTTATTATTCCCTATGGAAATAAAATAAAAGACTCAAAGCTTATGGAATGGGCATCAGTTGATGATTTAGAAATGCTTTCAAAGGCTTTGGAGAAAAGCGAGTATAAGGATATAGTAATCAAAGGAATGGAAGAGTTCAAAAAGAGCGGCTCTTTGATATCGCTTGAAATAGAGCTTTACAAGCATTTGCTAAGGCAGTCAATCCTGTTTATGCATCAGCATCCATTAACTATTGATACAATACTTGGCTATATGTTTGCAAAGGACATTGAAGTCAGGAATTTGAAGATAATTGTAAAAGGAAAGCAGCTTGGATTAAGCGAGGAGTTTATTGAGGGGCAGTTGGTTTTTGAATAGAAATGGTTAAGTTATTTTGAATAGAGATGGTTAAGTTAAAATGGTCAAGTTAGCGGTTATTGGAGGAAGTGAATTTATTGTTGGATTCCAGTTAGCCGGAATAAAAGATGTTGTTGAAGCTACCGGTAATTACTTTAATGAAATTAAAAATTTCAAAAATAAAAAAGACATTGGCATTGTTGTAATTGATGAAAAAATAATGGAAAAGCTTGAAATGCACCAAAGGAATGAGATAGAAGCATCTGTTGAGCCCGTATTTATTCCCCTTTCAATAAAATCTGAGCAAGATAGCCTGAAAAGGCTTATCAAAAAATCAATCGGAGTGGATTTGTGGAAGTAAAATTTAATTTGATAAAACAAAATTTTGAATAAATATAAAAAATAAACTGGCGACAAAATGAACAAAGGAACTTTGTATAGGATTGCAGGCCCTGTGGTTGTAGCCAAAGGCATAAAGCCGAGAATGTATGATGTTTGCAGGGTTGGAAATGAAAGCTTAATGGGGGAAGTAATACAAATAGAGAGAGAAAAAACTATTATTCAGGTTTATGAGGATACTTCTGGCATAAAGCCAGGCGAGCCAGTTGTCAATACAAGCGAGCCATTGAAAGTCGAGCTTGGGCCCGGAATGCTCGGCAGTATATATGACGGCATACAAAGACCTTTACCTGTACTGATAAAACAAATGGGAGACTTTATTAAAAGAGGAGTAGATGCTCCTGGGCTTGATCAGGCAAAGAGATGGGATTTTAGGGCAGCTGTAAAAAAAGGTGATGTGATCTCAGGAGGGGGCATAATAGGCGAGGTTGAAGAAAACCCCGGCATTATGCACAAAATAATGGCGCCTCCTCAACAAAAGGGAAAAATTGCAGAAATAAAATCAGGAAAATTTACAGTGAATGATGCTATTGGCAAGCTTGATAATGGCTTTGAATTAAGGCTGAAGCATAATTGGCCGGTAAGGATTGCAAGGCCTGTTGCAGCAAAGCTGAAGCCGTCTGCGCCTTTGATAACCGGACAGAGGGTTTTTGATGCGCTCTTTCCATTGGCAAAAGGCGGGGTTGCTGCTATACCCGGGCCGTTTGGGGCCGGGAAAACGGTAGCTCAGCAAAGCCTAGCAAAATGGTCTGATGCAGAAATCATTGTTTATGTTGGCTGCGGAGAAAGAGGCAATGAAATGACTGAAGTGCTTACAGAATTCCCAGAGCTTATAGACCCAAGAAGCGGCAAGCCATTGATGAACAGAACCGTGCTTATTGCAAATACATCAAACATGCCAGTTGCGGCAAGAGAAGCGAGCATCTATACAGGAATTACAATTGCTGAATATTTCCGGGATATGGGATATTCTGTTGCCTTAATGGCAGACTCAACCTCAAGATGGGCAGAGGCAATGAGGGAGATTTCATCAAGGCTTGAGGAAATGCCTGGTGAAGAAGGCTATCCTGCTTATTTGTCAACGAGGCTTGCACAATTTTATGAAAGGGCGGGCAGGGTCATTCCAACTGGGACAGATAAAGAAGGGAGTGTCAGCATAATTGGGGCCGTCTCCCCCCCGGGAGGCGATTTTTCAGAGCCAGTTACTCAAAGCACTTTAAGGGTTACAAAAGTTTTCTGGGCTTTGGATGCCAAACTTGCCCAAAGAAGACATTTTCCTTCAATAAACTGGCTTACTTCATATTCTTTGTATCTAAATACTTTAGAGCCTTGGTATGCAAAAAATGTTGCAAGTGATTGGCACAGCTTAGTAGGAGAGATAATGGGCATTTTGCAGGAAGAGGAGAAGTTGCTTGAAATAGTGCAGCTAGTCGGCTCTGACGCATTGCCTGAAAGGCAGCAGCTTACATTACAGGTTGCAAGATTGATAAGAGAGGTTTTATTGCAGCAAAATGCATTCCATGATATTGATACATATTGTGAGCTAAAGAAGACATACCAAATTATGAAAGCAATAATCAATTTTTCAAAGATTGCCAATGCTGCTTTAGACAGAGGCATGCATACCAATCAGATACTTGCAACTAAATCAAAAGACAGGTTAAGCGAAGTGAAGTTTGTAAAGGATTACGAGAAGTTTCTCGATGAATTAAATAAGGAGATGGAGAAAGAGATGAAAGTCTAAATTAAGTGATGAAAAATGAAACCAGAAACCAAAAAAGAAACCCCGCACAGGCAAAAAAGATACAAGCAAAAAATAGATTACGCCAGAGACAGAATCTCTGATTTAGAAGACTGGCTCTATGCAGAAGACATAAAAGAGAAAAAAACTTTTTTTGCCTCTGAAAAGTCATTTCAGGAAGTTGTGGAATGTTTAGCTGATATTTTTTCTATGATTATTTCAGATTTAGAATTAGTTGTAAATGATGATTATTCAAATATAGGGAAATTAGAAGAAAAGAAGATTTTGAGTGAAGAAAATGCAGCTATCTGTATTGAAGCAAATGGATTGAGGAATAGGGTAGTGCATAGATATAATCACGTAGATGAAAAAAAGTTTATTGAAAGCGGCAGGGACTTAATTCCAAAACTTATCAAAGTATTTGATGATATTGAAAATTACCTAAACAATCTTAAAAATGGACAATAATATTCTAATAAATCTAAAAAAGGATTTGAGCGAAATAAAGGACGAAGTATTTGCCATTCTGATTTACGGCTCATACGCAACAGGAGACGCCCATATAAGAAGCGATGTAGATGCGTGCGTTGTATTAAAAAATAATGATAAAGAAGGCATAAAAAATATTTACAGGAAAATTTTAAGAATATCGGCAAAAAATGAAAAATATGACATTAGGATATTTGAGCAGATGCCGCTTTTCATGAAAATACAAGCAATAAAAAAGGGCAATGTTGTCCATGCGAAAAATAAATCCGAGCTTGAAGAGTATTTTTATTTTTTTATAAAATTGTGGCAGGATCAAAGCGTGAACTGGATTGAGGCGAGATGAACAATAAAAAAGTATTATTAATTCAAAATATCGCGAGGGAAAGCGGTGGATTAGTAGAAGACGTACTAAAAGATAAGAAAATACAATTTGATACAGTTAATTTAGATGAAGGAGACAAATTTCCTGAACAAAATGATTATTCAGCAGTTTTTGTTTTTGGTGGGCCAGATAGTGCAAATGATAAAACTCCTAAAATGCAGAATGAATTAAAAAGAATTAAGGAAGCGATTGACAATCAAATTCCATATTTTGGAGTGTGTTTGGGCATGCAAACATTGGTAAAAGCAAATGGCGGAGAAGTATATAAAAACCATATAAAAGAAATCGGATTAAGAGGCCCAGAAGGAGAATATTTTGAGATAGAGTTGACAAATGCAGGAAAAAAAGATTCAATGTTTAAAGGGCTTAAAACTCCATTAAAAACGTTCCACTTGCACGGCGAAACTGTGAATTTGAGAAATGGCATGACTTTGCTTGCGACAGGAAAATACTGCAAAAATCAAGCTGTGAAAATTGGAGGCAATGCTTATGGATTTCAGGGGCATTTGGAATTGACTGAAGCTATGTTTGAAAGATGGATAAAAGAAGATGCAGATTTAAAAACTATGGACACAAACAAATTAAGAGAAGATTATAAAAAAATAAAAGAGGAGTATGAAATGAATGGAAGAAAGATTTTAAATAATTTTTTGGAGATAGCAATTTTAAGATGAAAGAAGAAGTCAAGAGATGGATAAAATTAGCTGAAGAAGATTTCGAGACGGCAAAAGCTAATTTTGAAATTAAAAAATATAGATTTGCTTCTTACCTATGCCAGCAAACTGTTGAAAAATCATTAAAGGCATTATTATTGAAAAAAACAGGAAAAATAATAAAAATACATGATCTCGTTGAGTTAGGAAAATTAGTTGGTATGGAAGAAAGATTTTTTAATTATATTGATAAACTTACTCATATTTATCTTGAATCTAGATACCCTGATGCGCCTGAAATGAGTTACACCTCAGACGAGACTAAAGAAGATATAAAAATAGCTCAAGAGATTCTAAAATGGGCAAAAGAAAACATTTAGAAAAATTAAGGGAATTTAAGGATAGACTTTCAAAAGAAATCCCTTTAGAAAAGGTATACCTATTTGGGTCTAGAGCTAAAGGAAAACCTCACAGATGGAGTGATTTTGATTTGTTAATAGTAAGTTCTGAATTCAGAGGTAAAAAATTTAGATATAGACCTCTCGGCTTTTGGAAATATTGGGATTTAAGATACCCAGTCGATTTCCTCTGCTATACTCCAGAAGAATTTAACAAGCTAAAGAAACAGATAACAATTGTTAAGGAAGCAGTAGATAATGGGATTGAGATATGAAGAATAAAAATTTTCATCAACGAAAATCATTATAAAAATGAAAGAATACAAAACCATAACAAAAGTAGCAGGCCCATTAATTTTTGTAGAGAAAACAGAGCCAATTGGATATGCAGATATTGTAAGGATAGCCTTGCCTAATGGAGAAATAAAAAATGGGCAGGTGCTTGACACAAGTGATGACATTGTTGTTGTTCAGGTTTTTGAGGGAACTGCCGGGATTGATGTTGATACAAGAGTAAGATTTTTAGGGGATACTTTAAAGCTGAATGTCTCAAAAGACATGCTCGGCAGGGTTTTAAGCGGCAGCGGAAAGCCGATAGACAATGGGCCTGAGATAATTCCTGAAAAGAGACTGGACATTATCGGCGCTGCTATAAACCCATTTTCAAGGGCATCTCCTCATGATTTTATACAAACAGGGGTGTCAACAATAGATGCAATGAATACCCTTGTCAGAGGGCAAAAGTTGCCATTATTTTCCGGAAGCGGGCTGCCGCATAATGAAATTGCACTGCAGATAGCAAGACAGGCAAAAGTAGTCGGCAGGCAGGAAAATTTTGTTGTAATATTTGCGGCAATGGGGATTACAAATGAGGAAGCGCAATACTTTATTAATGATTTTGAGCAGACTGGCGCATTAGAGAGAAGCGTTGTTTTCCTTAACCTTGCAAATGACCCTGCTGTTGAAAGGCTTGTCACTCCAAGAATGGCGTTAACCGCGGCAGAGTATTTTGCTTATGAGCATGATGCGCATGTGCTTGTCATTTTGACCGATATGACAAACTATGCGGAATCTCTGAGGGAGATAGGCGCTGCAAGAGAAGAAATCCCCGGGAGGAGAGGGTATCCTGGGTATATGTACACGGATCTTGCTATGATTTATGAAAGGGCAGGGGTTATTAAGGGGAAAAAAGGCAGTGTCACCCAAATACCAATCTTAACTATGGTTGGGGATGACATAACACACCCAATTCCTGATCTAACTGGCTACATAACAGAAGGGCAGATAGTTCTTTCAAGGGAATTGCACAGAAAAAGCGTTTATCCATGCATTGATGTTCTGCCTTCTCTCTCAAGATTGATGAACTTAGGCATAGGCCCAACAAGAACAAGGGAAGACCACAAGCAAGTCAGTGACCAGCTTTATGCTGCTTATGCAGAAGGCAGGGATTTAAGAGGATTAGTTGCAATTGTAGGAGAGGAATCATTAAGCGAGAGGGACAGAAAATTGCTTAAGTTCGCTGCAGAGTTTGAAGACAAGCTTGTAAGGCAGAAAAGAGACGAAGACCGGAGCATTAGCGAAACTCTTGATTTGGGATGGAAACTTCTTGGCATACTGCCTGAGAATGAGTTAACAAGAATAAGCCCTGAGTTGAAGAAGAAGCATTTAAAATAGGAATTATTTAATTAAATTTCCATAAAAAATTTGATTAAATATTTGATTAAATAAATGAACGCTATAAATTATATAAGTGGTTTGGTAAAGGATGGCAGAAAGGCAGGTATCTTCTCTTGTGAAGACCCATACAACACACCCTTCCATAGAGACATTCTCAAACTGACAGATTACATACATTTAATTCCTAAAGCAGCAGGAATAGTTATTCCCGAATCATTGGATTTAGGACTGCAGGCAAAAGGAATAAACGCGTGGGGCATCTTTGGGCATTATGGAGTAGTGCATGGGCATGAAGTATGCGCCGCAATAAAGGCATTGGGCAGTGAGCATTCCGACTATGGCCCGGATTTAAGAAAGCATATAAGCTTATTATCAAAACATTATAAGTATCAGCCGGCAAAATCACTAAGAGAGAATGTTACGGCATGGGTGGAAAACCAATACTATCTGCTTTTAAAAGTGGTGACGGAAAAACAAAGAGCATTGAAAGGCGCTGTGCAAGGGGATATCATAATATTTGGCGGATTGGTAGAAAATTCTGCTGATGGTAAAGTATACAAAGCAGAAGTTCTGTTTAATAATAAGTTATAAAAATTTTTAAGGCAAAAATGGCAAAAATATATGACAAAGATGAAGACTACGATGAAGACGATGATGAAGAAGGCGATGAAGAGTAAATAGATTATAACAAACTGGATTATAACAAGCTTTAAAAACAAGCTGGACTTCTTTTTTCTATGAGTGATGTTTTGATAATTGGCACGATTGCGCTTGACACGATAGAAACGCCATTTGGGAAAGTCGGAAGGGCGCTTGGCGGAAGCGCGACATACGCTGCATTCGCTGCAAGCTTTTTCTCAAGACCCGCAGTTGTATCCATTATTGGCAACGACTTTCCAGAAGAATATATCGGGCTGATGAAAAAAAGAGGCATAAGCCTTGATGGAGTTAAAGCCGCTGGCAGGACATTTCACTGGGATGGATTTTACGAATATGATATGAATGAGGCAAAGACAAGGAAAACCGAGCTTAATTCTTTGGAGGGCTTCAAAGCTAAAGTTCCTCAAAAATACAGGAATGCGGGATATGTTTTTTTAGCCAACATTGATCCAGAACAGCAGATAGCAGCGCTGAAGCAGATAAGTAAGCCGGAGCTTGTTGTTCTCGATACTATGAATTTCTGGATAAACCACAAGAGAAAGCAGCTGGTAGCTGCCATAAAAAATGCTGATGTTCTGCTGCTTAATGACGGCGAAGCAAGGCAGCTTTTTAGCACGATAAGCCTTGTCAAAGCCGCAAATTCTGCAATAAGCCTGGGGCCAAAAGCTGTGATAATAAAAAAGGGCGAGCATGGGGCTTTGTTGTTCACAAAAAACAAACATTTTAATGCTCCAGGCTATCCTTTGGAGAATATAAAAGATCCTACGGGCTGCGGGGATAGCTTTGGCGGCGCTTTTATCGGCTACTTGGCAAAAACAAAAGACTTAAGCGAGCCAAACATCAGAAAAGCTGTAATTTACGGAAGCGTTGTTGCATCCCACAATGCAGAAGATTTCAGCTTGAACAGGTTAAAGAGCTTGACAATTAGCGATATTGAAAAAAGGTATAAGGAATTTCAGGATATAAGGGAGTTTTAGTTGTTAGTAGTTGGTTATTGGTTTTTAGTCCTCCTTTAGTTTTGTAATTTTGTATATCAAGTATCTGTTCCTACATTTAATTGTCCAAGAACCAACAACCAAATACTAAGGGCTTTTTACCAAAAAATATAAGCCTCCGAGGGGAATTGCACCCCCGACCTGCAGATGGCTTGATTGAAAATACAAGTCTGCCGCAATAGCTACTATGCTACGGAGGCATTATGGATTTTAGGGTTACAACCAGATGTCAAAAACCACCCTTCATAGAAGAGTGGCATGATGCTAACGCAAAGGTAATTGAGTGGTTTTTGAGCATGCTCGGAATTCCACAATGAGATTTGTGGTTGAGTTTACGAAACCACCTATAATAGATAAGGTGGAATTCCGACATTTAAATAATTTGCCATTGGTTTTTCTGGAATTTTAGCATTAAATTTAAATACTTCAAACCCTAAATTGAGTATTTATCATAAAAATGGAGGAAACCGAAAAAACAACTAAAACAACCGAAGAAATGCAGGTTGGGAAAATAACCCATTACTTTGCCAAAATAGGCGTGGCAGTGATGCAAGTTACAAACGGCAGTATAAAGGCTGGAGACGAAATACACATAAAAGGGCATACAACTGACTTTAAGCAGAAGGTTAGCTCTATTCAGATAGAACATGAAAATGTTGATATGGCAGAGCCCGGACAGTCTATCGGATTAAAGATAGGGCAGCCAGTAAGGGCTAATGATGCAGTGTATAAGAATATTTAGGTAACGAAAATCCCGCCAAATTTATTTGGTGGTAAATGATAGTGGCGGCATTTTTATCGAATGAGAGGCATCTTGGAGATGCCATGTCGGACGTCAAAAACCACTATATTCAGAGTTGGCATTCAAAACATGCCACCGATTTTAGTCGGTGGTTTTTGACGATTTATTTGCAGCATTCATACCCCTTAAATAACCCTTTACTTCTTCATCCGTCAACTGCGGAAAACTGTCATAAAACTGGCTGATAGAGAAAAATAGGCTAGTTGAATAGAAGCAAACAAATTCGTCAATCTCTTTTTTCGCCTTGTCAGCAAAATCCGATGGAGCGACAGGCACAGCCAAAATAATTTTCCTTGGATCTTGGGATTTGATATAGCTTATGGCCGCTTTTGTTGTGAACCCTGTTGCAACTCCATCATCAGTCAATATAACTATCTTATTTTTCAAATTTGGCAATTCATATTTTCCTTTATAGGCTTTATACCTCCTTTCTATTTCTTTGCCCATCTCCCTTGTTTTATCTTTTATGTACTCTTTGGAGACATTATAAATTCTTACAGTTTCTTCATCAATCATGACCTCTTTATTTGGCCCGATTGAGCCAATCGCAAACTCGTCATTGCCAGGCAATCCAATTTTTTTAGTTACCAATATATCCAGCTTCGCATTTAGCGCTTTAGCAATTTCATATCCAACTTCAACACCGCCTCTTGGTATAGCTAACACTATTGCGTCCTTATTGTCTTTGTATTTTTTTAATTGCTTTGCTAATTTTAATCCAGCTTCATGGCGGTCTTTGAAGTGCATTTCAATGTAATTGTTATTGCAGTATTTATATTTTTTTTAAACAAAGTCTTTGATTTTCATTGCGAACGAAGTGAGCACTCGGAACCTTGTGTTCCGCAAAGCGTCAACTGATTTTGCGGTTGAAACCAATAACTTTTTAATAAACTTATGTGTATTTTATTTCTATGCCTTCAGACAAAGAAATCAAAAAGGAATTCAAGGCAAAAGCTTCCAAGGACCCTGATAAATATTATGCCACCTCTGTTCTTAAAAATGAAGGCTTTCATAGGAGGCATTGCAAAAAATGCGGAACTTATTTTTGGAGTATTGTGGATGAAGAGGCTTGCGGCAATCCTGCCTGTTCAGGCGGTTTCAGGTTTATTGGAAATACTCCTGCAAAGAAAAAACTTAATTACATTGGAGTTTGGAAAGAATTCTCTTCCTTGTTTAAGAAATGGGGCTACACGCCAATAAAAAGGTACCCTGTGGTCGCCCGTTGGCGCGAAGACACCGATTTTGTGCAGGCGTCAATCTATGACTTCCAGCCTTATGTAGTAAGCGGTGAAGTCGAGCCGCCTGCCAATCCTCTTGTTGTGCCTCAGATGTGCCTGCGCTTTAATGACATAGATAATATAGGCATTACAGGGGCGCATTATTGCGCTTTTGTAATGATTGGGCAGCATGCCTTTATGAAGCCAGATGAATGGGAGCAGGCAAATTACTTCATGGACATCCATAACTGGCTAAAGGAAGGGATTGGATTAAAAAACGAGGAAATAAAGTTTCACGAGGATGCGTGGGCAGGCGGAGGAAATTTCGGGCCTTGCATGGAGTATTTTTCAAGAGGGTTAGAGCTTGGCAACCAGGTTTATATGCTGTTTGAGCAAACTCCTTCAGGCTATAAGGAATTAAACCTTAAGGTCCTTGATATGGGAATGGGGCATGAAAGGAATGCCTGGTTCACGCAAGGCACGTCAACAAGCTATGAAACAACATTTCCAACTGTAATAAAAAGGATTCATGCCTTAACTGGAGTAAAGCTTGACAATGAATTGATGGAAAAATTCCTGCCATATTCTTCTTACCTGAATATTGACGAAGTTGAAGACATTGATAAAGTATGGAAATTTGTTGCTGAAAAAATTGGAGCTGATGTCAAAGAATTAAAAGAAAAAATACTTGAGCTGGCAGCGATTTATTCTATTGCAGAGCATTCAAGAGCATTGCTTGTTGCGCTAAGCGACGGGGCTTTGCCAGGCAATGTTGGCGGCGGCTATAATTTAAGAGTCATTTTGAGAAGAGCGCTTTCCTTTATTGACAAATATAAATGGAATTTGCATCTTCCTGAAATATGTGGATGGCATGCCGATTATTTGAAACCATTGTTTCCTGAATTAAGCGAATCTCTTGAGGAAGTTGAAAAAATCCTGGAAGTGGAAAAGAGCAAGTATGCTGCCACAAAACAAAAAACCCATTCAATGATCTCAAAGATCGCCAAAGAAGATATTGACGATAAAAAGTTGCTGGTTTTGTATGACAGCTATGGAATTCCGCCAGAGATTGTTAAAGAAGAATCTCTAAAGCTTGGAAAAAAAGTCAGCGTTCCTGAAAATTTCTATGCAAGAGTGGCTGAATTACACTCAAGGAAAGAGCAGGAGCATGCAACAAAGCGGGAGGCAAGGCTGGAGCTAGCCAACATTCCAGAGACAAAAGCATTGTATTATTATGATTACACTAAAAATAAATTCAAGGCAAAGATTGTAAAAGTTATAGATAACAAGGTAATTCTTGATCAAACCTGCTTTTATCCTACAAGCGGCGGGCAGCTCTATGATACTGGAACTATCGCAGGTGAAGGAGTAATTGATGTGTTTAAGCAGGGCGGAGTGATAGTGCATGTTCTAAGAGGCAGGCATGAATTTCCAGAGGGTGAGGAAGTAGAATGTGAGATAGATTTGGAGAGAAGACTGCAGCTGGCAAAGCACCATACAGCCACCCATATCGTAAATGCTGCCGCGCGAAAAGTTCTTGGCAGTCATATAAATCAGGCTGGCGCTAAAAAAGACATTGACAAGGCAGTAATTGATTTGACTCATTACCAGAGCATAACAGACGAGCAATTGCAGAAAATTGAGGAAGCAGCCAACAGGATAGTTCAGGAAAGAGTCCAAGTGCAAAGCATGTTTCTGCCAAGGACAGAGGCCGAGCAGGCTTATGGGATGAATATCTATCAAGGAGGAGCGGTGCCCGGGAAAGTTTTAAGGATTGTCAATATACCCGGAATTGATGCAGAGGCATGCGGCGGAACTCACTTAAAGAACACATTTGAAGCCGGAGAGATTAAGATATTGAAGTCAGTCAAAATAAGCGATGGCATAGTAAGGATCTACTTCACTGCAGGAGAAGCTGCGCAGAAAGAGAAGAAGGAAGAAAGCAAAATTCTTGAAGAGTCGGCAAGATTGCTTGGTGTAAAGACAGGGCAATTGCCTGCAAGGGCCAGTGAGCTGTTTGAAAAATGGAAAATTGCAAAAAAGGCAGCTGAAAGGAATAAAAAAATCGGCACAAAAGAACTGGAAGAGCTGGAATTGGCATCAGTTGATGAATTTAAAGGAAACGTTTTGGACAAAACTGCTGAAATTCTAAAGACACAGCCGGAGCATATCCCTAAGACTATAAAGAGGTTTTTGAGGGAATTGGAGGGGTTTAAGGGAAAAATAAAATGAATCTAAGGTTCTCTTTACAGTTTCTATTTTTTCCAGAGATGGTAGTCATGCTTTACAATTACAGGTATGAATTCCTTGGCTGGAGCAATATATAAGCCAGACTGTTCAATGTCATATGCGCTGACTCTTACTTCAAGGCAAAAATTAATTCTCCTCGGGTTGACCTCTATAATTTGTGAAACAGTTCCTCTCACAGTCCCTCCCTTGCCTTTGGGCTGGTTATACATCAGGAGAGTGCACTTATTTTCATCACCGTATGGCAATTGTCTAGGCAGGGTATGGTATTTTTTAATTTCTTTGAGGGTGTTGAGGGAATCAACATAAACAAAAGCATCAAGTGGAGCTTTCATTACAATTGCTTCTGCATCAGCCTTGCTCATAGCCTGTGCCGCTTGCGTTTCATCTTCTATACTCATTTTTCCTCCATTAGTTTTCTATTTTAACTAATCATGAATTTTTTAATGTATTCTAGAAATCTTATATTGCAAAATTTAAGGAAAGTCAAAACCGAACAATGAAAGACCCATGTAGAATGCACTAATAATTTTGGGCCTTACAACAGCAGAAGCAATAGGCTTAAACTTAACAAAAACAATCCAGAATTTTTATTTAATTTTATATTTTCCATCTTTTATCGTTGAAAATTGAGGTTATATTTAAATCTTATTGGTAAAAAACTTTAGTAGTTTGAAGTATTCATTTATTCACTTTATACATTTAACAAATACAACAATATTCGCAGTTGATTTCGCTCTGTAAGGGCTAAGAAAATCAACAGCTCTTGCTTTGCTCATTGCTTAAGCTTGCTGTTTTTAAAAAAATATAGCCCGACAGCCAGTGACATGCGAGTGAGCGAGTTCGCAACGAAGCTCACTCGCTCACAGGCCACTGCTGTCGGATTTATTGGAAAAATCTTTCGTTAAAAACAGCGTTTCTTTTTGCGCCCGCTCGCATTAACTGCGGGCTTTGGATTTAAAGCATTTGAGTAGCTCTAAACTTTTGCACTTTACTCATAAAAAGCGGTACAGCCCATAGAGTAAAACGCAAAACTTTAGTAGCTGATGTCTTTTTATATGGAACGTATAGACATACTAGAAAATTCCGCCCGTATTGAAGGCGGGTTCTGAACGCTTGGCATCCCAATAAATGCGAGCCAATGAGCGAGCCTAGAATTCGCGGAGCATATTGAGGATTAAAAAATGGCTTCAGAAAGGTAAATGATTGCTGGTAAAAGAGACGGTTTGATGCGCCGAAGATTAAACTGTAAATTAAACTATTAATAACCCTATACCCCGACAGTCACTCTGTTTGAATTAGTGAGCACAACTTTATCGCCTATTTTGCATCTTGCATTCGCAGCAGGCAGGTTAAATTCGCCTAAAATTGCAAGCCTTGACTTCATCTTATATGATAGGACCCTTTCATCGCCCGGCTCTAAAGCCTCTATGCCCCATTTTATGACAACCCCTTTCTTGGGATGCATTAAAACAGCATGAGGCTGCATAGAGCCAATTGAAATCTCTTTCTCAACGTGGGCAATGTGGGGGACATTATCTATAACTTCTATGCTGGTTAGCTGTTTAGCGCTCCTGTTATGGATACGTATAACTACTTTTGCTTCTGAAATGCCGCCTTCGCTCATGCTGACACCTGCTACACTTTTTCTTACTACTATCGGGCTTCTGAATACGAAATAAATGGCTATCGCAATAATTATCAATACAATAATGATAACTATGGGCCTGTAGTTCTCAACTGTATAGGCAGTCATTGTCCTATTATCATCAAGCTCAACCTGCCAAACCAGATATTGCCTACCATTCTCTTCTGCTGTTTCGGCTCTTGGATAAGTTGTTAGAATCAAATTTTTGAGTGAAGTAACCCCGACCTTTATGACTCCTTTATAATCAGGGTTGTTTGAAATAAATTTTATTCCCTTCTTTATCTTTAAAAAAGACTGCTCACTTGGGATTTCTTCCCGAATAGCATACTCATTAATTTCAAATTCCTTCTCAATAGGGTTCACTATTACTCTTTTATCCTTAAATACCATAAAAACAGCCTTGCCTTGCTGAGGGGGGGTCATGGCATCGAATTTTTTTGCCACTTCAATTGTCTTATCCTCATTTGGCCCAAGAGGAGTGTACAGCTCTTCGCTGATGAGACTGCCTTCAATTTTAAGCGTTAGGTTTGTATAGTTTATCACATTCTGGTTGTTCAAAGTGATTCTTATCATTGCAGATTCTCTTGGATCAATCTTCTGAGGCAAAATGCTTATGCTTGCCAAAACCGTTGGAATATATCCGCTTATCAGAGGCTCTATGGATTTTATCCCTACAGTTACAGGCACTTTTTGCTCCTGCCCTGTCATTCCCAGCACAACGCCCATATCCAACGTATATGTATCCTCTGATGTTATATGCAAAGGGTCGACAAAAAGCGTTATGGAAGATGCGCTTCTGGCAGGCACCACTAATGTAATTGGATTCTGCAATGGCTTTGTGTACATATCCCAAAACGGGTAGCCTGCTTTTTTTATTGTGAATTCCTGCTCCGTGTCAAGATTATTTTCTATGCTTATATTAAACTCTGCAACCTCATCAACTACAATTTTGTCTTTTATAGGGGTGACTTTGACGCTAAAAGCCGCAGCATAGGATGCATTAAGAAGTAATAGGAATACAGCCGCAAGAATAAGCAATCTTTTCATTTTACTCATTGAATGCCTCGTTTTTTACAGCCCTTAATTAGCTTACTTATATATAAATCTTCCGAAGATTGAGGGGCGAGGAATAGCAAAAATTATTGTTACACGTTTACTTCAGTTAAGGCATGAATCCTTTTTCTGAAGTGTCGGTTGTCATTTTTTATAGCAGTCCAGCTAAAACCAGTTCATTCATCATAATTCACCTCTTTTGATTAGATTCATTCCAACAGCCATTTCCATAACGGAATAAACTTAATCTTCCTGCCACCTGCTGATTCTAGAGCCTCGTAATCATCTGTTATTATAGTTAATTTTCTGCACTTCAGCTCCTTTCCTGATTTAAGCAAAGCGCTTACTTCCCTTTTCTTTGTGTCATAATTGCCTGTGTCATAGCACACCTGAATCAATTCATTTATATTCCTGCCTTCCTTTACAACAAAATCAACTTCATTCTGGTATATATCCTGCCAATAGTATATTTCAGATAGCGTCATTCTTCCTGCCAGTTCCAAGAAAACCATGTTCTCGTATATTTTTCCAATATTCCGTGAGAAACTAACGCTTAATGCGCCTATCATTCCAGTATCAATAGCGTATATTTTTCTTGTGGCAATCACCCTTTCCTTTGCTTTATATGAGAAGCGCGGCACTAAAAAAAATAAAAAGGATTCTTCCAGGAAAGACAGGTAGTTTAATGCAGTATGCACGCTTTTTAAGTTAAACATATTTTTTATCTTGTTAAAGCTTACATGCGAAGCAGTATTAGACATAAAGCTATTTGCTATTTCCCTTAAAGTTTTTGAAAACTTTATCTTATAGCGAATTATTATGTCCTTATTGAGTATGTCGGAATATAAGGATTGAAGATACGCCTTTTTATTTGCAGGATCCTTGACAACTTCGGGAAACCCCCCTACGGATATGTACTCTTCAAGCTTTTTTTTCAAAAGTCCACGTTCCTTTGTGGATAATAAATCTGCATTCTTCACAACAACGCCATGATATTTTATGAATTCTCTGAAGGAAAACGGGAAAAGCTTAAGAGTTATATTTCTTCCTGTAAGATGTGTTGATAATTCCCTGCTCAAAAGATGCGCATTGCTTCCTGTAACAATGGCATTAAATCCCTGCCTTTGCAGCCTGTTGACAAACAATTCCCAGCCAGCAATGTTCTGTATTTCATCCAGCAGTATATACTTAAAATCTCCATATACCTCATAAAATACTTCGAGAACATCATTTAAATCTTCAGCAGTAAGATTGGCAAGATTCTCATCATCAAAATTGATATATGCAAATGGTTTATCTTTAAGCAGCTGATAGGAAAGTATTGATTTGCCGCATCTTCTTATCCCCATTATTACTTTAACCTGCGCCGATTCTGTATAAGCTTTGTATTTTTCAAAGCAGCTTCTTTCAATTATCTTTGTTCTTGAGGATAATAATTCTATCTCCTCTCTTTGGTCTATAATTGCCTTCCTTAATTTGCTTTTTTCCATGTTAAGTATAAATGCATATTTTAAATCGAAATTATGCACTGAAGAAGCATATTATTATTTAAATCTTTTCATTTTTTCCTTGAAAAAAACTCCAGAAAAGGCTCATTGCATAAACATAAGATTTACAAATCCGTAAACCGAAAGAAAAACAGCAATAAAACATCCTTCTTTGTTATTTTTCATACACTCTCTGCCGAGAATTTTACCTGCGTGGCAGGATCTTGCATACGTAATTCTTTCCTTTAACAGAAAATCATTCACACCAGATTCTACAATAACACTATCTTTATGTCCTGCTATAGCGGTATCTGAACCGTGACCATTAAAAATAATCATTTTATAATCAAGATTTTTTAGAACTTCTTCAAATTCATCTCTGTTAGCCTTTTTGTCCTTTAATGTCTTGACTTTAATATTTT
>Ga0209399_10000512_pt1 | contig 23305 bp, 14 predicted proteins | sample OV2TP3_FD_184130 | JGI IMG/M metagenome (GOLD analysis project Ga0209399, IMG submission 184130) | Hot spring microbial communities from Beatty, Nevada to study Microbial Dark Matter (Phase II) - OV2 TP3 (SPAdes) (version 3) | ecosystem: Environmental > Aquatic > Thermal springs > Hot (42-90C) ... | reverse complement strand
AATTTCCGAAGAAGTCTAAAGATTTTGCGCGCCTAAAAGAGTTTGAGCGCGAGAGGCGCGAGGTCGTCAATATCTTCCCACAGGAATGTCAAAGGTGAATTTTTTCGACGTCCACACCCACGCCCACTTCGCCGCGTTTAAGGATGACAGCGACGCGGTGATGCGGCGAGCGCTTGAGAGCGGCGTACACATGGTGAACGTTGGAACGCAGCGCGACACGTCCGCTGCGGCGGTGGCGACTGCAGAGCGCTACGAGCATGGGGTGTATGCGAGCGTGGGACTTCATCCGATACACACGGAGCGCTCGTATCACGACGCGAAAGAGCTCGGCGCGCCCAGCACCACTTTCGCTTCAGGGAGTGAAAGTGGTGCTGGGTTTACCTCGCGTGGCGAGGATTTCGACTACGACTACTACAGGCAACTTGCTGTCCACCCAAAGGTCGTCGCGATTGGCGAGTGCGGCCTCGATTACTACCGGCTCACCGAAGATACGAAACAAAAACAGAAAAAAGTTTTTGAACAGCACATCGCGCTCGCGAGCGAAGTACACAAGCCTCTGATGATCCACTGTCGCAATGCGTTCCCGGATTTAATTTCGATTATACAAAATACAAAATACAAGATGCGAGATACAGATCCAGGTGTCGTTCACTTCTTCACCGGCTCCCTCGACGACGCCCGTGCCCTCCTTGACCTCGGCTTCTCGTTTTCTTTCGGCGGCGTGACGACGTTCACGAGCGACTACGACAAGCAGGTGCGCTTCATCCCGCTCGACCGTATCCTCTCCGAGACCGATGCGCCCTACGTCGCGCCGGTACCCTATCGCGGGAAGCGCAACGAGCCGCTCTATGTGCGCGAGGTTGCCGCACGCATCGCCGTAATCCGCGGCGAGGATTATGAACGAGTGCGAGAGACGCTCGTCACGAATGCCGAGCGTATTTTTAGACTCCAATGAGATGCTGCGATGAATCTCTGTCAGTGCGGCATGTTCGCTGTCTTTGAATAACGAAATTGCCGACGTCGACATCCGATGTCCTCGAATACGTTTCGCCTGATCACTTTGGTGGTGCATGACACAATCTTATCTCGCTAATCGCACCGTTTGAGACGGGGGACATCGGATGTCCTGCAATTTCGTTACCATCGAGGGTTGTTTCTCTGCACGTTCTCTGTTGATGTATTGACACACGAACAAGTCGACTGAAATGTACAAAATGACACCGCGTGTGCGGCGTCATTTTGTTTCAAGCGCTTTCTCACCCGCGCGCCATCTCTACGACGTCATGGGCCTTGGTTGCGGTGTGGACTGAGGCGGGGGTGGTGGCAACGTTTTGCCGAATTTTCGTTTCACCATGAAGTAGTAGACGATGGCGCCGAAGATGCCGGTGAAAATGAGAATGATGATCCACATCGCTTTGTTCTCGATGGGTTTGGTTGCTGCGTGGATGAGCATCATGAGCCAGACCACGAATGCCGCGAGACCGAGCGCGATGATGGCAACCATCGCTCCGATGCCGAGGCCGACCGCGGACTTAAACTGCTGGAGCGCCTCCGCGCACGGCACTTCTTTGCCGTTGACGAAGCAGTTGCCTTGCGTCTGTGCGCCTGCGACGCCGGCCATAGCGAGCCAGAGTATGGCTGCTGCCGGAGCGATGAGGCGCTTGTAAGCACGTTTGAGTGTGTATCTCATAAGAGAATTGAAGAAGGCTAATAATTTCGACCGAGACTGCTGCGGCGCAGTATGTACCCGAGATACCGCGCATTTTTTCTCTAAGGACCTACCCAGAATCGTGTTACCGTATCGAGCATAGAGATATAGGAAACTTTGGTAAATGATGCGGAGTCCATAACCGTTGTTGGGTAGTTCCAGATATTCGCGATGTATTTTTTGGTTTGATCAAGTTGAACGCCGTTATATACATAAGACGCGGTCGATACGCCCACCTGGCCGTATGTCCATTTGACAAAGACATAGTTATACGATCCTTCTGGATACACGAAGAGATAAAAATACGGTCTGGAAACGCCCGACGGCCAGTTGGTCTGCGCAACGGTCCATTCAAATTTTAGCGTAGAAGATGCAATAGGAGACTGCGTCTCGGTCGGGCTCACAATCTTGGTTCGATCAAGCGCAAACTGTTTCAGAACCGGCGTAATGCCCACTTCTTGTCCATCGCCCCCAATCGCCGTTACATAATAGTTATATTCGCCGACCGGAAAGGCGGCAGAGGTTGAGGCGTTTTTGAGAGAAGCGTTCCAGTAGCGATACGTCGTACCGCATGCAAAAGAGAGGCGCCAGAGCGAATCCGCAGGGCTTATGTTTGTCCCGCACGTTTCCGTTATGCCGGCGAAAGTTCCCACAGCGCTAAAGGAGAGCTCTCCGGGCTTTCTCTGGTAGAGTTTGAAGGTGGTGACGTCCGCGGGCTTGCCAGTTGTGTAACCGAATCTCACGGATTGCGAATAGAGAGCAGTCGGCCCGCTTCCGCCGCCCCAATACACTCCGGTGTCTGTCTTTACCTCGATGCTGAGATTCTTCGTTGCGGTTCCTCCGAGTGAGTCAGTAATGCCAACGGCGAACGCGAACACTCCCTGCTGACTGGTCCAGCCGTATATCCTTCCGCTTGAAGCGTCTAAATATAGTCCTTGCGGCAGCGCGCCGGAGACGATACTCCACTTGTAGGGGGCCACCCCGCCCGCTGCGGTGAGCGTGGTGTTATATGAGGTCCATATCATTGCCGCGGGAATGCTCTCGGTACTGACGCTAACCGCCGGCGGCGGCACATACGTATCGAACCAGAATGTCGCCGCCCCGGTGCTCATAGAGATATATTCTGTATATTGCGCGGTTGCCGGATCAATGACAGAACGCTGATAGACTACTGCCGCACTATATTTTTTCGTCGGATCGAGCGCGGGACCATCGTATTTCCTGAATCCTGTGGTATCGGATGGCGCGCTGAGGCCCCACAGAGAGTGAATAGATTTTCCGGTAAATGTTTCGTAGATGTACACGCGATAAGACTTCTCAAGCCCTTGCGGCCAATCTTGCGGCACGGTCCAGCGGATTGTGGGCGTGAGTGACGCTGATGAGAGCGGTGAATCGGCGCTCGCAGGATACGTGATGGTGGTTGGCTGGAGCGCCCGGAGCTTCCAGCTCGCAAGCGTAATTTCGTTGCCTGTGCTGTCTGCTGCACGAAATTCATAGCGATATTCTCCACTCGGGAACGCCGAGGCGCTGGCATAGGAGAGGTACTGCATTGTCCATTGAGGATCGGGGTTCCAGGAGTAGCAGGTGAAGTACAAGCCCCATTTCCCTGATGTGTACCCGTTGTAACACTGCGGATTCGTGAACGTCGCCGTCGGCGTGAGCGCTGCTTCTCCTGGGGCTTGCTGGTAGAGCTTAAAGGTTTGAGCGTTTGGATTAGTCGTCGTTGCATACTGGAACCACAGGTAGGGACTGTATGTGGTGTTATTGCTGTTGCTCCAGGTTGCACCTTGTTTTTCTCGGATCAAGAACACGTCGCTCTCACCATAGATTGTTGGGTCATTCGTGTCTGAAATGCGGATATAGTAGTCATTGCCTCCGGCGATATCCTGCGCCAGCGACCAGTTGTAGTAGTAGCGGCCTGCCTCCGCACCTTGCGCAAAACCGGCTATCTTTCTCGCGAAACTTCCGGCCTTATAGAGGTCAAGCCGTATGGTCTTGCTTAGAATTCCAAAACTGTCCCACGCTATCGTATACGTGCCGCCCGGATACATCTCGACTCTCGCTTGCGGGTCCGTAACTTTAATAGTGGCGATTTGAGCTCCCTCTGTGGTTCTCACATCGAAGCGCAGCTGCGGCACGACCCCATGTACATTGTTCGCGTCTTGTACGAGGAGAGTTGCGTCAAATACTCCGGCTGCCGTGGGCGCTCCGGACATCGCCCCCAAGGAAGAAAGTGTTATGCCTGGGGGAAGTGATCCGGAGAGCACGCTCCATCTATAGGGAGCGACTCCGCCGTAGGCCTGCGCATAGCCGTAGGTGAGCGGCGTCCCAATCTTCAGAAGCTGCGGGTAGTACCAGGCGTATGCGCTGATCGCATACGGCTCCCACGCGGCAGCGCGGTTGAAGAAGGCGAGTGTTTGGGAGGGGACGGCCGGGCTTTGCGGGAGGGCGAGCATCGGCGAGTAGGTGACGGTACCCGGCTTGTCTTCGATGCGCGCCCATACATCAAGCGCCTGCGGGATCGCTTTCCATATATACTGTGACTGCGAGAAATACCCGGGCCAGAGGTTGTAGCTCGATTGTCCGGTTTCCGGAGAGCGGTAGTTGATACTCGAGCGTACCGGTATGTCGGAGACCGTGTAGCCCCAGTCAACAAACGGCCAAAAGGGAATCTCTCCGAGATCTACGTCTCCGCTTGTGACTGGGAAGGAGCGGCTCGGTCCGATAAACGGAAACATCTGGACGTATGCGTAGAGGCCGAATGAATTGGACTGAATTCGCCAATATTTATACTCATAGTTGGCAGGGTACGCCCAAAAGCTGTGCCCACGCGAGAGCAGGAGGTCCGAGGTGGTGGCGATGAGATTAAATTCTCCATTTGCATTTGTCCGATCTTTAGACCACCAGTATGATCCGTCCCACGTCTGTATGGTTGTATTGACGAGCGGCGTTTTGTTAAGGTAGTCAGAAAATCGTCCCTTGATAGCGAGGTAGGAAGGATATTGTACGACGGCAAAATCGTAGTCGCTGAAGTCGCGGATAGAGGGGTTTGCGGCGTCCACAATTTCCACCTTATAATCCTGGCCCGTTGGCACATCGGCCGGAATTTTCACTTGGCGGTAAAACCACCCGGTGGTATAGGCAGGGCCGCCGCCATAATATGTCTGGGACACGTTTGTCGCCAAATTCCTGTAGAAGAACCCGCCTTTCCAGAGGTTGATGTGCACGGTCTTCGAGAGAATGTTGGTGCTATACCAGTTCACCGGCCCGTCAAAGCCAGAGTACCAAATTTCTCCCCAGTTGTAGGGACTCCCATTAGGCTGGTTGACCCTAATCGCGGAGACGGCGGCGGTGATTGAGAACGGCCCGTCGCTCGTGTCGGCGACTTGCGGCACGGCCGCATCTGAAATTTTAACCTGGTAGTCCGCTCCTTCCGGAATATCACCGGGGATTGACCAATTGGTAATGAATGCGCCATTCGGAGACGCTTGCCGGTATGAGGTGATCGTCCGATACAGGGCGCCGTTCTTTAAGAGTTCGATGTTGACCGCCTGGCTTTTGAGGTCAATCGTTGCCCAGCAGATGATGAACGCCGAGTTCTGCGAGCCGATTTCGCCTCCGTTTGGTACGACAACCGTGAGCGTGGCAGAGGGACTTATAATGAAGGCGCTGTTTGAGAGGTCCCAGTTGCCGGGGAGGTTCGTCGCGTCGTCCCAGATCGTCAATGCTCCGAGCTCATTCTCCGAGAGCGCCATCAGTTTATACTTTCCGGGGGCAACATCGGTGCACACGCTCTCATCGTCGCTGCAGACCGTCTTCACATTCCAGTTGACCGTGCTATTCGGACTTTGAGCGTGCGCGACCCAGCCGACGATAAACGCGCCGGGGTCCGTGCCTTGCGTTGCGCCTTCTTCAACGAGCACAATGTCTACCCGGTCCGTGCCGCCGGTCCAGCTTAAGGTAAAGTCAACTCCCTGTACGAGATTTTCGTTGCCGTTCGGGAAGACAACTTGTACGGGAGTTACAGGTTGAGTAAGGAGGAACGCGCTTTCATTGCTGGTTCCGTTTACGTTGCGCACTGAGACAGCGCACGTCGAGCCGACGGTGCACGAGGTTCCCGTCGGTACGCTGAAGGCAAGTGTCTTTCCGTCTGCGGAAGAAAGATTGGTAGCGGCGTCCACGCCCGCAAAGCTCACGGTATTGCCCGCCGCAGTAAAGCCGGAGCCGGTGATGGTCACCGCCGTGCCAACCACGCCCTTGCTCGGTGAGAGCATCGTGATAATGGGCTTTGGCGGAGCCGCCACGCTGAATGCAATCGTGTAGTCATCGGCGTTGACATTTCCCGCGCTGTCAGAGCAGCGTGCGTAGTAGGTGTATGAGGTACCGTCCGCAAAGCCGGTGATGCTCGTCGAGTGGGTGGTGCCGCCGGTTGTCGAAAACGTAAGCGTCATCGAGGAGTAGAGCGTGCCGGACGCGCTGGCATATTTGCACGTCGCATTTTCGTCGGTTGTGAGCGAGAGCGTTGCGCTTCTCGTGCCGTAGGCGAGCTCGCCCATTGGCGAGCCGCCCGAGCGTACGGGAGCGCTTATGTCAGTCGGAGCGGGCGGAGGAGGCGGCGGTACCGGCTCGGGGAGCGGCTCCGGCTCGGGCTCGGGAGGAGTGTTCGGATTAATGTACGGCGGAGTGTAGATGAACGACTCGAGCTTGAAGGGCTTTGCGTTTGAGATTCCGTTTGCGTTCACCACCTTTATGGGGCAGGGTTTCGGCGAGCCCGGAGCGCACGGGGCCTCCGAGGTGAGGATAAAGTCAATTTGGGTATTGTTGTCGTATGAGGCGAGGGCGGTCGCCACGATTTTCCCGCGCATCATGATGGCGTTATCCTCGTCGGTAAACCCGCGGCCCGAGAGAGTAACGGTGATACCGGCCGAGCCGGAGGCGGGAGTAACGTCGGTGATTTTCGGCGGCTTTTTCTTCTCACCTGCGACGAGGAGACGGTCGAGTGTGTCTTTTGTTTTATCGTCAACCTCGCCCGTTTGCGCGAGACCGACCTTCTCTTGGAATTTTTTAACCGCTTTTTCCGTTTGCTCTCCGTAGAATCCTGTGGCAAGCCCATTCGGATAAATTTCCGGAAACATGCCGAGAAACTCCTGGACCTTTTTCACGTGCTCACCGGAGGCGCCGCGACTCGCGGTTTTCCCGACGGCGACAGTGCTGAGAGGCATTGGTCGCTCGCCGCGTCCGACTGCCCGCCCACTCGGCTCGCCAGCCGCAAGCTCATCGAGTTTCGAGCGTGTCTTGGGGCCGATGCTGCCAACCGCCTCAATGCCGTGCTTTTCCTGAAAGCGTTTTACCGCAGCTTCGGTGAGCGCGCCATAAAAGCCCGTAGCAAGCCCCTCCGGGTAGATGCTTTTGTCCTGCGCGAGGAACTCCTGGAGTTTTTTCACGTCATCGCCTGATGTGCCGCGCGAGAGGTTGCGGGTGATAGTCGGCACGTTTGCGGGGGTAACCCCTGAGGGCTCGACGGGAGTCGTGGAAATTGTTGCGGGACTCGGCGTGGGAGAGACGGTCGATGTGCTCGGCGTTACACTAGTGCGCTTTTGGATCTGCTGCACGAGGTCATTGACTTTTGCTTTCGCGGCGTCAAGCTGCGACTGCAAGCTCGTCGCGCTCGTTTGGCCAGCCGCCTCGCTCGGCGGGGTCGTTGGGTACTTCAGGCTAAACTCCTGTGATGCGTGCTCTCTCCCCGAGCCGTTGATCGAGGAGAGATAGAAGCGGTAGTCGCCATTTGTGTACGAGGAGGGGGCGCGGTGCGGGGAGTTGATCTCCCAGCGGGAATCGCCGCAGCGTTTGTGGAGGGTCCATGAGTTTACCGTCGCCTCTGTGTCGCAGGAGGTCGGGAGGGGAGTAAACTCCGCGACGCGCGTAAAGACGCTCTCCCCGGGTTTTTTGTAGTAGATGCGGAAGGAGACCGGCGGTGGGTCGAACGGGAAGCGAATGGTGTGGTAGAGCTCCGTCTCATCGTCTGAAAAACTCCACTCCGCGCTGATACCGGAGGGGGCGGTCTCTGTTTTGCCGCTTGCGGTGTTTACGGCAAGCAGGGCGGATGCCGTTTGCGCCGCGCTCGCGGCGTTGCGGTGCCATGGGTCATCGTCGAGATGCGCCGCAAGAGCGCTCGTGGGTACGGTGCCGAGCACCGTGAGCGCGATGAGGCCCGAGGCGAGGGCGCGAGTAATACGTGTGCGAGTAAAAGAGGTGCGCATAAAAATACGGCCGCGCGTATAAACGCGGCAAAGTCAAAATTATATAAATTAATAATGCTGGCGTGAAGCCATTTTGATTTTGAGCGAATAAAGTTCGACACTGTCATTATACTCCTGAAATCCGTGCGCCACCCTCGCGCCTGTGGATAAATAGTATAGTACCCTTGACAGTGGTCTGTGTTTATATGAGTTTGGGATTGACTCGGGCCCGGGTGGGCATACGTATGTCCTAGATGACGAAGTCGAGATAGTTGTCCCGAGTGATCACCTCGTAGGTTGCGTTCGGATATGTTGCAAACCACGCGCGTGGTGGCGCATGTTCCTTCCCTCCCCATTTCATTTCGTATCCGTAGAGCTTCCCCTCCCGTTCCTCGACAAAATCAACCTCCTGCCCCTCCCATGTGCGCCAAAAGTAGCGGTTCGCGTATATCTTTTGGTATGCTGTCTTTTTCAGCCGCTCAACGATGAGAAAATTCTCCCAGAGCGCTCCCGCGTCGTTACGCATCGTGAGGTCGTTGAAATTTGCAATGATGGCGTTCCGTACGCCGTTGTCGTAAAAAAAGTACTTGCTCTTTTTTGTTACTTCAGAGCGCAAGTTGCGGCTGAACCCGCGAAGATTGTAGAGTACGAACGATTTTTCGAACAGGTCTAGGTACCGGCCAACCGTCTTCACGTCAATGCCCACTTTCTCCGCAAGCTCGGAGTGCGATACTTCATTTCCGACCTGAAAGGCGATAAGCCGCAGGAGATCAAGAAGCACTTTTGACCCTTTGACGCGTTCGAGTTCCAAAATGTCTTTAAGAAGGTATGAGTGCACCAGCTCATCAAGCACGCTCTGCTTCTCGCCTTTCCCGGACGCATTCACCACATCGGGGTATGCGCCGAAGATAAGCCACTCGGGCAATCGCTCCTTGAGCTCATGGGCGTTGTAGAGCGAGCGGAGCTCAAGCTGCGCAAGAGGATAGAGGACGAGTGTGTTCTTTCTGCCGGTGAGCGGCTCGCCGATCTGTCCGGAGAGTTCAAACGAGGACGAGCCGGTGGCAACGAGGCTCAGATTCGGCACCTGATCAACGAGTATCTTGAAACCTGTGCCCACATGCGGAATGCGCTGCGCCTCGTCAATCGCGACGAGGTCGTACCCTGCGGCGTATTCTTTGAGGAGCGTAAAGTCCTGCGACCCGAGCGTTTCCTGCACTCTGATATTATCGCCGGAGTCCAGCTTGTACCGCAAGCCGCATTCTGCAAGGTAGTCATTGAGCAGCGTTGTTTTTCCTACTCTGCGCGGGCCGTAAATCACCAATACTTTATTTGGCTGTATATATTGTCCTAAATTTTGGTAAAAGCGCGGTATTTTCATGGATTCCAGTATATCAAATCCATGAAATTGGTCAACTATGTGGGTGTGGATTACTCAATAGAAAAGAATAATACGGAGAAAATTTAGCGGCTGCCCCCACCGGCCGTTTCCTCCTTTGCTAAAACTTTACTTCGCGTATGTGGATAAACGCAGGGTGGCGAAGGCAATTAAAAACGCTGCCAAGGGGAGCAGGAGCACGAGGGTGTTCAGAGTGAAATGGAGGTACACGCCGTCGAAGGTTTTTCCGAGGATCCCGGGGCACGGCTCGCATCGGAGCGCGAGGTGCTGGGATATTTTTACTATGTGCTCGATCTGGTGGTAGCCCTGCATAGCGGTGCCGATGATGAGAAGCCAGAGAGCGGGGGCGCGTATATCAAACGCCCGCCGTTTGGTTATGAGTAGGACGAGCACGACGAGGAGTACCACAAAGTAGCCCGTGTTGAAAACAAAGTGATTCCATTCGAAATCGAGGAAAAACAGAATGCCGTGTGATTTCGCTGCCGGCATCGCACGCAGCCAGTGTTGGTAGACCTGCGCGACATGTTCTATCCAGTGGAACAACTGGTAGACGAGCGCGAGTGAGAACAGCACCATCGTCCACTGGCGAATACGCATTGGGTGTGGCAGGAGGGTGTGCATGTTCAAAACCCGAGATGGTACTCATTCCACTACTTCTACCACGCCGGCAACTGCAGGATTCAGGTGGTCATGGTATTTCCACACCCCGATGATGTTAAAGACAAAGGAGTAGGTTTCCCCATACGCGAGGCCCTTGAGCGCGTCAAAGCCCGGGTAGATCGTGTGCGACGGGTGGTCGTTTGATGCTGGCCAAACGACACGTTTTTCGATTTTGTGCCCCCACGACACGGTTCCACCTCGCCTGATTTTCGTGATCGGCGGATTAAATTGTCCGTTTTCGTCAATGGTCACAAAAGCGGCACGCGACTGATCGAGCGACGAATCGGCATCCGGCGCACCGGATTCATCGGAAGGCGGAGGTTCAATCGGTTTGCCGCACTCGCCTTCGTACTGGAGTCCTTCCACCCCGGCAGCTTTTGCCTGGCACGAATTTTGGTACGTCTTTCCATCAAGACCGCAGACCGGCCGGTACTCGTCGGTGCAGACAGCTTTGTACTCCTCGGGCGGAGGAGGAACGGAGCCGCTCGCGCACAGGGCGAGCTCTTTTTGCAGGTAGGCAATTTTTTCAAGCGTTTGTGCATCGGTCGGCGCGGTGGAGAGGATCGCCTTGAGCTTCGATTCAATCGCTCCGCAATCCGCCTTCGTCTCTGATGGCGGGGGAGTGGGAGACGTCGAAGGCGTATAATTTTTTTTGCATTCGCCTTCGTAGGCCACTTTGATCCTGCTTTGTTCTTCGGCCGCGCATCGGTTTGAGTATGTTTTGCCGTCAACGCCGCAGACGGGAATGTAGACTTGCGTGCAGAAGACGGCCTCTCCCGGCGGAGGCGTCGGTGGTTGCGGCGGTGGTTTTTGGGCAGGCTTCGGGACGGGCGCAGGCACTGATGCTTGTGCGCCGATCAGAAAATCGTGCGTCCATTCCACTTGTCGCGCCCGTCCGTAGCGCTGCTCGCAGAGCGATTCATCCATGCCGCAGTAGGCCGCGACCCACAGCTGATACTGCCCGTCTTCCTGTGGCAGGGGGACCTTGAGCCGGTAGAATGATCCGTCAAACTCGCCGTTGCCGCCGAAGACGGCCTTGACTCTTGGCAGGAAAACATACACTTGCACGGCAAATCCTTCTCGGGGAGTTCCCGGAGTGCCGTCCGGTTCTAGAACCTTAATCGAGAGGGGCCATGTATCGCCGCGCGCCGCAGGATATGTATAGCCGTCAACGCGCACGATCTTAAACGTCTGATCGGAAGGCCTCAGGGAATTTTCACGTAACGCATCCCGCTCCGGCGTGAGATCCGAGGAAAGTCCTGGAGAGGTTGGAGCGCGTTGCCCAAAGGAGTCAAAGATTTCCGTGTTCGTTTCGTTCTTTTCAAAATCTTTTATGAATGCTCCCCAGCGGTCGCGCAAACACTCTTCAAGCTGCTTCTTGAGCTCTTCTTGCATACGCTCCGCCACTGCGTCATTGGCGAGGTATCCTTGCAACCGGAAATGTTCGAGGTCGCGAAGCGCCTGCCGTATTTCCTCGCACGTCGGCCGGTATCCTTTGGGCCACCATGAGGACTCGGCGGGTTTGATCGCAGGAAGACGAAGCAGTGGCGGCGGCGCCGGCTTTGCAGGGGTTGGTTTGGATTGGAGTTTTTTTTCGCACTCTATAAGCTCATCGCGCAGCGCGTCTTGCTTTCTTTTGTTTTCTTTGTACTCAGGGCTGTCCCACGGCATCGAAGCCTCTTTTTCCGTTTCGAGCTTTTGTATCTTGCTGCGAATAGAGTCGCATGGAGACTGCTCCGGCCATTGGTTTTTCGGCACCCGCTCCTGCCTGAGGCAAGCGAAGAGTTCCTGCTGGAGTAGTTCCGTTTTCGGCAGGAACTCCTGCGTCGGTATCTCGCGCCGGCCGAATCGCGCCGCAAGATCGCGAATTTCGGCCTCCTCGGCATCGCAGGCCGGAGGAATAGCGTCAGATACTTTTACTTTGTCCGTAAACGCTTGCTCCGTTTTGACGACAAGCCGCTCCACGAGCCCGGCCAACGCGCCATTCTCGTCGGCTTCTCCGACTCTGTTTTCCGAAAACGCGCGCTTCAGCTTGTTTGCAAACGCCTCCTCGCGGTCTTTTTTCGCGCCTTCCCCGACCGACGTTTCAAGAGCCGCCGTTGCCGCCTCGATTTTTTCTTCAACAGCACCTTCTCCTTCGGCTTTAGCGCTGAGCGCCGCGAACACTAATTCGTGCTTGACCGCGTGGTCGGCGAATTTCAGAAGGAGCGCGTCTATCTTCGGGTCCTCTGACGTACCGCTGAGCGCCGCAAAGCGCGCCGCGAGCGCTTCCTGCGCGGTTCGGTAATTTTCGATGGCGCGCTCGAGGGCTCCCGTATTGTCCGGATGCACCTCGGCGACTTTTGCCGCCTCCGCAAGTTTCTCGTCGGAAAAACGGAGCTCAAGAGCGGCTTTTTTCACCGGCGTGAAGGTAAGTAGTTTTTGCACGCCCCGCGCGATGTCCTTGAGAAAATAGAGGCCGCTTGAGGGCAGGAGGCGTTGGTCTCCGACGCCAAGGTCCGCGATCAAGACGTTTTCAGCTGCAGCGCCCATGCGCGGCGCTGACCCGAGGAGCGCCGACTTGAAAACCTCAAAGAGTTTTTCCTCTTCTTTTTTGAAATCGTCGTCATGGTCCTGGAACATTTCTTTCTCATCCACCCCAAGCACCAATGCCGAGTACAGTTTTGCATGGACGAATTCATGAATCATCTGCCGGAAGAGCTCATAATCCGGATCCGTGTTTTTCGCCGTTGTAAGATGCAAACTTCTTTTGCAGAAAAAGACGACTTTGATTTTTTGCACGTCGCCGACCAGCGTATCAGTCGTGTACGTCCACGCCGCGTAATCGCGAAAAAGCTCCTTGGGATCCTTGGGTTTCTCTTCGCCCAACCCATCGGTATCTTCCTGGTATGTTTTAATAAACGTCTCCTCGTTTACGACGGCAATCTCTACGGTCACTTTGTCAGGGTCTTTTCCGCTTTTGTTTTTTACCTGCCGGTCAATGTCGGCTATGACCGGGGACTTCAAAAACTTCTCGAGCGCCGCCCGGAATTCGTCGTACATTTTGTTTGAAATCACCGTGCCAGGATCGCAGGGGTTTTTGGCGGGCGTACTATTGGTTATCGTCAGCGCGTAGAGCGTCCCGGGGAAAGAGGCCGCGACGAGGAGTAGTCCCGATATGATGGCCGTTGTAGTTCTTCTCATACGAGTGCCGCATACAGGCGGCGTACATGGAGCACTACCATTATACACGTCTGAAATTTTTACGGCGTGCTCGCGTCTGTGGATAATCGATCCTATACGTGCTCACACCCTTCGTTGGTTTTTACGGGGCAACACGAACCGGCACATAAATTTACGATAACTTACGATCGTAAATTATCGTAAATTTTTACAAAGGTCGCTCTACCACCCGTATCCCTTGACAGTGGTTGGTGTGTGTTTGTGAGTTATACGTCTCTGTACATTCTTCGTGTGCTTTCCGTTATACTAGCCGAGACGTACCCTGCACCTCGGAGATTTTTTATGAATGACCGCGAGTTTCGGGTGTGGGCGCGCCGGAAAGGTCGACATTAGCAATCAATAAAAAATGATTATGCGATATACACGATTAGTAACGGGAGTCCTCAGCATCGCGCTCGGAGTCGTGGGGCTCCAGTATGCGCTTGCGGCAAACGGCGACAATCTTCGTACCATCATCGCGGATCGCACGGGAACTTTCTGTGCGTCATATAATGCGGCTGGGGACCACTCGAGCGTCGGCGTTGGCATTGCCTTCGACGGCACAAAGCTCCTGATTTCCTGCTACAGCGACAACACGATCACTGAGATTGATCCGGCAGACGGCTCGCAGATTGCAGTCCACACTATTTCCGGCGCAAGCTCACTTGGCGCCATGGCGTGGGATGCGGTCAATAGCAAGCTCTGGGCATGTAGTGATTTCGGCACAGTGGGAACTGTTGATCTCGGGACGAACACGTTCACGCCGGCGTTCAACACATACCTCGTCGACTTTGGAGGAGGAGTAGGCGGAAGCGGCTGTTTTGACGGCCTTGCTTATGACGGAGTTGACGACACGATTTGGGCGAGCGGCGACGTTTCCGGCACCATTGAGCACTACACAAGCGCCGGTGCGCCGATAGCGAAGACCCCTATTGCTCTTGGCTCATGCGGCAACTCAGGCATTGCGGTTGGCGGCTCGAAGCTCTACCTTGCCAATAACGGCTGTTCGGAAATATACGAGACACCGAAAGACTTCTCCGCAATTTCGCTCTTCTCGAGCTTCCCGCGGCGCCTCGAGGACCTTGAGTGCGACCCGGTAACGTTCACCTCATCCGGCGTCGGCGCCATTTGGAGCATTGATGCCTACGACAACGTCCTCAATGCTTGGGAAATTCCCCTCGGGCAATGCGGACTTGGAGGTGTGCCTTCGGAGATCTGCGGCAATGGAAAGGACGACGACGGAGACGGCCTCATTGACGAGGACTGTCCGCCACCGGCGGAAGAAATCTGCGGCAACGGCAAGGATGACGATGATGATGGCCTTATAGACGAGGACTGCCCGATTCTCAAAGGCCGGATGACTGGCGGCGGCTCGATAGGCGACAGCGCGGTGCGGCACGGATTTGAGCTCCACTGCGACGCGGCGAGCGAGCCGAACCGCCTTGAGGTGAACTGGGGCAAAGGAGCCAAATTCCACCTCGAGACCCTGCTTGCGGCCTCGTGCACCGATGACCCGACGATCGCTCCGAACCCGCCTGCTGCTGGGTTTGACACCTACCACGGGAAGGGACTGGGGCGGTACAACGGCGTTTCCGGGTACAGTGCGAAGTGGACATTCACGGACGCGGGCGAGCCGGGGACGGCTGATTACGCCACCATCACGATTGTTGATCCGGCAAGCAACCCGGTGCTCACGGTGAGCGGCCTCTTGAAGAACGGCAATCAGCAGGCGCACGCTGATTAGAGGAACGGAGTGTGAAGAACAAAATTTGCAATAACTCTGCGACCGCCATGTTATTGCAAATTAAAAAAGGTGAAGGTTGAAAAAGGAAGGCGGTTGTGCGCACAACTTGTGCGCACAAAAAGAACCCTGTGCCATCGAGAACGATGGCGCAGGGTTTTTCTGTCCTCGAACGTGCGATACGGAGCACAGTGCGGAGCTTGTTACTGATTACTGATGTAGATAGTGCCGCTTGAGCTCCTCGAGCTCGCGGTACGTTGCGAATGCCTTTTCGCTGAGCGCTACCTGCTCTTCCCCGGAGACGGTGTTGCTGTCGAGTAGGCTTTGGGCACTCCGCGACGTGGTCAAATCGTCAATGAGCTCAATCAGCTGTTCGATATGACGGAACCCCTTCTCGCCTCGGGTATTCTGTTCAGGCGTGAGCAGCGTACCGAATTCTTCAACGCGCGTCGTGCTGCGGAATGCATCGAGAGTCTCGACCAGGAAATCAATAGCAGGCCCGACTTCGTCCCAACTGGTGCTGAGCGCGACAAGCGCGGCGTCGTCCTTTCCTCCTGTGCGAATCGTGTCGGTGAACGCCTCCGTCCCGGTTGTGCGCGCCGCTCTGAGATGCGGGAGCCACGCCTCTTTGAGATCGCCGATCGTGTGGATATTTTGCTGCGGCTCTGAGACGACCTCTCGGAGTGCCCCGAGTTCCTCTTTGAGCGCGAGGAGCTTGGCGAGGAATTGCGCGCGCTCTTCGGCCTCCTCGTTTGCGCGCACCGCAAGATCAAACACCTCGAGGAGCTCCGCATGAAAGAACGCAAGTTTTCTCATGGGCGGTTCGACTTTGGCAATTTCCGCGCGGGCGGCATTCAGTGTTTGTGCCCGCGCGGCGATTGCCTCTGCCGCGCCGATATAATCCAGAGGATCCGAAGGGCCTCTGGTAACGGCATCGGCCCCCGTTTCACTTCCGAGGAGACCGGCGTTCTCGTAGAGCGGCACGATTGTTTGCACATATACTCTCGGCTGGTAAATGCCGCGGTAGTAGAAGGAACCGCCGCCGAGCGCGGCCATCACAAAAAGACCCACGACAATAATGATCGTGGTTTTGTGTACGCGTGTTTGTTGACCGCCCCCACCGGAAGGGCTCGACGAGAGGTTGAGGTCGGACACATTGATTTCATCTACCGACATTGCTAGTGCACTGTTGCCGCATGTTTGCGTCCACAATTTTTCCGCAGAGTGACGGGTCTCGGTATGCCTGATTTATATAGCAGCCATCGCGGCTCTGCTCGTTTTTTATGCTGAGACAAACGCTCGCGTCTCCGACGCGGCCTGCGTAGTTGAAGAGACAGTTGTCCCGCGCGTCAGGAGTTTGTATTTTGTCGCAAAGCGCAGGATCCCGGAGCGAGTAGGCCACTTCATTGTGGCACCCATCGCGTGCTTGAGGATTAGGTGCGGACATACAGAGCTCGGCGTTCACCGTTTTGACCGCGAGCGCGGAGTAGCAATTGCCTTGAAATTCTGGGGTACTCACCTTCGCGCAAATGGCGCTGTCACCCTTTTCGTGCGCGAACACGAAGTAGCAGATGTCGCGGGCGATGGTCTGTGGGGCGTCGCTGCTCCCGCCGATTGTCCCCCGAAAGAGCGGCAGCGCGCCGCAGAGTTCTTTCGTGGTTTCGCCGCCCACGATAATCGGGCCTTTTTGTGAAAAATAGACAAGCCCGCCCACACTTCCGAGGAGGAGAACCGAGAGAATAATTACGACAGCGTCTTTGTTCATGAAAATTGTGCCTTACTTTATGTATATCTCCTGGGCATTGAGCGTGCTGCCGCCGGCTTTATCCGTGACTTGAAAGAGTACCTTATAGTAACCGTTTTGTTGATATCCATGCGTAAATGTTGCGCTATAGATACAATCTGCGCTCCGGCCTCCCATCCCCTCCCCGCCGTTCCCATCGCCCCAATACACGACGGTATAGTGGAGACACGTTTTTTCCGGGTCATACGCCTGGATTGTCCAATTGCCGACCTCGCCGGCCATAAGCGATGTTGGGCCATCGATTGCGGTAATAACAGGCGCCTGGTTGCTCAATATTTCCTCATGAGATATGAGTGGCGTCGCTATCCCCACCTCGGTCGGCGACGGATTGATAATAGTAAATGGCGCGTCGCTTATATCTCGTGGCCATGTAGTCTCTGCCGCCGAATCGAAATTTATAACTTCTATGATGTAATCGTCACCGGAGACCACCTCCGTAGGTACGGAGAGCATGAAAGCGTCAGTCTCGAACGTGCCGAGCGCCATGGAAGAATCTTGCCCGCTGAGCACGATCGCCCCGCCGCCTTTCTTTCTCAAGTGCACGCCAACGTATCTATAAGGACTTTGCTTGCGCCACGAGACCGGATACGACTGACCTGCCTGCCAGAGCTCTCCGCCATTGGGCGAGATCAGCGTGATGGACAATGTTGGTTTTGTCGTATCGCAGTTAAAACTGATCTGCTCGCTCTGCCCGACTGTCGAGTACGCCGCTCCGCCGCAACTGCTCTGCCAGTGTAGCATTTCGCCGAGATACCCGAACACTGTGCCGACCGCCGTCGTGTTGCCGGTGCCGTACAGAACGAATTTCTTACCATCCTTGTTGACCGTCGAGCAGAGCTGCTGGCTTACTGACCCCTCAAAAAAACAGGTTGTTTTTTGCGCGATCCAACCCTGCGATTGCTGTAGAGCGCTACTTGAGGAGGGCATCAGCACTGCCTTCGGTGTCGGATACCCGAATTGAGACGTCGGTTTTGACGGGACGGTTTCCTGCTTTATTTCTTCCGGCTGAAAAACAGGAGCTTGCCTCTGATACGCTGCGGGTTTTTGCGCCGGTACGCGCTCTGAGGAGCCGCAATTGTAGAGTGTGTTCAGTTTCGCTCTGGTACGCCCACCGACGTATCCGGTGCCATTTTTTAATCCGGCTGGCGTGAGGATTTCACTCCGATATTTTTCTTGAAAACCCGTGACCGCAGATGCGACCGTCTCGTCATAGTAATCAGTGTCGCCGACATCGAGTTTTTCTTTTCGGAGAGCGACTACCAGATTCGCGACCTCACCCCCGCCACTGCCAATACCAAGATTTGTGTTGAAGGTATGACACCATTGCTCTGTGCCCTGCGGCTTTCCCAGCAGCATTTGGAGCTTCTGCACTTGCTCAAGCAGCGCATTGATCTGAGCCTGTAGATCCGCTAGCGTTTGCGCCGAAACAGAGCTCGGCAATAGAATCGCGAGCAAAAAGACTGACGCAATATAGGTGCGGGCATTTTTCATTCGTAGTAGGACTTACGCGTTTGGCGCATTTCTGTCTGGCCTTCGTCGCTCAAACGCTCATTCGCGGGCTTAAGTACGCCTCGCGTTTTCGCTCCTCGGCGCCTCGAACTGCATCCAAACACATAAGTCCTACGCAGATGCAGTCTACCACGCAATCTTCGCGACTGGTGTGGATAACTTTGGATCACACGCAAATCATGGTTCTGTAGACATCGACTTTTCTTTGTAAGATAGTGGAAGAAACGGATCGTTACGATGCCCGCATTCTTGCCTTGTTGCAGGAAAGAGATGGCATTGAGACTCATGTACGCTCGTTCCCCAATACGCTCGCTTCGGTCGGCGAGAAACCCGGTGTTGCCGCGGCGAGCCGAGATGCTATAGCGGAACGTATCGCCGCAATGCGGCGCATCAATCCGACAATCCCACCGGTCCCCGAGCAGGAGCAAAAAATAGCACCGCAAGAGGCAGAAGGAGTACAGTCATAAGCCGGACACAAGAGGACCCGCGGGATGCCTTCGAGAGTTTTACCTCCGTCCATGTGTGTGGACGGAGGTTCTTTTTGCTTGCGACTTCGCAACCCCAGATAGGCAAAATCCATTAACTCCGCGTACGTGTCGCACACTTTTTGTCCCGTTGGCGCTGCGTTCTCCGCCCGCGGCGGCTGCGCCAAACCAACGCGTTTCGATGAAAATGCTCGTGCGCTGCATGCGCGCGTTACGTGCATCCACAGTGGCACCACACGAGTAGAAAAATTTACGATAATTTACGATCGTAAATTATCGTAAATTTTTCTGCTCGATTCGTCGTTTCCTAAACACTCCCCTGCTTGACGTGAAATTTTGAAGATGTGAGCACTTACCATTACACCGCACTTTCCGGTTTGGAGCCTCACCCTTCTACGCGCTTGAACTCAACGGTGAACGTTGTACCCTTGCCCTGCTCGGAGACGAAGCGCACCGAACCGCCCATGAGCTGCATGAGCTGCTTCGTTATGAAAAGGCCGAGGCCACTGTGCTCTGGAGACACCCGGCCGTCTGCGGCGTGCCAAAATTTTTCAAAAATATGCTCCCGGTCCTCCGTACGAATGCCCGCGCCGTTGTCTATGACGTTAATAGCGACCGTCTTCTCGTCGCTCTCTGCCGTAATTTTAACCGTGCCGCCGAGTTCAGAAAACTTGATCGCGTTCGAGAGGAGGTGATGCATCACTTCCTTCACCCGCAGGGGGTCGGCGGACACGCGCGGCGTACTCTCCGGCACCTCTGATACGAGATCGACATCGCGCGAGTGTGCCTGCTCGCGCACCTCGGAGATTGCCTCGCCGATAACGCCCGAGAGCGCTGTCGGCTGCAGGGTAATGCGGAGCGCCTTGCTCTCAATCCGCGCAGTCTCAAGCAGGTCGCGTACCAAGCCAAGCAGGCGCATCGTATTCTGCATAATCATGGCGACCAGTTCGCGATTGCTGGTGACCATATCCGGTGGTTGCGCTTCGAGCGATTCAACCGCCCATTTGATCGCCGTTGCCGGAGACCGCAGCTCATGGGCGGCGAGAAACACAAACTGGTCCTTCAGCGCGAAAAGCTCCGCGGCCTGCGTGCGCTCGCGCGAGCGTGAATCGGCCAATTTTTCAAACGCGCCGATGATGAGATACCCGACGACAAGCAGAAACGCAGCAAGCGCCAGCACGATGAGCACCGCAATCTCGGGTTCGGCATAGCGCTGCGCGACAACATACGTGCCAAGTATCGCGCTGATCACCACGACGCCCATCATGAGAAAAAGGAACGGCGGGCAGGAGGTGAGCGGCACGCCGAGCTCGCTGCAATAGCGAGGGAGATTGAGTTGGGTGAGGCTTTTACGCATGGCACTATTGTACCGTGGTACGTCAAGAAAGCGCAACTGAAATTATTTTTCTGTTCAACATAGGGTATTTCGCGCACGTAGAAGTCAAAACTCAAAACGCAAAAGTCAAAACCACAACCTAAAAGCTAAATGGTTTTGCGTTGTGGGTTTGAGCTTTGCCTTTTGAGTTTTGAGCTGTGCGAAGCAATGAAAGATCCCTACCTAAAAACAACCGACAGGCATATTATCGTTCCCTTTCTTTTCTGACAAATAACCACGTGCCAACGACAAGAAATACTCCGAAAAGCGCAGCAATGATGACGACATTCGCGAGCGGGTGCCGGACTACCGCAAGCGCGCTCTCTGCGCTGCCGGAGTAGAACACGCCGCGCATGAGATCCACCGGGTAAGTCATCGGCGTGATCCGCGAGAGCAATGCCGCGATCGGCTGCAAGTCCTTGATCGGATTGAAAACGCCGGCGAGTATAAACTGCGGGAAAATGAGGAATGGGAAGAGCTGCGCGGTCGTGCGTTGCTCGCGGACGTTGCCGAGCACGAGTATGCCGAACGCGCCGCCGAGAAGTGCGGCGAGGAACGCAACCGACGCCATCGCGGCGAGTGAGGCAAGCGTGAGCGGAACGCCGATGATAAGACCGAACGCGACAATACCCAGCCCTTGGGTGAGCGAGACGAGCGATTCGCCGATGATTTTTCCAAGCACGATACCGTGGCGGGAGACCGGTGCTACAAAAAGCTCCTTACTGAAATCGGTCTCGCGGTCGCGAATGAGCGAAATCACACCCGCGGCCGAGGACTGGAACATAGTCTGCGCCAAAACGCCGACAAAAACGAACGGTAAGAATTGAAACCCGAGCCGGTCGCCGAAACTTGCATTGAGCCCACCGCCGAGCACCCCGATAAACATGAACGGAAACACAAACGAAGCAACAAGACGAATGCGGTCCCGAAAGAGCTTCGTGAGATCGCGGAAGGCGATGGCGATGATCGCGTTGAGATGGAACATAATAAATGCAAAACGAAAAGCGCAAAGCGAAAAACAACAGCGTAAATTAGACTTCTTTCGAAACCCATTTCGTAGCGAAAGTTTTGATTTTTGAGCGAGACGAGGAAGGTGAACAAAATGGTTCGACGACGTGACTCGGTTGTACGACGAGAACCATTTTGCGAAACCCAGACAGAAGTCGTAGCCAAAAATCAAAAATTGCAGCAGAAAGGGGTTTCGAAAGAAATCTATTGAATACAGGATTGACCTAATGGCTACTCCAAATACTCCGGACGATTGTCACGCATCCACTCGAGGACCTGGCGCATGACGAAGACGCCGCCGATGGTGTTGTGTGACGGGCCGCTCTCCATCAGCACGGTGAACGCGAATCGCGGGCGCTCGAAAGGCGCAAACCCGAGCACCCATGAGTTGACGCGCTCTTTGGCGACTCCGAGCTCAGCGGTACCGGTCTTTGCCGCAACGGACACTCCCGGGAGCGAGAGCCCCTGCGCCGTGCCGTACTCCACGGCAGCCCGCATTCCCTCGCGCACGACGGCAAGATCGTCCTTGCGAAATCCGAGATCGCGCGAGACGGCGCTCGCGGCCTCATTCTCGCCGAGGGTACCCAAGGTCGGCGTGAGGAGCCGTCCGCCGTTTGCAATCGCCGCAGTCGCGCGCACGATCTCAAGCGGTGTCACCTGAACGCCATATTGTCCAATCGCGGTATTGTAGGTGTCGCCGATGCGCCACGGTTCGCCATCAAAATGCTCCGCCTTCCAGAGCGGATTCGGGATCGTACCGCCCGCATCTCCCGAGAGCTCGATGCCTGTCGGCTCACCGATACCAAAGCGTCGCAGCGTGCGCTCGATCCCCGCGATACCGAGCCCCCGCTGCGCGCCAAAGCCCCCGCCGATTTCGTAAAAATAGACGTTCGACGAAACCGCGATCGCGCGCCGCATGTCAGTAGCGCCGTGTGCCTTCCAGTCGAGAAAGACGCTCGGGCTCGAAGGGTCGAACGGATTCGGCACGGTGAGCGAGCCGGTACTCACGATCAGAGTCCCCGGCGAGATGACACCCGCATCGAGCGCACCAAGTGCAAGAAACGGCTTCACAATAGAACCCGGCGTGTAGAGCCCGCTCACCGCCCTATTAAGAAACGGCGCGTGCGAGTCAGAACGATACCTCTCAATAGTCGTCGTTGAACGATCGTTCGTGAGCGCCTCCGAGTTGTATTCCGGAAAACTTACGAGTACCAGCACCTCACCGCTCGTCGAGTCCATGATAACGCCAGCGCCTCCTTCAAATCCGTACTCAGCCGCCGTCGCGGCAATCGTCTGATAGAGCTTTTCTTGGAGCGGCGCGTCAACTGAGAGCTTCACGCCCGATCCATCCGTGAGTTCCGAAAAAATACTCGAGGAGACCACCGCGCCAAGTGCGTCCACCTCGACAATCCGCCGCCCGTTCTCTCCCGTAAGAGTGCTGTTAAACGCCTGTTCGACGCCAGCCTCCCCCACGAAATCTTCACGGTAGAAAAATCCTGCCGCGTCGCGCGAAGGATAGCCAACAAAACCCAAGAGGTGTGCAAATCCGGCCCGTGCCGTATAGCGCCGCTCGGCGAACGCCTTCGTGCCGGTCGCATTCCACGCAAGTGACTCCCCGCGGCGGTCAGTAACGAGACCCCGCTCGGCAAAAACAACCGCATGACGCAGCCGGTTCTCCTCACTTTCCTCGGCATACGCTACACCGTCCGCGATCTGAAGTCGCCACGCGCGCAGCAGAAATGTAGTACCGACGAGACAAAAGAACGCCCCGAGCACGAGGAGACTTTTGCGGCCGAGCGGCCGCTCGAGCCGCCCTTCAAACTGCGCCATATCGAACTGCGGAAGGTTTTTCGAATCGAGAAAAATCTCATCCGGCGCAATCTCACGGGAATGGCGATACATTCTTTTTCGAAAAAATATACGCATATCTTGACTCTCTACACTAGACCCCTTGCATAACCCGCTCCTGCTGCAATTGTTTCGTTTTTGGCTGCGACTTCTGTCCGGGTCTCGCAAAATGGTCCTCGCCGTACAACCGAGTCACGCCGTCGAACCATTTTGCTCGTATTCCTTGTCTCGCTCGAACACAGAAAATTGAGCGACGGGGGGGGTTCGAAAGAAGTCTAGTGTATCAACTGTGAGTGTTGCTGAGATGACCTCCGAAAAGATAAATCTTTAC
>Ga0209399_10000511_pt1 | contig 23321 bp, 17 predicted proteins | sample OV2TP3_FD_184130 | JGI IMG/M metagenome (GOLD analysis project Ga0209399, IMG submission 184130) | Hot spring microbial communities from Beatty, Nevada to study Microbial Dark Matter (Phase II) - OV2 TP3 (SPAdes) (version 3) | ecosystem: Environmental > Aquatic > Thermal springs > Hot (42-90C) ... | reverse complement strand
CCTGTCCCTCACGGCCGGCGTGGCCGTGGACGCCAAAGGGAACATCTACATCGCCGACTACAACAACCACCGCATCCGACGGGTGACTTCCGGTCCCTCCATCAAGCTGTCCACCTCGTCGATGACCTTTGGTCCCACCAGCGTGGGGTCTACGTCCCGGACTACGTTCACCATCCTGAACGGGGGCAGCGAGGGCCTGTCGGTCACGGAGATCGCGGTGGTTGGGAAGGACTCCCTGCAGTTCAAGGTATCTCCGACGACGGCCGCTGTTGCGGCGGGGAGAGGGGAGATGGTCACCGTGTCCTTCACGCCGGGCTCCTCCGGGACCGAGATAGCCGTGCTCCGGCTGTATCACAATGCGGCCGGAAGCCCCTCCTCCGTCCTCCTGAGCGGCATCGGCTACGGTAAGGAAGGCCCGACCATCACGACCTTCGCGGGCTCGGGTCCGGACTCCGCCGGCTACGGGGGATTCGGGGGGGATGGAAAGGCGGCGGCACAGGCCAGGCTCTATTTCCCCCAGGGGGTGGCTGTAGACGCCAAAGGGGTTGTCTACATCGCCGACACAAAGAACGACCGGGTCCGGCGCGTGGGGACCGACGGGATCATCAGCACCTTTGCGGGCACCGGGGAGGCGGGTTTTTCAGGGGACGGGGGGCCTGCGACCCAGGCCAGACTGTACTGGCCGTCGTGCGTAGCGGTGGACGGCTCGGGCGTCGTCTATACCGCCGACGGGTATCTCAGTCCTCTCATCATCGTTAAGGACCCTCCCCGCTACGGAATTCAGAGGGTGGGCGTCGACGGGATCATCAGCACCTTCGCGGGCGCCGGGAATGTCGGCTCTTCCGGCGACGGGGGTCCGGCCTTGCAAGCCAAGTTGTCGGGATACGTGAACGGGGTGGCCGTGGACGCTTCGGGGAACGTCTACATCGCGGACACCTGGAACCACCGGATCCGACGGGTGGGGACGGACAGGATCATCACGACGGTCGCGGGGTCTGGACCCACGGAAGGGGGATTTTCGGGGGACGGCGGACCGGCGACACAGGCCCGTTTAAACACACCCTACGGTGTGTTCGTGGACGGTTCAGGAATCATTTATATCGCCGATGGGCGCAATCACCGGATACGGCGGGTGGGGACGGACGGAATCATCACCACCTTCGCCGGCTCCGGGCCGACCGGGACTGACGAAGGGGGCTACTCGGGGGACGGATGGCCGGCCACGCAGGCCACGCTGAGCTCTCCGAGGGCGGTGTGCGCGGACGCCAACGGGAACCTCTACATCGCGGACTACGCCAATCACCGGGTGCGACGGGTGGGGCCGGACGGGATCATCACCACCTTCGCAGGCACAGGCGGAGGCTCCGGCGGGGACGGCGGGCTGGCCGTGCTGGCCGGCTTGACAGCGCCGTCTGGCGTGGCCGTGGATGCGCAGGGAAACCTCTACATCGCCGAAACGGGTGCTCACCGCATCCGACGGGTGACCGCCGCCGAGGTCAGCTCGGCCTCCCTGAGCCTGTCCGCCCCGTCGCTGGCGTTCGATTCCACCCGCGTGGGGTCCACTTCCCAGCTGACGCTGACGATCTCCAACACGGGGGGCGGACCCCTTTCCATCACCGGGATCGCCCTGTCGGGGCCGGATTCCACGGCCTTTCGGGTATCTCCGTCGGTGGCCACAATTCCAGCGGGCCAGCGTCAGGCCCTGACCGTGACCTTTGCCCCGACTGCGGCAGGATCCCGGTCCGCCTTTCTGAGCGTTTCCCACAACACCGCCGGAAGCCCGTCCCGGGTCTCGCTCAGCGGGACCGGATATGTCGGGATCGGCCCCGTCGCCCCGACCGCGGACTTTGACGGCAGCGGAGAGGTCGGGTTCGACGACTTCTTTCTGTTCGCCTCGGCGTTCGGGCAGAGGGCGACGGGGGACAACGCGAAGTTCGACCTGGATAAGGACGGGGAGGTCAGCTTCGGGGACTTCTTCCTGTTTGCAGCGGACTTCGGCAAGACGGTACAAAAAAGCACCAAGGCGATTACGGTGAACCTTCCTGGTGGCACAACGATGGAGATGGTCTGGATCGAGCCGGGGAAGTTCACGATGGGGTCTCCTTCGTCGGAGGTGGGGCGGTACGACAACGAGGGTCCTCAGCGTGAGGTGACGATCAAGAAGGGGTTCTACCTGGGCAAGTATGAGTTGACGCAGGGGCAGTGGCAAAAGGTGATGGGGACTGCGCCGTGGGTGGAGAAGAATTATGTATCCGTACCGGCGCACCCGGACAACCCGGCTGTCTTCATATCCTGGGACGATGCCCAGGCTTTGCTCAAGAAACTGAACGACGCGGAGTTAGGGGCGGGCTATCGCCTGCCTACGGAGGCGGAGTGGGAGTATGCAGGCCGCGCGGGGACGACGACGCGGTGGTCGTTTGGGGACGACGAAAGCAGGCTGAAGGACTATGCGTGGTACGGTGAGAACACCCTGAATGAGTTCTATGTCCACAAGGTGGGGACAAAGCTGCCGAACCCGTGGGGTCTCTGTGATATGCACGGGAATGTGTTTGAGTGGGTGCAAGACTGGTACGCGTTGTATGCGATCGGCGCGCAGACCGATCCCACGGGCCCAGATTCCGGTTCCGTCCACGTCTATCGGGGCGGCAACTTTTACTTCTCCGCCCGGATCATGCGGTCGGCGTATCGCGTCAACGGTGGGTCGTCCTACCGCGAAGGCGACCTTGGTTTGCGCCTCTTGAGGCAGGGCAAGTAAAATTACGTTTTTGCGCTATTCCTTTCTATCGGAAATGCGAATGGGTACCATCCCAACAGGATGATACCCATCACGACCGGCGAAATCCCTGTGATGATCACGGGTTATCGCTTGACCACGTTAGCGGCCTGGAGCCCCTTGGGGCCCTGGGCGACGTCGAACGTGACGTTGTCGCCCTCAGCCAGCGACTTGAACCCATTGCCCTGGATCGCGGAAAAATGGACAAACACATCTTCTCCACCGTCCTGCTCAATGAAGCCGAAGCCCTTGCTGTCGTTGAACCACTTCACTCTGCCTTCTGCCAACTGTACTCACCACCTTTCTGTGTTGAAAATGCCGTGCTTAAAGCCTAAACAAAAACGGCAAGAATCAGAACTTCTGATCCTTGCCTTGTCGTCTTTTCTTGGCCGATTGCACAGGAAACAGAAACTACATTCTTCTATTCGCGGAATAATATACCCTATTCTCTCTCAAAAGTCAATAGTAGACTCATTATTTTTTTTCAAACGGATGACCCTTCGAGCGTTTCTCATCGCTCTGATTTTAGGCAGCTCGGTCCTGGGGGTTCACGCCCAGCAGGACCGCGTGCCCCTGGGCGATCTTATCGCTGAGGCGACGCAGAAGAACCCGGAGATCCTCGCCTCCCAGAAACAGTATGAGGCCGCGCTCCAGAGGCCCGGCAGGGAGGGCAGCTTGCCCGACCCTGTGTTCTCCCCGGGATACTCCAGCAACGGGACCCCCCGGCCCTTTGCCGGGCTGGGGACCTGGCAGAGCAGTTACGCCGGCCTGACGCTTTCGCAAGAGGTCCCCTTCCCCGGCAAGCGGAGACTGCGCGGCGACATCGCCTCGAAGGAGGCCGAGGCGGACTTCTATCGGCATCAGTCGGTTAAGTTGAATGTGATCTCGCGCCTCAAGCAGGCCTATTGCCGACTGCGTTACGCTTATGCCGCCATCGAGGTCCTGACGCGCAACCGCGACTTGCTCCACAGGTTGCGGCGACGCGCCGAGGCGCCCTACTTCACCGGGGCGGCCGCGCAGCAGGCGCAGGTTTCCCTGCTGGAGACGCGCATTCTGAAAATGGAGCTGGAGAAGCGGTGCCGGGAGGCCGAGATCAACAGCCTGCTGAATCGCCCCCCCGACGCCCCGCTGGCGCGTCCGGTTGACGCGGAGGCGCCGAAGCTGTCGTGGACGCTCGAAGACCTCTTCGCCCGCGCCCGCCAGGATGCCCCCGCGTTGCGCCGCGAGCAAAAGATGATCGAAAGGGCTGAGTTCGCCGTGGGTCTGGCGCGGAGGGAGTATTACCCCGACTACACGGTCTCGGCCGGCTACTTCAACATGGGCCGGATGCCGGACATGTACCAGTTCAGAGTCGATCTCAAGCTCCCCGTCTACTGGGGACGCAAACAGGGGTCGGGCGCAGCCGAGCAGGTTTATGGCCTCGACCAGGAGCGCTACCAAAACGAGGCCCTCACCCAGGCCCTCCTTTTTCACATCAGGGAGGAGTACCTGAAGGCAGAGACCTCTTCTCAGGTTATGGGGATGCTTGAGGATGTCGTCATCCCGCAGGCCGAGACAGCGGCCGAATCCTACATAGCCGCCTACGGGTCGGGCGCCGCCGACTTCATCTCGGCGCAGATGAGCCTCATGACTCTGCTCGACTCCGAGCTCAGCTATCACGAGGAGCGGCTGAGTTTCCACATGGCCCTGATTCGTCTGGAGGAATTGACCGGCCTCACCTTTGTGAACTAAGGAGGATTTCCGTGCTATTGCGGCGTGGCGCAAGGCTGTCTGCGGCCCTGTTCTGTCTTGGGGGGGCGCTCCTCTTTGCGGCGCCCCTCCTCCAGGCCGCCGAAGAGGAGGAGGTCACCCTGGGGGTCATCCGGACGGAGACCCGCCCGGAGGCGGAGAGAGTCCTCCAATTGCTCAAAACAGGGGAACCCTTCGAGGGGGTTGCCAGAAGATACTCCAGGGCATCCAACGCCCAGGAGGGCGGTTACCTGGGCCAGGTGAGGCTGTCGGACCTGCGCCCTGAAATCAGGGACGCCGTGAAGGGCGTCGGCCCGAGGGGGGTGACCCGGATCGTCCAGGTCCCCTCGGGCTACGCGATCTTCAAGGTCCTTTCGAGGGCGGAGAGGGTCGAGGCAGAGGGTCGGGCGCGCGCCCGGAGGCTCAGGGTGGCTGCGCCGGGGGGGTTCGGTTTGTCTCCGAGGTCTCCGGGCTGGGAGAGGTGGAGGCCCTGTTCGCGCGTCTTTCCAAGCCGCCTGACTGGCATCAGGACCTGCGGGCCGTCTGCGAGAGCAGGCTTCAGGCGGTCCGCGTGGGGTTTGAGCAGGTCGAAGACTACCTGGCCGACATGAAGGCTCAGGACCCGAACCAGCGGGACTTCGCGGGCGCTCTAAACGGGCACACGGCCCTGGCCCAGCTCTGGTCCTACCAGGGGGATATGGGCAGGGCGATCGAGCACTTCGAGGTGGCGTATCAGATCGCCGCCTCGCACGGCGAGAAAGAGGTCCAGTTCGAGCTGGAGGAGAAACTGGGCATCGCTCGCCTGCACCAGGGGGGGCTCGAAAATCACGCGCACGACGCTCAGACCCAGAGCTGTCTGTTTCCCATAGACCCCGGGGCGCGGCGCAGGGTGGGGACGGGTTCGCAAAGGGCAATCGGACACTTTCTGAAGTTCCTGAAGCAGGACTCCTCAAACATCGAGGCGAAGTGGCTGCTCAACCTCGCCTGCATGACTCTGGGGAGGTACCCCGACGGCGTCCCCAAAGAGCACCTCATTCCACCCTCTGTGTTCGCGTCAAAGGAGGACATCGGGCGGTTTGTGGACGTGGCGCCGTCCCTGGGACTCCAGACGTTCGACATGGCCGGGGGCGCGATCGTGGACGACTTTGACAACGATGGGTTCCTGGACGTCGTCACCTCCAGCTGGGACCCCTGCGCGCCCATGCACTATTTCCACAACGACGGGCGTGGGCGTTTCACGGACCGGGCCTCGCGGGCGGGCCTGTCGGGCCAGATAGGGGGACTCAACCTCCTCCAGACCGACTATAACAACGACGGCTGGCTGGACATCTACGTGATGAGGGGGGGGTGGTCGCTCCCCGCGCGGAATTCGCTGCTGAGAAACAACGGGGACGGGACCTTTGCCGACGTGACGCGCGAGGCCGGGCTGGCCGTCCCGGCGACGGCAACTCAGACCGCCGCCTGGGCGGACTTTGACAACGACGGCCACCTCGACCTGTTCGTGGGGAATGAGCTGGCCCCCAGCCAGCTCTTTCGGAACCGGGGGGACGGCGCCTTCATCGACGTGGGCCGCGCCGCCGGCATAGATCGCGTCCGGTTCACCAAGGGCGTGGTCGCGGGCGATTACAACAACGACGGGTACCCGGACTTTTACGTCTCGAACAGCGGCGGGGAAAACTTTCTCTACCGCAACAACCGGGACGGGACCTTCACCGAGGTCGCCCGCCAGCTGGGCGTGGAGAGGCCCATCCACAGCTTTCCGGTCTGGTTCTTTGACTACAACAACGACGACTGGCCGGACCTCTTTGCGCCGAGCTACATCATATCCGTCGAGGAGGTGGCGCGCAGCTACCTGAACCTGCCGGGGCAGGCGGAGGGCATGAAACTTTACAAGAACACGGGGGGGACCTTCGAGGATGTGACCGAAGAGGTCGGGCTGGACCGGGTCTTCATGCCGATGGGGGCCAACTTCGGCGACGTGGACAACGACGGTTTCCTGGATTTTTACCTGGGGACCGGCAACCCCTCCTATGCGTCCCTGGTCCCGAATGTTCTGTTCAGGAACAGGGGGGGAGAGCGGTTCGTGGACATCACCGCCTCCTCCGGCACGGGCTGTCTCCACAAGGGGCACGGGATCGCCTTTGCCGACATCGACAGAGATGGGGATGAGGACATCTTCATCGAGGTCGGGGGGGCCGTGCCGGGGGACAGACACAGGAGCTTTCTCTTCAGAAATCCCGGACAGGGGAACAACTGGATCACCGTCCGGCTCGTCGGCGTGAAGACCAATCGGGCCGCCCTCGGGGCGCGCATCAAACTCACTCTGGAGACGGAGGGGGGCGGGCGCCGGCTCGTCTGCCGCACGGTGGGCAGTGGGGGGTCTTTCGGGGCCTCGCCTTTGCGACAGCACATCGGGCTGGGGGGGGCCGGGCGAATCGAGGCGCTGGAGGTCTGGTGGCCCACGAGCGGGGCCCGGCAGGTCTTTTACAACGTAAGCCCGAATCAGGTCATCGAGATCAGAGAGTTCGAAAAAAAATTCGTGAAACTGTAGACCTTCGAAAAGACGAGAGGATTTCAATGGAAGCGAAAATTCTGGATGGAAACAAGGTGGCCGAGGCGATGCGGGCGGAGATGAAGGCGGAGATCGCCCGGCTCAAGAGGGACCACGACGTCGCGCCGGGGCTGGCGGTGGTCCTGGTGGGGGACAATCCGGCGTCTCTCTCCTACGTGAAGGGGAAGCGGAAGGCGTGCGACGAGGTGGGCATCCACTCGGTGGAGCACAGGTTCGACGCGGGCCTGCCGGAGGGGGACCTGCTCGGGCTGATCGACCGGCTGAACGCGGACCCGAAGGTACACGGCATCCTGGTGCAGCTCCCGCTGCCGGGCCATATCGACGAGCAGAAGGTCCTGCTGGCCGTCCACCCGGACAAGGACGTGGATGGGTTCCACCCGGTCAACGTGGGGAAAATGGTCATCGGCGAGGAGTGCTACCTCCCCTGCACGCCGCACGGCATCCAGCAGATCCTGCTGCGCAGCGGGGTCCAGATCGAGGGGAGGCACGTGGTGGTCGTGGGGCGGAGCAACATCGTGGGCAAGCCCATCGCCAACATCCTCCTCCAGAAGAAGAGGGGGGCCAACGCCACGGTGACGGTCTGCCACACGGGGACGAAGGACATGGCCTATTTCACGAAACAGGCGGACATTTTGATCGTGGCCGCCGGGAGGCCCAGCACGGTGACGGCGGGGATGGTGCGGGAGGGGGCCGTGGTCGTGGACGTGGGGGTGAACCGGGTCCCGGACGCGTCGAAGAAGAGCGGGTTCCGGCTGGTGGGGGACGTGGACTTCGAGGGTGTCAGCAAGAAGGCCAGCGCCATCACGCCCGTGCCGGGGGGGGTGGGACCGATGACGATCACCATGCTGCTCCACAACACGATCCAGTCGGCCAAGCGGCATCATGGCCTGTTGCTGTGACCGGGGCCAGTGGCGGGGAACGCGACGGCCAGGAGCGTTTGGCGGGGTGGACCTCATGGGTGTGACAGGGGGAGGAGGAGAACAGGCATGGCAAAACCCCAGATGACAGGTCGGGAGCGCATCCTGGCGGCGATCCGGCACGAGGAGCCGGACCGGGTCCCCATCTCGCCGCGCGTGGGGGCGTGGCTCACGGCGGAGTACGGGGACGCCAGCCTGAGTATGCAGATGGAGAAGCTCCCCGACGTGGATGTGATGCACATCGTCGGGGACGGGACGCCGAACTATCTCGACTCGTACCCGGATGAGTACGATCTCCCCGAGGTCCAGGTGGATCAGCGGAAGCATCAGGAGGGGGATGTCCGGGTCGTGGAGCGGACGTTTCACACCCCAGCCGGGGACCTGTCCGACCGGACGGTCATTCCCCCCGCCGGGGGGGTCTACGGGGTGTCTCCGAACCCCTTCAAGACCGAGCACCTGGTCAAAGGCCCCGAAGACCTGGAGGCGCTGAGCTACGTCCTCCACGAGGTCAACACCGACTTCGACTTTTTGCAGGACTGCCGGGAGCAGGTGGGGGACCGGGGGGTGGTGATGGTCTGCATCCGGGGCGCGCTGGACCACAACGCGGGGTTCGCGCGGGGGGTGTAGGATTTGATGACGGACTACTACGACGACCGGGCGTTCTTCGACGACCTGCTCTGGATGTTCCACCGGCGGTCGCTGGCGCAGGCCAGGGCCGCGCTGGAGGGGGGGGCGGAGTTCATCTTCGGGAGCTGGTATTTCCACTCGCTGTCGGTGGGCTGGTCGCCGGGGATCTTCGAGCGGGTGTTCGTGCCTCAGATCCGGGAACACGTGGCGCTGGTGCACGACTACGGGGCGTATTACGACTACTACGACGACGGGAAGCTGAAGGGGTCGATGGAGATGATCGTCCGGGCTGGCGTGGACGTGCTGGAGACGTGCACGCCGCCGCCGGTGGGGGACTTTGACCTGGCCGAGGCCAAGCGGAGGATCGGGGACCGGACGACGCTCAAGGGCTACGTGGACCTGCTCTACGTGGTCAAGCACGGGACGCCGGCGCTGGTGGAGAGGACGGTGCGGGAGGCGATGGAGGTCGCCGGGCCGGGCGGGGGGTTCATCATCGGCAGTTCGGACAGCTTCCGGGAGGGGACGCCGAGGGAGAATATCGCGGCCTACTTTGAGGCGTGCAAGAGATACGGGGTGTACAGGTGAGGCTATGCGTGTGATCGACTATGAGCGGCACAACGCCGAGGTGAAGGCGGTGTGGGAGGCCTACCGGAAGGGGACGCCGGCGCGGGTCCCGATGGTCCTGGGCATCAACGCCCGGTACACGACGTTCGGGCACGAGGCGAACCCGCGCGGGGTGACGTTTGATCGCTATTTCAACGACCCGGAGGTCATGCTCACGCGGCAACTGGAGCACCAGAGCTGGGTCCGGCGGCACGTGCCGCAGGACGCGGAGATGGGGCCGCCGGAAAAGGGGTGGAGCCTCCACGTGGACTTCCAGAACACGTACGAGGCCGGGTGGTTCGGGTGCGAGGTGCGCTACTTCGACGGGGAGGTCCCGGACACGGTCCCGCTGCTGCAGGACGACCGGAGGAAGGGGGCGCTCTTCGACCGGGGGCTGCCGGACCCGTTTTCAGGCGGGCGGATGCGGAAGAACTGGGAGTTCTACGACTTCTTCAGGCAGAGGCAGGCGGAGGGGTTCACGTGGGAGGGGAGGCCGATCCTGAACGTGACGCCGACGGGCTTAGGCACGGACGGGCCGCTGACAGTGGCGTGCAATGTGAGGGGGGCGAGCGAGTTCTACGCGGACATGGCCGGGGACCCGGCGTACGCGCGGGAGTTCCTGGGCTTTATCACGGACGGGATCATCGCCCGGATCAGGGCCTACCGGGAGCGGCTGGGCCTGCCGCTGAGGACGCCGGGCTACGGGTTCGCAGACGACGCCATCCAGTCGATCTCCACGGGGATGTACCGGGACCTGGTGATGCCGTTTCATAAAAGGCTGATCGAGGCGTTCTCCGAGGGGGCGCCGAACGCGATCCATCTCTGCGGGGACGCCACGCGCCACTTCCGGCTGCTGCGGGACGAGCTGAACATCCGGTCGTTCGACACGGGTTTCCCGGTGGACTTCGGGTGGGTGCGGGGGCAGGTGGGGCCGGGGGTGGAGATCAAGGGGGGGCCGTCAATTATGTTTCTCCAGACCGCGTCGCCGGAACAGGTGCGCGAGGAGGTGAGGCGCATCCTGGGGTCCGGGGTCACGGAAGGAGGGCGGTTCACGCTGCGGGAGGGGAACAACCTGCCGCCGGGCGTGCCCATAGAGAATCTCTGGGCGATGTACGAGACGGCGAGGGAGTGCGGGAGGTATTGAGAGAGGTCCAGTTTCATCAGGTCTCACGCCACGTGTACGCGCGGGTGAGCGGGCGAGTGGGTGGGTCTAATACCGGCTTCGTCCTCTGCGAGGAGGGGGTCGTCGTGGTGGACACGGCCCCCACTCCGGCGGAGAGCCGGAGGGACATCGAGGCCCTCCGGAGGGTCACGGGGAGGCCGTTTGTGGCGCTGATCCTGACCCATCACCACTCGGACCACACCTTCGGGGCACAGGGCTTTGGCTGCGAGGTGATCGCCAGCGCGGAGACGGGCCGGGAGATGCGGCTCCTGGGGCAGGGCTACGTGGAGGAGGCGCGGCGGCATCACGCACATCTGGGGGGGGACCTCGAGGGCGTGACGCTGGTCTGCCCCACGCGCACGTTTGAGGGGCGGATGCGGCTGGAGGCGGTCCCGGCCGTGGAGGTCCTCCGGATGGGGGGGCACACGGCGGGCCTCAGCGTGGTTTACGTCCCGCGAGAGCGCGTCCTGTTCGCGTCGGACCTGGTGTTCAACGGCGTCCACCCCTACACGAAGGGGGCGGACCTGGCGCGATGGGTCGCGGCCCTCGACGAGGTTCTGGGGATGGACGTGGAGGTGATCGTCCCCGGACACGGGGCGGTCTGCGGAAGGACGGAGGTGGAGGAGCAGAGGCGATACCTTCAGCAGTTCCGGGAGCGGCTGGGCGACCTCAAGTGGCGGGGCTATGGGCCGGAGGAGGTGGCCGCGCATCCGGGCCTGCTGGGGCTGCCGGAGTTGCACCGCCCGAGGCGTCTGATCGGGAGCGTGCGGGCGCACTGGGAGGCTGTGTAAGCGACGGAGGTTATCGTGTTTCTCAAGGTCATCGCGTGCGAGGTGGCGTTCCGGGAGGTCTGCGCGTGCGCCGCGCGGTCGGTCAACCTGCTGGACCTGGAGTTTTTGACTCAGGGCTACCACGACAACCCGGACATCGGGATCGGGCGCATCCAGGAGCGGATCGACGGGGTGGCGCCGGGGCGGTTCGACGGCATCCTGGTGGGCTACGGGCTGTGCAACAACATGCTCGTGGGCCTGAAGGCCCGGCACACGCCGCTGATCGTCCCGCGCGCGCACGACTGCATCACGTTCTTTCTGGGGTCGAAGGAGCGCTATCAGAAGGTCTTTCTGGAGCATCCGGGGACCTACTACTACACGGCGGGGTGGCTGGAGCACCGGGGGCGGGGCGGGGAGCGGGTGGAGCGGAAACAGGGGGCCGGGCTGGGCAAGCAGCGGTCCTTTGAGGAGATGGTGGCGAAGTATGGGGAGGACAACGCCCGGTATCTGATGGAGACGATGAACGCCTGGACGCAGCACTACACGCGGGGGGTCTTCATCGACTTCGAGTTCACGGCCCACCTGCCGGTCAAGGAGCGGGCCAGGGAGATCTGCCGGGAGCGGGGGTGGGTCTACGAGGAGCTGCGGGGGGACCTGACGCTGCTCCAGGACTGGCTGGACGGGCGCTGGTCGGACCGGGACTTTCTGGTGGTGAGGCCCGGAGAGGGGGTCGTGGCGACCTGGGATGAGCAGATCATTCAGATCGAGCCGATTCGCAAAGGAGGATTACCTTGACCTCACGGGAGCGCATTGAGACGATCTTTGCAGGGGGCATCCCGGACCGGGTGGGGATGCACGACAGCGCCTGGGGGAGCACGCTGGAGCGGTGGCATCGGGAGGGGCTGCCGGAGGGGGTGGGGCCGCTGGACTACCTGGGGGTCAACGACATCGTCATGATCGGCGCGGACGACACCCTCCGGTTCCCGGTCCGGGTCCTGGAGGAGACGGAGGAGCACCGGGTCTACGTGGACGCCAACGGGGTGACCCGGAAGGACCTGAAGACGGGCGGGGGGTGGACGCCCCACTGGCTGGACTACACGATCCGGGACCGGCGGACGTGGGAGGCGCACAGACATCGGCTGGCCTACGACGACGCCCGGCTTCCTGAGCATGCCCTGGAGACTTATCGGCGCGCCCGGCGGGAGGGGGAGTTCGTGATGTATTACGGGCACGCCTGCTTCCACCCGATCTGGCACTGGATCGGCCAGGTCAACGAGTTCCTCTGGATGGTCGAGCAGCCGGACCTGGTCCGGGAGATGTTCGGGGCGTTCGCGCAGCTCGTGATCGACAACTACGAGGGGCTCAAGGCGAAGGGGGTCGCGTTCGACGGGGTCTTCATGGCGGACGACATGGGGTATCGCAACGGGACGCTCTTCTCGGAGCGGATGTACCGGGAGCTGGTGTTCTCGTCTCACAGGCGGATCTGCGACCACGCGGCGGCGGATGGGCTGGCGGTCACGCTCCACTCGGACGGGGACATCCGGGCGTTCATCCCGATGTTCATCGAGGCGGGGTTTCGGGGGCTGCACCCCTTAGAGGCGAAGGCGGGCATCGACGTGAGGGACCTGAAGCGGCGCTACGGGGGCCGGCTGGTCCTGCACGGGAACATCGACGTGCGCGCCCTGGCGGGGACGAAGGCGGAGATTGAGGCGGAGGTCCGGGACAAGGTCACGGCTGCGAAGCAGGGGGGCGGATACATCTATCACTCGGACCACTCCGTGCCCCACGACGTGCCGTGGGAGAACTATGTCTTCGCGATTGAGATGGTGAAGAAGTACGGGTCGTACGAGTAGGCATCCGCGGGGGGAGGCGCGCCGTGCGGAAGCGCATCCTGGTCGCTCTGACTGCCGCAGCCGTGATCGCCGGGCTGGCTGCGGGTCTCTCTGTTCGCGCTGCCATCCAGGGGGTGCCTCGCCTGTTTGAGCGGAACGCCGAACTGAAGGCCCAGGGCTACTACATGGGCGAGTTCGAGTTCAAGATGCTGGGTGTGCTCTATTACCTCAACGAAGGCAGGTACGTAAAGGCTTACACGACCCTGCGGCGCATCCGCAGGGAGATGGAGACCACGCAGGGGCTCGCCAGGATGCCCGAAGGGGCGTCTCCTGAAAAGCTGATGGCCTTCCTGCTCGAACGGCAGGACCCCACCACGGGCGCATTCATGGACCCCGGCTATCCGTTCTTCACCTACATCGCTCCTACCCTCAACGTGGTGGATGCCCTGGAGGGCCTGGCCCGGCAGACAGGCCAGCCGCTGAGACTCAGGCATCCTCTCCGTTTTCTGGATGAGATTCGAACGCCTGAGCAGCTTCGGGCCTATCTGGGGCCTCTGCTCTACATCCAGGAGACCTGGGCCGGGATGGGCGGTCCGGGACCGTACGGGCCGGGCATCTCCGAGCTGGCAACCCCCGATGAGCTGGAGCGCAACGGTCTCTACGGGTTTTCCGACGAGTGGAAGGATGCGCTCCGGCAGTGGTTCTACGAGACTCAGGACCCGGCAACGGGCTACTGGGGCGTCCGCATCGGCAGCGCTGACCAATGGCGGCAGAACCCGGATCCCAACTCCACCTATCACATCCTCAAGCTCGTCCTGGACGAATGGGGGGAGAACCGGAGCGCAAGGTATCCGCTCCGCTATGCCGGGACCCTGGCCCGGAGCCTCCTGAAGTCGCTGGACGCCCCGATCCCCGACGACCCGGTGGAGCAGCACGAGTGGGGCCTGTGCCAGTCTCAGGGGGCCACGATGATCACCCGGTACCTGTGGCCCCATCTGTCTGAGCCCGAACAGGAACAGGTTCGGAGGGCCATGCGGACCTGGCTGACCTCGCGCTACCGTCTCTTCCGCCCGGCAGACGGCGGATTTACCTACTATACCTCCGCTCATCAGAGCGACATAGACGGCACCGCCAACGCCCTGGGGCTGCTGCGGGCCACCGGGTCTCTGTCAGGCACCCGGGAGCGGGATCGGCTCTGGGGAGAGGCCATCGCCGCCATCCCTGAGCCGATCCGCACGGAGGTCCGCCGGTGGGAGGACGCAGCCCTGCCTGTTTCCGCAGAGGCCAACTCGGTGCGAATATACAGGAACGCGCCCCCTGCCGGTGACACTTATGATGACGCTGACCTGGTGCAGATCATCTACCCGAAGGATTCCCCGGTTTTAGATGTGATGGACCTGCGCCAGCGCGTAGCCGGGTTCATCGCCGCGGAAGGGCAGGGGTTCGGCAACTGGACGTCAAAGGAGGGCCTGCGGGACAGGCCGCTCGACCTTCGCCGGGAGGTCAGGACCGTCCCGGTCTCGCACGATGGTCTGGACCTGGCGCGAATCGCCAGGGACCACCCCGACGCCAGGCGGTTCTACGCGATTGGCTATGACCTTTTCCAGGCGCCCGTCTTCAGGACGGAGTTCGTCAAGGTCGACGGTCTGTGATTTCCTTCTTCATAAGGAGGCGCACCATGGCGGCGAAGACGATCCGGGAGCCGGCGCGGGAGGTCCCGGTGATAGCCGAGGCGGATGTGCTCGTGGTGGGCGGGGGGACGGCGGGGCTGCCGGCGGCGGTGGCCGCGGCGCGGGCCGGGGCGGATGTGCTGTTAGTGGAGCGGTACGGGTACGTGGGCGGGGCGTCCGCCGGGGGGCTGGTGATCACGCTGCCCGAGGACCGGCAGGGGGCCTACACGCGGGAGTTCGAGGAGCGGCTGATCGCGTGCGGGGGCGGGCGGCGGATGCCGGAGCACCGGGACTGGCTGGTCTGGTGCCCGGAGATGCTGAAGTGGATGGGTCTGAGGATGCTGGAGGAGGCCGGGGTGCGGATGCTGTTCCACGCAATGGCCGTGAGGGCGGTCGTGGAGGACGGGGCGGTCCGGGGCATCGTGGTGGAGAGCAAGGCCGGGCGCGGGGCCGTGCTGGGGAGGGTCGTGGTGGACTGCACGGGGGACGCGGACATCGCGGCGCTCGCGGGGGCGCGGTTCGCCAAGGGGGACGAGGACGGGCGGATGCTGGACGTGACGATGATGTTCCTGATGCTCGGCGTGGACGAGGCCCGCTATCTGTCGGAGAAGTCGAGGACGGACCCGCCCCGGCGCATGGGGGGGGTCTTCACGCGGCTGCGGCCGGGGGAGTTGAACGTGTGGGGCGGGGCGATGCCGGGGATCGACGGGACGGACCCGTGGGACCTGACGCGGTGCGAGAACGAGCTCCGGAGGCAGGTGGTGGAGTGGGTGGAGTGGGCGAGGGCGAACCGGCCGGGGTGCGAGTCGGCGCACCTGGCCCTGACGTCGCCGCAGCTCGGGGTGCGGGAGACGAGGCGGATCGTGGGGGACCACGTCATGACGAAGGAGGAGTGGAAGGCCGAGGTGGCGTTCCCGGACCACGTCGGCTACGCTTACGAGGGGAAGTCGGTGCCCTACCGGAGCCTGATCCCGCAGGGCGTGGAGAATCTGCTGGTGGCCGGGCGGTGCATCTCGACGGACCACGAGACGCAGGGGCCGATGCGGATCATCCCGCCGTGCATGGTGACGGGGCACGCGGCCGGGGAGGCCGCGGCGCAGGCCGTGAACGACGGTGCCACGCCGAGGGGGCTGGACGTGGGGAGGCTCCAGGCCAGGCTGAGGGGCCTGGGGGTGTCGTTTCCGCAGTCGATGGAGGAGGTCAGGAGATGAAGTCCCTCAACCGATCACCTGTCCCCAGATGGCTCGGCGAGGCCGGCCTGATGATGGTGAGCAATCAGGAGCCTCTCATCTTCCGCCGCCGGAGGGGGGGCGTCTCCGTGGACGCGGAGGCGCGCTACGAGCACGAGCACACGGAGGAGTTCGTGTTGCGCGCCAAGGAGGCAGGGGCGACGATCTACATCACCCACTGTCACAAGGGGTTCGGGACGGAGGCGGAGCGGGAGGAGATGGAGAAGGCGCGCGAGCTGGCGAGGCTGTGTCACAGGCACGGGCTGCGCGTGGGGACCTACATCCGCCCCGACACGCTCGTGTACGAGACGTTCCTGGCTCAGGAGCCGCGCGCGGCCAACTGGTGGCAGGTCACCGCCGAGGGCCGGCGCCACACGTACGGCGCGGGGCAGTACTTCCGGTATCTCCCCTGTCTCAACAATGAGGAGTACATGGAATACCTGGAGGGCGTCGTGCGCTACGCGGTGGTGGAGATCGGCGCGGACCTGATCCACTTCGACGACCTCAACCTCGTGCAGGAGCCGGACAGCTGCCACTGCGATGCCTGCCGGGTCAAGTTCCGGGACTACCTCCGGGCGAAGTACCCCGACGAGCGGGCGCGGAAGGAGCGGTTCGGGCACGGCGTCCTGGACCACATCGAGCCCCCTCACTTCCTCAACTTCCGAAGCGGGGCGGGCCAGCTCTACCGGCACTTCCCCACGATCGACGATCCCCTGATGCAGGAGTGGATCGCGTTCCGATGCCGCTACGTGAGCGAGGCCTACGGGCGGCTGGCGAGGCTGATCCGCTCTCTCAACCCGGAGACGGCGGTGGAGTACAACGCCACCTACTCGGGCATTACGGGGATGAACACGGCGTTCTCGCACGGGCTGTGGCACCCCCAGAGCGCGATCCACGGGAATGTCTTCTGGACGGAGGAGGGGAACGAGGCGGGGGTGACGCCGGAGGGGGTCCTGGTCTCCAAGATCCGCACCTTCAAGGTGGCCCGCGCGCTGTCCAATGTCGTGTTCAGCTATACGCGCAGCGCGGATGTCCTCACGGAGTTGCGGCTGCGGGCGGAGTGTTTCGCGTACAATCCGGGGGTCAACGGGGGCGCTCCGTCCCAGGACGCGGCCCCCGAGGTCAGGCGGTACACGGACTTCTACCGGGAGCACTGGGAGGCGTTTCGGGACACGGAGACGGTGGCGGACGCGGCGGTGCTGCGGTCCTATGCCTCGCTGGCGCACAACAACTACACGACGCACCGGGCCGTGGTCCTGGCGGAGCAGACGCTCATCCAGGCGAAGATCGGGTTTGAGGTCGTGTTCGACGAACATCTCGCAGGGCTGTCCTCCTCTGACAGGAGGGTCTGGGTCCTGGCGAACGTGGAGTCGATGAGCGACGAGCAGGCGGAGTCGGTCACCCGCTTTGTGAAGGAGGGGGGGAGGGTCGTTGCAACGGAGGAGACGTCGCTTTACGACCCGTGGAGACGCCGGAGGGGACGGTTCGCGCTGGCGGACCTGTTCGGCATCGCCACGCCGGGGGAGACCGTCAGGCCGATTATGCGGGCGCACGGAGAGGGGAGGGTCGTCTACATCCCGAGGCTGATCCCGAGGGCGGACTCGCCGGACCGCGCCTGGTTCAACAGCCCCTACTGGCATCTCCCGGAGAACTGGGAGGCCCTGGTCATGGCGGCGCACTGGGTTACGGAGGGCGACCTGATCCTGAACGTGCACGCCCCGCTCACAGTGACGGCGGAGCTGGTGCGCCAGCCGGCCACAGGCCGGATGATGCTCCACCTGGTCAACTACGAGAACAGCCGGCTCGTGCCCAACGTCAAGGTCTCGATCAGGCCCCCGGAGGGGAAGAGGGCGAAGGGGGTGGCGGTTCTCTCGCCGGACAGCGATGTCTCCGGCGACCTCTCCTTTGTGGAAGAGGGGGGGCGCGTCAATTTCACCCTGCCGTGGCTCAGGACCTACGCGATGGCGGTGGTCTCTCTGGCGGCAGCCTGATCGATGAGCCATGTAGCCCCATGCATGGTTTTATGCTTGAAAGCTTGAGGAGGTGATTCCGATGAACATCCTGCGGTTGATCTGGATGGGCGCCTTCATTCTGGGGATGTGCTGCGGCGTCCGGGTGGCTGCTCAGGAGGGGGGCGTTCCGGCGGGCCGGGGGGGGATGCCCGCCCCTGTCCTGGTCGCCTTTGACGGCGCCGTCTTCCGGCGCGACACCACCCTCATGCTGGACTGGGACGAGGCGCCGGGGGCGGTGAGCTACACGCTGGAGTACGCCGACAACCCGGCGTTTGCGCGTTCGACAACTGTCACGGGGGTCACCGCCAGCGAGTATCTCCTCACCGGGAGCGCCAACCCCGCGATCGACGGGTCCCTGAGTCCGGCGCCCCTGGCCGGCGGCTCCTACTACTGGCGGGTCAAGGCCGTCGGGGAGGGCGTCGAGAGCGCGTTCTCGACAGTTGACAGCTTTGTGCTCGCGTCGCCGTTCCCCACGTGGACGCTCGTCCTGGTGGGCGCAGGGCTGGCCGGGTATGGGGTCTGGCAGATCTGGGTCTAAGCCGCCCCGGCCCCCTAAAGACGTGTGTGACGCGCCAAAGAGAGGAGGTTTACGATGGATTCTCCGGCTCGAAGGAACGCCTGGACCGTCGACCCGACCACCGACCTGATCTGCATCACGCTGGGCTGGATGGTCTTCTTTTGGGTTCCTTACTTCTTTGCGGAATATGCCGAGACCCTTCGCTTCATCGCCGTCTCCACTTTCGTGGGCCACCGCTACATCACCTTCCCGCTGGTCTACCTCGACCGGGCCGAGTTCAACCGGCGGCCAGGGGTGTACATCCTGACGCCGATCCTGGCCTTTGCCTTTGTGGGGCTGTGCTACTACTTCCAGGTGGACGAGCCCGAGATGTTCACCCTGTGGTACCTGTTTACGTTCTTTCACATCGTGAGGCAGAAATACGGCATCCTGCGCATCTACTCGGGGAGGGCCGGGTGGGGGCACAAACGCCTGGACGCCTGGGCCATTTACGCCTGGGGACTGGCGGGGTTCTTCTACATGTTCTGTTACCAGGCGGATGAGGGGAGGGTGATGCACTACCTGCGGACGCTGTTGGGCGTGGCTCCCCCCACCCTGCTGGTGGACGGGCTGTATGCGGCGGCGGCGCTTCTGACAGGGGCCTGGCTGGTCTACGAACTGCGGAGTCCGGGGCGCATCAGCCTGCCCAAGCTCCTGTTCTTCGGGTCCGTGGCCTTCATGCTTGGGGCCTGCCCGATCCTCTCCGCGGACGCCACGGCCATCGCCTCCGCCTTCAGCCACGCGGCCGAGTATTTCGCCCTGGTGGGGGTGATGGTGAAGAACAAGGCCCGGACCCGGCCCCTCGATGTCCCCCTCCTCAGCAGGGTGGCCCCTCACGTGGTCCTCCACATCTTCCTGTTTATCCTCTATATCAACCTCCTGTTCCTCGGGATCAAGGCGCTGTCGGTGATGGCCTTTCAGGTTCTCGCCTACGGGGCCTCGTTTATGCACTACATCTACGACGGCATGATCTGGCGCGTCCGCCGTCCCAGGGTAGCGCAGGAGGTCGGGGTTGCGGCATAGGGGGGCCGCTCATGATGACGGATTCGACGCAACGAAAGGAGGTCGCCCATGTCCAACCCTATCTGGAACGTGCGTGAGTTTGGCGCGAAAGGTGACCGGCAGGCAAATGACCGGGAGGCCATCCAGAAGGCCATCGACGCCTGTGGCCGCGTCGGCGGCGCCGTGCTCGTCCCCGCCGGGGACTACCTGACCGGCGCCCTCCACCTCAGGGACTGCGTAACCCTTCAATTGGAGGCCGGCGCGACGCTCTGGGGAAGCACGGACCGCGCGGATTACGACGTCCCCCACCTCATCTACGCCAAAGACGCCCGGAACGTCTCCATCGTCGGTCCCGGGGCCGTCGACGGGCAGGGCGAGGCGTTCTGGGTGCGGGAGGGGGATCGGTGGCGGCCGGCGGCGTGGCGGCCGGGCCGCCTGCTCCACTTCGAGGGGTGCCGGAACGTCCTGCTGCGCGACTTTACGGTCACGAACGCGCCCGCCTGGACGATCCACCCCTTCCGGTGCGATGGGGTCAAGATCTGCGGGGTCACGATCCTCAACGACATCTATGGGCCGAACACGGACGGGATCGATCCCAACTGCTCGACGAACGTCCACATCTCTGACTGTCACATCGTCGCCGGGGACGATTGCATCGTGGTGAAGGCGACCGAGCCGTATCCGTGCGAGAATATCACGGTGACCAACTGCACGCTGGAGACGACCTGCGCGGCGCTGAAGCTGGGCACGGAGAGCCACGGGGACATCCGCCACCTCACGTTCAGCAACATCACCATCCGGAACACGCGCACGGGCATCGCCTTCTACATGAAAGACGGGGGCACGATGGAGGCGGTCACGTTCTCCAACATCACGATGGAGACGAAGCCCGGCCGCCCCGGCTCTACAGAGTGGCCGATCTTCATGGACCTGGAGCGCCGGGGGGAGGGGTCGAAGACGGGCGTCATCCGGGACGTGAGCCTGAACCACATGATCATCCTTACGAAAGGCCGCTGCGTGATGCAGGGCATGCGCACGCGGCCCATCGAGCGCCTCACGCTGGACAACGTCACCCTGAAGATTGCGGGTTTCGAGGACCTGGACAGGGTCACCAAGCCGCGCGGGGGGCGCACCCATTGGGACGACCCGGAAGGGGGGGCGCACGCGGCGGCGCTGGCGCACCTCGTGTTTGCAAACGTGAAAGGGCTGCGGCTCCGGGACGTGGAGGTCGTCCTCGAGACCGGGGAAGGCCCGCAGGAGCGGTCGGCGCTGTTCGGAGATGCGCTGGAGGAGGTGGAGATTCGGGGGTTCCGGGGGCGTCAGGGCGCGCCGGGGGGGGCGTCCCCGACGCTGCACCTGCGCAACTGCCGGACGGTGCAGATATACGGCTGCCGGGCGGCCGAAGGGACAGGCGCCTTCCTTCGCCTGGAGGGACCGGAAACCGCGGGTGTCACCCTGATCGGCAACGACCTCTCGTCAGCCGGACGGTCTGTCGCTCTGGGGGAGGGCGTCGGAGAAGGCGCACTCTACCAGTCGGCCAATCGAATGCCCTGATGGGGAACTCATGCCCCATCAGGGATCGGGGTCTGCAACTGTTGATGTAAGCCTGTGGAGGGAAGGATCGACATGGCAAAACGGAGACGGGAAGGCCGGCCGGGCTGGCTGAAGCAGGGCATCTACAACGCCAGCATCGGGAGCCACGAACCGCTGATCTTCCGACGGCGCCGTGGGGGACTGTCCGCGGACGAGGCAGAGCGCTGGTTTCAGCAGGAGCACGCAGAGGAGCAGGTCCGGCGGGCCGCGGAGTTGGGTGTGGAGATGATCCACACCCACTTCTACAAGGGGTTCGGGCTGGAGGCGGAGCGGAGGGACATAGAGATGGCCGCGGCGCTGTCCAGGCTGGTGCACGCGCACGGGATGCGGCTGGACACTTATGTGGTCGGGACGTTCTCCTACGAGACCCTCTGCGCGGAGGAGCCCCGGGCAAAGGGGTGGGCGGCGGTCAATGGGCAGGGGGAGCCGATCACCTACTGGGCGAACCAGACGTTCCGGTATCGGCCCTGCGTGAACAACGAGGAATACATCGACTACCTGAAGCGGGTGATCCGCATCGGCGTCGAAGGGGTGAAGACCGATCTGTTCCACTTCGACAACTTCGTGCTGGTGATGGAGCCGCAGTCGTGCCGCTGCAAAGCCTGCCAGGAGAGGTTCCGGGCGTTTCTGAAGGGGAAGTATACGCCGGAGGAGCTGGAGGACCGGCTGGGATTTACAAATCTGGACTGCGTGGCGCCTCCGAGGTGGGATGTGGTGAATCCGCCCTGGAACCTGGAGGTGATCGACGATCCGCTGATCCAGGAGTGGATCGATTTCCGCTGTCAGCGTCTGGCGGACTACTTCGGGAAGCTGGCGGCTTACATCCGGGGGCTGAACCCGGAGATCGCTGTGGAGTGCAACCCCCAGGGCGTGGACGGCTCCAACCGGGCGTTCCTGAGCGGGGTGGACTTCCCCCGTCTGCTGGCCCACGGGGACGTCTTCTGGACGGAGGAACGGAATCCGAGCTCCCTGACGGAGGATGGAAGGCTGATCTCCAAGATCCGGACCTTCAAGGTGGGGCGGGCGCTGGACAACGTCGTCTTCGCCTACCACTTCGGCGAGCGGGGGGGCACCTCCTACGTGGGACTGGCGGAGGCCCTGGCGTTCAACCAGACGCCGGGGGTGATGGGCCACATCGACGGGATCGCCTCGGACCCGGGCCGGAAGGTCTACATCGACTTCTACCTGAAGCACCGGGACCTCTACACCGGGACGGAGGACGTCGTGGACGTGGGGGTGCTGAGGAGTTTTGCATCCCTGGCCTACAACAACTACAGCACACACCTCTCGACGATCCTGCTGGAGCAGGTGTTGATCCAGACGAAGGCGCCGTTCGGCATCGTCTTCGACGAGGACCTGGAGGACCTGTCGGGCTATCGTGTGCTGGCGCTGGGCAACGTGGAGTGCCTGAGCGACCGGCAGGTCGAGCTGATCCGGGCGTTTGTCAGGGGGGGCGGGGGGCTGGTGGCCACGGACGAGACGTCGCTCTACACGGAGTGGCGTCGGAGGCGGCGGGACTTCGGGCTGGGGGACCTGTTCGGGGTGAGCGCCGGGGATCGGGGGAGCGGGCCGGTGAGGCGCCGGGCGGGGGCCGGGCGGGTCGTCTACGTCCCGCGCATCGCGCCGGCAGTGGAGCGGTTGCCGAAGGGGGAGGTGGACGTCTCGCATCCGATCCAGAAGAATTTCTGGAATATCGACAACCGCTACTGGCGCCTGCCTCGCAACTGGGATGAGCTCCACAGGGCAGTGGTATGGGCTGCCGGAGGGTCGCTCTCCGTCGAGGTGGATGCGCCGCTGACGACGGTCGTGAACCTGACGCGGAAGGGGGATGGGGTCTGCGCCCACCTGGTGAACTACGACTGCGCGCATCCGGTACGGGGAGCAGGGATGGACCTGAGGGTGGAGGCGGGGAGGCGGGTCGGGCGGGTGAGGCTGCTTTCGCCCGACGGCGGCGAGACAGACCTCGAATTCGAGGAGCGCGCGGACAGGGTGCAGTTTTTCGTCCCGGAGCTGCGGATCTACAGCGTGGTTGCCGTCGAGATGGTGAAGGTCTGAAGGTGAGGGCTGGCCAGACGGCGGGGCGGGAGGCGCTGTTTCGGGTGGTGGAGTGACCTACGGAGGATGAAGATATGGGCGCAGAAGCTGCGTGGGCGACGGCCAGGTCGGAAGGGGACCCTTCGACCCGTTCGACCCGTTCGACAAGCTCAGGGCAGGCAGGCCCTTCGACGATGCTCAGGACAAGCTCAGGGCAGGCAGGCCCTTCGACGATGCTCAG
>Ga0209399_10000510_pt1 | contig 23345 bp, 20 predicted proteins | sample OV2TP3_FD_184130 | JGI IMG/M metagenome (GOLD analysis project Ga0209399, IMG submission 184130) | Hot spring microbial communities from Beatty, Nevada to study Microbial Dark Matter (Phase II) - OV2 TP3 (SPAdes) (version 3) | ecosystem: Environmental > Aquatic > Thermal springs > Hot (42-90C) ... | reverse complement strand
AAGACGTTTGTCATATGAACGTGGCGGGCCAGGTGGCCTTTGGGCGCGAGGCTGGCGAGGGGAGTGTCGGACCGCATGGGATCGGGATCAAGTTTTCGAGGATTCGCGAGTTGGAACAAAAAATCCTGCTCTCCGCGGTTCAGGAACTCAAGCAGGATCCGGCCATGCAAGCGCAATCGTTGCTGACGATACGTGTCGCAAAGGACACCTTGGCGCAAGAGGCCGCCGATCTCTCTGCCAGACCGCAAGATCTTTCGTCGGTCGAAGTCCACAAAGGACGAAAAGGACGAATGAAGTTTACCCCTAATCCGGCTTGGGTTGCGGAATTGGATCGGTACATCTCGCCTCAGTGGAAGGCTATTCTGGAATGCAGACTCGTTCAGGAGGCGTCAGCGGGCACGCTTCCGCTAAAGCAGATGAAGGCATGGATTGTTCAGTTGTATCCCTTCATTGAAACCTTTCCCAAATGGATCGCGTTGAACATCACCAAGACCGATGATCCGATCTCCCGCGGGTTTCTCATTGATAACGTCCGCATCGAGAAGAGGCATGCCGAACAGTGGCGTTACATGGCGGAGGGTTTTGGGGTGTCTGCGGAGGAACTTTTCGCGGTGCGCCCCCTCCCGGCTGTTGAGGCTGTCACGCACTGGCTGTGGTCCATTAACACCTATGGGACGCTGGCGGAGTCAATTGCTGCCACTACTTATGCGGTGGAAGGAGTCACGCAGGGAATCGCCAAGTCAACAGTTAAGGGGTTTCCGCATTACGAGGGCTTGGACGGAGTGCGGCTCGACAAGAAGACCTATTGGTGGATGGAAGCCCATGCCAAGTATGACGATCTCCATCCCCTGCAGGCCCTGGAAATTATGAAGCTGTACGCCACCACGAGGGACCTTCAAGAAAAGGTCATGCTGGCGACTCAGCGAAGCCTCGAATATCTCCTGATGGCGTTGGAAACCTGTTACATCCACTTCCAACCTTCGGAAGAAGAAAAAAACATCTGTTCAGCTCCTTGACAGGGAGATTCATGAACCCCTTTGCCCTCTCGGGTCTCTTAGCGGGTCTGACCTCCTTAGCCTTTGGCTGTTTTGTCTATTTGAAAGGCAAGAACAGGCCTTTAAATCGGCTCTGGTTTGTCTTTACCGCATCGGTGGCCGTGTGGGGATTTGGAGGGATGTGGATCGCTCTCGCGAAGACTCCCGCTGAGGCCTTGTGGGCGTGGCGTCTGGCGTTTGCCTGTGGCGTTCTCTGGATTCCTGTCCTGTTCCATCATTTTGTGTGCGTGTTCTGTGGCCTCGAACGCACCAGGTCCCTCCTGCTTTATTACGGGCTCGGCATTGTGTTTTTCCCGTTGATCTTCACCGATCTGTTTTTTCCGGGCGTCAGATTTGCCTTCTCATCCTTTTACTATTCCTTGCCTGGCCCGCTGTTCCCTTTCTTTGCCGTGTGGTGGATCGGAACGGTGGTCTACAGTCACTATGAACTCTTAAAAGCTCACCGTCATGCCTCAGGACAGAAAAAAACCCAAATCGAATACTTCTTTCTAGCCACTGCCATCGGCTACTTCGGCGGCTCGTTGGACTATCTCCCGATTTTCGGCATAGACCTGTACCCCTACGGGAACTTTGCCATCGTCTTGTACCCGATCATTATGACCTACGCCATCGCCGTCTACCGTCTCATGGACGTCACGGTGGCCATGGAAAAAGGGCTCACCTACCTGTTGCTCTTGATCATCATTGGGGGGCCATCCTGCATCATTTTGTTGGCCGCGCAGGAAGCCTATTTCGGCACGGTCAGCTATGCCTTCTCAATGATTTTGCTTCTGATCTTAGCCGTGATTCTGATGGTCGCTCACCGGATCAAGTTCGAAGCCCAGGTTGCGATAGGGCGTACCTTGTTCAAGCGCCGATATGACATGTACGAAACCTTGTCGGAGTTCTCGAAGGCCTTGGTGACCATTCTGGACATCCGGTCGCTCACCGAGGAGATCGTTCATACCCTTGTCAATGTGCTCGACATCAGGGCTGCGTCTCTCTACCTGCTCGATCAGGAGAAGGGCGTCTATGTGCTTTCTGCCTCGTACGGGCTGAGCCCTGACGGTGGAAATACGCCGAGGTTCAGGGCAGGAGATGAACTGCCGCACTATCTGGCGTGTGCCAGATGCATTCTGGTACGCGAGGAATTAGAACGCGCCGCTGTTCCCGGGACGTTGCATGCCGTCCTTGCCTCGCTGAGGGCGATGGGGTCCGAAGTCTGCATTCCCTTCGTCAACAAGGATCGCCTGGTGGGTTTCTATAGCCTGGGGCCCCGCGTCGGCCGTCTCATATACTCAGAAGATGAACTGAGTCTGTTGACCGCGATGGCGCAGAATGCCGCCATCGCCTTGGATAATGCCATGCTGTACGCGGACCTGAAACGGTCCCAGAGTCTGATGCGGCGAACCGACCGCCTCCGTTCCCTGGAGACCATTGCGGGGGGGTTCGCCCATGAGATTCGGAATCCGCTGACCTCCATCAAAACGTTCATCCAGCTCATTCCGGAGCGAAAGGGAGACAAGGAATTTATCGGCACTTTCAGCAAGGTCGTTTCCGATGATGTGGCCAGAATCGAGCGACTGATTCAAGAGATTTTGAGCTATGCCCGATACATGGAACCGAAGTTCGTGCAGGAGGACCTCAATGAGATTGTGGAGTCTTGCCTCTATTTCGTCAGGATCAACGCGGACAGCAAGGGCGTGAGACTCGAAAAAGATCTGGCAGGCGACCTTCCCGTCGTGATGCTGGACCGCCAACAGATCAAGCAGGTTCTTCTCAACCTGTTTCTCAACGCCATGGACGCCATGGGAGACAATGGCGGCCGGTTGATCGTGAAGACCCGCCGGTTGGCCAATCCGACCAATGACGCGTGGGTGCAGGTCGAAGTGACGGACACTGGCTGCGGTATTTCCTCGTCCGATCAGGACCATATTTTCGATCCGTTCTACACTACCAAGCACGAGAGCGAAGAGCGGGAAGGCACGGGTCTTGGGCTCACGATCGTCCACCAAATCGTTCACGAGCACGGCGGGTATATTGAGGTGGAGAGCGAGCTTGGCCGGGGCACGACCTTCTTCTTGAATTTGCCGGGACAGCCGTTTGAAGTACGAGCTGTGCCAACGGGAATGAGTGAACCATGAAAAAGCGGATACTGGTGATTGATGACGAAACGGGAATTCGTGTTTCCCTGAAGATGGTCCTGGAGACGGCGTACGAGGTGCTCTGCGCCTCGAATGCCCAAGAGGGCCTGGACCTTTTTCGCCGGGAGTCGCCAGACCTCGTGCTTCTAGACGTAGTCCTGCCGGATACGGACGGGTTGGTGCTCCTCCAGACGTTTCGGTCGGAGGACCGAAGCGTGCCCGTGATCATGCTCACCGCCTTGAAAACGGTCCAAACGGCCGTGGAGGCGATGAAGAAGGGCGCGGCTGATTACCTCAACAAACCGTTCGATATTGATGAGCTCCGCCTCATCGTCGCCAAGACTTTAGCCGCGCACGAGCTTGAACAAGAGGTTCGGTATCTCCGCGCCCAGGTCGTCAATTTGTACTCCTTTCACAACCTTATTGGGAAGAGCTCGGCCATGCGGGAGATCTACACTCGCATCACCCAAGTCGCCGAAGCCCGCACGACGGTTCTTATCACCGGCGAGAGCGGGACTGGCAAGGAGCTTGTCGCCCGCGCGCTCCACTTTAACAGCTCCCGTCGGGACCGCCCCTTCATCGCCATCAACTGCGCCGCGTTGCCGGAAACCTTGATCGAGAGCGAGTTGTTCGGACACGAAAAAGGGGCCTTCACGGATGCCTTGGCACGCCGGTTGGGCAAGGTCGAGCTGGCTCACAGTGGAACCCTTTTTCTCGATGAGATCGGGGATCTGAGTCTCACGACACAGGCCAAACTGCTCCGTTTTTTGCAGGAACGCGAGTTCGCCAGAGTGGGTGGCACGCAGGCAATCAAAGTGGATGTGAGGATTATCGCGGCGACGAATAAGGATTTGGAGGATCTCCTCCGGCGTGACCAGTTTCGGGAGGACCTGTATTATCGGATCAAGGTGGTCTCGCTCCATCTGCCGCCCTTGCGCGACCGACGGGAAGACATCCCGCTCCTGGTCCGGCATTTTCTGGCCAAGCGGACTGAAGACGGAAAACGGTCAACGGTGGAGTTCTCCAAAGAAGCGATGGAGGTGCTCACCAGCCATCGTTGGCCGGGAAACGTCCGGGAACTCGAGAATGTCGTTGAGCAAGCGATGGTTTGGTGTCACGGGGATGTCATCACGCCGGACCACCTGCCCACGCCCCTCAAGACGGGCTCGAGCTCGGCCGTCTTGCGCGAGGACACCCTCTGCGGGCGGTGCTCGCTGGAAGACTCGGTCAAACAATTTGAAAAAGAGATTATATTGGATGCGCTGAGGCAAACGAACTATGTCCAGACCCATGCCGCGGCCCTCCTAGGAATAACCCGGAGAATGCTCAAATATCGAATGGATACGCTGGGAATTAAGGGGAACGGTGCGCCATCCTTCCTCAGCCACAGCGGAATGTTGCACTAATGGTTCAGACTGTCCATTTTTGTACATGCCTGCAGTGCAACACCGCTGGGTAGGCGGCCATAAAATGGGAGCCTAATCCGACGAAGAGCGATGTAAGCTCATGCCATCTTTAGGAATTTCTTCCTCTCGGGAAAGGCTGCAGGAGCGACATGGTAATGATGGAGTTAGGGCATAGGGATTGCGTAATAAGTCCTCTGGGTTGAGGCATAACCGGAGCGGTGCGAGGAGCAAGGATGAAGGTTGAGCTTGCCCGACTAAACATTCCCGTAAAGCATCAAGAACCCATCGCCGAGGCCGAGTCCACCAGACCAGCCATCCTCATCATTGAGGATGAAGTCGGCCCACGGGAAGCTCTCAAGGTCATCCTCCGTCCCTTTTTCAATCTCTACGCGGTGGATAACATCGAGGTGGCCATGCAGGTGCTGCGGGAACAGAAAATAGACTTGGTCACCCTGGACCTCAGACTTCCCGGCCAGCAGGGCATGGACTTATTGCAGGAGATCAAGGGTGAGCAGGAAGACGTGGAAGTGATTATCATCACGGGATACGGAAGCTTGAAGTCGGCCATGGACGGGATTCGGTACGGAGCGGCGGCCTATCTCCTGAAACCATTCAACGTGACGGAGCTGATCGAGGTCATCAATCAAACACTTGAGAAAAAGCGCCGTCTTGATGGCTTGCGGGATACCCTTCGAACAATAGGAAATCTGTGGGGGACGGATCTTGATTCGACGATGGTCTGGAAGAATCTGTCGAAACTATTAGAGGCAAAAAATCCGGAATTGTTCCGCCATTCCAGCCGGGTCAATTTCTATACGACCCTCCTTGCCGAACATGTAAATTTGACCGCGGCCGATCGGGAGGTGCTTCAGATTGGCGGTTTCTTGCACGACATCGGGAAGGTCGGCATCGACGACCGGAGTCTCGTAAAGCCAGCCAAGCCAGATAGCCAGGCAGACGAGCGGGTGAAACGTCACCCCGAAATTGGGGCACGAATGGTGCTGACGCTGCCTTTTCCTGCCGAAGTGGCGCAGATCATTCGCCACCACCATGAACGCTACGATGGTTCCGGCTATCCAGACGGCCTGCAAGGCGAGGGGATTCCTTGGCTTGCGCGGATGGTCTGTCTTGCCGACGTGTTTGATCACCTGCTCACGGACCGTCTGGCTGATGGTCCGCTCACCATGGCGGAGGCCAGGGAATACGTGCGGGGCCAAGCGGGCAAGATGTTTGATCCCAAACTGGTTGAGGTCTTTGTGCACCTCGTCAGGTAAGCCGGCCGATTAGTTCTCTCGCGATGCATGCAGATGTTCCAGAGACGAGCTCCTAATTCGCGAGGTCTCTCGTGAGCGCGGCAATGGTGAAAGTGGAAGATCGCGCCAAAGAGCAGCTCCTCCTTGAAGTGTCTGCTTTGCGGCAGCGGATTGCCGAATTGGAAGCGTCGGGCATTGATAGCGCGCGCGCGAATGCCGCATTGCATGCTGCCCAAGAAGAATGGGAACAGTCTTTCACTGCGCTGACCGATGATGTCTGCATTCTCGATAGGGGGGGCGTGATCCTGAAGGCCAATAAGGCCATGCGGGACCGGTTCGAACAGTTTCATGGGAATCTCGTTGGACTCGACTATCGCGTGCTCTACTGCGGAACGGTGACACCTTGTCCCAACCCGCCGTGGACGGCAGTTCTCTCCGGCGCTCTCTCCGTGTCGGCGGAAACGTGGTTGCCCAAGCTGGGGGGATGGTTTCTGGTGTCGTGTTATCCCCTCTACGATCCCGAGGGGAAACAGTGGGGCGCCATCTCGGTGGTGAAGGACATCACGGAACGCAAGCGTATGGAAGAGGCCCTGCGCGACATGGCGCAACGGGCGCCTGCGGCCGGCAGCCTCGCCTTCTTGCGCTCGTTGGTCAGGCGACTGGCAAAGGCGTTGGATGTGGACTATGCCTACCTTGCCGAGTTGCCCGGCGATGCTCAGGAGGTCGTTCGGACGGTCGCCGTGTGCGTAAAGGGGGAGACGCGGGAAAACTTTGCGTTCCCGCTATCCGAGACGCCTGGGGTGAGCATTGCGGAAGGGGTTCACTGTTGCTACGCCAGCGGCGTCCGGCAGCAATTCCCCAAGGACCGACTCCTGGTTGAATGGGGGGTCGAGAGTTACATAGGCAGCCCTCTCTTTAACTCGATGGGCCGACCTATTGGCTTGGTCGTCGCCATGGACAGCAGACCGCTAGAGAAAGCCCAATTCACCGAATCGGTTCTGGGAGTTTTCGCGGTCCGCGCCGCGGCGGAGTTGGAACGCAAGAGGGCGGAGGAGGCGTTGCGCGATAGTGAGGAACGGTACCGCGCCATCGCCGAAAACACCCATGACCTGATCTGTGAAACAAGCGCTGCAGGTCGTTACTTATACGTGAGCCCGAACTACCAAGAGGTGTTAGGGTACGAGCCACGCGAACTGCTGGGTCACGCGATTGATGAGCAAGTCCATCCGGACGACCGCTCCGCTGTCCTGGCAGCATTCGAACACGGGATGAGCACGTTGACGCCTGACCAAGCGGTTTTTCGATATCGCCACCGTAACGGAGAGTGGCGATGGTTCGAGAGCACCGGGAAGGCGTTTCGGACGACTACGGGGGAGATGCGGGGCGTGGTCGTGTCTCGAGACATTACCGAGCGCAAGAAGATCGAGGAAGAGCGCCTCCGGGCCAGCAAGCACGAATCGATCGGCCTCTTAGCCGGAGGGATCGCCCATGATTTCAATAACATTCTTACCGCAATCGTGGGGAACATCTCCCTGGCCAAGATGTCGTTAAGTCCGACTGATGAGCTCTTTAAACGGTTGACCGAGGCGGAAAAGGTTTCTTTTCGGGCGAAGGGGTTAACCCAACAACTCCTCACCTTTGCAAAAGGCGGAGCGCCGGTGACGAGACTCATTTCGATTGCAGACTTGTTAAAAGAATCAGCCAGTTTTGGGCTGCGGGGCTCCAATGTCCGATGCGCGTTTGTACTCCCCAGTGACCTGTGGTCAGCGGAAATAGATGAGGGACAGATAAGTCAGGTCATCCATAATCTTGTGATCAATGCGAAGCAGGCCATGCCGGAGGGCGGGACCCTCACGATAGGGGGGAAAAATGTGGTCCTCAAAACCGACTCGGGAGAACCACGTCCGCCTCTCCCCGAGGGCACGTATGTCAAAATCATCATCAGTGATCAGGGACATGGCATTCCCCAAGACCTCCTGCCAAAGATTTTTGACCTCTACTTCACCACCAAGCAGCAAGGAAGCGGACTAGGGTTGGCGACCGCGTATTCCATTATCACAAGCCACAAGGGGCACATTGCAGTCGAATCCGAGCTTCACGTGGGAACGACCTTCTTCATCTATCTTCCAGCATCCCCGGCCACTCCCCCCCTCGAGAAGGAGGTGGAGGAAAAGCCGCTCGTAGGGCGGGGCAAGATTTTGGTCATGGATGATGAAGAGGCCATTCAGGAGGTGCTGGTTCAGGTGCTGTCCCGCTGTGGCTACGAGGCCGACGTGGCCAGGTTTGGAGCCGAAGCGATTGAGTTGTACAAAAAGGCCTATGATGCCGGGCATCCGTATGCTGCGCTGATCATGGACTTGACCATACCGGGGGGAATGGGCGGGAAGGAAGCCATTAAAAAATTGATCGCCATAGACCCTCACGTGAAAGCCATCGTCTCAAGCGGCTATGCCAATGATCCGGTGATGGCAAATTTCAGGCAATACGGGTTCCGCGGCGTTTCCCCGAAACCATATCAAATCGCGGATCTGAGCAAAGTTTTGCAGAATGTGATCACGTGTGAGCCGTAGGCAGGTCCTCATGGCCGTGGGTCACGGCCCACAACAGGGCGGTACGGCAGATCGCAAGCGGCGCGGTCTCGGCGCAGATCACGACCTTGTTGAGCAGCTTAGTGTTGAGGACGCAGTACCAGCACTCGGTACCCTCGGGATAGCCCAGCGAAGCGAGGTTCTGGTGCTTGTGCTTGAAGTGCGGGCACCCGAAATAGACCCCGTCCTTGCGAATCATCTTCTCCACGACGCTCCAGGACGCGGAGATGTCGGTGGAAAAGGGTGGGATCTCTCGCTCGAGCGTGGCCACCATCACCTTCTCCGCGATTAGCTTGTCCAACTCCCGGCCTGCCAGTATCGTCTTGGGGTCACACATCGCCGTATCCTTCCCATCTCCCTGAGGCCGTCGCGCGCTCCTTGCTCGATAGGGCAGGGGCTAGAGGAGTCAGTGTACCACAGGATACTTTCCCTACGGGCCTGCCGGTGAAGTGCGGTAATCCGTTGACGAGAGTGTCCGGGCGATGGTAGAGTCTGCGCCATGGCCGTGTCTCTCTCTCAGATCTATACCGTCACGAAATACGTGCTGACCCAGAAGATCAAGGGGGTCGAGCGCTATCCGCTCGTGCTGATGTTGGAGCCGCTTTTCCGCTGCAACCTTGAATGCGCCGGCTGCGGGAAGATCCAGTATCCTGATCATGTCCTGGATCGGCGGTTGACCCCCGAGCAATGCTGGGCGGCTGCGGACGAGTGCGGTGCGCCGATCGTGAGCATCCCCGGAGGAGAGCCGCTGATTCATCCCGAGATGCCAACGATCGTGAGGGGGCTGGTGGAGCGGAAGAAATACGTTTATCTCTGCACGAACGCGATCTTGTTGGAGCGCAAACTAAAGGACTACACGCCCTCTCGCTACCTGACCTTCAGCATTCACATGGACGGTCTTCAGGAAGAGCATGATCAGGCGGTCTGCCGCGACGGAGTCTATGATGTGGCGGTGAAGGCGATCCGGGCGGCGCTGGCCCGCGGCTTCCGGGTCACAACCAACACCACCGTCTTCAACGATGCCGACCCCGAGCGGGTGCGAAAGTTTTTCGATGCCATGATGGAGCTGGGGGTGGAAGGGATGATGATCTCTCCGGGGTACAGCTATGAGAAGGCTCCTGACCAGAAGAATTTCCTGAAGCGGAGGCAGACGAAGGAGTTGTTCGCACGCATCCTGCACCAGCCTAAACGGGGATGGCGGTTCAACCAGTCCCCTCTCTTCTTGGACTTCCTCAGGGGCAAGGTCGACTACCAATGCACCCCCTGGGGGAATCCGACCTACAATATCTTCGGATGGCAGAAGCCCTGCTACCTGCTCCAAGATGGCTATGCCGCAACCTTCAAGGAACTGATTGATGACACCCAATGGGAGAACTATGGGACCGGTCGACATGAGCAGTGCGCCGATTGCATGGTGCACTGCGGGTACGAGGCGTCGGCCGTGAACGATACCTTTGGTTCCTTGAAGGGTTTCAGTCGGACGGTCAAGGCGACTCTGCTGCCGACTGCCCGTTAATCTCTTTGCTCGCGTGACGTGGGCAACCCCAAGGTTGGAAACCCTGCAAACGGCTCTTTGGAAGGGCGGACCTTCTGGCCAGTGGATCTGAGCGAACTCATCCAGGCTGTGGACAAGGCATTCGACTACCGCGGAGACGTGACTCTGGAGTTACGTTCCGGCGAGCGGGTTAAAGGGTATATTTTCAACCGCAATGCTGAAGCCACGCTTCCCCACCTACAGATGTACCTTATGGGGCAGGCTGCGCCGCGCCTCATTCCATACTCCGAGATTGTCACCGTGAGTTTTACCGGTGAGGATACCGCTCTCGGAAAGTCCTGGGAGTCGTGGGTCAAGAAAAAAGAGTCTGAACGGAAAGCGCAGGCCGTGCGGGTCGAAGCCGATGCCCGGGCCAGAGGGCACCTCTAAACGACGGGCTGTCGTCCATGTCATGTCTACGCTAACCCCACTCGACTTCGCGGAGGTTCAAGCGTATCCCGTAAGATTGATCGGTCCGGTGGCGGACGATCCGGACGATCCGGTTCATACCGTCCACCTCAAAACTTGCTCCGACGTTCGGCGCTTTCCCCAGGAGCGTCAGCGCGTCGGCAATCGCGGTGAAGGCCTCGATGACCGGTCGCTCTGAGAGGCCTATCGGGCGATAAGCCTCGATGTCCTCCAGACCGAACTTGGACAAGCCGCGGGTGTGGAACCAGACGCGGCCGTCCTCGCGTCCGCTGACCTGTTCGATCCGCAGATGGTCCGTCGCGTGGAATTCCCGCAACGGGCGGTCGGTCCAGTCTGATGGGTTCAGGTAGCTCTCGGTCGAGGTATCATGCGCAGTTCCTCCGGTCAGAAGGGTCAGGCCGCGCGCCAACCGTGCGATGAATAATACGATATCCCGGTTGTCTCGGCCGGCCATCCGGAGCGGAATGACTTGAGCTGTTCGGGTATGCCTCCATCCCAAACGCTCACGCCAGGGGTCTGCGATGGAGGGGGGAAGGTTAGTGTCTACCAGTGCGGCCCAGGGACCATGATGCACCTCGAACTGGGTGGTTCCGGGATCGCGGGGAAGCTGGATCGTGAGTGGCCCGCCGTATTCCTGGTTAAACCATGTGGCGAGAAATCCGGGCGGTGGAGGTTCCGGGGCGGTATAACCGACGACAAACGTTGGCAGTTTAAGGGGGGGCGCTCCTATCCGACGCTTAATTTTCTTCACGGGGGCGGAGGCTAACCGATGTGCAGAAGACTGTCAAGGCAGTTCCGAATTGGTCTTTCGTCGTGCGGGGTTTTGACGCACAGTAAGCTCTGTAAAAGTCGAAGGATTTTATTGACAAAGGTAGACACCTATGTTAGATAGGCCAAGTTTTTTCAGGCTTGTTTGTGTTTCCGTGAGCTTGGCACATCCGAGACCTTTGGGGCCGCGGTCATCGTGGTTCGGTGGAGCGGTCTTCGTAGGGGTGGCCGGGTTGTTGGGCGTGGAAGTCGGGTTTCCGTGTGTGGTCGGAGCCACTCACGAGACCGACCACAGGTTCACGATTTCCGGTTACGTGCGGGACAAGGAGGGCAGACCGGTCGGGGATGCCCGAGTCCACGTGCGGGACCTGCGTGACCAGAGAGTTGAACCCGTCAGCACGTACACGGACGGCGGCGGCTATTATAAGGTGGTCGTCCACCTCCATAACGACAATGCCGGGGACCCCATTCAGGTCACAGTTAAGGATGAGAAAGCAGGCCTGGACGAGGCCATAAAATTCCGTGCCGAGTTCGATCCCCAAAACCGGCAGGCTGAACGGCAAGCACGGGTGGATATCGGGAAAACCACTGAGAAGGCGTTGGATGGCGGGTTTGTAGGGGCGATCGGAGCGGAGGGGCCACCCTACTGGTTATATGGAGCTGGAGGCCTGCTGGTTAGCGGGGCGATTGGCGTTGCGGTGGCCTGGTCGCGGCGTCGGCAAGCCAGGCAGTCTAAGATGGGTCAGAAGCGACGAGGCAAGAAACGGTAAGCAGCTTGGGATAGGATGGGGCTCGGGCGCTTTTGCTATGGGGGCACGGAACCCATAAGGAAAAGCGTCTTTTTTGTGCATGGATGCTCGAGTGCGGGTGCCCTGAGAAAGGAGTTGGGTAAAGTTATGAAGATCCAAAGCCTGATGGGAGCGGTGCTCATGGGGTGCGCTGGATTCCTTGTGACGGGATGTGCGGAAGAGCAGGAGAGCACGGCTCCGCCGCCGCCTGCGCCTGCAGAATATGCCGACAAACATATGCCGGCCGGATGGTGGGCTGACGAGAAGATCATCGCCGAGGGCAAGACGATCTTTGAAGGCGTCAAGAACATTGACGTGAATTGCTCCTCCTGCCATGGCAAGGACGGCAAGCCGGTGAAGGCCGGCGCGCGCGACTTCCGCAAGCCCGAGCGGATGAAGCAATACTCCGATAGCGTGTGGTTCTGGCGGATTTCCGAAGGCGTGCCGAACACCAAGATGAAAGCGTGGAAAAGCAAGCTGCCCGAAGAGGATCGCTGGAAAGTCATGGCCTATGAGCGGACCTTCGGTCTCAAGGGGTTGGCTTACGATGTAGCCGCGAAGGACTGGGTTCCGCTAGATCAGTTAGGCAAGGCGGCTCCGGCGGCTCCATCGGCCGGCGGGGCGATGCCGGCGAAGGGCGCTCCTGGTGAGGCTAAGCCGGTGGCCGGAGACGGAAAGACCCCTGCAGCCGCTCCCGCGAAAGATGCTCCCAAGAAGGATGGGAAGTAGGAGATAACCATGAAGACCGGGAAACGCGGCGCTTCAAAGAGCTGGCTGCCTATCCTCTTAATTGGCGCAGGGCTTTTGTTGTTGGGAGCGGATTCCGCCTATGCCCAGTTGCCTGAGCCCAAGGTCCAAAGTGAGGTGCCCTACGGGGGCGATCGGATGGCCGTCTGGATCGTGGCCCAGCTCCATATCCTGTTCGCGGCATTCATCCTCGGCGCACCGATCTTCGTGGTGGTCAGCGAGATCCTCGGCTGGAAGAACCAAGATGTGCGGTACGAGCGGCTGGCCAAAGAAGTCACCAAGGTCACGGTGATCCTCTACAGCATGACGGCACTGACCGGCGGCCTCTTCATCTTCGTGCTGCTGGCCACCTATCCGCAACTGACGGCGTGGCTGATCAGGCACTTCTTCGTCATCTTTGCGGCCGTCTATCCGCTGCTGTTCATCGCCGAGACGATCGTCCTCTATCTCTACTGGTACACCTGGGACGCCTTGCAGGGCCCGAAGAAGCTCCGGCACATCGCGTTCGGGGTGCTCCTGAACATCATCGGGTTGACCACACTCATCGTGATTGACGGCCCGACGGCGTTCATGAACACGCCGGTCAAATCCGCGGAGGGGCTGGACCTCAAGACCTTCATCGAGACAACGGCGACGCTGTGGGACAAGATGAACAACTTCAGTTGGTGGCCGCTGAACATCCACCGGACGGTGGGCAACGTCGTCTTCGGCGGGTTTATCACCGGCCTGATCGCGGCCTATATGTATTTGATGGCCAAGACCGACGAGGAGCGGGCCTTCTACGATTGGTTCGGGTTCGTGGGGAACCTGATCGGCGTGGGCGCGCTGTTGGGCCTGCCGTTCGCCGGCTACCTGCTGTCCTACGAGCTCTGCGACTACGACGCCTCCATCTGTCCCTACATGATGTCCGACCAACTCTCCATGTTTTTCGAGATGCAGGGGGCGATGGTCGGGCTGATCTTCCTCGCCAGCAACTACTACATCTGGCTCAGTATGAAGCGGATCGAAGGGTTGGAGCAGATCCGGATGAGGACCACCACGCTGGTCCTCATGGCGAGCATCCCCGTGGTCTTCATGCTGATCTGGACCGCGTTCCCGATTCCGGACATCAATGCGCTCATCCTGCCGGCTGGCTGGGTCGCGCTGTTTCTGATTGCCGGCCGATTCCTCAAATGGACCGTCGGGGCGCAGACCCTGGTCAAGGTGGCGTTCCTGATGGTGATCGTCGGCAATGCGATCTGGATGACGCCCCATGCCTTCGTCGCCACCCAGGCCCTGGCGCCCGACGACGGCTCGCTCAGTCTGCCCCACGGGGAGCTTCACTTGGCCTCCGAAGGGCATATCAACCTGGGCTTCACGACTGTGTCTTGGAAGGAATTGACCGTGTCCTGGGGGGACTTGGCGCTGATGCCCGCAAAGAACGCGGCGGCGTTCACGCTGGTCTTCGTCACCGTCGTGAACTACATCCTCTACAATCGTGCCCTGCGTCAGGGACGGATCATCTGGGGCAAGATCGATTTCGTCGCCCAGTTCGTCCTCGTCTTCCTGGCCTTCAGCGCGATCTGGACGATGGGGCTGATGGGGGCCGTGCGCGAGCTGACCCGGAAGTACTTCCATGTGTTCAACCTCGTCTACGATTTCACGCCGGAGTCCTTCACGCCCACGCTGGCCTACTCCAGTTGGGTCATTACCGGCGTGACGCTGACCTTCTACATCGTAGTGAGTTTTGCGATCATCTTGACGCTTCGCGCAGGGAAGGAGAAAGCCCACGCCGAGGCGCCGAAGGGAATTCCGGCTGTAACCGGTGTGGATTAGGGGGGATCATGGCGGCAGAGAGAAGCGTCATCGGGCTTATCATCAAGCGCATCTCCCTGGGCGGGGTCGCGGCGGTTGTCCTTTTCCTCCTGACCCGCTTCGCGTTCCACTTTCCCCCGGTGTTTCAGGTCATGTTCGTCCTCTACGCGTTCCTCGGCACGGGCGTCTTCATCTTGCTGGATGCGCCTTCCCTCTCTCCCGTCAGCGGCTTCAAGGCGGTGGTGTTGCTGGTGGGATTTTATGCGGTGATCTCGCTGATCTACATTGCCGGCGCCAGCGCGCTCCCGCAGTACGATCCCATGGTCGAAAAGGGCAAGATCGACAAGATCGTCAAGCCGAAGCTGGCGGGGACCGAGAAGGGCAAGATCGAGGACCTGCTGAAGCGGAGCGAAGAGCTGAATGCCCAGAGCCAGGCGATCCTCAAGCGGCTGGAAGCGCTGGGTGGAGAGGCGGCGAAGCAGATCGAAGCGTCGGTGGGTGGTGGGAGCGCGGGCGGCGTAAAAGCCCCGGCCGCGGCCGGCGGCGATCTGGTCGCGCTCGGCAAGGAGCAGTACGACCTCCAGGAGTGTTACAACTGCCACAAGATCGGCGGCAAAGGCTCGGTCAAAAAGCGGGGGCCGGTCATGGACAATATCGGCAACCTCATGAAGCCTGAAGAGATGAGGGAAAAACTTCTCAATCCCCGGGCGTGGATGGCCGAGGGGTTCGAGAAGGAATACAATAAGAAGCAGATGCCGGATAAGTACAAGGAGCTGATGACGGACCAGGAGATCGACGCCTTGGTCGCGTATCTAGCCACCTTGAAGGACGCGTCTGTCCAGACACCGAAACCCATCAAGAAGTAAACGAACACCGGGTACGATTTCCATGGCCAGCGTGCAACCAAAGATTAAATCGAAAGTCCGTTGCCTTGACGGGGAGATCGGTGAAATAAGCCACGTCATCGCCGACCCGCTCTCGCTGGAAGTCAGCCACATCGTCGTCCGGGCGGACGGGACCGAGCGGCAGGTGCCGGTCAACACGATTGCCGTCGTGCGGGACGACTCGGTCGAGCTGCTTTGCACCGCCTCTCAGGTTGCGGGGTATCCGGAGCTGAAGCCCGAAGACTTCCTGACTTCGAAGCAGGTCGAGATCCCGCACCTGGAAAACCGGATCCATGTCGAGCCCGGCGAGTTGCTCGTGCCCTTCCCTGAACTGGAGAAAAACTGCGCCCGGCGCAGTTTTTTCGCCGGCTTCACTTACCTGATAGGGGTCCTGATCGGCCTCCCCCTCTTCTGGCCCGTCCTCCGGTTCATCATGAAGCCCATGTACGCGCCCTACGACAACCACTGGATCAAGATCGGGAATGTGAGCAAGATCAAGACGGAAGACGTGGGCGTGCAGTTCATCTTTAAAAAGTCCTTCAAGGACTCGGTCCTCGAGCGCGAAGAAGACAAGAATCACTGGGTCATCAAGGCGACCCCGGAAACCCTCAAGACGATTTACCAGCACGGCGACCTCCAGTTTTTCGATGAGAAGGGCGATGTGATCTGGATCAACAACCGGACCGTGCCGTACGTGGCGTTCTCCGGCAAGTGCCCCCACCTGGGGTGCGGGTACAAGTGGCGGTCCCATAAGACACGAGGACGGGTCTTCCTCTGCCCGTGCCACCTGAGTATTTTCGATGCCGCTGGAACGGTGTTGGACGGGCCGGCCCCGCGCCCGCTCGATATGTTGCCGATTCGAGTGGATGGGAATGGAGGTATCGAAGTGATCGACATCGAGTATAAAGCGGGCGTACGGGAACATGTCCGTCTCGTGTGACGGCCGGACGAGAGGCACCCCGTGAGTGCCGGAAACTGGCTCAAATCCCTCTGTCTCGCTCTGTTGGTCGTCGTTGTGGTTGACGTCGGCTTCCTCGTCCGTGCGGATTCATTATCGCCGGAGACCTATTACATACTGGCTGGCATGACGGCTGTGGTGGGCCTCGCTCCCGTCGGATTTGTTATCTACCTCATGCGCGCTACCCGGAATGATCGTTAAAGATGGGACGTGCTTGTGCCGTGCACACAACATCCATGATCAAGAGAAAGGATGCGACATGACGGACCTTGGCGCAGTGGCGATTGCAATGGGCCTTGCCGCGTTCGGGTTTTTCGGAGCGGCACTTGGCATCGGATGGATCTTTTCAACCATGATTGCAACGCTTGGCCGACAACCGGAGGCAGAGGGCCGGGTAGCCAAGTACATGTGGATAGGATTCGCCCTGGTGGAGGCGATTGCGCTGTATGGATTGGTGATCGCGTTCATCATCATGGGGCTCCGTCCTCATTGAAAGCGTGAAGCGTAAGGGCAAGGGGGTTCCCTTGGGAAGCTTTCTTGAAAGAGTGGTGGCCTTCGTTGATGAACGGGTCGGTCTGAAGACCCTCCAGGCCAAGATGCTGAATGAGCCGATACCCGGCGGCTCGCGCTGGGCCTACGTCTTCGGCTCGTGTCTGCTGTTCATCTTCATCATGCAGGCCGTGACCGGCGTCCTCCTGATGTTCTACTACATCCCCAGCGCCGACCATGCCTACGCCAGCACCCAGTTCATCATTCACGAGGTGGACTACGGCTGGTTTATCCTGAGCTACCACTTCTGGGGTTCCTCGGCGATGGTCGTCATGGTCTTCGCCCATATGTCGCAGGTCTTTCTCTGGGGCGCGTACAAGACCCCCCGCGAGATGATCTGGCTGATCGGCTTGGGGCTGTTCGGCATCGTGATGGCGTTCGGTTTTACCGGCTACCTCCTGCCGTGGGATCAGCGGGCCTACTGGGCCACGACCGTCGGCGTCGAGATCATGGACAAGACGCCTATCGTGGGTGATTTCCTGGCCCGGTCCTTGAAAGGTGGGCCAACGCCGGGGCAAATGACCTTGAGCCGGTTTTTCGTCATCCATGTCATGATCCTGCCGGCCGCCCTGATGGGGCTGGCAGGGCTCCATCTCTTCCTCTTCCGCTCGGCCGGGCCGGCCGGTCCGTTCCGCGGGACTCCGGAGGAGTTGAAGGCCAAGACGGATTTCTTCTTCCCGCGCCAGGTCTGGAAAGACATCGTGGCGATGGCAACTGTTTTCATGACCATCTGCGCCTTAGCCTTCATCGAGCCGGTGCAATTGCTCGAGCAGGCAACGCCGGACCCCGGCGATTACCATCCGGAGCCGGAGTGGTACTTCCTGTTCCTGTTTCAGATGCTCCGGTGGAAGATCTTTTCCGGCGAGTTCGGCCAGTTCGTGGCCGCAACGGCGATCCCGGGCGCGTTCATGCTGCTGCTGGCCGCGCTGCCGTTTTTCGACCGGAGCCCAGAACGGAACATCTTTAAGAGGCCCGTCGCGCTGCTGTCCTGGACCGTGGTCATGCTGGGGATTCTGGTCCTGACCGTGTCCGCGATCCTTAATCGCGAATTTCTGGACTGACGGGAGCCAGGAGCATGTCCCATCCCGCGACCGCGATATCCTCCGTCAAGCTGGCCTGGGCCCTGTCCTGGGCGGCCTTCTGGACGGGATTTCCCTTCAAGGTGATCGTCGCCCTGCTGCTGCTTGCGGCGCAGGTCCACCCGTGGGAAGGCGCCGGCCTCATCGCGCTGCTCGCGGTGTCGGTTCCGATCGACATCTGGGCGTTGGGACTGACGGCCAGAACCTTCTTCCTCGAACGGATGGGGATCGAGGTCCGGGGGCCGGTGGGGGTCGGGCTCTGGTGGCAAGGCGCCGCTCTGGGCGCCGGCATGATGGGTATCGCCTATTACACGGTTGGTGCCGTCGCTGCTGTCTGCCAGAAAGCCGCGGCGGCAACCTTCGTCGCGGTGAAGAAAATAATCCCCGTTCCCATTGCCGAACAAATTACCATCGAATTGCTCATGTGGGCCGTGCCGGCCACGGTTGCCATCATCGTGTTCCTCCTGATCTGGTTGAAGCTCTTCGGGTGGCGCATCAAACGGTTCGCTGTCGCCTCGGGCCAGACCAGTTCGGCCAGTTTGCAGGAGCGCGTCCGTGAGTGGGACAATTGGCGGGTGCCGGCCGATTCGGTGCTGATGCTGGTGTCCTTCACCGGGGTGGCCGTGCTCTTGACCGTCGTGTTCTGGGTCCTGCTGCCGGTCACGACGCCGCATCCGCACGAAGACTATCCGCTGCCAAAGTTGGCCGCGCCAAAGAAACCGGTGAAGCCGGAAGAGCTACTGAAGAAAACGGAAACCACGCTGGTCAAGGCCGAGGCAGTCCTTGAATCGTTGGAAGCCGACAAAGCAAAAGAGAAGAAGAAGCCCGCGGGCAAAGGGAAATAAAAGGAGAGACGCCATGGAACAGCTAAAGAACCATAGGAGCTTGTTTGCCTATGCGGCGCTCTTTCTGATGCTGGTACTCACGCTGGCGATGCCGGTGGGCCTGGCCTGGGCCGAGGAAGCTCCGGCAGGGGCGGCGACGGCCTACCGCGATATTCCCGGCATCGGCAGCCGCAACGTCGTCTGGCTGGTTGCGCAGGTGCACCTGATCTTGGGCGGATTCGTGCTGGGCGTGCCGATCTTCGCCTGGGTCTGCCACATCATCGCGGTACGAACCAAGGACCCGCGCTATATGAGGCTGGCCAAGGAATTCACGAACCTGCTCACGGCCGCGTTTGAAATGACCGCCATGTTGGGGGCCACCCTGCTTTTTGTCCTCCTGGCTCTCTATCCCAAGGTGGTGAGCTACCTGACGAGTATCTTTCTGCCCACCTACTATATCTACGTGCTGCTGTTCATTGGGTCGACGACCACCCTCTACCTATACTGGTCCGGGTTTGAGACCATGAAGGAGCGTCAGGGTTGGCACCTGTTCTTGGGCTTTGTTCTGAACGTCTTCGCCCTCTTCATCATGATCGTGCCGAATGCCTGGGCGAGTTTTCAGGCCAGTCCGGTGGTCCTCCCGGAGGGCATGGGTCCCTGGGAGAAGGCCTTTGCCGCGATGCAGAACCCGACCTGGTTGCCATTGAATGTTCACCGACTCATCGCGAATGTGGTGTTAGGAGGATTCATCTGCGGGGCGTACGCCGCCGTCAAGTACCTCGGTGCCCAGACGCAGGAGGAGCGGGCCCACTATGACTGGATGGGGTATGTGGGCAACTTTATCGGCATCTTCGGGTTGCTCCCGCTTCCCTTCGCGGGTTACTGGCTGATGCTGGAAGTCTACCGGTACAACCAGCAGATGGGGATTACGCTGATGGGCGGGTTCCTCTCCTGGCTGTTCATCCTCCAGGCGGTCCTGATCGGGGCCATGTTTCTGGCAAGTAACTTCTATTTCTGGCTGGGACTGGCTTATAGAACGGAAGGGGCCGAGCGGTACAAGAAGCCCATCATGGCGATGCTCATCGCGCTCTTAGTGTGTTTTGGGGTCTGGCTGACGCCCCACAGCTTGGTGGCGAGTCTTCAAGAAGCCCGAGCGATGGGCGGCACCCATCATCCCATCCTGGGCGTCTTCGGGGTCATGTCGGCCAAGATGACGGCCGTGAACCTGATGCTGCTGATTACCTTTGGAAGCTTTCTCATCTACTGGCGTGCCGACAAACAGGAAACGGTCAGGTGGGCCAAGGCAGCCCGTATCACTCAGCTGGTGCTGTTCGCCGCGGCCGCGCTGTACATCATCTGGGCGGGAGTCTACGGCTACTTTGTGCCGGCCATCTTCCGAGTCTACGTGCTATCCGTCTCGCAGGTGCTCACCGTCCTGGGCGCCTATATTCTGGCCACGATCATCGCGGTCCTCTCCATGCGAAACGCCAAGAAAATTCCGCTGCACTGGGGGAGGATGCCGGTGCGCAGTCAGCACATGCTGATTCTGAATGCGGTGGTCGTGATCCTGACGATGGCCCTGATGGGGTATGCACGTTCGTCCTCGCGGGTCCACTGGCATGTCTACGGGGTCTTGGAGGACACCTCCCCCCATGCGTATAGCCCCGCGCTGGCACACGCCGGCACTTTTATGTCGCTGAGCACCTTTATCGTCCTCGTCTTGGTGGCCTTTATCTTCTGGGTTGTTTCCAGCGCGGTACGCCGCCCTGCCTTTTCCTTGCAGTACTTCTTTCTCGCGCCCTTTTTATGGTGGGTGACGTCCAAGTTTGACAAGCCTGCTGTACCGGCTCCGCAGGTTTCGAAACGGCCCAAATATTTTGGCAAAGCCGCGGCGACCGCCTGTGGGTTTCTGATCGCGTTCTCCTTTCTTGCCTTCCAGGTCCCGCAGATGCCCTCTATTCCACCCAAGCACGAAGAGTTCGATCCTTCGCAGATCAAGACCCAGACCGATCTGGTCGAGGTGGGACAAAAACTCTTCTTCAGCAAGGGCCAGTGCGCGCTGTGCCATTCCATCGGGCCCAGCGAAGCGGCCCGCTGTCCGGATTTGAAGGGGATCGGGGCCAAGCTCACGAAGGAATTCCTCTATGAGTCCCTCACCCAGCCACAGGCGTATGTCTACCTCGCCTATGACCACGAAGGGCCTCCAAGACCCTTTCCGGCTAAGATGCCGGCCATACACAAGCCCCCTGTCGGTCTTTCCGAGCCTGAGTTGTTGGCCGTCATCGCCTTCGTGCAGAGCTTGGGCGGAGAAGTCACGATACAGCCCGAGGAACTGAAGGCCTTGGTGCCGCCTACCGTTGCGGCGGGAGCGCTCTGATGGAACTGGAATCCATCACACCGGTTTTGGCGGTGGCCGTTTCGTCCGTTGCGGCTGTGCTCATCGTCGTCACCCGCAGGTGGCCCAATATCCGTGAGGGCTGGTCGGTGGTGGCGGGGATCGTGAAGTTTCTCCTCGTGCTCACCATGGTCCCCGCCGTCCTTGACGGGAATACCATCCACTACACCCTCTTGTCTCTTACTCCCGGGGTGCCCATTATTGCGTTTCGGGTAGACGCCCTGGGGCTATTATTTGCCGCCACCGCCTCGTTTTTGTGGATCCTGACGACCTTTTACTCCATCGGCTACATGCGGTCGCTCCACGAGCATGCACAGACCCGCTACTATTTCTGTTTTGCGATCACGATGTCGGCCACGCTGGGTGTGGCCTTTTCGTCCAATTTGGTGACCCTGTACCTCTTTTACGAGCTGATCAGCTTCTCTACTTATCCTTTGGTGGCACATCAAGAGACCGACGAGGCGTTTGACAAGGGGAACAAGTATGTCTTTTATCTCTTGATGACATCGAAAGGCCTTTTGCTCGCATCCTTTTTGGCCTACGCGCTGTCCGGGACCTTCGATTTTAAACCCAACGGCATGTTCCCCTCTGACGCAAACCCAACCCTGCTTACCCTCGCCTATTTTCTGTTTTTAGTCGGGATCGGGAAGGCGGCGATCATGCCGTTTCATGCCTGGCTGCCTGCCGCGATGGTCGCTCCCACACCGGTGAGCGCGCTGCTGCACGCGGTCGCGGTGGTGAACACGGGGATCTTCTGTATTCTCCGAATCATGTTTGATGTCTTTGGTGTGGAGTTGATGAAGGAGTTGAACCTGGGGGTCATGACGGCCTTCATCGCGTCCTTCACGATTATCATGGCCTCGATCTATGCCTTGACCAGGGATAACCTCAAAGCGCTCCTGGCCTATTCCACAATCAGCCAGCTCTCGTATATGGTATTAGGCGGGGCACTGTTGACCCCCGGCGGCATGGCCGCCGGGATCATCCACATTGCCAATCATGCCCTGGGAAAGATCACCCTGTTCTTGTGCGCGGGCTCGATCTATGTTGCCGCACATAAGACCAAGGTGAGTGAACTGAATGGCATCGCCAAACGGATGCCTTACACCATGACCGCCTTCGCGTTAGGCGCGCTTTCCCTCATAGGCTTTCCCCTCCTCGGAGGGTTCATCAGCAAGTGGTATTTGACGCTCGGTTCAATAGAGGCGGGGCTGTACCCCGTCATTGTCGTCCTCGTCACCAGCACGATCCTGAACGCCTGTTATTTTTTGCCCATCGTGTATGCAGCCTTTTTCCGGGAGTTGCCGACAGGCGAGCGCGCTGACAGGCACGAGGCCCCGACCGTGATGGTCGTGCCCTTGGCGCTGACCGCCGCCGGCATACTGGTCTCGTTCTTTGCGCCAGAGGTTTTCCTCGATCTTGCCAAGATAATCGTGGGGGAAGTGAAATGACCCAAGAGAAAGAAGGGAAATCCGAACTGGGGCATGAGCTTTTCCCCGGATATCGAAAAATTTTTTATGTCGTGTTGTTCATAGCGGTCTTGTACCTCGTGATCGTCATGGCGGCCACCTGATACGTTCCTCGAGAGGATGGTGCTTCAATGAAAGAAGGGCATGTGTTTGACAACCCCGGCAATGTCAAAAAATTCGTGATGGGCTTTTACCTCTTCCTTGCCGTGCTTCTCGTGGGTGATCTCGTTCTTCCGGAACACCCGTTTTTCCCCTGGGAGAGGTATCCCTTCTTTTATGGGGCCTATGGCTTTCTCGCCTATGTCACGATCGTCTTCGGTTCGCATTACATCCTGCGCATGGTGGTGAAGAGAAACGAGGATTATTATGATTAGCACCCTCCCCCCAGCGGCCATCTTGATCCTCGGAGCATTTCCCATCCCTTTTCTGAAGGGGAGGCTCAAGTCCATCTATCTGTTACTTCTGCCGGCCATCGCCTTTCTCAGCGTGATCAGCGCCCCTGAGGGCATCCACTGGACCGTCGGTTTCTTGGATTACGACCTCATCTTCGGCCGTGTTGACAGGCTGAGTAGGGCCTTTGGATACATTTTCACGATCATCTCCTTTATCGGCACCCTGTATGCCCTTCATCTCAACGAGGACGGACAGCATGTGGCCGCCTTCGTTGCCGTGGGATGCGCTCTGGGTGCTACCTTTGCAGGA
>Ga0209399_10000508_pt1 | contig 23382 bp, 23 predicted proteins | sample OV2TP3_FD_184130 | JGI IMG/M metagenome (GOLD analysis project Ga0209399, IMG submission 184130) | Hot spring microbial communities from Beatty, Nevada to study Microbial Dark Matter (Phase II) - OV2 TP3 (SPAdes) (version 3) | ecosystem: Environmental > Aquatic > Thermal springs > Hot (42-90C) ... | reverse complement strand
CGCAGGCAGTTCGGCCAGCCGATCGGCGAGTTCCAGCTGATGCAGGGCAAGCTCGCCGACATGTACACCACCATGAACGCGGCGCGCGCCTACGTCTACGCGGTGGCCCGGGCGTGCGACGCCGGCCGCCCGGCGCGCAAGGACGCGGCCGGGGCGATCCTGTTCGCCGCCGAGAAGGCGACATGGATGGCGCTCGAGGCCATTCAATGCCTGGGCGGCATGGGCTATATCAATGAATCGCCGACGGGACGGCTGCTGCGCGACGCCAAGCTGTACGAGATCGGCGCCGGCACCTCGGAGATCCGCCGCTGGCTGATCGGGCGGGAATTGTTCGAGGAGACGACATAATAATATATGTTGACATATATCAAGTGATCATGGCATATCTATCAAAATATATCAAATTAGGAGTTATGCCGTGTCAATAAGCTTGAAAAAGGAACAACAGACGGCGATGGCCAAAGTCGCCACCGGTCTGCCCACCAAGTCGGCGAAAATTCGTGCGCTGGGAAAAGCAGGATACCAACGCGCCGATATCGCCCGGTTCCTGAACATCCGCTACCAGCACGTCCGCAATGTCCTGCTTCATGCGGAGGGGAAACTAGCCGCCCGCGAACAGGACAACGCGCCCTCGAAACCGCCGGCTCAGGTGTGGGCGCAAGTAGGGCCCGATGGCCGGGTCGTCATTCCGGCGTCCTACCGGCAGTTCCTCGGCATCGAGAACGGCGGCCATATCCTGTTGCTGCGTGACGACGACGAGCTGCGGATGATGGGGCGCGAGGGTGCCGTTCGGCGGGCACAGGCGATGGTCGCCCCGTATTTGAAGGACGAATCGACCTCGGTCGACTCCTTCCTGGCCGAGCGCCGCCGCGAGGCGCGGCGGGAGGAGCGAAAGGATCGACGGCGTGGCTGAGGTCGTGCTTGATGCTTCGGCGGTGATTGCGTTTCTGCGCCGCGAAAGTGGCGCCGACGTGGTGGCGTCGGTTCTTCCGGGACCGTCGATCTCGGCGGTCAATTTGTCCGAAGTCGCGACGTGGTTGTCGGATGCCGGCACCGAGGAGAGAAAGATTCGGCTGACTTTGGACGGCCTTCATCTTCAGTGCAATGCCTTTGACGAAGAGAGCGCGTTCAGGGCGGCGGGTTTGCGGAAGGCCACGCGCGGGAAAGGATTGTCCTTTGGCGACCGGGCCTGTCTGGCGCTCGCGAGGCGGTTGGCGCTGCCGGTATTGACTGCCGACCGCAGTTGGGCGGAGCTCGACCTTGGGATCGAGGTCAAGCTCATCCGGGGCCAATGACAATCCGTCGATCAGAGGAAGAGGCACGATGACCAGCAAATTGAAGCTGCCGGCGCTGGACCCGGCGACGATCGAGGCGCGCATGGGCACTTTGTACCCGGCGGCATTCGCCGGCTCGGTCAAGGCCCGGGAAAAACTCGTCCTCGGCGACGCCTTGGGGTTGACGCAGTTCGGCGTCAACCTGGTGCGGCTCAAGCCCGGGGTAATGTCGTCGCAACGCCACTGGCACAGCCGCGAGGATGAATTCGTCATGGTGCTGGAAGGCGAGTTGACTCTGGTGACTGACACCGGCGGTCAGACGCTCGGTCCCGGCAAGGCGGCCGGGTTTCCCGCCGGCAGCCGCGACGGCCACCATCTCGTCAACCGGTCGGACCGCGACGCGGTGTATCTGGAAGTCGGTACCCGTGATCCCGCCGACGACGTCGACTATCCGGACATCGACCTGATTCGCCGGATGAAGGACGGCCGGCGCGCGTTCTTCCACAAGGACGGCACGCCTTACTGACGGCACCCGAAGAAAGGACCCGGACCATGAGCAACGTAAAATCCCAGGGTGATCCGATCGTCGTCGCCGGCGCGGCGCGCACCCCGATGGGCGGTTTCCTCGGCGAGTTGAAGGACGTACGCGCACCGGACCTCGGCGCCGTCGCCATCGGCGCGGCGCTGAAGCGGTGCGGCGTCAAGGCCGAGCACGTCGACGAGGTTTATATGGGCATCGTGCTGCCGGCCGGCCTCGGCCAGGCGCCGGCGCGCCAGGCGTCGTTGGGCGCCGGCATCCCCGACGCGGCGCCCTGCACCACGGTCAACAAGATGTGCGGCTCCGGCATGAAGGCGGCGATGCTCGCCCACGACGGCATCCTGGCGGGCGCCGGCAAGGTGATGGTGGCGGGCGGCATGGAGAGCATGTCGAACGCGCCGTATCTGCTCGGCAAGGCGCGGGTGGGCTACCGCATGGGCCACGGCCAGGTGGTCGACCACATGTTCCTCGACGGCCTCGAGGACGCCTACGACAAGGGGCGCCTGATGGGCACTTACGCCGAGGACACGGCGACCGCGTATCAGTTCACCCGCGACGCCCAGGACGATTTCGCCGTCGCCTCGCTGACGCGCGCCAAGCGGGCGATCGAGGACGGCTCGTTCGCCGGCGAGGTGACGGCGGTGACGGTGAAGGGCCGCAAGGGCGACAGCGTCGTCGACAAGGACGAGCAGCCGCTGACGGCGGACCTCGCCAAGGTGCGCACGCTGAAGCCGGCGTTCGCCGCCGAAGGCACCGTGACGGCGGCCAACTCGAGCTCGATCTCCGACGGTGCCGCGGCGCTGGTGCTGATGCGGCGCTCCGAGGCCGAGAGGCGGGGGCTGAAGCCGCTCGCCGTCATCCACGGCCACGCCAGTCATGCGCAAGCCCCGGCGTGGTTCACCACCGCGCCGGTCGGCGCCGTGAAAAAACTGATGGACCGCATCGGCTGGCGGGCGAAGGACGTGGACCTGTTCGAGATCAACGAGGCGTTCGCGGTCGTCACCATGGCGGCGATGCGCGATCTCGACATTCCCCACGACATGGTCAACGTCCACGGCGGCGCCTGCGCGCTCGGCCACCCGATAGGCGCCTCGGGGGCGCGCATCGTGGTCACTTTGCTGGCGGCGCTCGAGAAATACAATCTGAAGAAGGGCGTCGCGACGCTGTGCATCGGCGGCGGCGAAGCCACCGCCATGGCGTTGGAAAGGATCCCGTGAATGGCCCGCCGACGCATTTCCAGCGGCTCGTCGTTCGAGGAGCTGGCCGGCTATTCGCGGGCCGTCGTCGACGGACCGTGGGTGTTCGTGTCCGGCACCACTGGCTTCGACTACGCCGCCGGCACCATCTCCGACGACGTGGCCGAGCAGACCGCGCAGTGCTTCCGCAACATCGAGCGGGCGCTGAAGGAGGCCGGCGCGGGCCTTGTCGACATGGTGCGCGTCCGCGTCTACCTCGCCGACCGGGCCGACTTCGACGCGGTGGCGCCGATCGTCGGCCGCCACTGCCGCGCTGCCCGGCCGGCCAACACCACGGTGGTGGCGGGACTGGTGGACGCGCGCATGAAGGTGGAGATCGAGGTGACGGCGCTCAAGGGGAGGGCATAGGGTCATGCCGACCGTGCTGATCACCGGCGCCAGCCGGGGAATTGGCCTCGAGTTCGCGCGCCAGTACGCCGCCGCCGGCTGGCGGGTGATCGCCGGCTGCCGCAAGCCGGCCAACGCCAGGAGGCTGAAGGCCGTGACAGGCAAAGTCGCGGTCGAGAAGCTCGACGTCGACGACCCGGCGAGCGTGCGCGCGCTCGCCAGGAAATACGCCAAGGACGCCATCGACGTGCTGATCAACAACGCCGGCATCTACGGGCCCCGCGGCATGACCATGACGACCGTCGACTACGACGCCTGGGAACAAGTGCTGCGCACCAACACCATGGCGCCGTTGCGGGTCGCGGCGGCGTTCCTGCCGCAGGTGGCCCGCAGCCGGAAAAAGACCATCGCCACCGTCACCTCGTGGATGGGCTCGATCGCCGCCAACGAGGCCGGCGGCCATTACGTCTACCGGTCGTCGAAGGCGGCGGTGAACGCCGTGATGAAAAGCCTTTCCATCGACGTCAAGGGCAAGGGCGTTATCGTCGCCGTGCTGCACCCGGGCTGGGTGAAGACCGACATGGGCGGGCCCGACGCCGCCATCGAGGCGCCGGAGAGCGTCAAGGGCATGCGCGCCGTGATCGCCAAGCTGAAGAAAAAGGACTCGGGTCGTTTCTTCAACTACAACGGGACGCCGATGCCATGGTAAGGATACCCGCCCCCGCCATGTCGAGGAGCGCATGATGAGCGAGCCGGTGCTGTTCTATTTCGATTTCTCGTCGCCCTACGGATACTTCGCCGCGACCAAGATCGACGAGCTGGTCGGCGGCTTCGGCCGCGAGGTGGCGTGGAGGCCGATGCTGCTCGGCGTCGCCATGAAGGAGACCGGCAACCGGCCGCTCGCCGACCAGCCGCTGAAGGGCGAATATTGCAAGCGCGACTGGGACCGGCTGGCCCGCCACATGCAGGTGCCGTGGAAGATGCCGTCGGCGTTCCCGATCGCCACGATGGCGGCGGCGCGGGCGTTCTATTGGCTCGGCGACAGGGATCCGGGGCTCGCCAAGCGCTTCGCGCGGGCAGCCTTCGACACTTATTTCGGCAACGGCAAGGACATCACGGCGCCGGAGACGGTGGCCGACATCGCGGCGCCGCTCGGCGTCGACAAACAGAAGCTGCTGGCCGCCATCCAGGACCCGGCGGTCAAGGACCGCCTCAGGCAGGAGACCGCGGATGCATTGCGACGGGGCGTATTCGGCTCGCCGTTCTTCATCGTCGACGGCGAGCCGATCTGGGGCTCCGACCGGCTGTGGATGGTCAAGCATTGGTTGCGCGACGGCGGCTGGTAACGGCGCCGGAAACGGACGGAGGATCGAGGTGAAGCTGAAAAAGGGCGTCAAGCAAATGGTCGACGAGGCGTCGGCCAAGATCAAGACCCTGAGCGTCGACGAGGCGATGAAACGCCTCGGCGACCCGGACCACGTGTTCGTGGACATCCGCGATGTCCGCGAGCTGGAGCGTGAGGGGATGATCCCCGATGCCTTCCACGCCCCGCGCGGCATGCTGGAATTCTGGGTCGACCCGGAGAGCCCCTACCACAAGGACGTGTTCGCCTCGGGCAAGACGTTCGTGTTTTATTGCCGCTCCGGCTGGCGGTCGGCGCTGGCGACGGCGGCGGTGCAGGAGATGGGACTGGAGCGGGTGTGCCATATCGACGGCGGCTTCGGCGCCTGGCTGGAGGCGAAAGCGCCGGTGGCGCCGCGGCCGCACCGGGAACACAGGGAACACAAGGCGTCGTGAAGCGGGAAGGCGGAGCCGATGGCTATCTTTCGCGGTAATGGTGGTCCTTCAGGGCGCGCGGAAAGGGGTCGCCTTTCCGCAACTCGCGGTCGTGCTCGCTGCCGGCGTATTTTCCCGTGCGGTCGTGATACAGACCATAAGTGGCGGTCTTCGGGACTTCCTGTCCGGACCAGAACTTCTCGGTCGGCCTGCGAGTCACGGTTGTTTCCATACCGGCTACTCCAAATAAGAGTTAACAACCACCGCGTGCAACCGTCAAGTGCGGCCATCGAGGGCGGAAACCACAGTTAAACCATGGGTAATCTTCATTCAACCATTGATACCGGCAGCAAGGCCTTTGCCACCAACAGGAAGGCGATGCAGGCGCTGGTCGCCGACCTGGAAAAGGTGCTGGCCAAGATCGCCCAAGGCGGCGGCGACAAGGCGCTAAAGAAGCATCTGGGCCGGGGCAAGCTGCTGCCGCGGCAGCGCATTCTAAAGCTGATCGACGATGGCACGCCGTTTTTGGAGCTGTCGCCGCTGGCCGGGCACGGCCTCTACGACGACGAGGTGCCGGCCGGCGGACTCATAACGGGGATTGGCCGCGTCAACGGGGTCGAGGCGGTGATCGTCGCCAACGACGCCACGGTGAAGGGCGGCACCTACTATCCGATCACCGTCAAGAAGCACCTGCGGGCGCAGGAGATCGCCCAGGACAACAACCTGCCGTGCGTGTACCTGGTGGATTCCGGGGGCGCCTTCCTGCCGGCCCAGGACGAGGTATTCCCCGACCGCGACCATTTCGGCCGCATCTTCTACAACCAGGCGCGGATGTCGGCGGCCGGCATCCCGCAGGTGGCCGTCGTCATGGGCTCGTGCACGGCGGGCGGCGCCTACGTGCCGGCGATGTCGGACGAGAGCATCATCGTCAAGGGCCAGGGCACCATCTTTCTCGGCGGCCCGCCGCTGGTGAAGGCGGCCACCGGCGAGGAAGTGACGGCCGAGGAGCTGGGCGGCGCCGACGTGCATTCGCGCGTCTCCGGCGTCACCGACCACGTCGCCGCCGACGACGCCCACGCCCTCGAATTGGCGCGGCGTGCCGTCGGGCACTTGAACCGGGTGAAGCGGGTGACCCTCGACGTGCGCGAGCCCAAGGACCCGCTCTACGATCCCGCCGACATTTACGGCATCGTGCCGGTGGACCGGCGGATGCCCCTCGACGTGCGCCAGGTCATCGCCCGCGTCGTCGACGGCTCCGATTTCGACGAGTTCAAGCGCCGCTACGGCGAGACCATCGTCTGCGGCTTCGCCCGCATCGTCGGCGTGCCCGTAGGGATCGTCGCCAACAACGGCATCCTGTTTTCCGAGTCGGCCTTGAAGGCGACGCACTTCATCGAGCTGTGCGCGCAGCGCGGCATCCCGCTGGTGTTTCTGCAGAACATCGCCGGCTTCATGGTCGGCAAGCAGGCCGAGGCGCGCGGCATCGCCAAGGACGGCGCCAAGATGGTGAGCGCGGTGGCCTGCGCCCGGGTGCCCAAGCTGACGGTGATCATCGGCGGCAGCTTCGGCGCCGGCAACTATTCGATGTGCGGTCGGGCCTACGGCCCGCGCTTCCTGTGGATGTGGCCGAACGCCCGCATCTCGGTGATGGGCGGCCAGCAGGCGGCGAGCGTGCTGGCGACGGTCAAACGCGACGGCATCGAGGCCAAGGGCGGTAAGTGGTCGAAGGAGGACGAAGACGCCTTCAAGCGGCCGATCCTGGATCAATATGAAACCCAAGGGCACCCGTATTTTGCCAGCGCGCGGCTGTGGGACGACGGCATCATCGACCCCAAGGACACGCGCAAAGTGCTGGCGCTCGGCCTCAGCGCGGCGCTGAACGCGCCGATCGAAAAGACCGCCTTCGGCGTGTTCCGGATGTAGGGGTCGCCGTCGGCGACGGCCGGGGAGGGCCGATGAGGCGAAAGATTGCAGACAGCATCGGCGCCGCCCTGCTGATCGTCGTCGCGGTGACGACCGGGGCCGCGACCGGGCCGGCGGCCGCCGCCGGCGACGCCGCGGCCGGCCGCTGGATGGCCGAGGAGTTCAGCTGCAATTCATGCCACGGCCTGATGACCGACGGCGACGCCGCGGCGCCCCACATCGCCGGCCAGAAGAAGGACTACCTGGCGCGCCAGTTGGCGGCGTTCCGCGAGCCGCGGGCGAAGACGCCGGGTCCCTTCAAGGTGTTCGAGCGCGACCATCCGGTGATGACCGCATGGACGCGGCCGCTCACCGATGCCGGCATCGAGGATCTCTCCGAGTATTTCGCCGGCCTGCCGTGCGTGCCGAAGCGCGCCTTCGCCGAGACCCAGATGCCGCGACCGCAACTGGTCGACCGTTGCCGCTTCTGCCACGGCGAGACCGGCGTCAATCCGTACGTCGGATACCCGAACATCGGCGGCCAAAAGAAATCGTATCTGGTTCGCCAGCTGCTGGCGTTCCGCAAGTCAGCCGACCACGGCGGCGCGGTGGTCAAGAAGACCAAGGACGAGCGCTTCCATCGCATGATGGCGCCCTCGGTCTACGACATCAAGGACGGCGAAATCGCGGCGCTGTCCGAGTATTATTCGAAACAGAGCTGCCAATGACCGAAGACTCCGTGCTCATCGACATCCGCGATGACGGGCGGGCCACGCTCACCCTCAACCGGCCGTCCGTCCACAACGCCTTCGACGACGCCTTGATCCGGCGTCTCGGTGAGGCGGTCGCGTCGTTGCGCGACGATCCCAGGGTTCGGGTGGTCGTCGTCGCCGCCGCCGGCAAAAGCTTCTCGGCCGGCGCCGACCTGAACTGGCTGAAGCGCGCCGCCGATTACACCGCCGACGAGAACCTCGCCGACGTGCGCGCGCTGGCCCGCCTGCTCGCGGCCTTCAATCGGATGCCGCAGCCGACCATCGCCGCGGTGCAGGGGCCGGCCTACGGCGGCGGCGTCGGCCTGGTTGCGTGCTGCGACATCGCCATCGCCTCCGAAAAGGCGGGTTTCTCGATGTCCGAGGTGAAGCTCGGGCTGGTGCCGGGGACCGTCTCGCCCTACGTCATCGCCGCCATCGGCGAGCGCCAGGCGCGCCGCTACATGTTGACCGGCGAGCGCTTCGACGCCGCCGAGGCGCTGCGCATCGGTCTGGTCCACGAGGTGGTGGCGGCGGACGCGCTCGGGGCCGCGGTCGACGACATGGTGGACGGGCTGCTCGGCAACGGGCCGCGGGCGCTGGCCGAGGCCAAGCAACTGATCGCGGCGGTCGCCCGGCGGCCCCTCGACGACCGGCTGATCGACGACACCGCGGCGCGGTTCGCGCGAATCCGGGCCTCCGAGGAGGGCCGGGAAGGGGTCAAGGCGTTCCTGGAGAAGCGGAATCCGGGGTGGACAAAAAAATAGGCCGGCGGCGGCTTTTCCCCGGCCGGGCGCGGCTTGCGGGCGGTCGCGGGCCGACCGAAACGGCACGGAGTCCGCGACGGTATTGCGTCGGCACGTTATTATAGGTAGTGGAATCCCCGATCCCGGCGAGCCGGGCAATCGCGAGCGATAACCTTTTGTGCTCTGAGATCCTGGCGGCTCCGCCCCGATGGAAAAGTACAACCTCAGCAATATCAGCGTCCTGATCGTCGACGATTACGCGCCGATGCGGAAAATCCTGCTGAGCCTGTTCCGGGAGCTCGGGATCAACCGCCTCAGCCAAGCCACCGGCGGCGCCGAGGCCCTCAAGCTGATCAAGACCATCGAGCCCGACGTCATCATCCTCGACGCCATCATGGAGCCGATGGACGGGCTGGAGTTCACCCGCCGGGTGCGGTCCGGCGACGCGGGGATCGACCCGTTCGTGCCGATCATCATGGTTTCCGGCCAGACCGAGCTGCGCCATATCATGAAGGCGCGCGACGCCGGCGTCACCGAGTTCCTGGCCAAGCCGATCTCCGCCCGCGCCATGTACGCTCGGATTTGCTCCGTGGTCAGCAACCCGCGGCCGTTCATCCGCACCGGATCGTTTTTCGGTCCCGACCGCCGGCGCCGGGCGCTGCCGTACGACGGCGCCGACCGGCGCGGCAAGCCGCACGTCTACGCCACGGAAGAGGCGACCGACGGCGCCGACACGTCGCCGTTGTCGCACGTGGCACCGGTGGTGCCGCTGAAGCAGCCGGGCGACGGCAGGCAATGGGCGGCACCAGCCAAGCCGGCGAAAAAGCCCAAGAAATCCGCGTCATAGACGTTTCGTCGCGGCCCATTCCACCGATTGCGCCGATGCTTTAGGGTGGACGCGGCCGGCAACGGCGATGGATGAAGCTGAGATGCGGCTGCCCCCGAAGGTCAAAATGGTGGAGGTCGGCGCGCGCGACGGCCTGCAGAACGAGCCGGAGAGCGTGCCGACGGCGGCGAAGATCGCGCTGATCGACCGGTTGAGCGGCGCCGGCGTGCGCTCGATCGAGGTCGGCAGCTTCGTGTCGCCGAAATGGGTGCCGCAGATGGCCGACACCGCCGAGGTGCTGGCCGGCATTACCCGCCGCAAGGGCGTGCGCTATTCGGTATTGACGCCCAACAAGCAGGGCTTCGATGCCGCCATGAAGGCCGACGCAGGCGAGGTCGCCATCTTCGCGGCCGCCTCGGAGACTTTCTCGAACAAGAACGTCAACTGCGGCATCGACGCGAGCCTGGAGCGCTTCCATCCGGTCGTCGAGGCCGCCAAGGCCAGGGGCGTGCCGGTGCGCGGCTACGTCTCCTGCGCGCTCGGCTGTCCCTACGAAGGCGTCATCGAGCCGGAAGCGGTGGCCGACGTCGCCGGCAAGCTGTTCAAACTCGGCTGCTACGAGATTTCGCTCGGCGACACCATTGGCATCGGCACCCCGGCCAAAGCGCAGGCGATGGTCGATGCGGTCGCCGAGGCGGTGCCCGTCGATCGGCTGGCGGCTCACTTCCACGACACCTACGGCCAGGCGCTGGCCAACATCCTGGCCGTGCTCGAGCGCGGCGTCGCCGTCGTCGATTCGTCGGTGGCCGGACTTGGCGGTTGCCCTTATGCAAAGGGCGCCACCGGCAACGTCGCCTCGGAGGATGTGCTCTACATGCTCGACGGCCTCGGCATAACGACCGGCGTCGATCTCGGGAAGCTGGCGGCGGCGGGACGGTCGATCTGCGACGTGCTGGGGCGGCCGCCGGCGTCGAAGGTGTCGCGGGCGCTGGCGGCTCGAGCCGGGCGATGACAGTGCACCTGATCAAGCTCAGCGTCGGCGTCGACGACGTCGACCACCTGGCGCGCATCCAAGCGAAGCGATTGGCGGACGCGCGACGACAGGGCGCGGCGCCGGAGCTCAAGCACGTCACCCGCCACATGCCGAGGCGCGTCGACGACGTCCTCGACGGCGGCTCGATCTATTGGGTGATCAAGGGATTCATCCGGGCGCGCCAGCGCATTGTCGGCCTGCGGCGGGTCAATCGCGATGACGGCACGCCGGCCTGCGCGCTGGTGCTCGACCCGACGCTGGTACGCACCGAGCGGCGAAGCTTCCGCCCGTTCCAGGGCTGGCGCTACCTGGCCTTGGAGCGCGCGCCCAAGGACGCGCCCGGCGGGCGTCGTGCCGAGGACGAGGTGCCCGAAAAAATGGCCGCCGAACTGCGCCAGCTGGGACTCCTTTGAGCCGCCGCGGCGGCCGGGAAACGCGAATAAGTTCAGCGCTCTAATTCACTCCCCGAGGTCCCTGCGCGGGGAGTTGGCCGGGCGACGACCGGTGGCGCGCCGCCGGGGGGTTTCGACTTGCGAACGCTAGGCACTTGAATATAGTGTCTGATTACCTTCGGGCGGCACGATCAGCCCCCGGGTAAGTGCCGTTGCGGCAATAGGAGCACGGTTCGATGGCCGAAGATAAACTTGAAGTCATCAATCCTCCCAACACCCTGAAGCAGAAGGTGGGAACGGGCGGACCGGGCGCGGTCGACCTGGATGCCCTGAAGCGGGCGGAGGAAGTGATCGCCAGCATGACCGACAGCTACCTGGACTGGGTGGCCGAGGACCTGAAGAAGATCGAGGCCGCTTACCAGAAGCTGAAGGCGGCGACCGGCGATCGCAAGAAAGAGCTCGACGGCGTGTTCCAGGTTTCCCACGACATCAAGGGCCAGGGCGGCAGCTTCGGCTACGACCTGATGACGGCGATCGGCAACGAGCTGTGCCGGCTGATCGAGCGCGTCGACCAAATCGGCCCCGACGAGATGGAGGCGGTCAGGATTCACATCGAGTCGATGAAACTGGTGATCGCCAACGACATGAAAGGCCAGGGCGGCAAGGCCGGCGAACAGATGCTGGCCGGGCTGCAGAAGGTGTGCGACAAGTTGACGGCCTGAACGCGGCGGATTAGCTCGCGGGCGGGCAGGCGAAAAGGGCGGTTCCCGGAACCGCCCTTGATTATTTTCCGCCGCCGATCGGGCTGGAACGGTCAGCCGAGGCCGTCGCGGAATTCCTTCAGCCACTTGAGATGGGATTCGACGGCGGCGATGTCGTGGTCCAACCAGACGATCAAATGGCCGCCGTCGCCGGCGTGATACTGGCGAAGATCGCACAGCCGCGCCAACTCGTTCTCCGCCGCCTCGATCAGGATGTCGGCCTGCAGGCGCCGGTCGTCCTCGTCGAGCAGGTGCAGGAACCGGAACTTCAACGCCACGATCAGCTTGTTCATCTCGCTGGCCTGGGCGCGGATGCTGGCGGTGAGCAATTTCCTCAGTTCCGCCCTGCCGTCCTCGGTGATGCCGAGCAGCGAATCGTCCTCCATGCCGACGCCGTCGATTGCCTCGACCAGGCCCTCGACCTTCAACAGCTCGACCGAGGTCACCATGATGTCGAGGGACGGCCCGGTGATGTGGCTGATGAAGTGGCGGATAGCGTTGGCGAGCGCGCCATAGCGCTGCGGGCCGGAGGCCAGCGTGCCGAGCGCGCACAGGCGGACCGCTTCCTTGGGCGTCAGGGTGTTGTCGGCATACATCGAAAACTCCTCCGTCCCGAATGGCCCATGATACCGGCCGCCGCGCCGCAAGTCCAACGACCGCGGCCGGAGCGCAATTCCATTGCCGGCGATGCGGCGGCGACCGGTCGTTTCGCCATCGCCGGCGCGCCGGCAAGATACCGTAGTCAGCGGCTGAGCACGCGCAGCCCCCGGCGCTGGTCGGCGCCGCCCGCCGTTTCGGCGGGCCCATCCCACACCGGGACCTCGAAGTAGAAGGTGGTGCCGGCGCCGACCGAGGTGTCGAACGCCAGCCGGCCGCCGTGTTTCTCGATGATGGTCTTCGAAATGTTGAGGCCGAGGCCGGTGCCGCCGGCCTTGCGGGTGTCGGACGAGTCCGCCTGCGTGAACTTGCCGAACACGTGCTTGTGGAACTCCTTGGGGATGCCCGGCCCGCGGTCCGACACGGAGACCCTGCCGACGGCGCCCAGGCGGGCGCAGGCGATCTCCACCTTGCCGCCCCGCGGCGAGAACTTGGCGGCGTTGGACAGCAGGTTCGCCAGCACCTGCGTCAGGCGGTCGGCGTCGCCGCGCACGACAATGCCGCGGGGCGCCTTTGCGATCACGAATTCGACGCCGAAGGCCTCGGCGTAGCCGCGGTTGGCCTCGATGCCCTGGTCGGCCAGGTTTTTCAGGTCCACCGGCCCAAACCTGAACTCCATCCTGCCGGACTCGATCTTCTCCATGTCGAGGATGTCGTTGACGAGGTTGATCAGGCGCCCGGTGTTCATGTCGGCCATCTCGACCAGGTCGCGGGCCTTCTTCGGCAGCCGTCCGGCGACGCCGCCCGAGAGCAAGCCGAGCGAGCCGCGGATCGACGTCAGCGGCGTGCGCAGCTCGTGGCTGACGGTGGACACGAACTCGCCCTTCAGGCGCTCCATTTCCTTGCGCTCGGTGATGTCGCGGACGATGCCGACGAACAGGCGCTCGCTGCCGAACGACACCTCGTTGACAGCGACCTCCATCGGAAAGCGCCGGCCGTTGCGGCGGCGCCCTTCGACCTCGCGTACCGCGCCCATGAACTTGGGGATTCCCGTGGTCAGGTAGTTGGCGAGGTAGCGGTCGTGACCGCTGCGGTGGGGTTCCGGCATCAAAATGCTGACGTTGCGGCCGACCAGCTCCAGCTCCTCGTAGCCGAAGATGCGCGCCGCCGCCGGGTTGACCGACAGGATGACGCCGGAGGCGTCGATGGTGACGATGCCGTCGATGATGTTGTCGACGACGGAACGCAACCGCGCCTCGCTGTCGCGCAACGCCTGCTCGGTGCGCTTCAGGTCGCTGATATCGTAGAGATAGGTCAAGTGCGCCCGCCGGCCCTCGAATTCGGTCAATGTCGAGGTCAGAATGACGAAATAATGGGTGCCGTCCGGCTTCACCAGCTTGACCGGCGTCGGCGGAGTCAAGCCGGTGCGATAGAGCTCGTCCTTCAGCCGCACGCGCAACGCCGGATCGGCGTAATAGTCGCCGGCGTTGGTGGCCATCAACTGCTCACGGGTGACGCCCTGAATCTCCAACGCCCGTTCGTTGGCGAACAGGTGCTTGCCGTCGCGGGTGACGATGAATACTCCAACTGGGCTTGCCTCCAGCATTTGACGCGTCAGCTTCTCGCGGGCGCGCAGTGCCGTCTCCGCGTCCTTAAGCTCGGTGATGTCGGTTTCGGTGACGGCCGTACCGCCGTCCGGCATCCGCGCCTCGTTGATCAAGTACCAGGTGCCGTCCGATAGCTCGCGGAGGATCGGGCCTCGCGGATTGCGGTGGTTTCGCATCCGATCCTCGATGAAAGCCTCCTCGCGGCCCTTGGCGTCGACGACCATTCCGCGCTGGACGTTGATGCGGATCAACTCCTCGAACCGCACCCCCGGCCTGATCATGTCGCCGAGACCCGGATGCAGTCGCAGGTATTCGTCGTTGTAGGTGATCAGACGGTCGTCGGAATCGAACAGGGCGAAGCCCTCCTGCATGCCCGAGATGGCGCTGCGGAACCGCCGCTCGCTTTTCTCGGCCTCGCGGTATGTGCCGAGAGTGTTGCCGACGATGCCGACCAAGACGCACGCGTAGCTGACGATCTTCAGCAGGTGGGCAACGTCGAACTCGTGGTCGAACAGCCTACCGGACCGGGACATGAAAAACGCTTCGCCGACGACGCCGACGATCAGGAACAGCACCAAGCAGTGCTCGAACAGGTCGCGTCGCCACAATCCCTTATGCGCATAACCGATCAACGCCAGCACGAAGAACAGGGCCGATCCGAATTCCGCCGGCCGGTGGAAATAGAACTCGGAGAACTGGGCCGGCGGCAGCGGCAACACCGTGAACACCAGGAAAAACCCGATGGCGATTGCGACCGAGCCCACATAGACGACCGCTTCGCCGGTCCGTCGCGCTTCGTCGAGACGCCGGTCGCGCAGCCACGCCAGCCAACTCAGCAGAATCAGGATCGACAGGAAATAGCGCGATGCGCTCCAGCTCCAAGGCGCCAGCGAGGCCATCTCCGACGGCATGTAGGCCTGCACGGCCGCCGACGTCACCAGCGCATGGTAGCCGTCCAAGAACGCCGTGCCGAGGAACCCGCAGCCGACGAATAGGAAGCTGTTTTCCCGTTTGCTGTAGAAACGCGCCAGCGCCATGGCACCGACGATGGCGGCCAGCATCGTGGCGACGATCTCGAAATCGGTGTGAAGCTGGGCGTTTCCTTGCCAGCCGCTGCCGCCGAGAGCGGCGAATACCGCCGTCACGCCGATGCCGGTCGCCCAGTAAGCGGCGACCCGGCGGACTTCGCCCGGACGACGGCGTTCGCTCATGTCGGGACGCCGGAAACGGGCCGGTCGTCTCCGGGTATCAGGAGGCGGGTTTCAATCCGAGCGCGGACCATACCTGCTTCATCGCCGCTACCAGGTGATCGATGTCGGCGTCGGTGTGCAGCGGCATCGGCGTGAAACGCAGCCGCTCCGTACCGCGCTCGACGGTGGGGTAGTTGATCGGCTGCACGTAGATCCCGTGGTCTTCCAAAAGAACGTCGGATGCCTTCTTGCACAGCACCGGATCGCCGATCGGCACCGGCACGATATGGGTCGTCGACGGCATCACCGGGATGCCGGCCTCGGCGAACCGGCGCTTCAACGTCGCGGCGCGCTCTTGGTGGCGGCGGCGGACTTCGTCGTGGGTCTTCAGGAACCGGACGGCCGCCAACGCCGCCGCGGCGACGCCGGGCGGCATCGCGGTCGAGAAAATGAATCCGGTGCCATAGGACCGCACGAAATCGCACAACGCCGCCGAGCCGGCGATGTAGCCGCCGACGACGCCGAACGCCTTGGCGAGAGTGCCCTGGATGACGGTGATCCGGTCCATCACGCCGTCACGCTCGGCGACGCCGCCGCCGCGCCGGCCGTAGAGGCCGACGGCGTGCACCTCGTCGAGGAAGGTCATGGCGCCGTAACGGTCGGCGACGTCGCAATAGTCCTTGAGCGGCGCCACGTCGCCATCCATCGAGTACACGGACTCGAAAGCGACCAGCTTCGGCCGGCCGATCGGATATTCCGCCAGCAGCCGTTCCAGGTCGCGCGGGTCGTTGTGCCTGAACACCCGCTTCTCGGCCCGCGAATGGACGATGCCCTCGATCATCGAATTGTGGTTCTTGGCGTCCGACAGGATGACGCATTCCGGGACCATGCGGCCGATGGTGCTGAGCGCCGTCAAGTTCGCCGTCCAGCCGGAGCCGAACACCAGCGCCGCCTGCTTGCCGTGCAGGTCGGCGAGTTCATGCTCCAGCAGCACGTGGAAATGGTTGGTGCCGGAAATGTTGCGGGTGCCGCCGGCGCCGGCGCCGCACTTGTCGATGGCGGCGTGCATGGCGGCCAGCACCTCCGGATGCTGGCCCATGCCGAGATAGTCGTTCGAGCACCACACGGTGACCTCGCGGACGCTGCCGCCGCGGTGGTTGAGGGCGCGCGGGAAGTCACCGGCGCAGCGCTCGAGGTCGGCGAAAATCCGGTACCGCCCCTCGCGCTTCAAGATGGCGATCTTGTCGGCGAAGAAGCCCTCGTAATCCATGGCCTCATGGCCTGGATCCGGGACGCGCCGGAGTGGAGATTTTGCCTGTGGGCTCATGGCGTCACTATACACCGCGAAATCCGGTCGTTTCGACCGTTTTAATGGCGAATTCATTGGCTTGGCGCTCCCTGCGACGTGTCTCCGACGGCCGAGAAGCTTGGCCTCCAAGGCTTTTCCCGGCTCGCAAGCCTAGCCGGCGGCGGTGGGCGCGCATTGACCCCGGTCAAACGGCGGCACCGGCGCTCAGCCGGCGGTCACCCGGTTTTTCTCGATCCACGCGAGCGTGGCGGCCAGCGCCCGCTCCAGGCAGCCCAGCGTTTCGTCGATGTCGTCCTCGCCGATGATCAGAGGCGGGCAGATGCCGATGACGTCGATCATGTTGCGGATCAACAGGCCTTCGTCGCGGGCGCGATCGTGGAAATAGGCGCCGACGCCGGTCGCGGGCTCGAACGCCGCCTTTGTCTTCTTGTCCTTGACCAGTTCGAGGGCGCCGAGCAGGCCGACGCCGCGCACCTCGCCGACCAGCGGATGGCCGGCGAAGCGGCGCAGGCCCTGCTGCAGCCTCGGCGCCACCCGACGCACGTGACCGAGGATGTCGCGCTCCCGGTAGATATCGAGGGTTTCAAGGGCGACCGCGGCGGCCACCGGATGCCCGGCGTAGGTGGAGCCGTGGCCGAACAGGCCGAGCTTGTCGCTCTCCCTGACCATCGCCTGGAAGATCGGCTCCGAGATCATCAGCGCCGCGATCGGCATGTAGGCCGACGACAGCGCCTTGGCGCAGCTGATCATGTCGGGCCTCAAATTATAGGTCTGGCTGCCCCACAGGTTGCCGGTGCGGCAGAAGCCGCAGATCACCTCGTCGGCGACCAGCAGCACGTCGTGTTTCTTGAGGACCTTCTGGATTTTCTCGAAATAGGTCGCGGGCGGCACGATGACGCCGCCGGCGCCCATCACCGGCTCGGCGAAGAAGGCGGCGACGGTATCCGGCCCTTCGGCCTCAATCAGCTTGTCGAGATTGTCGGCAAGACGGCTGGCGAACTGTTCCTCGCTCTCGCCCGGCTCGCCGAAGCGGTAATGATGCGGGCAGTCGCCGTGCAGGATGCGCGCGATCGGCAAGTCGAAATCGTTGTGGTTCGGCTTCAGGCCGGTGAGGCTGGCGGTGGCCACGGTGATGCCGTGATACGCGCGGACGCGCGAGATGATCTTCTTCTTCCGCGGCCGGCCGAGGGCGTTGTTGTAGTACCAGATCAGCTTGATGGCGAGGTCGTTGGCCTCGGAGCCGGAGTTGGCGAACAGCACCTTCGACAACGGCACCGGCGCGATGCCGATCAGCTTTTCGGCGAGGTCGATGGTGACGTCGGCGGTGCGGTGCGCGAACCCGTGGTAGTAGGGGAGCTTCTTCAGCGCCCGCGTCGCCGCCTCGACGAGCCGCGGCTCGTCGAAGCCGAGCGCCGTGCACCACAAGCCGGCCAGGCCCTCGATGTAGGTGTTGCCGGCATCGTCGGTGACCCGCACGCCCTTGCCGCCGGTGATGATTAGCGGGCCTTTTTCCTGGTGTTTCCTGAGGTTGGTGTAGCCGTGCACCTGATAAGCGATGTCGCGGCTGGCCGCGGAATTCCCTGGTCTGGGCATGGATCGGTCCTGTTTTTCTTCGACGCGCCGTTTGGCGCCGTCCTTTTGACATAGGTTGCGCGGTCCTACAATTTCTATCTTCGGGTGGCGGACACCGTGATCATGAGCGAACGCGTCGGCAACGGCGGGAACACCCGGGATGCCGGGGAGACGGCGGCGCGGCTGCTGGCGGTGGTGCGCGAGGTGGCGGTGGAGCTGCACCCGCATCTTGCGAAGGCGCCGGTCGGCCTCGACAGCGTGCTCGACAAGGAACTTGGCTTCGACAGCCTCGGCCGGGTCGAGTTGCTGGTGCGTATCGAGCGGGCGTTCGCGGTCACCCTGCCGGAGCAGGCGTTCGCCGCTGTCGACACGCCGCGCGACCTGCTCCGGGCGGTTGCCGCCGCAAGTGCCGCCGCCGGAACGCGCGCGGCCGCACCGGCGCCGGTTGCCGCGCCCACGGTAAGCGCCGGGCCGCTGGGCGCCGTGTCGGTGCCGTACGCGGCGCGGACGCTGAACGAAGTGCTCGACTGGCATGCACGGACCAACCCCGACCGCCCGCACATCCGGCTCTACAGCGACGACGACTTGGGCGAGGCGATCACCTACCGCGACCTCAGGGACGGCGCCGAGCGGGTGGCGCGCGGCCTGCACCAGAGCGACTTCCGGCCCGGCCAGTCGGTGGTCATCATGCTGCCGACGGGGCGCGAATACTTTTTCACCTTCTTCGGCATCCTGCTCGCCGGCGGCGTGCCGGTGCCGATCTATCCGCCGGCGCGGCCGACCCAAATCGAGGACCATCTCACCCGCCACGCCGGCATCGTCGCCAACTGCCAGGGCCGGATGCTGGTCACCGTGGCCGAGGCGAAGCGCCTCGGCGGACTCCTGAAGGCGCGCACGGAAAGCTTGCGCGAAGTGGTGACGGTGGACGAGCTGACGGCGCGCGACGGCGCCTTCACGCCGCCGGCGGTGAAGCCCGCCGACACGGCGTTCCTGCAGTACACCTCGGGCAGCACCGGCAATCCGAAGGGCGTGGTGCTCACCCACGCCAACCTGCTCGCCAACATCCGCGCCATGGGCGAGGCGCTGGACCTGCAGAGCGACGAGGTGTTCGTCAGTTGGCTGCCGCTTTACCACGACATGGGCCTGATCGGAGCGTGGCTCGGCAACCTGCATTATGCGATCCCGCTGGTGATCATGTCGCCGCTGGCGTTCCTGTCCAGGCCGCAACGGTGGTTGAAGGCCATCGACCGCCATCGCGGCACCTTCTCGGCGGCACCCAACTTCGCCTACGAGCTTTGCCTGCGCCGCGTCGCCGACGCCGATCTCGAGGATCTCGACCTCAGCACGTGGCGGCGCGCCTTCAATGGCGCCGAGGCGGTCAACCCGGAGACACTCCGGCGCTTCGCCGAGCGCTTCCGGCGGTGCGGCTTCCGCGCCGAGGCGATGATGCCGGTGTACGGCCTCGCCGAGTGCTCGGTGGGACTGGCGTTCCCGCCGATGGGGCGGGGGCCGTTGATCGACCGGGTGGAGCGCGACACGTTCATGGATACCGGCCGCGCCGAGCCGGTGCCCGCCGCCGATGGCCATGCGCTCAGCTTCGTCGCCTGCGGCCGGCCGCTCACCGGTCACCAGATCCGCGTCGTCGACGGCGCCGGCCGCGAGCTGCCGGAACGCCGGCAGGGCCGGCTGCAATTCCGCGGCCCGTCGACCACCGGCGGCTACTTCAGGAATCCCAAGGCAACCGCCGAGTTGTTCGACGGCGATTGGCTGAACTCCGGCGATCTCGCCTACATCGCCGGCGGCGACGTGCACATCACCGGACGATCGAAGGACATCATCATCCGGGCGGGGCGCAACATCTATCCGGCGGAATTCGAGGACGCGGTCGGCGACCTCGACGGCCTGCGCAAGGGCGCGGTCGCGGTGTTCGGCAGCGCCGATGCGGCGTCGGGCACCGAGCGGCTGGTGGTGCTGGCCGAAACCCGCAAGCGCCAGGCCGAGGACCTCGACAGGTTGCGCGCCGAGATCAACGCGCTCGCCGTTGATCTGGTCGGCGGGCCGCCCGACGACGTGGTGCTGGCGCCGCCGCGCACCGTGCTCAAAACCTCCAGCGGCAAGGTGCGCCGCGCCGCCTGCCGCGAGCTTTACGAGCGCGGCCTGATCGGCAAGCCGCAGAGCGCCGTCTGGCTGCAGGTAGCGCGTATGGCGCTGGCCGCGGTGATGCCGCAGGCGCGACGGGCCTTGCGCAACGCCGCGGCGGCGGCCTTCGCCGCCTACGCCTGGACGGTCATCATGGTCATCACCACGACTCTGTGGTTCCTCGCCCCGGTGGTGCCGAGGTTCGCGTGGCGGTGGGCGGTGTTCGGCGGCGGCGCGCGGCTGTTGATGCGGCTGACCGGCACCCGGTTCACGGTCGATGGCGCCGACAACCTGCCGCCGCCGGGCACGGCGGCGGTGTTCGTCTCCAACCACGCCAGCTACCTCGATTTCCTGGCCCTCGGCGCCGCCCTGCCGCGGCCGGTGGGATTTGTCGCCAAGATCGAGCTCCGGAGCAATTTCTTCGTCCGCGCCATCCTCGACCGCATGGAGACGGAATGGGTCGAGCGGTTCGACCGCCAGAAGGGCCTGGAAGACGCAAGGCGGGTGTCGCGCCGCGTGCGCGACGGAAAATCGCCGTTGTTCTTCGCCGAAGGCACATTGACTCGGATGCCGGGGCTGTTGCCGTTCCACATGGGCGCCTTCGTCACCGCGGTGGAGGCCGACTCGCCCGTGGTGCCGGTAACGATCCGCGGCACCCGCTCGATGCTGCGCGACGGCTCGTGGTTCCCCCGTCCCGGCGCCATCACGGTTACGATCGGCAAGCCGATCGCCCCGCCGCCGGCCGTCGGCGACGCCACCCCGTGGTCGCGGGCGGTGCGGCTCCGCGACCAAGTGCGGGCCGAGATCCTGGCCCGCGTCGGCGAGCCGGACCTGGGGCGCGAGGAGGTGCCAATGGTGCGCCCGGAAGCCGCGCCGGAAGCATAACCCAGCGGCCGCCCGGGGATAGTCTGGGGATAAATCACCAACAAGCTAACAGTTTGATAAACAACGATAAAACAAATCTATCCCCCGTTTCCCGGCAATGATCCAGCGGTTTTCCACAGCCTGGCGAGGACGTCCCGGTGGAAGCCCATCGCCGGACGCCGCGGCGTCCCCCACGGCTTGATTTAGATCATGGGCCGATCCCCGCGGTCGCGGTCAAATGGCATCGCTGGTTCGATCACAAAGGAGGCCGGCCATGACCTACAAGGACATCCTCGTTCACATCGACAATTTGGCGCCGTGCAAGGCGCGGCTGGCTTCGGCCATCGGCCTCGCCAAGGCGTTCGACGCGCGGCTGACCGGCCTGTTCGTCCGCGCCACGCCCTATATCCCGCAATACGCCGAGGCGCAGATCAGCCCCGAGATTCTCGAAGCGCAGGCGAGGGACCTGGAGCGTATCGCCGCCGAGGCCGGCAAGGCATTCAAGGCCGCCACCAAGTCATCCGGCGTCAAGACCGAGTGGCGCTCGATCGAAGGCGAAGCGACCGACGTGATCGGCTTGCAGGCGCGCTATTTTGACCTGGTGGTGCTGGGGCAGGGCAATCCCCAGGACATCCTGATGCCCGGCGATCGCGACATGCCCGACCACGTGATCATGACCTGCGGCCGTCCGACCGTGGTGGTGCCGTTCGTCGGCCGCTACCCGGTGATCGGCCGCAACGTGATGGTCGCCTGGGACGCCAGCGCCACCGCCAGCCGCGCCGTCCACGACGCGATGCCGTTCCTGAAGGCGGCGAAGTCCGTCATCGTCATGGTCATCAACCCGGAGACCGCGACGCGCGGCATCGGCGACCTGCCGGGCGCCGACATGGCGGCACACCTGGCCCGCCATGGCGTCAAGGCCGAGGCCGACCACGTGCAGTGCGATCTCGAACCCGGCGACATGCTGCTGTCGCGCGCCGCCGATAAGGGCGCCGACCTGATCGTGATGGGCGGCTATGGCCATGCGCGCTGGCGCGAGATCGTGCTCGGCGGCGTCACCGACCACATCCTCAACCACATGACGGTGCCGGTGCTGATGTCGCACTAGGCCGCGGCGGTGCGTCTACTGGCTTGCGCCGGCCTTGCTGGCGGTGGTGTAGGTGCCGCCGCCGCCGTCGCGGCGGAAGCGGGCGCGGGTTGGGAAGGTGTGCTTGATGGCCGCGAACTCCTGGGCGTGCGGCGGCGTCGCCGGGCTCGCCATGCCGCGCGCTGCGGCCTCGATGTTCTGGATCCGCTCCCTGGTCCCCGGATGGGTCGAGAACAGCGACGTGGTGCCCTCGCTGTCGGGCGGCGTCACCTGCAGCAGGGTCTTGAAGAAGCCGGCCGCCTTCGCCGGGTCGTGGCCGGTGTCCTTGAACACCTTCAGGATGTGGCGATCGGCGGCGTCCTCGTACTCGCGCGAATAGCCGGTCTGTACCATGTTGCCGATGACCCCGCCCATCATGGTGATGAGGTTGTTGTCGAGGCCGCCGGAATTCCTGAGACCCGCCGCCAGCGCCCCCTTCGCCACCTCGGTGAAGCCGGCGCTGAAGCGCGCGCTCTTCATCATGCCGAGGCCGTGCGCCAGCTCGGCATGACCGACCTCGTGGCTGATCACGGCGGCGAGCTCGGCCTCGTCGGCGACATAACGGAGCAGCCCCTTGTTGACGGCGATCTTGCCGCCCGGCAGCGCCCAGGCGTTGATGGTGTTGTCGTCGACGACGGTGATCTCCCACGGCAGATTCGCCCGCTGCGAGGTCTTCAGCAAATCCTCGGCGAAGGTCCGGGTCGCGCCCTGCACGCGGCGATTGGGATAGGCGCCGCCGTTGCGGTCGATCAGCTTGCCGTAAAGTTGGTTGCCGATCAGGATTTCGTCCTTTTCGTCGAGCGTCACTGCCCCGAACATGTCGAACAGCTTATTGAGGTCGATCGTCGGCGGCGAGGATTGGCCGGAACCGCCGCCGCCGAAGCTGAAGCTGAATTGCGCCAGCGCCGGCGCGGCGACGGCGGTAGCCGCGACGCCGGCGAGCGCGGCGACGACGCGGCGCCGGGTGATCGTTGCCGCTTGCGGGCGGAAGCCGGGGCGGACGGTGGTCATGAATACCCCCTCCATCGTTACTTGGTCTTCGAGACGAAGCTGCCGTCCCAGTCGCCGGCGGGCGGCTCGGCCTGGTAGTGGATGCAACGATCAACATATACCTTTGCCGTCTCGTCATCCACCGCCAGCCGCTCGAAGACGGTCTTCGCCGCCGCAAACTGGCGCTTGCCGTAGAGTTCGAGGGCGGCCTCGAATTCGGCGATGCGGGCCAGCCGATCGGCGCCGAGGCGGTCGCGGTAGCCGACGACTTCGTAGACATCGATCGGCTGCGACTTGCCCTTCACCACTAGCCGGTCGACGCGGCGCAGCGCGAACGTGCCGTCGAGGCCGCGGGCGGTGTCGCCGCTGACGATGATGCGGGTGCCGTAGAACTTATTGGCGCTTTCC
>Ga0209399_10000507_pt1 | contig 23440 bp, 17 predicted proteins | sample OV2TP3_FD_184130 | JGI IMG/M metagenome (GOLD analysis project Ga0209399, IMG submission 184130) | Hot spring microbial communities from Beatty, Nevada to study Microbial Dark Matter (Phase II) - OV2 TP3 (SPAdes) (version 3) | ecosystem: Environmental > Aquatic > Thermal springs > Hot (42-90C) ... | reverse complement strand
GGAGGACCTGAAAACCCTCTGGACGGAGCATTTTCATCTCCATCTTCCTGCAACCTGAACTCTTTCAGCCCTGTAGGCATCTTCTGGAATTATCAGTTCCACTACACTGGGAAGACGTGGACCCGCTATGATGTGCGAGATGGGCTGGCGGATAATGCTGTCAAGGACATCCTCCAGACTGTGGACGGCAGCGTATGGGTAGCCACACTAAAAGGGATCAGTCGGTTCGACGGCCGGACCCGTTCGGCAGGCTCAGAGCCTGCCCTGAGTGGAACGAAAGGGCAGACCTGGACGACGTACGCTCTCCCTTTGAAGTTACTCGAATTCTGGGATGTATCGCTCCGGCAGTCCCGCGACGGGGCGCTCTGGATCAATGACATCTCTCAAGGCTGGAACTACCGCATCTTTGCTGGCATCGCCATAAAGAAGGGAGTCATCCCCAGTCTCCAGACGATCCGCTACCAGTTCGACGCCGATCCCCCGCAGACAGAGATCACCCTGTCTCTGGACAGGGTCTCTCAACCCGGCAACACCACCCTGGCCTGGACGGGCGCGGACCCGTGGAAGGCCACGCCGGAGGAGGAGGTCCAGTACTCCTACCGCATGGACAGCGGCGAGTGGTCCCCATTTTCTCACGAGAAGAACAGGGTCTTCCTCTCCCTGCCGAGCGGAGGTCATACCTTCGAGGTTCGGGCGCGGGACCGGGACTTCAACGTGGACCCGACGCCTGCGGCGATCCGGTTTGTGGTGGTCCCGCCGGTCTGGAGGCAGCCCTGGTTCATCGGGCTGATGGCCGTCCTCCTGGGCGCTATTGGCCTCCAGACGGCCCGCGTGGTCCGGCGGGACAGGCGGCTGCGGGAGTCGAACCTCGCGCTGTCGGCGGGGAACAAGGAGTTGTTTGCCCTCAACCGGGCGCTTCAGGAGAAGACCGAAGACCTTGAGGCCGCCAACCGGCAGATCCAGGAGGCCAACCGGCTCAAGTCGCAGTTCCTGGCCAGCATGTCGCACGAACTCAGGACGCCCATGAACGCCATCATCGGGTTCACTCGGCTCGTCCTGCGAAGGGCCGGGGACCTCCTGCCGGAGCGCCAGCGGGACAATCTGACGAAGGTGAAGGCCAGCGCGGACCATCTGTTGAACCTGATCAACGACATCCTGGACCTGTCCAAGATCGAGGCGGGCCGGGTGGACATCCAGGCGAAGCCGTTCGACGTGAAGGCGCTGATCGCGTCCTGCTGCGAGACGGTCGGTCCGCTGGTCAAGGAAGGCGTGGCACTGAACTACGAGATCACCGACGGGGTGGGAGAGGCGCACACGGACGAGGCCCGGCTGCGGCAGATCATTATCAACTTGTTGAGCAATGCGCTGAAGTTTACGGAACAGGGAGAAGTGAAGGTTTCTGTCAGGCCCTCTCCCCGTCAAGCTACGCTTGCCCCCCCTCTCCCGCACGCGGGAGAGGGGGTAGGGGGTGAGGGCCTGTCCCCCAGCGAAGGATTATTAGAGGACAAGACTCTGGAGATCGCTGTATCTGACACAGGAATTGGTATCCCGGCAGATGCGCTGGGCTACATCTTCGAGGAGTTTCGTCAGGTGGAGGGGAGGCATCAGCAGCAGAAGGGCACGGGTCTGGGGCTGTCGATCACGAAGAAGCTGACGGAGCTGTTAGGCGGGACGATCAGCGTGGAGAGCGAGGTGGGGAAGGGGTCTACATTTACGGTACGGATTCCAATAGTGTACAGGGAGAGGCAAAGCGAGCGCGGGGATTGATCCCCGCGCAAGGGGGGATGGGGGAGGGCATATATTTTGTAGCACGGCGATTTATCGCCGTGTTGGGTAAAGGTATTTTTTCGTAGCACGGCGATTTATCGCCGTGACGAAAATCCAGCTTGATTAATGGGCTGTGATGGGTTATCTTTGTGCCTGGACAAAATGGCGCAACCCGGAGAGTGCTATGCCTCTTAGCCCTGTTGACCTCTATGAGCAGTTGAAGCCCCGTCTTGGAGAGGGTGAGACCAAAGCCCTCATCGAGTATGTGGACGGGAAGATCAGGGGAGAAGTGGCTACGAAAGAAGACCTTACTCCCCTGAAGGAAGACATTCAACTCTTAAAGCAAGACATCTATCTCTTAAAAGAAAGCATTCAACTCTTAAAGCAAGACATGCTTCTCATAAAGGCGGATTTGGAGAAGCAGATTCAGGGACTTCGGGGGGAGTTCAAAGACGAAACCTGGAAACTTCGGATACTCGTGATTGTGGTGCTGATTTTGCAGATCGTCTTGAACCCGAAGGTGGTGGAGCTTGTCGGAAGGATATTGGGCGTGGTGAAATAAGAAGTCGCTGCGATCATGGGACACGAGATCACCTGCCCCCACGCTCAGCGTGGGGGTTCTTTTTTCACAATACCTTTTTGAGCCACTCCGCCGTGGTCTCGAAGGCGGGAACGGTCAGGGCGTGCGGGCCTTCCTCCACGAACAGCCGGAACCTCTCCTCTGCCCCGCGCGCCCGGTAGACGGCCCGCGCGGCGGCCTCGAAGTCGCGCAGGCCGGAGAGGGGCATGCCGATGTCCCCGGTCGCGCCGCAGACCAGGAGGGGCCGGGGGGCCAGGGCGGAGACGATCTGCGGGGGGTCCAGGTAGCCGGAAAGGAGGCCGGGGACGTAGTAATAGACGCTGTGGTAGCGCGTGGTCCCCTCCCGGATGAGCCGGCGCACGGACCCCACGCCCCCGCAGAAGGTGACGCACGCCGCGATCCGGCGGTCCACCGCGAACCCGTAGAAGGCCGCAATCCCTCCGAGCGAAAATCCCCCCACGCCGATCCGTCTGGAATCCACTTCGGGCCTTGCGCTCAGATAGTCCACGCAGAGGAGCAGGTCGGAGACCAGCATGCCCATGCCGGTGCGGCCGTATGCCGGGAGGAGCTTGGGCCCTTCCCAGTCCCACGGCTCCGGGCGGGGTGGGTGGCTGAACTGCGTGACGGCGACGGCCACAAAACCCCTCCGGGCGAGCTCCCTGGCCCAGCCGATCAGGGTCGAGCCCCGCTGGAAGAAGGGCTGCTCCATCTCCCGCTCCCACGTGCCGCCCGTGCCGTGCAGGCAGATGACCGCCGGCAGGGGGCCGGGGCGCTCCCTGGGAATGGCGATCGCGCCGGGGATGAGGGGGCTTGGCCCGCCTTTGAGGCGGAACTCCTCCAGGATCAGGCCGTCCGGCGTCTCCCACCGGTTACGGATCTCGACCAGGGGCGGTGTGAAGGGACGCGGGATGCGCAGGACCTCCGACAGCCGGCGGGCCACCGGGTCCTCCGGCGTCCAGAGCGGGAGGGCAGGGGAGGCGTCCAGCGTCTCGCCGTACTTCGGGAGGTACTTGCGGGCCTCAGCTTTGTCCTGCGAGCGGACCAGGAACAGGGGGTCCTGGCGCAGGGCCATCGTGCCGATGTCGTACAGGTCCCGGCTCCGGAAGCAGCGCACCGTGCTTTTTCCGATGGTCTCGATGCGGACGTGGCCGGCCTTTTCGAGGCGGTCGCCGAGCGGGAGGAAGTCGTTGCCCACGCCGGGGTAGCGCTGGAGAAACGGGAAGGTCCTAAGGGTGGAGACCCCGTTTTCGGCGACGACGCCCGCGCGGTCCACCCAGTGGCGGTAGGGGATCTCGGCCCGCTCCTCCAGGAGATGGACCATCGTGCAGTTGTTGAAGGGGACGCCGATCAGGACGATCCAGGCGTCCAGTTCCAGAAACCGGGCGAAGGGGCTGTCGAAGGCGAAGTCGGTGACGTGACGGCGCTCCGTCAGGTCCTCCGCCAGACGCCCGACCGCGGCGATGGGATGCACGGCGTGGGGGCTGCGGCGCGCGCCGGGCCATGCCCGGACGGTCTCCGTGATCCGGCCCATCAGGGAGGGGGAATGGTCCCGGTCCCAGACCTGGCCGGGGCCTTCCGTGAAGTACCTGTTAAAGATCGGGACGCCGAGGGTCCCGTCCGGGCCGAGGACCTCCAGAAACGCGCGGACGACGGCCTCCCCCCCGCCCTCCACGTGGCCGAAGGAGATGAGGGAGCTGTGGATGAAGGCCACGTCTCCGGCCTTCAGGCCGAGGGCTCGGAGGCCATCCACAATGTCCGATTGGGTGACAGAATCTCCCATCTTGGACCTTTTTGTAGACTATAAAAAAGGTTGACTATTATTCTGGTCTTCTGTATATTTCTGACATGAAATGGTCTCTCGAAATCCTTCCGAGCGCTCTTGAAGACCTTCGGGTCTTTCAGAAGTTCGACCAGGTGACGATCATCAAGACCGTCGAACGGAAGCTGACCCAGAATCCGACCGCCGTCAGCAAGAATCTGAAGGAGTTAGACCCTAATCCCGTCGCGCAGTATGAGCTTCGGATATCCGACCGATTCCGGGTGCTCTACAATGTCGAACCCGAAAGCCACAGGGTTACGATAGTCCTTGTCGGAGAAAAGGTCGGAAACAGGTTATTTGTGCAGGGGAAGGAGTTTACACGTCATCATGAAGATCGTGCCTCTGAGTGAAGCCAAGGCCAATTTGAGCCGCTACGGATCGCTCTGCCGGGAAGAGCCTGTGGTCGTCACGGTCAACGGGTCGCCCGCCTTCCAGCTCGTCCCGATCCGGGAGGACGAAGACCTGATCGATGCCCTGATCAAGAACCACCCGGAATTTCGCCGTCTGCTCGAAAAGCGGCTCAAAGAAAAGCCGATCCCGTGGGACAGGGTCAGGAAGAGGCTGGGGTTATCGGCGTAACGGCAAATGAGACCACGAGACCACAGATCACAGACAACAAGACCAGAACCAGTGGTCTGTGGTCTGTGGTCCTGTGGTCTGTGGTCTTTCACCTCTCACGTGTCATAGTTTCCTGCTCTGCCCCGCCCCGACCTGCCGCGTCCCTCCCTTTCCTCTGCCGCCCGCGATCTTCACAGACAACCTGCCTTTGCCGGGGTTGGTGAGGAAGGCCGCCCCGTCCGGCGTGGTCTCCACCCGGATGTCTCCTTTGACGGTGAGCGTCTGCCGGGCCTGGAGCAGGACGGCGCTCCGGCCCTCCAGGAGGACGGTGACGCGCAGCCTGTTCTTTCTGGCCTCGACGGTCGCGCCCGGATAGACGGGGACCTCCTCCGGCTTGGGCAGCTCGAAGGCGCAGGCCCTGCTGGACTCCCTGAAATTAGCCGCAGCTAAGAAGCCGTCGGTGACCAGACAGACCGCGTCCGCAGGGGCTTTCGGGACCAGGAGGGTTGCGGAGGCCGTGGCCCTGCGCTTCTGCTCGGGGCAGATCAGCGCGCTGAGGCGGCCCACCTCCTGCCCGGCCTTCACGGCCTGCTCGCCATCCTGGCGGGAGAGGGTCAGGTCGTCCGCAATGGCGCGGTAGGGCCGGATGTAGTGCCGGTTGTGGTAGATGGCCCGGCCCGCGCCGGAGAAGCGGATGCCGAGGCGGTCGTCGATGTTGAGCCAGGCCGGGTGGTCGAGCGTGTCGATGATGTCGTCGCTCTCGGAGTCGCCCAGCCAGCCTCTGTACTCGGTCGAGCCGTCCGGGCGGTGGAGGACGCGCGCGCCCCGGCAGTTGTCGCCCAGCAGGGGGAAATGCTCGTTGGTGATGCGCAGGAAGCCCTGGTCCAGGGCCTCGACCGTGACGGCCTCCAGCGCGATGAACCGCTCGAAGGAGAGGACGCGCCCGTCCGGCAGGCTGGCGAACAGGACCTCCTGGCGCAGGGTCTCCTGGCAGCGGTCCATCACCAGGACGGCGGCGAACCCGGCGTCGTATTCGGCCACGCGGATGCTCTGGAGGCGGTGGCTGTCCGGTCTGTCCTTGACCTTCGGGCGACCCAGGCAGGTGTCGGTGCAGGGGGCGATGGTGTAGATGCCCTCCCGCGTGAGGGGGAGGGCCATGACGGAGTTGCGCCAGGCGAAGGAGGTCTGCCCCTTCCCGTGCCGGTGGTGGACGAACCCTGCGTGGGGATAGTGGCGCACGCCGGAGAGCCGCTTTTCGAGCGTCTTTTCAGGCGTGGGCCTTGCGCCGGGGCCCATCAGCCGGTGGAAGAGGTAGAGGGCGGCGACGCTGCCAATGGTCGTCTCCCGCATGATCATCGGGTCCTGCTGGTCGTGGGCCTTCCGGGCGAACTCCCGGTCGTACATCCAGCCCTGGTTGCCGTCCTGCCGGAGTTCGGCGTTGCGCAGGGCGCGGCGCTGGAGCGCGGCGGCGTCCGGGTCTTTGAAGAAGACCGAGGCGATGGCGTGGGCGGTCTCGCTCCCGACCGTGGGGAGGTAGTGCCAGTCCATGCCCTGCATGGCCTGGGCGTAGCCGGCGCCGTCGGTGAGGGCCTTGAGGTTTTCGTAGACGCGGCGGCGGTTCCAGAACAGCTCCGGGGGGAGGTCCCGGCCCCCGAGCCTGAGCAGGCAGCCGACGCTCATGAGGGAGCGGACGCCGGAGGAGGTGTAGCTGGGGTGGACCATGCCGTGGTTCTCCGCCCAGTAGTCGGGCAGGGTGGTGTAGGTGCGGGCGGTGAGGGCGCGGGCGGTGTTCCCGTCCAGCGCGCCGAGGTCGTAGGCGTCCTGGGGCGTGGCGCAGGTGGAGAACATCCAGCGCCGGGCCGTGGCCTCCCAGGCGGCGGCCTTCTCGTGGCGGGAGAGGAACAGGAAGCAGGAGGCCAGGCCGTGGGAGGTCCAGGCGTTCTCCTCCATCTGCGTGTCCCAGTAGACGCCGCTCTTGGGGGGCATGTCCCCGAAGCGTCCGGCGTAGTCCTCGTTGACCCGCGCCATCATCATCCAGGTCTCTTCGTCCAGGTGGTCGCGAAGGAGGAGGCAGGTCAGCGACATGGCCGCGATGCCGTGGCCGCACTGGCTCTCGCGGAAGAACCCCCTGCCCCGCTCGCCCCACTTGGTGTTGCAGTTTTCGGGCCGGCCCAGGCCCACGGCGGGCCGGACGCAGTCCTCCGGGCCGGTGTCGTGGGTGAAGCAGAGGTAGCGGATGCCCTGGATGGCCATCTCCCGGAGTTGCTCGCGGGAGACGCCGGCGACCTTCTCGTTATACTCCGGAGAGAGGCTGGCCAGGGCAAAGGCCTTGGCCGGGCCGTTGGTCTCGTTGCCGTACCAGTGGCAGCCCCCGAAGAAGTGGCCGCAGTTCGGGCGGTTGGGCCACGTGGCGAAGTGCTCGACGCCGACCGGGACCCACTTCTCGATCATCCGCAGGTAGCGCCGGCTGAGGTCGTTTTCGGGGGGGAGGACAGGGGGGGTGAGGTCGGTGGTGTCTTCGAGGCGGATCATGGGGGCGGTCTCCTTTTAGGGCAGGGTTTCGGTAATCTGACGGACATAGGTCTATCCCAGACATATTTCCAGCGCGGCCTGCATCACCTCCGGCCCGCGCTGCTGCGCCAGGAGGTGGCTGGTCGTGGGGCCGGTATATTGATACAGAAAGCTCACGGTGTTCCAGCGGGCCGCGGCCTGGTAGGTCGCCAGGTTCCGCCACAGGGGGTGGCCCACCGGGATGGCGGAGGGGCGCGGGCACCCGCTGATCCGGATGTAGCGGTCGGTCAGCCGTTCTGCCAGGGCCCGTCGCCCCGGGTCGGTGTAGAGGTCCGGGCTGAAGACGTAGGGCCGGGGGAGGGGGTGATTGGGCAGGGGGAGGAAGTGATAGTCCACGTAGACGGCGGGGGGGCTGGCGGAGAGGTGCCCCCAGAGGGCCAGGGCCTCGGTCGCGCCGGGTTGCCCCTGTGCGATCTCCTCGAAGCCGACGAAGACCATCTCCCCGCGGGCGTTGGCGTTGCAGGCCCCGGCCACGACGCCGTCGGGGTGGGGCTGGGGGACGAAGCTGATTTCGGCGTCTTTGAGCCAGGGCTGGAGGTCCGGGCGGTTCAGGATCGCATCGGCCATGGCCAGGACGGCCCAGGCCGCCGGCTCTCCGGGCTGCGAGGTGCCGGTGAAGACCGCCCGTCTCAGGCCCCCCGGCCGGCCTGCGTCGAGGGCCAGGATGGGCCGGCCCTCCCCGGATCGGCCGATCTCCCGCAGGCGGGTCAGGTCCGGGCGCGCCCCGGCGAGGGCCTCCAGCCTCCGGCAGCACCAGGAGTAGGGGTAACTCGCGGTGGAGGAGAGAATGCGCGTCTCGCCGGGCCGGAGGGTCACGCGCAGGCGGGAGCAACCGTCCAGGATCTCCGGGTTGAGCGGGGACCAGTCGAGGGCGTCCTCAGGCCGCGCCCAGAAGGTCTTTTTCAGAAAATAGTCGAACCCGGCCTCGATCAACCAGCGCGGGACCTCCACGTCAAGGGTCAGGGTCCGGGGTTGGGCGGTCGGATTCCGGGCCTGGACGCAGACGACGTAACAGCTGATCGGCCCTTTCACCTGCGTCTCGTGCGGGATGGGGTCCTCCCTCGGCCCGAAGGCCACGCGCCCCGGCCCTGCCTCCCGCAGCCCGTCCGCATTTCCGCCCTCGACCTCGCTGCTGATGATGACGCCGTCCGTCTCGACTGTCGCCAAAATGAACCTCCCAGAGGCCGGAAAGAAACGGGGAGCCGGGGACGGCCCTTCCCCTACACCCCCTCAGAATCGGAGAGACGGAGAACCGGCGAACCGGCGAAAAAACCCTCTCCGTTTCTCCGGCTCTCCCTTTCTCCGTTTCGGGGAGAAGGGGGGAAAGGGGTGCTCCGTTTCTCCGATTCCCCCTTCTCCGTTTCGATCTTTTCCCTACTCCCTCACCATCTCCCCGTCGATGACGATGCGCCGGCCCGCGCGGATGTCGAAGGGGATGTCCACGTTTTCGAGGTGGTTGTGCTCAAAAACCAGGTCGTGCGCCTCCGCGCCGGGGATGACCTTCCCGTTGTGGGTGCCCTCGCGGATGTTGCAGAACCGGTGGACATTGCGGATCAGGTTGTGATGGATCTTCCCGGAGCCGTCCGAAAGGGACAGGCCGGTCCGCAGGTTCTCCAGGAGGTTGTGGGCGATCTCGACCTCGCCGGACATCCCGGCGTGCGTGTCCAGCGCGCCGACCTGGTAGGTCTCGTCGTCCCCGTGGAGGTAGCTGTAGAGGCATTTGTAGGAGGTCCCGGCGCTGTTCGAGGCGATGGCGTGCCGGTTCTGCTCGAACTCGGAGTCCGTCACCAGGACCTGGCCGCCCGTGACCACCATCACGCCGTAGCCGTAGCCGTTCTGCGTGTTGTGGTGGGCGTAGACGTACTCCACGGTCGCTTCCCCTTTTTCCGTGACTCCGATAGCGAAGTAGCCAAACCCGGACAGCTCAATGTGATCTATGCGACATTCCTTGCAGCCTTTCGTGACGTGGATGCCCTTGGCCATGTTCTGGACCATCCGGACGGTGGACGGTCCCTGGAGCCGGAACTGGGTGAACCGGATGTTGTTTCCGGCTGTGATAAAGCCTCCGTTGCCGTCCAGACGGGTGGTGTAGAGGTGGGTGGCCCGGCCTGCGCCGTGCAGGGTGATGTTAGCCGGCACAGACACGATCTCGTCGATCCGGTAGGTCCCCGGCGGAATATAGACGACCCCGCCGCCCCTGTCCGACGCCTCCTTCAGGGCCTTGACGAACGCCCCGGAGTCGTCCGGCGGAAAGGCCTGATAGGGCGCCCCCTTCCGCCCCGCGCCGTCCACCACGGCTGCGGGGGACTCGACGGCGACCTCTGCATCGCTCGGCCCGATGGGACCTCTGGGGCCGTAGCCGGGCGGGATGGGGTGCGTCCCGCGCCCGGACCGCGTGCGGAAGGCGCCGGTCTCCGCGAGGGCCATTCCGACAATGAGCAGCAGCCCCGCGACGAGCAGGCCGGCCTGAAGGGTCACGCTCTGGATGATCACTTTCCTCCTCCTTCACGGAGCCCGTTCTGATAGTTGACCCAGATGTCCGGACGTTCAAGGGTGTCTGAAAGGTCCTGAATACGGGGTTCAAGGTAGTCCCGGTCCAGACCGGAGCCGCGCCGACGCAGGATCGCCCTCACGTCCTGAAGGTCCCGGTCGCGCTCCGAGATGATCTTGTGGAGGATCAGGTCTTCGGCAGTGCAGAATCGGATGGGCTTACCTGCTACAAGCCGACTGACTCCGCGCTGAATCGCTGTCAGTTCGAATGGAAGCATCCCGAAGATCAGATCTATGAGCACCCCCTTCTGCGTCTCTATGGGCAACACGCGAGTCTGTCGGATGAAGTCAATGGGATGTTCAGGAAGGATTGTAAACAGGTCTGAAAGGCGCTCGGGGATCGCCGGTATCTCCTGGTCATCGACCCAGACCGTGACGTCTACGTCGAGCGTGGCGCGAGGCTCTCCCCAAACTGCGTTCGCCATCCCGCCGATGACGATGTAGGGGATCTGGAGGGCTTCCAACCTTTCGGCGATGGCGACGAGAGCAGCTTCCTGGTCGGTCATAAAAGCCCTATTTCAGACACCGAAGCATCTGGTGCATGATCTGAATGCCTCTGCGTTCCGGGTCCTCCTCCCGGCGACGAGTGTCAGGAGGCAGCAGGGCATAGAGGGTACCCAGAGAGGCGAATATCTGCTCTGACCCCGGATCTTTACGGGGGTGCTCGGATTCCCACCGATTGAAAGCATTCAGGGCACGGTTCCGACGTTCGATCAGGTTTTTCAGTTCCTGGCGAGAGACATTCATGGCTCGAACTTAAATCTCCACGATGTTCAATCGGGTTTCGTGTGACCCGTCGGGCCGGGCGTATTCATAGTAGTAGTAGATCCGGTCGGGGAACTGGACGGCGTCCAGGTAGCGCAGGGAGCCGGAGGCGTGCGGCGAGGCGAGGGCCGGCCCGCTGAGGGTGACCCGGTCCAGGGACCGGAGGTCCGCGCCGACGGCCAGGCCGGTGCGCTCCTCATAGTTGCCCGACACGTGCGCGGCCCCGTCGTAGAAGGCCGTGAAGACGGGCGGGAGGTAGACGACGGAGCAGACGCGGGCGCACCAGGCGTCCCACCCCGACGCGGGGGGGGAGAGGATGTCCCCCTGCCAGTCGAAATGGACGCCGTCCACGCTGGTGGCCAGGCCCGTTCGGGAGGTGACCAGGCCGGTGTTGTAGGCGTCGGCGGTGGCGTGAAGGGACCTCTCCTGGGTTGCGGAAAGGGACCCTGATCGGGTGGCGTAGCTGAGGATCATGTGGTATTTGGGGCCGAGGGTCAGGACGTAGGGGTCCTTGACCCCCTCCACGCCGAGGTCCTCCGGGTCGAACAGGGGTCGGCGGGCCGCCGGGTCGAACCTGTCGGGGGCGCCGGCCTCCATGAAGTCCACCCGCCATTTTTTGTGGCGCGGGTCCACGTAGCCCAGATAGAGCCTCCAGACGCCGTCCAGGCATTTGACGAGCGCGGCGCGCTCCATGGAGTCGGAGTCAAACTGGGATTTGCGCGCGCTCCAGATCGTCCGGAAGGTCCTGCCGTCAGAACTTTCGGCGATGCGGCACTCCCCTCCCCGGTCCGGCTCCACGCCCCGGGGCCGCCGGAGGCGGTAGTAGAGGTAGAACTTCCGGGTCGCGTCGTCGTAGAGGGCGCCGGGCGCGCCGGCCCACCAGCCCGGCCCGCTGCCGGGAGGCTCGATGACGGTGACGCCCTGCGCCGGGTCGAACAGCGGGGCGAGGCCGAAGCGTTTGAGGGGAAGGTGGCTCACGGGGGGGAGTATATCGTACGCGGCGGGGTTTGTCAAGGGGGAAAGAAAAGAGCGCGGGAATGAATCCTGCGCTACACCTTCGGAAATCTGCTTGACTCCGCGATCTTTCGGTATTATGATAACGTGGCATAACGTTGAAGAAGAGAATAGACCCCCCCTTCAGGGAGAATTCATGGACAGGGCCGGGGATAAACGCGCGTTTTACACGGACGCCCGGATCGCGGTGATGCGGCGCAACGTGGAACGATATGCATGGGCGCGGGAGATGCGGGACGGCGTTCTGAAGCAGGCCGGGCGCTGGGCGGCGTACGACGACGAGAGGTTGCGCACGCTCGTGATCCCGCCGGAGGTCCCGCGCGGCTACGACCTGCACAACTTCGGCTGCCCGGTGCACGGGGTGAAGGCCAACGAGAAGGGGTTCTACCAGTGGGGCATCGACTTCGACCGGCCCTTCAAGATCACCTGCCCGGTGGGGGGGGAGGAGTATCCTTCCAACGATTTTGAGGCCTACCTGCGGTCGGGCATGAAGGACCGGTCACTGCTGACCGGCCCCTGCGCGGACGACGGGTGGGGCTGGCACCGGCCGGACGAGGGGCCGGACATGCCCAACTACTGGTTCGTGGCCTACTACGCCCACTGGAGCATGCACCGTTTTCTGCTGGTCGCCATCCAGAGCCTCGGAACGGCCTGCATCCTGACGGAGGACCCCGAACAGGCCGGGCGCTACGCCCACAAGTGCAGCCTGTTGCTCTATGAGCTGGCGAAGCATTATCCCAACTACTTCTACCATACCCAGTCGCGGGAGGGCCGGGAGCACAACCCGAACTACACGGGCAGGCTGTTCAACATGATCAGCGCGGTCCAGCCCCCCAACACCTGCGCCCCGGCGTATGACGCGGTGCGCCCCTTCCTGCGGGAGGACCGGGCGCTTCAGGCCCTGGCGGGCCTGAGCGGGGCGGAGCTAAATGAGATGATCCGGGAGCGCCTGCTGCGGGAGGCCGCGCGGGACGTCCTGGACGGGTCCTACCGGATCGCGGGCAACTACGGGATGCACCAGAAGACGCTGATCGCCCTGGCGCGGGTCCTCGGAGACGGGAAAGGGAGGCCGGGCCGGGAGGAGATGATCCTCTACGTGGCGGACAACCCCGGCCCCAGGCGGGAGAACGACGTGGGCTTACGGGACGCCCTGGAAAACCTCGTGTACCGGGACGGCGTGCCCCACGAGTCTCCGGGCTACAACCTGCACTGGACTAACGAGCTGGCAGGGGTGGCCGAGGGGCTGGCCGAGTTCGGGATCAACTTCTTTGATGACCCGCGCTTCCGGCGGTTTCTGGCCTGGCCGTTCCACACCTGCGTGGCGGGCCGGTTTACGCCGCCCACAGGGGATACGGGGGATATGTTCGGGCAGGCGCGCTGGCCCCTGGAGGCCTACCGAAAGGCGTTGCCGTTCCTGCGGGACCTCCAGCTAAGCTGGGCGGTTCGCACGGGGGAGGGGGAGTCTCCGTTTCTCCGGAGGCTCCGGCTGGCCTGGACGGTCCGCACCGGGGAGATCGAGGGGCGGGACCTGTTCGAGCCGCCTGTGGAGGAGCTTCTGTCCGATCTGGGAGGGGGGCCGCCCCCTGAGATCGGGCATCGGTCCTACCTCCTGCCCGCCTACGGCCTGTCCAATCTGCAGAGCGGAGGGCCGGGGCGCTGGACGGCGAGCTGCCTGTTCTACGGGTCTCACACCCACCACATGCACCACGACCAGCTCAACCTCCTGCTGTTTGCCTTCGACAATGCCCTCCTGACGGACTTCGGATACCCGGAACAGACCGATTCCTTCAACCACCGGCGCTTCGGCTACTTCAACAACACCGTCGCCCACAACACGGTCGTGGTGGACGCGGTCAAGCAGGGGCGGGGGCCGGGGAGGCTGCGCGCCTTTTCGTCGGAGGGTTTTGCGCAGGTGGTGGACGCCTCCTGCGAGGGGGCGTATGCGGGCCGGGTGACGCTCTACCGCCGGGCGAACGTCCACGTGGAGGCCGCGCCGGGGCGGAGCTACGTGTTCGATGTGTTCTACGTGCGGGGCGGGGGACAGCACGACTGGGCGGCGCACGGCCCGCAGGCGGAGTTCGTCTGCGCCCCGGGCCTGGGGCCGGTCCAGGCCGAGGGGACGCTGGCGGGCCGGGACGTGCCCTACGAGCAGTTCTACGACGACTTGAACCTGAAGGATAAGCCGCTGGGGAGCGTCCCCTGCAGCGGCTACCGGGGGAGCGGGTATCAGTTTCTGAGGAACGTGCAGCGGGCCGGGCTGAACGGGAGCGCGGTCTGCGACTGGCGGCTGACGGAGCCGAAGGAGGGGCAGCCGGAGCGGCCCTGGCAGGGGATCGGCCTGCGGGCGCACCTCGTCGGAGAGAGGGAGGGGAGACGATCCTGTGAATCGTCCGGGGTGGGGGAGGAGCTGATCGCCTGCGACGGGCCGGTGCAGCACTACAAATACCTCCCGGAGAGCGTCAAGTTCGTGATCCGACGGCGGACCGGGGAGGACCTGTCCAGCGTCTTTGCGACGGTGTTCGAGCCTTATCAGGGGGAGACCTGGATCAGGCGGGTGACCGGCCTGCACATCGAACCCGACGACGGGCAGGCCGTGGCCGTCCAGGTCGACCTGGAGGATGGCGGGAGGCATTACCTGTTTCATTCCCTCACCCCGGACCGGGCCTTTTCGCTCGGCGGGAACATCCGGGTCGCGGGACAGGCCGCGTGTCTGGCCCTGGATGGGGAAGGACATCCCAGGCGGGCCATGTTGTTGAATGGGACCGAGCTGCGGGCCGGGGCGTTTTCGATGAAGGGGAAGGGGCTGCGGAGGAGCCGGATCGCCTCGGTGGACTACGCGGGCGGGGTGATCGAGATCGCGGACCCGGTGCTGGACGACCTGTCGCCGGGTCAGGTGATCCTGATCGATCCGGAGGGGTTCGCGGAGGCCGTCACGGTCCAGCGGGTGATCGACCGGACGCATCTCTCCATCGGGGACGAGGACCTGCGGGTCGGGGGCGGGCCGGTGAGCGGGGTGCGCCCTGAGGAGAGAGAGATCCTGACGCCGGTGTCCAGCTCCCACGCCCGGATCGGCATGACGGTGGTGAACAGCCGTCTCGAACCCCAGGGCCGGCTGGCCGAACGCACGAAGGAGGGGTGGCGGCTGGAGGGAGACGGTCCCTTGAACTTCCTGAAGGCTGCGGGGGACCCGACACCCCGGTTCTCCATCGTGGCCGCCGGGCCTGGGGATGAGGTGGCGATTCCGCACCTGGCCCTGTTCGAGAGACGGTGATCGTGGCAGGGTTCATCTCTATATGCTGATTTAGAAAGGAAATGATATGGCCGCAGGGAAACCGGTTTTGTCCCTGTCCTCGAGGGTGGGGGACGTGGAACAGGTCCGCCAGAGGCTCGGGCCGGTGATGCAACTTTCGGAGGCCGAGCTGCTGCGCCTGATCCCGGAGCGGTCGGGGATCTACTTCGTGGGGTGCCCCAACTGCGACGGCGGGACGCAGGAGGGGCAGATCTCGTGGACGATCGAGCGCCCGGACGAGGTGTTTTGCAGGTTCTGCGAGATGCGCTTTCCGAACGAGAAGTTCCCGGAGAACAGGCTCCTCCTCGTGAAGAACCCGCGCGGGGAGGTCCAGAAGTATCCCTGCTACGAGGCCCCGACGCTTCCTCCCCGGCCTCGCCCGGCCTCCGCCCCTCAGACAGAGCCGAAGGAGGGCTACCGCCACTTCTTCCAGGCCAAGGGTTGGTACCTGGCGCGGGAGTACTTCGCGGACGTGGCCCACGACCTGGCCGCGCTGTATCACCTGACGGGGGACCGGTCCTGCGCGCGTCGGGCGGCGCTGATTTTGAACCGATTTGCGGAGGTCTATCCCGGCTACTGCGTCCACTACGACCTGCCGTTCATCCAGAAGATCATCTTCTCCGGGGACCAGGGGTTCCCCTACCCGGTGGAGTCCTACCGGGCGGCGAAGTGGTCCTGGTGGGCGTATATGGACATCCCGGAGGACCTGATCCGGGCCTACGACCTGATCCGGGACAGCGGGGAGATGGACGAGGCGATGCGGCGGCGGGTCGAGGACGACCTGTTCCGGGCCAGCGTCTCCTTCGTGCGGGCCATTCCGGTGGCGCTGGGGAACATGGACCCGACGCTGCTGCGGGGGATGATCGTGGCCGGGCGCGTTCTGGGGGAGCCGGACTACATCCACGACGCCGTGGACCGGATCGGCAGGCTGGTGAGGGGCCAGTTCTTCGTGGACGGGATGTGGCGGGAGGGGGCGGTCTCCTACCACAACCAGACGGTGGGCGGTCTGTCGCAGTTGATCGACCTGCTGAAGGGCTACAGCGACCCGTCCGACTACATCCATCCGGGGGACCGGGAGCATTACCAGGACCTGGACCTGGTCGGACGGTTCCCGATCTTAGAGAAGGCGCGGCGCATCCCGGGGATTTTGAGATATCCCAGCGGGCGAGTGGTGGCCTTCCACGACACGTGGGCCAGAGAGAGGGGGAGGGGGAGACGGAGGACGGCGGAGGCCCCGGCGTCCGCGACGGAGGTCTCAGGGCCGGCGCTGCTGACGGGCGTGGGGCACGCCCGGCTGGGGCGGGGCCGGGGGCCGGGTCAGATGCAGGCGCACCTCCACTTCTCCGGGGGCTACGGCCACCAGCACGCGGATACCCTGAGCATCACGCTCTTCTCGCACGGCCAGGAGCGGCTGTCCGACATCGGCTACACCCACACGCGCCACCGCTGCTGGACGATCTGCACGCTGTCGCACAGCACGGTGATGGTGGACGGGGAGGACCAGGCGCGCGGGTCCGAGCGGCAGCCTTCGGACGGGAATCTGCTGCTCTACGCCCCGCAGGACGAGATGTTTCAGGCCGTGGAGGCGAGCGGGGAGCGGGCGTACCCCGGCGTGGCGAAGGTCTACCGGCGGATGCTGGTGATGGTGGGGGTATCTCCTGAGGAGGCGTATCTGGTGGACCTGTTCCGGGTATCGGGGGGACGCCGGCACGAGTACGCGCTGGTGGGGGACGCAAACTGCGACGGGGCGCTGGAGACGGACCTGGTCAGGACCCCATACGGGGCCACGATGCTGCCGGCAGGGGTGAAGGCGCGCCTCCCGACCGGCGAGAGCGTCACCGGGGACGCGGAGGGGCACAACATCGCCTACGCCTTCGTGCGGGACGTGCAGAGCGCCACCCCTTCCGGCGTCTGGACGGCGACGTTCACGAGCGAGGGAGAGCCGAAGGCGGCGGTGCGCGTGCACGGCGTCCCGGAGCCGGGGACGGAGCTGTTTTTCGGGGTCGCGCCCTCCATCCGGCGCGCCGGGGAGGACGACGGAAAGGTGGACGACTTCACGATGCCGATGCTCATCGCGCGGCGGGAGGAGAGGGGTCTTGTAAGCACGTATCTGTCTGTTCTGGAGCCATTTGAAGGACATCACATCATTGATAATATAGAGCCCCTGACGCTGGAGGGGGGGACGCCGGGGGACGTGGCGATCAGGATCACCTGCGGGGACCGGACGGACTATCTGGTCTGCGCGGAGGACGGAGGTCGGACGGTGAAGGCCGGGGACCTGGTCCTGCAGGGCCGGCTGGGGTTCGTGCGGGAGCGAGGGGGGAAGGTGGAGCGGATGACGCTGGTGGGGGGGACGACGCTGGAGAAGGGGTCGTTGCGGCTGATGGGGGAGGGCGTGATCGAGGGGAAGGTCCTGGGGGTTCTCCGGAGGGCGAAGGGGGACCCGGTGGACGGTCTGGTGGTGGAGGGCCCCCTTCCAAAGGGGGACCGGCTGAAGGGGTTGACCGCCGTCGTGAGGGATGGGGCGGGGTTCACGTACGGGTATGGGGTGTCGGGCGTCTCGGAGCGAGGGGGGCGGACGGCCCTGGAGCTGGGGGATGACCCCGGGTTTGAGGTCGAGCCGGATGGGACGGGGCGTCACTGCTATTTCCCGGGCCGGTCGTGGACGGGGGAGAACCGGTTCGAGATCGCCAGCGTGGCGACGGCAGAATACGAATGATGAACGATGAACGATGAACGATGAACGAAAAGCGAAACAGCCCTTGTGGTTTTCGTTCATCGTTCTGCGTTCCGAGTTCATCGTTGCTGTGGGGGGCTTCATGGCCAACATCGTCATCATTGACGACGAATCCGGCGTCCGGGAGATCCTGTCCGATACGCTCGCGTTTTACGGGCATCAGATCACCCAGGCCTCCGGCGGGGAGGAGGGCCTGGAGGCCGTGCGGCGCGAGCTTCCCGACCTGGTCTTTCTGGACCTGAAGATGCCCGGCATGAACGGCTTTCAGGTCCTGGAGGTCCTCCGGCAGGAGGGGGCCACGCAGGGCATCCCGGTCATCGTGCTGACCGCCCTGAACGACCGCGCGCAAATGATCGAGGGGTTCCGCAAGGGGGCCAACGACTACATCACCAAGCCTTTCAACAGGGATGAGCTGCTGGCGCGGGTGGACGCCCAGCTCCGGGTCCAGCGCCTGGAGCGGGTGATCCGGGAGTCCGAGGCGCGCTACCGGGCGCTGTTCGAGCGATCGGCGGACCCGATGGTCCTGCTGGACGAGGCCGGCCTGGTCGTGCAGGCGAACGACGCGGCAGTGTCCCTGATCGGCTCCGGCCCCCAGCGGCTTCTGGGCACGCGCCTCATAGAGGTTCTCAACCCGGCCGATCGCGATGAGTTCGAGGCGGCCGTCTTGGGGGCCTTTGAGGGGAGCCAGATCCCGATCTTTGAGACCCGTCTCGTCCTCCTGGAGGGGAGGCCGCTGCCCGTGGACGTGGACCTGCACCCCATCGAGGTGGAGGGGCGGCGTCATCTGCTCCTGCACCTGCGTGACATCCGGTGGCGGAGGTCGGCCCACGTCTGGTCGGAGATGATCTTCAGGTACATCGGAGACGCCGTCTTCATCACCGAGGGGAGGGGGATCATCCTGCTGGCCAGCCGCAGCGCGGCGGAGCTCACCGGCTACTCCAGGGATGAGCTCATGGGCCTGGACATCGCCCGGCTGCACCCCCCGGAGGCCGTGCGCCAGTGGCAGGAGGTCCTCCCGGGCCTGATGGAAGGGGAGCCTAAGGTCTACGAGGGCCTGCTCCGGCAGAGGGACGGCCGGATGATCTGCGTGGAGTGGGCCATCGCCCTGTTCTTCGTGGACGGGGATAACTACCTGATCGGGGTGGCGCGGGACCTGACGGAGCGCAAACAGCTTGAGGAGCAGCTCCGCCAGGCGCAGAAGATGCAGGCCGTGGGGCAGCTGGCCGGGGGGATCGCCCACGACTTCAACAACCTGCTCCAGGTGATCCTGGGCTACTGTGAACTCCTCCTGGTGAACCTCCCCCAGGGCGAACGGATGCGCGGGCAGGTGGAGGAGATCAGAAAGGCCGGGGATAAGGCCGCCTCGCTGACCCGGCAGCTCCTGGCCTTCAGCCGGAGGCAGGTGCTCCAGCCGGAGGTGCTGGACCTCAACGAGGTGGTGCTCAACATGGACCAGGCGCTCCGGCGTCTGCTGGGGGAGCGCATCGACCTGGTCACCATCCTCAGGCCGGGGCTGGAGCGCGTGAAGGCCGACCCGGTGCAGATCGAGCAGGTCATCCTGAACCTAACCGTCAACGCCCGCGACGCCATGCCGGAGGGGGGGAGGCTGACCGTCGAGACCGACGACGTGGCGCTGGACGAGGACTACGCCCGCGAGCGCCCCTCCGTCCGGCCCGGCCCTCACGTCATGCTGGCGGTGGCCGACACCGGGGCCGGGATGGACGCCGAGGCCCTGTCCCACCTGTTCGAGCCGTTCTTCACGACGAAGGAGCAGGGACGGGGGACGGGGCTGGGCCTGGCCACGGTCTACGGGATCGTCACGCAGAGCGGGGGCAGCATCTCCGTCGAGAGCGAGCCGGGGAAGGGCTCGACGTTCCGCATCTATCTCCCCCGGTTCGAGGAGGAGGAGGTCGAGGCCGTTCAACCGGAGACTGCCCTCAGCAGGCTGCCCAGAGGCTCGGAGACGATCCTCCTGGTGGACGACGAGGATGCGGTGCGGGACCTGGTCTGCCGGATGCTTCAGCTTTTCGGCTACATCGTGCTGGAGGCGTCAAGCGGAGCGGAAGCCCTGCGGGTGAGCGAGGGGCATGCAGGGCCGGTCCACCTGATGGTGACGGACGTGATGATGCCGGAGATGAACGGGCGCGAGGTGGCCGAGCTGCTGAGGCCCCTCCGGCCGGACATGCGGGTGCTCTACATATCGGGATACACGGACGACGAGATCGTCCGCCAGGGCGTCCTGGGGGCGGACATGGCGTTTCTCCAGAAGCCGTTCGCGCCGGAGGCCCTGGCCCGCAGGGTGCGCGAGGCGCTGGATGAGAAGGTATGAGACAAGGAGAACTTGATGTCCACAACCGTTACCTCTTTTGACAACCGCTTCACACGGCAGTTCGGCGCGCCGGTCGAGCGCGTGCAGCAGAAGGTCAAGGGCTTTCTGTCCGAGGAGGTCCGGGCGTTCATCGGGCGGTCGCCGTTTCTGGTCATGGCCACGGCGGACGCGGAGGGCCGCTGCGACGCCTCGCCCAAGGGGGGGAGGCCGGGGTTCGTGACCGTCCTGGACGACCGCCATCTGCTCATCCCCGACGTGGCGGGCAACAAGCTGTTCCAGTCCTATCTGAACGTGGAACAGAGCCCCGGCGTGGGGCTGATCTTCTTCATCCCGGGGGTGGACAGGACCGTGCGCGTCAACGGGCGGGCCACGATCGTCAGCCGGGAGGAGCTGGAGCGGCGCAAGGTCGAGATGTCCCTCCACAACCCGGACGACAACGCCGTCATGCTGCAGGGCATCGTCGTGGAGGTCCAGGAGGCCTACGGGCACTGCCCGCGAGCGCTGAAGTTCTCGGACCTCTGGAATGTGGAGACGATCCAGGCGAATCGGGCGGGATAAGACATGAAACGGGAGTCCGCCGTCTATCTGCGCCTGTCCGCGATGATGTTCATCCAGTTCGCCGTCTGGGGCTCCTGGGCGGTCCTGATCGCGGGCCACATGGGGCGTCTCGGCTTCACCGGCAGGCAGATCAGCTACGTGTTCGGGACCACGGCCTTCGGGGCGCTCGTCTCGCCGCTGATGGCCGGGTGGGTGGCGGACCGGTTCATGCCCAGCCAGATCTTCACGGCGATCTGCCATTTCCTGGGCGCGCCGCTGATGTGCCTGGCGTGGCTTCAGACGGAGTTCCTGCCCCTCTGGACGTGCGTCTTCCTCTACGCCGTCCTCTACATGCCGACCATTGCCCTGACGAACGCCATCGCCTTCCACCACACGGGGGACTCCAGGAGGTTCGGGAACATCCGGGTCTGGGGCACGCTGGGGTGGATCGCCGTCAACTGGCTGATGAGCGCCTACCTGCGGTTCTGGGAGGGGCGAGCGCCGGGGCAGACCCACGTGGGGGACTGTCTCCTGGCCGCAGCGGCCCTGTCCGCGCTCATGGGCCTCTACTGCCTGACGCTCCCGCACACCCCGCCGGCGCGGGAGGCGAAGAACCCCTACGCCTTTTTAGAGGCGCTGAAGCTGACGCGCAACCGGAACTTCGCGGCGCTCCTGGCCATCTCGTTCGTCGTGGCCATCGAGCTGCCGTTCTACTACAACCTGACCTTCCTGTTTCTGACGGAGCCGCAGCACGGCGCCGGGCTGGCCGAGAGCACGGCGAACCTGGCCATGAGCCTGGGCCAGGTGGGCGAGGTGGCGCTGATGCTGCTGCTGGCCCCGTGCCTGAGGCGGTACGGCATGCGGGCGACGATCTTCCTGGGCATCCTGGCCTGGCCGGTGCGCTACGCGGTGTTCGCGGTCGGGCAGCCGGTCTGGCTGGTGGTGGCCGCGCAGACGCTGCACGGCATCTGCTACTCGTTCTTCTTCGTCGGGGGCATGATCGCGGCGGAACGGCTGAGCCACAGGGACATCCGGGCCAGCGCGCAGGGGTTGATGGTGTTCGCCACGAACGGCGTGGGCATGCTCGTGGGGCACTTCTTCAGCGGCCGGGTGCACGACTTCTTCGCGCTGCCCGACGGCGGCCACGCCTGGGCGAAGATCTTCCTCATCCCCATCGCCATCACCGTGGCCGCGGCGGTCGCCTTCCGGGCGCTGTTCGACGAGGGGACGTATCAGGCGGACTCGAAAGGCAACGCAGAACGCTGAACGCAGAACGCTGAAGTAAACACGTAAACCCATTTTGCTTTTCGTTCATCGTTCATCGTTCATACTTCATCGTTGCTCTTTGTTCATCGTTCATCGTTCATACTTCATCGTTGTCTTTGCTCATCGTTCATCGTTCATACTTCATCGTTCCGATTTTTTCAGCTCCACGATGATGTTCCTCCACGCCCCCGCGCCGACGTTGACGGCCTCGTGGACGTCCTCGCCCCGGATCTCCCGGAACCGCACCTCCCCGTCTTGCATCTCCATCGCCGGGCGCGGCTTCCCGTCCGCGTCGCGCGCCTGGAGCCTTCCGTCCCCGATGACCACGTAGAGGTAGTCGCAGGTGTGGCGGTGGAGGCCCGTGCCCTGGCCGGGCTCCAGCCGGAGGTCCCAGACCCGGACGCGGTCGTTCTCAAACAGGAGCTTCGTGCCGACGTGAGGGGAAACGGCTGTGTCTTGGGACATGGCGATCTCCTTTTTTAAGACCTGACCCCGGCGGACCCCCTTCCCTGAAGGGTACAAAGGAGACGGGGGCCTGTCAAGCGCAAAGGAGGAAATTTCTGTGACCGACGACGAGAAATACCTGTTCGACCTCACGGGCTACCTGGTGATCCCGGACGTGCTGACGCCGGAGGAAGTGGCCCTCTGCAACGAGGCCATCGACCGGCATCAGGATCAGGTCCGCGTGCGCCTGGGGGAGCTTTCGTTGTCGGGGAGTTCAACCGCGTTGAAGGGGGCGACCGGGCGGGGCGATCTGTTCGGGATGCTGAGCTGGGAGCGGCCCTGGTGCGAGCCGTTCCGGAGGATGCTCGCGCATCCCAGGATCATACCCTACCTGAACGAGATCCTGGGGAAGGGGTTCCGCATGGACCACTGGCCGTCCCTCATCACGATGGAGGAGGGGGCGGAGGGGTTCACGTTCCACGGGTCATCCGGGCCGGGGTTTGACCCTCACCAGTACTACCTCTTCAAGGACGGGAGGATGCACTGCGGGCTGACGGTGGTGGCCTGGCAGTTCTCGGACACGAACCCCGGCGATGGGGGGCTGTGCGTGATCCCGGGGAGCCACAAGGGGAATTTCGCGTGCCCGCAGGAGATGAGGCTCTATCACAAATATCAGGAGTTCGTGAAGCAGGTCACGTGCCGGGCCGGGGACGTGGCGATCTTCACCGAGGCGGTGACGCACGGGACCCTGCCCTGGCGGGCGAGGCACGAGCGGAGGTCTCTGCTGTTCCGGTTCTCGCCGGGGAACCTGGCCTACGGGAAGAACTACGACTGGGGGAGCCAGGTCCCGCTGGACGAGTTGACCGAGGAGCAGCGGGCCGTGCTGGAGCCGCCCTACCACACGCGGCTGAAGCGGCCGGTGCTGGATGGTCAGGGGAGGAAGGTGTCATAGAGAGGGATGGGTGATCATCATTCAGATTTTCCCCATATAGAAATTCCCACCAAATGGATCATCTGGCAGGAATTTTTATGAGTCGGAATTGCCTAACGTCGGTGTTGAATCTCGCTATGCTTCGCGGCGTAATTTTCACCGCTTGGTTATGGCTTCTTATCTTAGAATTCACTACCGGACACTTTTTATAGGAAGTCCAACTTCAAGGTGGGGATGGACTTGCCCTCATTCAGGAAGTAGGAGAGGAGTCGAAGGCCGAGTT
>Ga0209399_10000506_pt1 | contig 23451 bp, 13 predicted proteins | sample OV2TP3_FD_184130 | JGI IMG/M metagenome (GOLD analysis project Ga0209399, IMG submission 184130) | Hot spring microbial communities from Beatty, Nevada to study Microbial Dark Matter (Phase II) - OV2 TP3 (SPAdes) (version 3) | ecosystem: Environmental > Aquatic > Thermal springs > Hot (42-90C) ... | reverse complement strand
CTTCTTATCCATGACGATCCTCCTTAGATGTGAAGTGCCATCAAGGGAGGTATCGACAGGTTTGACCAATTCCTAAAGTAAATTGTCAAGAGACACTAGGTTGACCACTCGGAGAGGGGCCTGTGAAATCGATTCTCTTCTTTGACGACTGGATGCTGGAGGGGCGCGTGGGGTTGAAAAGGGTGATGGGGCAGCCCACGCTTCGAGATGAGCTATTCTCGAACCTGGGCGCCGGGATTTCCGGTCACTCGGTGGGCAGCGTCTTTCACAGCTCGCGCCTGAATGCCTACGTCATGTATCTGTCCGTTCTGTCGTCTGTCCCCCTATCTGACCTGGAGACCGGGAGCAATATTGTGCGCCTGACTTCGAGTGTCCCGGACGTCTGGCCGTCCCTGGGAGTTCAAGACGGCGCCCTGACCGTTCAAGAGAACTTTCCAGACATCGTGGTTGCCGCAAGGCCATTCAGGCCTCGTCACGTCTCATCTCTTGAGGGGACCCCTCTTGCTCATCGGGGTTATCTCGCCACGTACAGCAGCCGTGCGGAAAATGATCGCCGCATGTACGTGGGCTTCTCGGAGGACGGCCTGGCCTTCGATGTTGACCCGGAGCACCCCTGGATGGACGACATCTGCGATACGTGGACCGGCGCGCTCTACGACGACCGGAGGGGCCGCTTTCATCTCTTCGGGCGTCCCGGCTGCGCGGACCGGCGGGTCTGCATCGTGACGACGGCCGATTTCGCCGCCTTCTCTCAGCCCGTCACGATTCTTCAACCCGACCCCGAAGACCCTGCGCCCACGGAGATCTACGGCATGCCGTCGTTTCCATATGAGGACGGCTACGTCGGCTTCCCGCAAATCTACTCCCCTTCGCCGTTCGAGAGGCGCAGGATCAAGACGGAGGGCAGGGTCGAGCCTCACCTCGTCTACTCCTATAACGCCACGAACTGGTATCGCGCCGGACGCAACCCCCTGCTGCCCCTCCGTCCCCTGGGTGAAATGGGAGGGGGCTGCATCTACCTCAACAGCATGGTTCGCACCCCGGACGACCGGATCTTGCTCTACGCGGGCGCCAGCCGGGGGGACCACGCGAGCGACTCCTACAGGCGGGAGGCGGGCCTGGACACCACCGGATGGTACGGCAGCCTGCTCTACGAGCTGCGGCTGGATGGGTTCAGCTATCTGGTCACGTCGGCCAGGGAGGGGAGGCTCCGCACGAAGGCCGTCATTCCGCAGGGGCCGGAGTTCACGCTCAACGTGCGGACGGCGTCCCACGCCTGCGTGCGGGTTCAGATACTGGACGGGGGCCACATCGAACGGGGACACGAGCCGGCGTTCACCACCCGCGTGGAGGACGTCCCGATCCCCGGGTTCTCGTTTGAGGAGGCGATCCCTATCTGCGGCGATCACCTCCGTGCGCCTGTTCGATGGCGAAATCGGGATGGTCTTGCGGAGCTGATCGGCAGGCCGGTGCGCATTGAGATTCAGGCCGTCGAGGCGGAGATATACGGCCTCAGGCTTCAGCATCGGGGCTACTGGAGCCACCGGATGATCGATCGGCTGTGAATTTTAGAAGGAACAGAAGCCATGCGATTTGAAAAGGTCGATGAGGGGTTCGTCAACAGGCGGCCCGACAGCGGCCCGACGGCGGTGGCGGCCACGCCCCGCTGCGCGGTTATGGACTCCGGGGAGGTCGTCTGCACCTGCGTGACGCAGGCGGCGCTGGGGAGGAACGACTTCAAGCCGATGGTCTCCCGGTCGCGGGACGGGGGCCGGACGTGGGAGGAGCAGGGTCTGATCTGGCCGCGCCTGCAGGAGAGATACTCCATCACCGGCTCGGTGAGCCGGGCGCGCGGGGGGGAGTTGATGTTCTTCGGGCAGAGGACACCCATAGACGTTCCGGGGGAGTCGTTCTGGTCGGACGCCACGCAGGGCATCAAGCCCAACGAACTGATCTGGTCCACGTCGAAGGATGGGGGGCGCGCGTGGGCCGACCCGGTCCCTGTGCCGCTGCCGATTCCGGGGTCGGCGGAGGTCCCCGCCCCGGTCTGGGTCACGCGGGACGGGGCGTGGGTGGGGTGCTATTCGCCTTACAACACGTTCGACCCGGAGGTAAAGGTGGACCGGGGGCAGGTGGTGTTCGGGCGCAGCGAGGACCGGGGACGGACGTGGGCGTGGGGTTCGATGCTCCGGTTCGAGGAGCCGGGGTCGGGCGCGGCGGAGGCGTGGGTGGCGGAGCTGGGGGACGGGCGGCTGCTGGGGACCGGCTGGCACCTCGACCTTCGAGGCCAGACGGACTACCCCAACGCCTACGCGCTGTCGCACGACGGGGGGCGGACCTGGGGGCGCACCCGTTCCACCGGTACGATGGGGCAGTCCACCGGGCTGGGGGCGCTGCCGGACGGGCGGGCGCTGTTCGTCTACAACCAGCGCGCGTCTGGCGACCCGGGGGTCCGGCTGGCGGTCTGCCGGCCCACGGAGAGGGACTTCGGGGTCGAGGGGGATGAGCTGGTCTGGCGCGCGGCGACGCCCACGCAGCGGGACACGTCGGGGGGGCACGAGGAGTGGCAGGACTTCGCGTTCGGGGAGCCGTCCGTCACGCCCCTGCCGGACGGCTCGCTGCTGGTGGTCTTCTGGTGCATCCAGCCGGCGGGGCGCGGGATAGGATACGTGAGGCTGAGGATGATAAACGCATGAAACGGACAGGCGTCTGGGTCACGCGGGGGTTTGAGGATTTCCGGCGGGGCACGTTCGGAAACGGGGGGCAGAATCTCTACGTATCCCGCGCCGGGGTCCTCCAGAGGATCCACCAGTACGACTTCAACCGGGACGGGTATCTGGACCTGGTCTTCTGCAACAGCCAGAATCACTGGGAGATGCCGCCCGCCTACGTGTACCGGGACCCGCTGGGCAGGGCCGAACGGATCGAACTGCCGGCGGACGGGGCGCGATCCGGCGCTGTGCTCGACCTGAACGGGGACGAGTACGATGATCTGGTACTGGGGAACTGGTACAACGGCGTCGGAGTCCACATGAACGCCACGATCTATTACGGGTCTCCGGAGGGGTGGAGCGAGCGCCGGAGCCAGTTTCTGCCCGCGCCGGTCTGCACCTCCGTGGCCGGGGGGGACTTCAACGGGGACGGGCGGCCCGACCTGGCGTTCCTGTGCAGCGGACGGGTGCGCGTCTTTTACCAGTCCGAGCTGGGCTTTGAGCCGAAGCGATACCTGGACCTGGACATCGAGGGGGAGCAGGTCGGGGCGGAGGACCTGGACGGGGACGGGTGCGCCGAACTCTTCGTGCGCTCCGGGGACGGGGAGGCGCGGGTCTACTGGGGGGCGTCCGGGGGGCTCGACCCCGGTCGTTTTACGATTGCCCCTGTGGAGCGGGAAACGGCGAGAATGGAGGAGGTGGACGAGAGGGACACGGCCACCGCAGAATACGTTCACGATGCGACCCCGCTCATCCGGGCCATCCGTCTGGCCGGAAGGCCGCAACGGATAGACAATCCGATGCACCTGTTCGTCGCCCGTCACGACCGGGCCTTTCTCCTCCCCGCAGGCCCCGACCGGACGTTCGGGCCGGCCCTCACGTTCGGGTGCGCGAGGGCGATGTCCGTGGCCGTGGGGGACGTGAACGGGGACGGGGCGCAGGACCTGGCCTTCGCGTGCCGGGGGGGTACGGGGGAGGGGGAGTGTTCGTGGGTCTACTGGGGGGGGCCGCAGGGGTTCAGTGAGTCCCGTAAAACGCCCCTCCAAAGCCTCCGGGCCTGCGACGTGGCCGTGGGGGACCTGGACGGGGACGGCTGCGAGGAGGTCGTCCTGTGCCAGAATCATACGGCGTTGTCCTTCACCTCCGAGTCCCCGGTCTACCGGGGGGCGAGGGACGGGGTCTTCGGGGAGCCTGTGAGGCTGATCTCCCACGACGCCCGCCGGGTCTTCCTGGCGCGTCCCGGGGCAGAGGCCCTGCCGCACGCGGTCTTCGTGAATCTCTACGCGCGCAACAAGGTGGGCGACGTGCCGGTCTCCCTCTATTTCGGCGGGCCGGACGGGTTCTCGCCGGAGCGGAGGCGGGACCTGGCCGCCTGGTGCGCCGTGGGGGCGATCTGTTGCGACTTCAACGACGACGGGTGGGCGGACCTGGCGCTGGTCAACTCCGCCCACAACTCCCCCTCGCGCGATCCGGGGTCTTACGTGTATTTAAATGGACCCGATGGGTTCCCGGCAGGGCCGACCTGGAGGCTCCCGACGGCGCTCGCGCACGGGGCCTGCTGCGCGGACCTCAACCGGGACGGGTACCTGGACCTCGTGTTCGGTGGGTATGAGAGTCCCGACATCCTGATCTTTTACGGGACTGCCGGGGGGTTTGACCCCCGCCCGGAGCGCATTCGCACGGAGCAACAGGGGGTCGTGTACGATCACCCGCTCTGGGTCTATCTGGCGGACCTGAACCAGGACGGATGGCTGGACCTGGTCGTGCCGCAGAGCCGGTCGGACAGGAGCCTGATCCTGTGGGGAGGCCCGGAGGGGTTCAGCAGCGAGCGATGCCAGATGCTCTCCGTCTGGAAGGGGGTCTGCGCGCGGGCGGCGGACCTGGATGGGGACGGGTACCTGGACCTGATTGTGGGCGGCAATACGCCGTCGCTGGACGCCCCGCACGACTCGTTTGTCTATGTCTACTGGAACGGGCCGGACGGGCTGCGGGAGGACCGGCGCACCCTCCTGCCCGCCAAATGCGTCCTCTCCATCGGCGTGGCGGACTTCAACAACGACGGCCTTCTGGACCTCTTTGTGCCCTCTTACGCCGATGGGAAAGAGCGCGACATCGAGTCCTACATCTACTGGAACCGCAGGGGGCGGGGGTTCTCGGCCGGCGACCGGACCCGTCTGTTCACGCACTCCGCGTCGGGGTGCGTGGCCGCGGATTTCAACGGGGACGGCTGGGTGGATCTGGCGATCGCCAACCACAAGATCGAGGGGGACCACGTGGGGTGGTCCGGGGTCTGGTGGAACGGGCCGGAGGGGTTTTCAGAACGCCGGGTGACGAGGCTGCCCACGTCCGGGCCGCACGGGATGGTCTGCGTGGACCCGGGCAACGTGGCGGACCGGGGGCCCGAAGAGTTCTACGTGTCTCCTCCCTTCAGGCTGCCCGAGGGGGCCTCTGTCACGCGCGTCTCGTGGGAGGCCGAGACGCCGGCCAGGGCGTGGGTGCGGGCGCAGGTGCGGTTCGGGGAGACGGAAGGGGCGCTGGAAGGAGCGGCGTGGGCGGGGCCGGGGGGAGGGTGGTTTGAGAACCGGCAGGAGGCGCCAGCGGGGGCATTCCGGGGGAGATGGGTCCAGTACCGGCTGGCGCTGGGGGCAGCCAACGGCTGCGGCACGCCGCGCGTGTCCGGGGTGGCCGTGCATTATGCCTCTGTTTAGCCTTCGGAAAAAGACTTCATCCTCACAAAAAAGACTTGACACGGATATTTTATTTGCTTATAGTAGGCTGTAATTTTATCAGACAGATTGACAGACTTTGCCATTTGACAGGGTTTACCATTTGATAGATTTTTCTGTTTGACCGACTCCACTTCACAGGCCTCTGCGTCTACGAGGAGTCCAAACGGTGCCATTAGCCCCCGTTGAGCGGCAGCGGCTCTACCGTCAGGTGGCCGACGAGATCAAGCGTTACATCCTTGAGCACGGGCTGAAGGGGGGAGATGCCCTGCCGACGGAGGTGGAGTTCGCGCAGCAGCTGGGGGTGAGCCGGCCCACGGTGCGGGAGGCGCTCAAGGGGCTGCAAATGGTGGGGGTGCTGACGTCGCGCAAGGGGAGCGGCCACGCGGTGGGGGCGCTGAATCTGCTGGAGCTGGCGCGGCAGTTTTCGTTTCACGCTCAACTGGAGGGGATGGACTTCCGGGAGCTGGCGGAGACGCGGCTGTTTCTGGAGGTGAACATCCTCCCGCTGGTGGCCCAGCGGGCGACGGAGGGGGACTTCGGGCGGCTGCAGCAGGCCGTGGACCTCCTCAAGCAGGGGTCTGAGCAGCAGGACAGGGCGACCTACGTGGCCGGGGACATCGCCTTTCACCAGGCGCTGTTCGAGGCGTCCCAGAACCGGCTTTTGACGAGTTTTGCGGGGGTGGTTAAGGAGTTCTTCGTCGACGTCCGGCGCGCCCTGTTCGCCTCGGAGGAGACGTCGAAAGAGCGGGCGAACCGGGACCATCAGGCGATCTGCGATGCGCTCCGGCGGAAGGACGTGCGCCGGGCGCAGGAGTTGATGTACGCCCACCTGTCGGTCTACCTGTCTGACAGGGCGAAAGAGGAAGGGGTGCGGATGTTCATCGGGCCGGCTGAAGAGGCCCGTTCAGGGTTCCAGAGTTCAAGGTTTCGAGGGGTCAAAAGTTCGAAAAATTCGAGGGGTCAAAAGCTCAAAAGGCCGTATGGGGTGAGCAAATAATCGTTGGAACCGCTCCTGTATGAGCGAAGTATAAGAAGTATAATCGTGACTCTTCCGACTTTTTTACAGATCCAGGCGGTCGGGGCAGCGGCGGTGGTCGTGACCCTTGCTACGGGCGCGGCGGTTCGGGTCTGGGGCGAACAGCCGCCCTCCGAACCGACGCGGCCATCCGGCGGCGCGAAGGTCGCAGGTCTGGCGCTGGATGAGTCCGAGCGAAAGCGGCTGGCGGAGATCGAGCACTACGTCCTGATCCTGAGCCAGAAGGCGTTCCCGGTCCTGGCTTCACGGCTGCGGGATTCGGACGCCGTTCGGCTGCGGCAGGCGTTCTCTTCCTCGTTTCGGGGTGAGAGCCTGGACATGGAGTCCACCCACCACGCGAGGGACCCGGTCTGCATCCGGCACGCCCAGACGAGCGATTCGACCAGTCTTCGCCAGCCCCAGACGGCAGAGGGCTTCGTCCGGTATCTCATCGATGCGCGGAAGAGATTTGAGTCGACCCCGAAGGTCGGCTTCTCGCTGCGGGGGCTCGCTCCCACGGAGAAGGACCATTTCGAGGGGAGCTGGCAGGGGGGCTGCATGTTGCGTCTGGCGGGGCGATCCGCCGACGGGGGGCCGAGGGAGACGCGCCTGGAATTTGCGTTCCGCCTTGCCCGCATCCCCGACGTGGAGGAGGTTGAGGAGGCCACCGGCTGGATCGAGGAACTCCGCGTTCTCGAAATCTGGGAGGTCAGTTCCCCTTATCCGCTGATGGAGGAGGTGGCCGGACAGCGCGGTATCGACCCGGGCCAGTTCTACGACAACTGGTCGATGGGGCTGACACAGCGCGTTCCGGTCACGGGCGGCGTCTATGTGGCCGACTTTGACAATGACGATCGACTCGACGTTCTGATCACCGACCTGAACGGCCTGTTTCTTTACCGGGGCCAGGCGGACGGAAAATTCGTGGAGGTGACGCCCCGGCTTGGCCTTCCCAAACGGTTTCCGCCGTCGGCGGCCGTGGCTTTAGGAGACTTCGACCGCGACGGCCTCGTGGATGTGATTCTGGGTCCCGTTGTCCTGAGAAATGGCGGTGAATTCCAGTTCGAAAACATAACCTGGAGGACGAACCTGAAGATGCCGCAGGACGCCACCGGCTGCACCGTGGTCGACTATGACCTGGATGGCCGGCTGGATGTCTACGTATCGCGGAGCGCCGGCAGCGTTCAAAACACCTCATGGATCGACGGTCCCGGCGGTCCGGGGAACCAGTTGTGGCGAAACCTCGGAGGCTGGCAGTTCGAGGAGGTGGCGGCGAAGGTTCACGCGACCGCAGGCCGTCGCTCCGTCTTCACGGCGGCCTGGCTGGATGCCAACAACGACGGTCGGCCAGACATTTACGCCATCGGCGAATTCGGCCCCGGCGCGCTGCTGATCAGTCGGCCAGACGGCACGTTCAAAGAGATGCCTCTGGAGTTGAGCGACGGGGACTTCGGCACCATGGGGCTCGCGGCAGGCGACTACGACAACGACGGCTATGTCGACGTTTACACGTCGAACATGTACAGCAAGGCCGGGCGGCGCATCTTTGACAATCTCTCGCCGGATGCGTATCCCCCTGAGATCATGGCGCGGATCAAGCGCTTCATCACCGGCAGCGAGCTGTATCGAAACCTCGGCGATCTCAGGTTCCAGCGCGTCGGGGAGGGCATGGCCCTGAAGGATGTCGGCTGGAGCTACGGTTCGACCTTTGTGGACCTGGACAACGACGGCTATCTGGACCTCTACGCCAACGCCGGGTTCACCAGCGTCGCGCGCTCCGAACCCGACGGGTGAGCGTGCATCTGGCAGGCTGTCGTGTCACAGCCTTTCGACCGCACCGCAAGGGTCCCCGCTCCGAGAGAGCCCGACGGGCGGCTGAGGGAATTCTGGGTGGAGAACCCGTTCTTGTTCGGCGGCGTCGGATATAACCTGAGCGCCTATGAACGGAATCGGGTCTATCTCAACGTCGAGGGGGTTGATCTGGATGACATATCGGCGGTGACCGGGGCGGACAGCGACGGGGACGGCCGGGCTGTGGTGGCCGCCGATTTCAACGGGGACGGCCGGGAAGACCTGCTCGTGCGGCAGGCAGGGGGTGGGCCCCTGCTCCTGTTTGAGAACCGCTTCCCGAAGAGACACTGGCTCAAGGTGTCGCTGCGCGGGACCCGGAGCAACTCACACGGAATCGGCGCCCGCCTGGTGGCAGCCGTCGCCGGGCGCAACATCGTTCGCGAGCTGTACCCGGTCAACGGGTTCATGGCCCAGGGCCCCGCCTATGCGCACTTCGGTCTGGGCACGGCAACCCAGGTCGATGACCTTATGGTCCGATGGCCTTCGGGGCTCATTGAGCGCTTCAAGGACGTGAAGGCCGATCAGCACCTCGTGTTGACCGAGCCGGAGGAGACCGTAGCGCCGGCCCGCGCCGGGCGTCAGGGGGGATCGAGGGGGCCGATTCCGGCCGTCCTGCACGAGTGAAATGAACCGAGAAAGGGGGGATGCGAGGCCTAGAGCGCTAACGGTTCGTCTTGCAACGTGACTTTTTAGAGGTCTCATTTCAGGTGGGGCAGGCGGCTCGCCTGTCCGTTCCATTCCGAAAGGGGGGATGCGAGGCGTTCAGCGCCACAGTCTCCAAATAAGATGTGAGGACTTCTCTTCCAAATCCACAATCACATCACGGAGGATCTGACGTATGAGATCCTGGAAATGGTTCAGGCAGTGCGCGTGTGCGACGGTCGCCCTGGCGTTGCTGGGCTGGTGCGCAGCAGACGTATGGGCGCAGACCACCACCGGAAAGATCACAGGACGCGTGACCGACGCCAAGACGAAGGAGGCGTTGCCGGGGGTGAGCGTCTCGGTGGTCGGGACAAAGTTAGGCGCGGTCACGGACGCGAGGGGGGAGTACGTCATCCTGGGGGTTCCGCCCGGGGACTACAGGCTGAAGGTCACCATCGTGGGCTACGCGGCGCAGGAGGTCCCCACGCAGGTCTCGGTGGACCGGACGACGACGGTCAACGCCTCGATGGCCGTGGAGGCCATCCAGATGGGGGCCGTGGAGGTCGTGGGGCAGCGCCCGCTGGTGGAGACGGAGGTCTCCTTCACGCAGCAGATCATGTCCCGCGAGATGGTGAAGGCCATCCCGACGGGGTCCGCGCGCGTGCAGCACGCGGTCATGACGCAGGTGGGGGTGGACCGGGACGGGTGGGGCGTGGTCATCCGGGGGGACAACGACAAGGAAGTGGCCTTCCACCAGGACGGGATGCGGTTCGTTCAGCGGTTTGACGGGAGGCCGTTCAGCTCCTACCCGACCTCGTCGGTGCAGGAGATCCAGGTGCTCACAGGCGGGTTCGCGCCGGAGTACGGGCAGGCGCGCGCCGGGGTGATCAACATCGTGAGCAAGGAGCCGGCCGCGTGGATGATCAGCGGGGAGGCCCGCTACATCACGAAGGGTAACACGTGGTACGGCGAAGAGAACCCGTTCAAGGACAACTACTGGAACACGAAGCGGTGGCTGAGCGTTGACCCGACCGGGGACGCGAACCAGGACGGCCGGGCGGACTTCGAGGGGTGGAAGGGGTGGCTGGCCCGGACCTCGGCGCTCAAGCAGAACGTCTACCAGGGGCAGACCGTGACCACGGCGGCGCAGGCGCGGGCGATCTGGCTCTACCAGCACCGGCGGGTGAAGGAGGATGGGACGGTGCTGCTGGCGGACGGGTCGAATCCCGGCCTCAAGGACCCGCAGGGGCGGCTGAACCTGGTGGGGGACGAGGGGGACTACGGCTACTCCTACGACGCGACCGTGGGCGGGCCGCTGATCAGGGACAGGGTGGGCGCGACCTACTCCTTCCGGCGGGAGCGCACGCCGATCCACAACGCGGCGGTGCCGAGCTTCCTTCAGACCGTGCACCAGGGGAAGCTGATGTTCACGCCCACGACGGGCACGAAGCTGACGCTGATGGGCCTCAAGGCGGTCAGCGACGGCACGGGCTTCGGTCGCCAGGCGGCGAACGGGAGCACCTTCGGGAACGCCAATGGCGTGGCGGGCGGCGTGTCCGATCCGCCCAGCACGAGCTGGCGGAACAAGATGGGCACGAACACCACCAGGCTCCACCAGTGGCAGGTGGGGGCGGCGTGGCGGCACGTGCTCAGCCCGAAGACGTTCTACGAGGTGTCGCTGACCCGGCAGCGCATGCGGCTCAAGGCGCTGTTCTCCCCCATCGTGGACAATCGGCAGGTGGTGGCGGTCTTCCCGGACGGGAAGATCGAGTTGTCGCCGGAGATCGCCAAGGGGACGCTCCAGGACCGGATCGTGCGGGAGCGGAGGTCGCAGGGCGCGAACCGGAGCGCGATCTACGCGGAGACGCCCGCGCAGAAGGCGTGGGCGGACGCGGCCAAGGCCAGGGGCGCGGTGCTGATCGGGAACGACCCGAACGGGTGGGTCTACCCCGAGTTCAACCCGGACCTGCTCAACGTGGACTTCGGGCAGGGGGCGCGCAACCAGGACACCTCCCACTCCAGCCAGGGGGACTTCAGCGCCGCCCTGACGACGCAACTCCGGCGCAACCACCAGGTAAAGCTGGGCATCACGATGCAGCGGACCGACATGTTCCAGGCGTCGGGCACGATCTTCGGGCACGAGATGATGACCGTGGGCGGCCGGACGCAGTGGAGCGGGTCGCTCTACGCCCAGGACAAGATGGAGTACCGCTCCCTGATCGTGAACGCCGGGGCGCGGCTGGAGTGGGACCGCTACGACAAGCACTACGACTTCAACGCCTGGAGCCCGGACAACAGCCCGAATTCGGACTGGTTCTGGAAGAACCCGGTGCGGGGGGGCTATGATCCCGAGCTCTATACCTACGACCAGTCGGCGAAGACGAGGCGGCCCCCGATGAAGTGGTACTTCGCGCCTCGCCTGGGCATGTCCTACCCGATCACGGAGACCACGAAGCTCTACTTCAACTACGGCTACTTCTACCGCGCCCCGAGCATGCGGGAGATGTACGAGCTCTACGTCTCGGACCTGCAGATCCCCACGTACAACGGCAACCCCTACATCCGGGGCCTCCGGACGATCCAGTACGAGATGGGCTACGAGCAGGGGTTCTTCGCGAATAAGCCCTACGCCTTCAAGTTAAGCGGGAACGTCTACTTCAAGGACTCCAACCGGGATTCGTACACGCTCTGGTCTGGGTTCGCGGATGCGCGGGGGTTCGCGGTCTGGCAGCCTTACCAGTCGCAGCTCATGCGGGACATCCGGGGCGTGGAGGTCTCCCTGCAGAAGGCGCGGGGCAGGCACTGGTCGGGCTACGCGGGCTACGACTTCAACCTCCAGCGGTCGGACAATGCCACCTATACGGCGATGAGCTTCGACCCGAACGTGCCTACGTTTAACAAGACATTTACAGTCGGCCAGGCGCAGAAGGCGGCGGAGTCGGAGGCCAGGCCGATCCTGCGGGCAAACCTGAGTGTCTACTCCCCGGCGGAATGGAGCAAGGACCACATCAAGGGCGGGTGGGAGCTGGACCTCTACTACTTCCGGAAGCGGGGGCAGGGGTTCAACTACAACCCGACCAACGACCCGCTGCTGCGGGGCAAGCTGAACAAGCGGTGGATCGCGGAGCGCTACGCGAACCTGCGGATCACGAAGGAGCTCAGGATCCAGAAGGCGCGCCCGCAGTTCTACTTAGAGGTGAACAACCTGTTCGACTGGCCCTATCCGGGGCGGACGGGGAACGTCTTCGGCTTCCCCAGCGGCACGAACTTCCCCTTAGGCGCGGCCCAGACGACGACCCAGCTCTACGACGCCTACATGGCGGAGATCGCCCGGCAGGGCAAGACGCCCGGCGAGTACATCGGGGAGCCGGGCAGCGCGGAGTTCAACAAGTTCATGCCCATTTACTGGTGGGGGAACTACACCAACAAACGCCGGACGTACTTCGGCGTGCGGTTTGATCTGTAAGCGATCAGCCGTCAGCAATCAGCCGTCAGCAAGAACAAAAGCAGAGGCAGGTTTGCTTTTGCTGATCGCTGACGGCTGAAAGCTGACTGCTTATATCGGAGGAAGTTTCATGCGCAAGTTTATAGGGATTGCATTGATCGTCGCGCTGGCCGCGCTACCCGCAATGGCCGGGGCGCAGGCCATCGGCGCGCTGAGGTCCAGCAAGGCCGTCGGGTCGTCCTGGCTGGGGACGAACCTGAACGTCAGCGGCGGCGCCTCGCCCACTCATTTTTACAGGGATAACATGCCCGCCCCTGACGTCCTGCGGCTGGGCCAGGGCTCCACGTATGCGAGCTATCACATGCAGGTCATGGGCGGCCTCGGTCTGGTCCTGGGGGCATCGGACTACCGCTACCCGAACGCCTGGCCGTTCGAGTCGTCCTTTGCGGGGAAGACCGGGCCGTTCATCACCGGCTACAAGGGCTTGCCCACCGAGAACGGGCCGGGGTTCATCCTCCCGTCCAACTCCACGAAGTTCGCGGCGCCCGTCAAGTTCTGGAAGCAGGCGGCCAACACCATCAGCGTGGAGGGGAAGGACAACACGGTCCGGATCAAGGGGACGTATACCCCCAAAGGGCCGAACATGGAGTTCTTTGCCGCCGACGGGGAGAAGGTGGACCCAGCCATCTGGTCGGACCAGGCGATCACGACGCGGACGGTCTTCCCGGGCGCGGGGATGGAGGCGACGGCCTGGCTCTACGGGTCGGGGACGCATCCTTACAACAGCCACAGCATCGTCACCTACGATTTTCATCACACGGGCCGGGTGATGCTGGCGCCGGGACAGACGGGCTACTACGAGCCGGGGACCGCGGACAAGGACCACTGGGCGAGCGTCATCCCGGCGGAGGTGGCGTCGGAGAAGCCGACGCTGAAGGGGTTCGTCTTCTCGAATGCCTCCCCCCCTGCGGGCATCGCCATCAGCGGCATCGCGGCCGACACCTACGGCTCCAACGTCTTCCAGGAGCCTTCCCTCGGCGGGGAGGTGGTGGGGAAGCGGCTCTACATCTACGACGACATCAACAAGATGTTCTACCAGACGGACGGGGAGGACCCGTCCTCTATCCGGAAGGACATCCAGTTCAACCGGGGCGACCCCGTGTTCGCTCTCGGGCCGACCTTCTCGGCCTGGAACGCCAACGTCCTCAATGACGAGACGCCGGGCGAATTCTTAGTCGTGGGCACGGCGGCGATCGTCTACCTGCACGTGGACGAGACGCCGGTGGACCTGTCGGCCTCGCCCACCGTGGCCAACCCCACGCTGGCCAATGCCAAAAACTTAGGCGTGAACGCCCTGACGGACCCGGCGCTGATCGGGACGGAGCAGGAGCAGCCGTTCCAGGCGCGCATCGGCGAGGAGACGCCGACCTATCCCCCCACGGACCCGGGGGCGGTCTACAACTTCCTGACCGGGCAGGGGCTGGGGGCGCGCGCGGCGCGCATCGGGAAGCCGCTCAACTGGGTTGACCGGCCCAAGAACGTCGGGGCGCTGGACTTCAAGGCCGGGAAATGGAAGGCCGGGCTGGACCACGCCACGCTCGACTACGTCAAGAAGCCCAATCCTCACCCGGACAAGTCGCTGGGCTACGCGATCTCGTTCGGGCCGTGGGACGTGCCGTTCGGCAAGCACGTCCACGTCGCCTACGCGTTCGTGGCGGGGGCCCCGGACCGGGCGCTCAACCAGATCATGGGGCAGTTCTACGTGAAGAAGAAGTGGCTGACGCGGGCGGAGCTGGACCAGCTCGCCGACCTGCTGGCGGACTGGGACTACCTCCAGACCTACGCCTACTGGAAGGACACGCTCACGAAGAACGCGGGCAAGCCGTTCACGGAGAGCGACAAGCACGCCTTTATCAACAGCGCGATCGACTCGCTCTACAAGCAGGTCGGGATCGTGAAGAAGGTCTGGGCGGACGGTCTGGCAGCGGGTCGCTTCGGGCCGAGCTATCCGGCGTTCGCGGGCTGGCCCTCGTCGGTTTCCTACAAGGCCGGGCCGGGGAGCGCGGTCCTCACCTGGAGTGCGGCGCCGGGCGCGGCCAAATACAACGTCTACCGGCAGATCGGACATGCTGGCAAACAGCCCCGGCAGGTCGCGTCGGGCGTGACCGGCACGAGTTTCACGGACAGCAATCTGGACCGCGGGGTGTTCTACTACTACGCGGTGTCCGCGGTGGACGCGCAGGGCCGGGAGGGGGCGTGGATGATGACGCAGAGCACGAACCCGATCATCCCCACGCGGGTGCCGGCCACGGCGGGCTGGCAGGACCGGGTGCGCATCGTGCCCAACCCCGTCAGCCGCCTGGGCGGGCAGGAGAAGGACGGGGGGTTCAATTACACGGGCGGGGCCATCAACCAGAACTCGGTGCAGTTCGTGAACATCCCGGCCAAGGCCACGATCAACATCTTCACGACGACCGGGGACCTGGTGGCCAGCGTGCGGCACACCTCCGGGACCGGGGACGAGTCGTGGTACCTGCTGACGGACAACAACCAGCGACCCGTGTCGGGCATCTACCTGTGCCACATCCGGAACGATGACGCGCCCGGCGAGGTCAAGCTGTTGAAGCTCGTCGTGTTGAGATAAGACCCCTCCCCCAGCCCCTCCCCGACACGGGGAGGGGTGAGGGCTGGCTTACCAGCCTTATAAGGAGTTCAATGATGCGCAAAGTGCTATATCTCACGGCGCTCGGCCTGCTGCTAACGGGCATCGGCGCGGCTTATGCGGGCGACATCCCCAGGAAGCGGGACCCGGAGCTACCGGGGACCGGGTTTGAGAATTATCCCGAACCCATCCTGATCAAGGTGGCCCAGGCGGGGTTCAAGTTCCTCGACTACCCCATCGGGGCGCGGTCCGCGTCCCTGGCCGGGGCCGTCAGCACGCTTCAGGGAGACGCCCACTCGGTGTTCTGGAACCCGGCGGGCCTGGCGTTCATCAAGGGCCGGGGTGGGGAGGCGTTCGGGGGGTATACGCAGTGGATCGCGGACATCAAGTACAGTTATGGAGGGTTCGCGCTCAACGTGAACGGGGTGAACGCCTTCGGGTTCGGGCTGATGACGGTGGACAACGGGACCATTCAGGGCACGAAGATCAACACCAAGGCGAAGGAGGGGTACGAGGACACGAGCCCCTTCAAGCCAAGCGAGTACTACGCGACGTTCGCCTACGCCCGCAAGGTCACGGACCGGTTCTCCATCGGCGGGGCGCTCAAGGTGGCGCACCAGGACCTGGGGCAGGCGAACATCCTGAACCCCCTCAACCAGCCGGTGGTCACTGGCAACAAGGACAGCAAGGCGGCGTTCGACCTGGGGACCTACTTCGACACCGGGTTCCGGACTGTGACGCTCGGCCTGAACGTGAACAACTACGCCCGCTCGGTGAACTACCAGGGGGAGAACTTCGAGCTTCCCCGCCGGGTGGCCTTCGCCTTCAGCGCGGACCTGCTGACGCTGGGGGGGCGCAGGAGCGAGAAGCAGAGGCTGGGGTTCATGATGGACGTGGAGAAGCCGCTGGACTTCAGCGAGCGGATTCTGACGGCCCTGGAGTACCTCTACCAGGCGCCCAAGGCCCCGTTCGGCGTGGCCCTGCGGGCAGGCTACCGGTTCAACCACGACACGGAGACCTACTCCGTGGGCGCGGGGCTGAAGTTCAAGACCTCCGGCGGCCGCGGAATCTCATTCGACTACGCCTACAAGCAGTTCAACAAGGACTACTTCAGCGGAGTCCAGACGGTGTCGGGGGCGGTGATGTTTTAGGAAATAGACCTCACCCTCCCCCATTCCCCCCCTCCCCCACTCTCCCCTCCGAGGGGGGAAGGGAGAAGGGGAGAAGGGGGTGGGTGAGGTCGGAAACAGAACGGGCATTCTTTGCCTGATGCTCAGGTATGGAATGCCCGTTTCTGTTGCCGTCGCCCAAGGAGATGACAGATGATCGACCTTCGCCGGTACCGCATCATCGACCTGTCTTATGAGCTGGTCCCGGGCGAGCGCAAGATGGACGGGCGCTATCTGCACGGGGAGCCTCTGTGGGGCCGTCCCATCGAGGTTCAGGAGTTCATGGCCTACGGGGCGCGGATGCACTTCATCCAGGGGCAGACTCACTCCGGCACGCACGTGGAGGCGACCTACAAGTACGCGGAGGACGGGGCGGATGCAGGGGCCATGCCGGTCGCCTCCTACCTGGGTGAGGCCGTGGCCTGCAATTTCACGTATAAAAAGGCCGGGGAGGCGATCACCCCGGGGGATTTTCGCCAGGTCGGCGTCAGGTCCGGGGACATCGTCCTGGCCTGGGGGAGTTCCGAGACGGTGGCCGGGCCTCCCTACATCACGGTGGAGGCGATGGACTGGTTGATCGAGACCCGGATCAAGCTTCTGGGAATCGAAAATCTCCTTCACTCGCCTCCCGGCACGCCCCCCGGTCAGGGGGACGCGGACTCCAGGCTGTTGCTCGCCGGCATCCCTGTCGTGGACGCCCTCCTGGGCCTGGATCAGATCCGGAAACCGCGCGTGTTCTTCATCGCGCTCCCGATGAAACTGCGGCGGGTGACGGCCTTCTGGACCCGGGCCATCGCGCTGGAAGAGTTAGACTAAGGATATGTCATCCCTCACGTCACAGCCCTTTTTAGACTGGTACGGCATCTGGGCCGGGCAGACGGGCATCGACGAGCACGGTCAGGCCTGGGTCCAGGACAGGCCGGTGGGCGTGCGGCTGACCGTGCAGCCGGCGCGCAAGTCGGGGGTCTTCATCGCCCCGGAGCGGCCCTGGGAGCGGGGCACAGTAAGCCCCACGTGCGTCCTGTGGGAGGGGGGGACCCTGCGTCTGTGGTATTTCAGCCGGGGGGCCGGCGGGGGCGACGCCACCTTTGTCGCTTATGCTGAAAGCCGGGATGGGTTTGACTGGGATCGCCCTGAACTGGGGCTGCAGGATTACGGAGGATCTACCGCGAACAACCTGCTCTTCCGGGTGGATGACTTTGAATTGCAGTCCGTGTTCGTCGATCCCTCGGCGTCGCCGGAGGCGCGCTACAAGGCCCTGGGCCGCGCCTCGGTCTGCTTTCATAAGGGGGTCATAGACCCTCATATGACGCAGGAGAGGAAGTGGGCGTTGCGCCGGGCCATGGAGGAGGCGGGATACACGCGGGAGCAGATGGCCGAAGAGTTGTATTTCCACAATCTGCTCCGGGGGGCCGTGTCCCCGGATGGGCGGCGATGGACATTTATAGAGGAGCCTCTGCTAAACGCGGGGAGGACCGGGCTGGACAGCCAGAACATCGCCGCGTACGACCCGGAGGCGCAAAAATATGTCGGCTATCTGCGTGGACATCAGGACCGGCGCCGGGTGGTGCGGCGGACGGAGGGGAGCGGGTTTGGCGGCTGGGGACCCACCCGCGTGGTGTTCGGGATGGACCCCCAGGACCCCGTGGAGGACGATGTGTACACGTCGGCCTACTGCCGCTGTCCGGGCAGCGGCCGGCATCTGATGTTTCCGGCGATCTATCACCGATGGACCTCCACCGTGGACGTCCAGCTGGCGAGCAGCCGGGACGGGCTGCTGTGGAGCCGCCCGGAGCGCAGGCCCATCCTCCCGCGGCAGACGGAGGACGGCGAGTACGGCATGGTGTATGCCTTTCCCAATCTGGTCCCGCTCAACGCGGAAGAATGGGGTCTCGTGTTCACAGGGCAGTTCGACCTGCACGACTGGGGAGACAGGCGCGAAGCGGTTCGGCAGCCTGAGTGGCGCTGGGCGACCTGGAAGCGGGATCGTCTGGTGGCGCTGGAAGCGCCTGTGGAGGGGCGGGTGACTCTGGTGGAGCGGGTGTGCCTGGGGAAAGAGCTGCGCCTCAACTTTCAGACGCAGAGGGAGGGGGGGTGGATCAGGGCAGAGCTGGTGTATCCGCCCACCTCCCCGGCCTCGCCGGTGAAGGCCATACCGGGATACGGGCTGGAGGAGGCGGATGTCCTGGCCGGGGATGAGCTGTCCAGGGCCGTGACGTGGAAGGGCAGGAGCGACCTGTCCGCGCTGAAGGGGAAGCCGGTGTCCGTGCGGCTGCACCTGGCCAGGGCCAGGGTTTTTTCCGTGGCCCTGTAGGGGTGGATTTGACGAGAGGTGGTTGATGACCGATCCTGTCACTGGGGCAGAGTTTAGCGCGCCGGATCAACTCCTGCAAGACCTCGCGGGGCCGGACGACAAGGTCCGGTGGAAGGCCACGATGGCGCTGGGCAGGATGGGGGCGCGCGCTGTGCCCGCGCTGGCGAGGCTCTTAGATCACGAGGATCACCGGGTGCGCATCGCCGCCACGAATGCCCTGCGCGACATGAAGGAGGCGTGCGCGGAGGCCGTGCCCGCGCTGATCGCCAACCTGTTCTGTGAAAGCTGCGGAGGCGAGCCTCAGAGCGACAGGCCTTTCGAGGTGAGACTCACCGCGATAGGGGCGCTGTCCCAGGCAGGCGCGGGGGCGCTGGCCGCCGTTCCGGCCCTCCTGACAGTCCTGCGGGGGAAGAGGGAACTCCAGGATGCGGACGCGTTCCAGTTCCGGGGGATGGCCGCCTGGGCGCTCCAGAGGCTGGGACCCGAGTCCGCCCGGCAATATCCGGAGGTCATCCCCGCGCTGGCCGCCGCTCTGAAGGACGGGGAGCGCATGGCGCGCCTGAATGCGGCTGCCGCGCTCCGGGCGATGGGTCCGGCCACGATGGAGGCAGCGCCCGCCCTGCTCAAGGCCCTGCGTCATCCCGATGTTTTGACGCGACACTATGCGGCGCTGGCGTTCGGCGCGCTGGGGGAGGCGGCTGCCCCGCACGTGGAGGCGCTGATCGAGGTTCATGACAGCATCGCCCTCGACGAGTTCGCGCGCGAGCAGGTCCGCCGGACGATTCACGCGATATCGGGCCGCCGGCCTCAGGAGACGACGGGGTCCGTTCCCCCTTTGCCAGGCCCTCGATGGGACGCCCTCAATCGCACGGACTTTCTGCTGGCGGTGCAGCCCCTGCAGACCCAGCGCCGCACGTTCGATCAGGATGAACTCACGCAGGCCTTCGTGGACGCCCGCGTGGCGAACGCCTTCTGCTTCTGGCCGGACCACACCTGGTACAACATCCCCATCCCCACCGCCGATCAGATGGCCCGATGGGGGATGGCGGGCCTCTGGTACTTCTTCACGGAAGACCCCTACAATCCCAAGCTCCAGAGAGAGTGGGGCTATCCCACGCTCACGGACTACAACCGGGCTGTGATCGAGCGCATCCTCGACATGGGCCACAGGCTGGGCAGGGGGCGCTGTCTCTGGTCGGTCGGGCACGAGCAGATGGACAGCCTGCACGCCTGGGGCGTCCACCCGGACGGCTCCCGCACCCTCCCCGCGTTCGGGTCGAAGCAGGAGGGCTACGACTACTACGCGAGCTGGATCTCCACCAGCCGCCATAAATTGCACTGGAACGGCATCTACGGCAACTGGCGTCCGCGCAAGCTGTACATGGGATGGGACACGGGGGCGAAGGCCACGTGGGACTTCCTGGCGGAGCAGGGGATCGACCCCTTGCCCGTGACGATGATGAGCGGGGGGGTCTGCCCGGCCCTGGCCCACGCCACGTTCGACATCCTGCCCCAGGTGGAGATGTACTGGTGGGAGTGCCAGATCGACGGCGCCAGCCTGCAGGTGGGGTCGGCCTATACACGGGGGGCCGCCCGGCAGTACGGTAAAAAGTGGCTGCTGGACGCCTCCCCCTGGAGTCCGCTGTCCGGCGCCCCCGGCCACGACAGCCAGGGCAACTGGACCAAGGGCTTCTCCCCGGCCGCTCAACTGCGGACCTGGGTGTACGGGTACCTGTGCGGGGCGGACGCGGTGTTTGAGGAGGCCAGCGGCATCTCCCACTTCTTCAAGACGCCTGAGGGGAAGCTCGCCCTGACCGAGACGGGGCGGGCGGCCCGCGAGGCGGCGCGGTTCTGTTTTGAACTCTGTCCTGAGCGGGGGGAATCCTATAACCCTGTGGGGGTGCTTCTGGAACACGAGCATGGCCTGGAGCCTCGACCTCATACCAACTTCCGGGGCAGCGGCCCCTGGGGGTTCATGCCGATGGGAGAGGGGGAATGGGAGATCGAGAAGTTCTGGTATCTCACTTACCCCAACCACTCCACGTTTCCCGACCGGAGCCGGGTGGCTGACGATGACAGGCCGGGCCAGGAGCCGCGCATCCTGACGGCAGGGACCTTCGGGGACTGTTTCGATGTCCTGACGGATCGCTGTCCGGAGGAGACGCTTCGCCGCTATCCCCGGCTGCTGACGCTGGGGGGCATCGTGGTGGAAGGGGAACTCCTGAAACGGTTGAAACGCTACGTGCAGGCGGGTGGGGAACTCCTGCTAAACGCCGCCCACCTCGGGGCGGAGGCGATTCGCGACCCGATGACAGGCGTCACGTGCGGCGACTGGGCCGAGGCCCAGGCAGAGAGTCTTCCGTGTGCAGTACGGCAGGTGCAGCCTGTCTCCGCACACGTGCTGGAGCGGACCCGCGGGGGCCATCCCCTGATCACGGTCAACGCATTTGGACAGGGGAAGGTCTACCTGGCGACCGTTCGTCACAATCTCATCGGCGCTCCCATCGGCGAGGGCTCGCGCTGGCTGTCGGCCGGGGCGGATTTTCTGAAGGCGTGGATCGGGCAGGTGTGGCCTGTGGCGGTGACGACCCGCGACGGCGCTTCACCTCAGGCGCTGCTGTCCAGGCTGCCGGAGGGGTGGCTGCTGGCGCTGGGCAACCACGAGGGGCGTCCGTGGGAGGGGGAGGTCCGCATCCGCGCGCCGGAGGCTAACTCGGCCTCGATTACCGAGGTCTGGTCAGGGGAACGGCAGAAGGCCCCTGTCGAGGATGGAGAGGTGACGTTCATCGCCCGGTCGCCGAAGTATGCGTTTTCAGTTTATCGCATAGAAGTTGGGGGTCTTGCTTAAAGGGTTCTCGCCATGGATGAACAGAACGCCTCTGCACCGTTTCCCGACTTCGTCCCCTTCATGGACTGGTATGGCATCTGGGCCGGCACGGTGGGCTGGCCCACCGACGGGGGGCCGTGTTCCCTGCAGGACATCCCGCAGGGGGTCCGGCTGGCCGTCCAGCCGGCCCGGCAGACCGGGCCTTTCCTGAGGGCGGAGCGGCCCTATGAGATGGGCTTCATGAACTACATGCAGATGTTCTACGATGAGGGCCGCTTCCGGCTCTGGTACTCGGCCGCCCCGGACTGGGAGACCGCCCAGGCGATGAAGATCGCGCCGGGGGGGAGCGGGGGGTATCCCGACTTCACCTGCTACGCGGAGAGCGACGACGGGTTCGAGTGGAGAAGGCCGAACCTGGGGATGTACGAGTTCCAGGGCTCGAAGGAGAACAACATCCTCTGCGAGGCCGGGGTGATGAATCCCCAGGGATGGCATATCCATATGCTGTTCAAGGACCCCACCGCGCCGCCGGAGGAGCGCTACAAATCGGTGGGGGCGACCGCGGCCCGCCTGCTGGACGAGAAACCCCTGCCCCCGATGAGCAGGACCGAGTTGCGGGAGTACATCCGGCAGATGCAGCTGGAGGGGCACGCCGACATCAACAGCCGGATACGGGTGCAGTTCCAGCTCCTCGGCTTTGTCTCCCCGGATGGGCTGCGCTGGAGGCGGCTGCCCCGGCCCATCCTGGAGCCGCCGGGTCGGCTGGACATGCGCAACATGGCCTTCTACGACGAGGAGCTGGGGCGCTACGTGAGCTACATCCGAGGCCACGTGGGCCGGCGCCGGACCCTGCGCAAGACGACCTCGGCGCAGTTCGCCGAAGGGTGGGAGGCGCCCCGGCAGGTGCTGATGGCCGACTCTCAGGACCCCCCGGACCTGGACCTGTACGATTTTGGCTACTGCCGGCGTCCGGGCGGGCACTACCATTTGATGTTCTTCGGGGCGTTTCACCGGGCGCAGGACGCCATCGACGTCGAGCTGGCGGTCAGCCTGGATGGGGACGTGTGGACGCGGCCGGAGCGCAGGCCCATCATCACGCGGGATATTCCGGGCAGGCCGGGGGAGACCTACGGGGGGATATGGCCCAGTCCGGGCCTGTTCGAGTTGAAGGATGACCTGTGGGGCCAGCCGTATTTCACGCACGAGCGCAACCACTGGGACTTCGACTATGACAACTGGAGGCCCCGGGGCAAGGCCTCGCCCTATCACTGGGCGCTGTGGAAGCGGGACCGGCTGGTGGCCCTCGAAGCGCCGGTGGAGGGGCGGGTGACGCTGCTCGACCGGAAGTGCGCGGGGCGCGAACTGCTGCTCAACTTCCAGACCGAGGCCGGGGGGTATATCCAGGCTGAACTGATCGGGGGGGTGGGGGTGGCGCAGAAGGCCGAGGCCCTGCCACTGGAGGGATATTCCTTTGCGGAGTGCGATCCTCTGTGCGGGGATTCGCTGTCGCGCCCGGTCACGTGGCGTGGGGGGGGCGATCTGTCGGCGCTGAAGGGGAAGAATGTGCTGGTGAGGCTGCGCCTGGTCAAGGCCAGGGTGTTTGCGTATGCGATTTGAAAGCGGAATGGGATGAAGATAAAGATTTCGCGTGATTGACCGAGTCAAACGATCAGGGGCGCGCCGCCGGAAACCCCCACCGCAGGCGTCCAGAAGAAGCACCCCACATGCCGGGGGCACAACATTCGGTGCGACTCATGAACGTTGAGGTTGCGGCGCGCCCAAGCCCGGCACGGCGTTTGAGTGCCGATTCTTTGCGCCACTTTCTTCTAAAGAAAGTGGCAAAAGGGACGCTGAAACAGATGCCTGGGGGATTGCCGATTAAGGTGAAACCTTTTACAATCCATGAATTTTGAAAAGGAGCATGTGATGTCTGACAGCATCCAGCGCATTCCCCTCACCGTGGAGAACGCAGGGGGAGTGGCGCGGCAGGGGTGGCCGATCACGCAGGGGGTCCCGTTTGCGGAGGGGGACCCTTCGACAAGCTCAGGGCAAGCTCTGCCCAGGGGGGCGCCGGTGCGGGTGGTGG
>Ga0209399_10000505_pt1 | contig 23478 bp, 19 predicted proteins | sample OV2TP3_FD_184130 | JGI IMG/M metagenome (GOLD analysis project Ga0209399, IMG submission 184130) | Hot spring microbial communities from Beatty, Nevada to study Microbial Dark Matter (Phase II) - OV2 TP3 (SPAdes) (version 3) | ecosystem: Environmental > Aquatic > Thermal springs > Hot (42-90C) ... | reverse complement strand
AGACCCCCGGCCTGTCCAGTTCCTCGTTGAAATAACATCGTCTCAGTCTCTCGCGTGAAGTCATAGAAGCCTCCTCCCCTCCGCTGTCCACTTTAAAGGCCGGGCCAGTCGATCCATCCGCGCATCCGGTAGACCAGCAGCCCCACGTACTCGTGGCAGACGTTCTGAAGCCGCCAGATGTTGGACCACGAGAATCCGTCCGTCCAGCTCGGTCTGGGGGCCGGCACGGCGTGCGGGATGACCGTGAACCCCTGCTTCCGGAACACCGCCACGGCGCGGGGGACGTGGCTCGCGTGGGTGACGAGCACGATCTTCCGGACGCGGGCGGGGTCCAGCCGCCGCCGCGCGGAGATCCCCTCGTGGTAGGTGTTGAACCCCGGCGCCAGCACGATGCAGGAGTCCGGAATGTCCAGGCCCCGCGCGATGATCTTCATGGCCCTGGCCCCGCCCAGGCTGTCCCGCCCGCTCGCCCCGGTCAGCATCACGAGCGGCGCGCGTCCCGCCAGGAAGACCTGGCACCCCACGAAGGCGCGCTCCGAGGAGCCGCCCGTCGGCGCCCCGAAGGGCGTGGCGTCGCTGCCGAGCACCACCACGGCGTCGGCCTTTTCGTTCGTGTTCCGGGGGACCCAGGACATCAGGAGGGCGGAGATCAGTATGACGAAGACGTAGCTCGTCAGGACAAGAACGAGGGCCAGCCCCCCCAGACCGATGCGATACGCCCTCTTGAAGTCTCTCCCGTCCTTGAGCCGAAAGAGCAGCGCCAGACAGAAGACCACGACCACGATCAGCGGGCTGAAGGCCAGCCCTTCTATCAGGTGTTTGAGGAGCATCAGCTCGAAACCCGGTATTTTTCCAGGGCCTTCGTGTCCAGCTCGCACCCCAGCCCCGGCTTCATCGGCACCACCGCGTAGCCGTCCTCGAACCGCAGCCCCTCCACGATCAGGTCGTCCTCCCGCGTCCAGCTCCCCACGAAGTCGCACGCCAGGACGCAGTTGGGGGCGGCGGCGGAGGCGTGCAGGTAGGCCATCTCGATGATGCCCAGGTCGTTGCCGGACCCGTGCCAGACCGGGATGCCAGCGGCCTGCGCGATGGCCGCGTTCTTGACGAACCCCGTCATGCTCCCGCCCAGGTTGAGGTAGTCCACCGCCTCCGCCTTGATCGCGTTGATGATGGAGTTCGGGTCGCCGAGATGGAGCGCCACCGGGATCGTGGTGGCCGCGCGGAGCTGCCGGTACCAGTCCAGGTTCCACTTGCGCATCGGGTCCTCCAGCACCTCCACGTTGCCCAGCTCCTCAAACTCCTTCGCCAGGGCGATGGCCTCGGAGGGGCGGTAGAACCGCTCGTTCGGGTCCACGGTCACCTTGAAGTCCACGCTGGTGGCGTCCCGGATCGCCCGGACCCGCTCCACCATCGGCTCGTCCGCCGTGCACTTCAGCTTGATCCCCCTGAACCCCTGCTCGTAGCCCTTCCGGGCGCTTCTCGCCCCGTCCTCCACCGTCTGGTGCCCGATCCAGTAGTCCGCCTTCACCCGGTCCCGACACGCCCCGCCCAGGAGGGCGTGCGCCGGCAGGCCGTAGTGCTTGCCCAGGATGTCGAACAGGGCCATCTCGAACGCATCGTAGGCCGGCCCCCGGCCCCCCCACGGGCTCTCCCAGGACCGGTCGTGCGGCCGCAGCGGCGCGGCCAGGGGCGCGGGGAGGTGCTGAAGACACATCCCGCGCGGGTCCTTCCCCTCGATCTGCCTCGCAAACGCCTGGACTGCGTCCAGCGGGCAGCCCCGTCCCGTCTCCCCGACGCCGTCGATCCCGTCGTCCGTGCGCACGCGAATGATGTGCTTGGGGACCTGGTCCCACCCCGCCGGGGCGTTGCTGTGCACCGTGCCGGGGATCGTGGGCACGACGACGGTCCAGATGTCGGTGTGTGTGATTTTCATGAAAGCCTCCTGTTTTTGACTTCTCCCCTCTCCTTTAGGAGAGGGGCCGGGGGTGAGGTCTCATTTCCACTCGCACGCCACGGTCGCGGCCACTGCCGGCCAGCCGCTCTCCATCGTCACCTGTGCGACCGTCAGGACCTCCCACGCATCGCCCACCTCGAAGTCGTAGACATAGCCCTTCGAATAATCCATCGGGTCCTTCAGTCCCTGCACGAACGTCACGTCCCCCAGGCTGACCTCCGTCGTCCCGTGGGCGGCCTTCGAGACGCCCCGGATGGTGTAGCAGGCGTCGCGGGGCCCGCTCGTGTGGACGCGCAGCATCGCCCCGGTCAGCCGCTCCCCCGCGGGCAGGTCCGCGTCCACCCGCACCCAGGACGGCCCGGTGTCCCCCGTGTACATCGCCGTGATCCGGCCCGTGTAGGCCGGCCTTGAGATCGACAGCGCCCTGCCCGCAGCCTCCACGCGCGTCCCGCCCACGGTTAGGAGGGACTCCAGCCGCCCGTCCCGCGCCGAGACCACGACGAACCGCCCGGCGGCCCGGACGCCGTCCCCCAGGTCAAAGGCCCGCGCCGGGTCGTCCGACGACAGGATCGCGTCCACGCGCCCGTCGGCGGTCTCGACCCGCACCGCCGCGGCCGTCAGGTCCTCCGGCCCGAGGCCGAGGTCGATCCGCTCGACCCGCCTCAGATTCCGCCGGTCCCCGCAGGGCTCCACCACAGAGACGAACAGACTCCTGAGGCTCGCCCGGCGCGCCAGGACGTAGCGCAGCCGGCGCGGGTTACCCGGTTTGTTGCGCGGCGGGTCCCCGTGGGCAATGGCCGCTTCGTCCACGTCCGAGAGCACCGTGTAGCGCACGCGCACGTCCCCGTCTCCGACCTTCGTCCCCCAGGTGTCCTTCAGGCGGTAGGTGACCGACCAGCCCGGCGCAGGGGAGGCCGCCCGCGCCACGTCGTAGAGGTAGGAGAACCCGCTCCCCCGGTAGCGCCCGTCCGGCGGCCCGTCGTAGTGCTGGCCGAAGGGGATATCCTCCCCCGCGTAGGTCCCCCGCGCCTGCTCGCGCAGGGCCAGCCCCTCCGTCTCGACCTCCCCCTCGCCCGCGTGGAAGCTCAGGACGTGGTCCTCTCCGCCGTCGGCCCGGAACAGGTCCACAAGATACGACTCCGCCGGGGACGTGTCAATCATGATGAGCGTCCTGCGGTACTCCCGCACGCCCGGATAGGCCTCCGGGGACCGCACGTCGATCATCCTCGCGCCCCCCGCGTCCACGCAGGCCAGGCAGCGCCCGCCGAATCCGGCCTCCTGCGCCTTCCGGCCCACCACGACGGCGTTGTGAGAGATGGTGTTCTTCGTCCACCCGGCCCGCGCCGGCCAGCGGTTGTCCGCGTATTCGGGGTATCCCAGGTCCGGCAGGATGTCCATGCCCCGGTAGTAGAACCCGTAGTTGAGCCGGTCCCAGTGGCCGTGCCCCCAGGTCCTGCCGTAGTAGAGCCACGCCGCGCGGCGGTCGTCTCCGGCCCCGCTCCGGAACACCGCAAGCCCATAGCCGTTCAGGTGGGTGCTGTCGAGATGGAGTTGGCCGTGCTGGCGGATGACCTCCGCGATCTCCCCCTGAATCGCCTCCGGGTCTTCGTCAAAGGCCCAGGTGTGCAGCCCCTCCACGCGGTTGTCGTTCAGTTTGTGGGCGAGCTGCGCGTAGAAGGGGTCCCTGAACAGGCGGAACGCCTTGAGCGCCGACGGAAGGTTGACCGAGATCAGGCCGGGGTCCCCCGTCCTGCTCGCGTCCCCGATGTGCGGGGTGTAGCGGTCCAGCGCCGTGATCAGGTAGGGGACGCGGTACATCTGCCGGAACCGGGGGAAGTCCCGGTAGAAGTCGTGTCTCGTGTATCCGGGGTACCGGGACAGGACCTCCGCGCACCGCTCGAAGTTTCTCAGCCATCCGAAGTTGTAGCTCGGCGCGGCCTCGTCCCCCACGCCGTCCCGGTCCACCTTCCCGTTGAACACCGCGGCCACGTGCCCGCCCCCCTGCTCCCGATCCCCCGGCGCGAAGACCCAGTCCAGGGCCGCCGGCGTCTCCTCCGGGTGGTCCAGGACCACCGCCGCGACAGTGATGGCCGTCTGCACCATGCCCTCATTGCCCCGCATGCGGCGGTCGTGGCAGGACTTGATGAACTCCCGCAGCAGCCCGTCCTCGATGTTGCGCCGGATGGCCGCGACGGATGACTTGTCCCGCAGCCCGTGCCGCCGCGCCTTTTCCGAGAGAAAGGCCACGAGGGCGTCGTCCCCGGCCATCCCCTCGTAGACTGCGTCGTAGGCCGTGGAGAAGGCGCCGGACAGGCCGTTCTCCCAGATCGCCCCCACGATCCGGCCCTTCCTGCTGCTCCCGTCGGAGTTGTAGAGTCCCTGCTCGCAGTAAGGGCCGAGGTTCATGTCCGGGTACACGTCCGCCGTCCGGTCCAGCAGCACCGCGGCCTTGTGCGCGTAGACGCGCTCCCCGGTCAGCAGGTAGGCCTGGCTGAGATGCCGAAGGGCGTCCGGGATGAACCCCCAGGTGCCGTAGTGCCCGTAGTAGGCGATGAACCACCAGCGGTTCCCCTGTTCATCGAACCACCCGTAGGCGTCATCCACCGCGTACCTGTGGAGGGGGTCCTTCGGGTCCGGGTGCTCTGTATTGTAGAGCAGCGACTCGTCCGCCCGCTTCCGGTCGAAGACCCCGTCCGGCCCCAGGCCGCTCCTGTAGAACGCCCCGAAGTCGTTCTTGGGCCAGACCTCCCCGCAGGACGGGCACTCTAACTTCCAGGGCCGGTCCACATTCAGCTTCCAGGGGTAGTTCCCCGCCTTCTCGTAGACCGCCCGGCCGCACTTCGGACAGCCGAGGTCCGGGTTGACGTGGATGCCGCGCGGGATGGACTGCCCGGTCACCATCGCCCAGAGGTCCTCGTCCGACCGCGCGACCCAGAGTTCGCACGCCTTCACGTGCGCCTTGAGCTCCTCCTGCGCCCAGGCGTACTTCTGGACATTGCGCCGGGCCGCGGCGATCTCCGACTGCGTGTGCAGCGTCGCGCCGGTCTTGCCGGATGTGATGTTCAAAGAAGCCTCCTTCAGATAAAACGCTAATCCAGCGACCTCATAAACTGAGCCGCTCGCACGATAAACGCTTCGTCAACCCACCGCGTCGGGCTGCGTTGAAAACTGAGCCTTCCGTTGAAACCTCCGAAGACCTTCCGCATGGCGGGAGAGAGGACCTTCAAGGGTCTCCCGGAGCGGTCCCGACCGGGCGCGCTCATCAGGACGGCCCTGTTCAAGAGGCGGCTATTTGAAGAGCCTTTGACCAGGACGAGCGCACCCTTTTGTCTCTCAAAAACCCCGCGATGCCGGACGTGAAAGTTCTCGCCCCACAGGCGCTGCAGGTCTGACGGGCTGAAGTCGCTCGCCCTTCCTGCCGCCTGAACCTCGAAGTAGCCCATCAGGTAGAGGGCGGGGCCGGATTTGAAGCCCCACCCCTCCAGCCCGCAGTAGAAGATCAACAGGTCCCCCCTCTCCAGATGCCGCAGGCCGGACTTGGGCGGGGTCGGATCGCCGTAGGTAAATGTCGTGAACTCAGGGTCCACGTGGATGGCCTGATTCGACATCCTGATCTGTCGGGAGGGGGGAAAGTATTCCACGAGACGCCTGCCGTGCCTGCCGGGCGTGTTTCCGTAGGTGCGCTGATCCGTCCCGAAGTCATCCGGTATGGGGATGTACTCGAACGCGCCGTTCTGAAACAGCGGCCCCTGCATGCCTCCGCAGCCGGAGTCTATCCCCACTCTGACCAGGGCGATTTTCACCGCTCTTCTCCCACCCTGAGAGGATGGCCCTACAAAATCTGAGCCAGTTCCTTCTGCGCAAGCAGCGGGCGCCTGCACGCCGCCACGTTCTGCTTCAACTCCTCCGGGCGCATGATCCCCGACACCACCGAGGAGACCGCATCGTGCGCGAGGACGTATTTGATGGCCGCCGAGGTCAGGGGGCGGTCCTTTCGGGCAAGGAAGCGGTAGCTCCGGGCCGGCGCGTCCTTCCCCTTCTGGAACAGCCGTCCGCTGGCGAACGGGGACCGGGCCAGGATGCCGACGCCCCTCTCCCGGGCCAGGGGGAAGAGCTCGGCAGCGGGCTGCCGGTTCAGAAGATTGAACGGGACCTCGATGACCTCCGTGCCGTTGCGGATGGCGGCGACCCCTCCGGCGGCGCTGGTGGAGGCCCCGAAGGCGCGGATCTTCCCCTGCCCCTTCAGCCGGCGCAGGGTGTTCCAGACCCCTTTGCTTTTCAGGACCTGAATCGGCGCATCGTGGAGCAGAAAGACGTCGATGTGGTCCGTTTCAAGCCGGCGAAGGCTCAACTCACAGCACCAGGTCAGATACTTCGCGTCGTAGCACTGGGGACACCCTTTGTCGTAGAGCCGCTGGACGCCGTCCACGCCGGTGAGGTAGCCCGCCTTGGTGATCAGGACCACGTCGTCCCGGCGTCCGACAAAGGTGCGGCCCACGATGCACTCGCTGCGCCCGTTGCCGTAGGCGTCCGACAGGTCGTAGGCCGTGACCCCGGCGCTGTATGCGGCGTTCAGGAGGGCCTGGGCGGCGTGGGCGTCGATGGCCCCCCACCAGAGACCGCCGATCTCCCAGGTCCCGAAGCAGAGTTCGGACACAGACAGGCCGGTGCGGCCAAGAGGTCGCGTGCGCATAGAAACCCCTCCTTAGATTTAAGAACACCTCACCCGACGATGCGGACGGAGATGTACCAGAGCCCGACGAGGACGTAGGCGGCGGTCACCGCGACCATGACCGCGCGGGTGACCGGGTGCGGCTTCACCCACGCCGGGAACGCGCGGGGGAGCAGGACGTAGTTCAGGTAGATCAGCCCCGGGCAGATGAGGCCCATCGCGAGGAACGCCATCACGCCGCGCAGGATGATCAGCGGGCCGGGCTCCGCCAGGGCGAGGGTGGTGGTTGTCAGGACCGTGAAGAGGCCGACGAACCCGTAGTACCAGGCCCGGAAGTGGAACCGCCGGGCGCGCGCGAAGTTCGCGAACACGAAGTCCGCCTGCATGCGGGAGAACCCGTCCGTGAGCTGGAGCCAGGCGTCGCACAGGAACGCCGCCGCGACGACCAGGAAGAGGGTCCTGCCGAGCGCGCCCCAGCTCACCTCGAAGAAGGCGGACTGCACCACGGCGATCTGCCAGCCCTGCGGGATGATCCCCTGAGGTTTGAGCAGGGCCCACGCAAGCCAGCACATGATCACCGTGGTCAGGAGGTTCAGCCCGACCCCGATGCCCGTCTCGACGGTGAGGTAGCGCACGAACCCGCGATAGTGTTGCCGGTTTTCCTGAGTGTCCGCGAAGGCGTAGCCGGTGGAGGGGATCGCCTCCGCCTCGCCCCGGAGCGGGCTGGTGACGCGGCCGATGTAGCGGGCCATCCCCACGCCCTTGTCCCGGATCCAGTAGGAGAGAAAGAGCTGTCCGAACCCGCCCGCCCCGGCGAACGCGATGCCCGTGAGGACCGTCGAGAGGTCCTTCGGGTCCCAGTTCGCGGGCCGGTGGAAGCCGGGCGTGAGGAGCACGCCGAAGAACTCCCCGGTCACGGCCAGGACAGGCCGCTGGAACAGCGCGAAGGCGATCCCGCCCAGGGTGACCACGACGACCGCCGTGGTCAGCCGCTCCACGACCCGGTAGATCACCCGCCCGATCAGGAGGGCGCAGAGGTAGACGGCGATGGTCGCGTAGGCCCAGAAGAGCGCCTGGCCGCGGGGCGTCCATCCGGCCGGCAGGCCGGTGAGGGCCGCCAGGGCCGTGCCCCCGGCGGAGGCATAGGCCCCGAACCAGATGTTCTCCACGAACACGCCCAGCCAGATCAACGTGGCGTAGAACCGCCCGACCCGGCTGAACCCGGTCATCGCCGTCTCGCCCGTGACGATCGTGTAGCGGGCGATCTCGATGTTCACCCAGAGCTGCATGAGCGACGCGGGGATGAGCAGGCCGAGGAAGGCGTCGCCGTACTTCGCCGTCAGGTAGGGCCACCAGATCAGCTCCCCGCTCCCCTGCGCCAGCCCGGCCCACACGATGCCCGGACCCATGTAGGCCAGAATCCCCCCGAACGCGGGCAGGGCCGCCATTTTCAGGGGGGCGAGCCGGCCGAGGGGGACCTCCTGAGCGTGAGGGTCTGTCTCAGAGGCCATGCACATCCCCCATCCTCGTGGGCCGCTCGTCCTGCCCCCAGGGCATGGGCATGCTGGGCGGCGCGGCGTGGTGGTCCCCGCGAGGGGGTCTGGGCCGGGCGCGGAACTCCGTGACCATCCGGGCGAGCTGGCGCGCGGCCTCCCTCACCGCCCGCTCCCCCTTCTCCTTCGTGCCCAGCGTGGGCTGGCCCAGGACGCCGGTGTCGCTGTAGGACGCGGTCCAGGAGACGACCGTGCCCGGCCCGGCGCCGAACAGGTCCACCCAGTGGAAGTCCGACGGGTGCGTCGCGTGAAAGGCGATCTCCCCGTCCGCGACCTTCTCCTTCCGCACGTTGTCCTCGTCGAAGTAGAGATAGACCGAGGTCTCCAGCTCGCAGGCGTGCGCGCAGCCGCCGGGGAATTTGCTCTCCCGCCAGGAGGGCATGAAGTTTTTGTCCACCGCGAGCAGGTTCCACCAGGACGTGGCCGTGCACTCCGCGTCCGTCTCCAGGTTCACCCGGCGGGCGGCCAGGTCCAGGTTCGGGGCGTTCGAGCCGTGCCCGTTGAGCAGGACGATCTTCTTGAACCCGTGGTAGGCCAGGCTCTTGCCCACGTCCACCACGAACCGGATGAAGTGCTCGTAGTGGATGTTGATCGTGCCGGGGAAGTCCATGACGTGCGCGGTGTAGCCGTGCACGATGGGCGGCATGACCAGGACGTCGTCCGGGATCAGCCGGGCCGCCGCGTGGGCGATGCCCGCCGGGCAGACCACGTCCACGTCCAGCGGCAGATGGTGTCCGTGCTGCTCGGTCGAGCCGACGGGCGCGATTACGACCTTTTTGGCCTGCACGGCCCGGTTGATCTCCGGCCAGGTGAGTTTTTCGTAACGCCAGGGTTCGGCCTTGGGCATGGCAATCCTCCTGATTCACAGCGTCGATTTCGTCAGCTTCATCCCGCCCGTGTGCCGGGCGATGCCGTCCTCATTCCACTCGAACCCAAGCCCCGGCCCGTCCGGGATGGCGAGCAGGCCCTCCGCGTCCATCCGCAGCGGCTCCACGAAGAGGTCCTCCACGTAGGGCGCAGGCGTGATGTACTCCACCCAGCGGGCGTTGTTCGCCGCGGCCACGAGCTGGAGGTCCGCCGCCAGCCCCACCCCGGTGTTCCACCCGTGCGGAACCATCAGGACCGAGTGGTCGTCGGCGCACTGCCCGATCCGGTGCTCCTCCGTCAGCCCCCCCACCTTGGTCACGTCCGGCTGGATGTAGTCCACCGCCCGGCGCTCGATCCACTCCAGGAACGCCTGCCGGCGCGTGAGCACCTCGCAGGCCGCGATGGGCACGGGCGAGTGCTCCCGCAGCAGGATGTAGCCCTCGATGTCGTCGGGCCTGAGCGCCTCCTCAAACCAGGCGACGTCGTAGCGGGCGAGCATCCGGGCCGTGTTGACCGCCCACTTGTAGCCGTGGGGCCAGTAGGCGTCCGACCCCCCGGCGTCCACCATGAGTTCGCAGTCCGGTCCGATGGCGTCGCGGGAGGCGGCCACGATGGCCTCATCCGTCTTCGCATCCCGCCGCCCGAACGGCCCCCAGCCGATCTTGAAGGCCCGGAACCCGCGCGCCATCGCCGCCTGCAGACGGTCCTTCATCTGCGACGGCTCGGCCATGAGCGTTGAGCCGTAGGGCTTGATGCGCTCCCGGCGCCGCCCGCCCAAAAGCCGGCTGATGGGCTGCCGGGTCACCTTCCCGAAGATGTCCCACAGGGCGATGTCGATCCCGGAGATGGCGTGCGTGATCGCGCCCCCGCGCCCCTGCCAGAACGTCTGCTGGTGCAGCGTCTCGGAGGTGGCCGCCGGGTCCAGCGCCGAAGCGCCGTACAGAAAAGGCTCCATCACCTTGAGCGCCCCCTGCACCAGGGTCATGGAGGTGTAGATGCTCCCCAGCCCCGTCACCCCCTCGTCGGTGATGACCTCGACGAGCGTGAGCAGGTTGCGGTCCGGGTTGTTGAACTGAAGGTCCCACCCCCCGTCCGGCGTGTGGCCGAACAGAGGGAGGAGGCGGATGTCTCTGATTTTCATGGTTTATCCTTTCATTCCTCCAGGAACTCCGCGTCCGCAGGCGGCTCGCCGAGGTCGGGGACCTTGAGGAGCGCCCCCTCCTGCTTCGCCGACTCGTGGGCCACGATCCCCGGCGCGCAGTACCTGGCCGCGGCCCAGATGTGGTTGGGCGGGAGCCGGCCCGTGGCGCACGCCTTCACGAAGTCGTCCGCCAGGAACTGGTGGGAGCCGTAGTGGCCGTTGGGCAGGCCCTGAAACGACCTGGGCAGGCGCTCGGGACGGTGGACTCTGGCCATGCTGGTGTAGAACTCCTCTCCCACGCGCGCCTCCCGATCCTCTGGTTTCAATGTCCGGCACTTCAGCAGGTCGCTCAGGTCGGTCATCTCCCTCTGCCGCGTGACCCAGACCTGCGCGTTCGCCTGCTCCTCATAGCTGGCCTCGGTCCCGTAGAGGCTCAGGCGCACGGAGTTCCCGCAGTGCCCCACCCGGCGAAACTCGTTGATCCGGCAGATCCCCCCGTCGGAGGACCGGAACAGCGCGGACTCGTTGCTGAAGACGTTGTCCCACCGGTTGACGCCCGCCCTGAAGACGCCGTCCTCGTGGTCGTCCGCGTAGCCCAGGCAGGAGACCTGCGTCATGCGCGCCCCGGTCACGGCCAGCACCATGCTCACCGAGTGGGTCGGATACAGCATGGGCGGGAACCCCGCGTAGCGCTTCCACGCCGGGCCGTTGCTGCCCTGGTATGCCTCGTAAAAGCCGTGGGACATGTCGTGGTAGTACTCCCCCTCCCCGTACACGAACCTCCCGAAGTCCCCTTTTCTGAAGCGCTCCCGGCAGTAGACGTTGCAGGGGTAGTAGGTGCTCGTCTCGCCCAGCATATACATCAGGCCGGTCTCCTGGACGGTCTCCACCAGGGCGCGCAGCTCCTCCATTGTGGCGGCCGTCGGGACGGCCGAGTAGACGCGCTTGCCCGCGCGGAGGGCCTGGACGGCCTGGGGCCCGTGCAGCCACCGCTGCGTGAAGAGGGCGACGGCGTCCACGTCGCTGTCGCACAGCGCGTCCAGGGAGTCATACGTCCTTTCGACCCCGAACCGCGCGGCCTGCTCCGCCCTCCGGGCAGGGTCGATCTCCGCGAGCGACACCTCCTCCACCAGCGGGTGCGCCCTGAACAGGGGGATGAAGCACGCCGCGAACGCCCCGGCCCCGCAGACGCCGATCCTCAGGCCCATCGTCTTCTCCTCACGGTTTTAACTCAACTTTCGCGCCACCTCCGCCAGCCTCTCCGCGTTCCGCGCGTGCTGCTCTCGCGGGCCGGTCGTGTAGGCCAGAACCATGCGGGGCAGGATGTCCTCGGCCACCGGGCAGGCCCCCGGCCGGTAGCCCGGATCGCCCTTGTAGAGCGGACACCGCGTCGGACACCCCTTGCCGTAGGCGATCGGCTCCGAGAAGACCGGGTACAGATAGGCCGGCTTCTGGGTGTAGCCCACGGAGACGCTGCACTGCGCCTCCTTGAGCGCGGCCTTGAACCGGTCCAGGGAGATGCCATACCGCGCCCCGTCGAACAGACAGGTCCAGAAGTGATAGGTAGACCGGCAGTCCGGCGGGACGCGCTGCGGGACCAGCCACTCGACCCCCTGCGCGGCCTGCTCGTAGAGGGCCGCGTTGGCCGCCGTGTCCACGCAGTACTGCCGGGCGCGCTCCATCTGCACCAGGGCGATCGCCGCCGTGATCTCCGTCATCCGGTAGTTCCAGGAGAGGTGCCGGGCCACGGACCCGAACGTCGGGTCTGACAGCCCCCGGACCCTTTCGTGCACCCCGTCGTCGTTCGTGGTGGCCGCGCCCCCGTCCCCGGTGGAGAGGTGCTTGGACTGCTGGAAGCTGAACACCCCGACGTGGCCCAGCGTCCCCGTGTAACGCCCTTTGTACTGAGAGAACAGGGCGTGGGCGCAGTCCTCGATCACGAGCAGGCCGTGCTCCCGCGCGATCTCCATGATCGGGTCCATGTCGCACGGCGCGCCCCAGAGGTGGGTGCAGATGACCGCCTTCGTGCGCTCCGTGACGCGCGCCCGGACCGACTCCGGGTCTATGGTGAACGTGTCCGGCCTCACGTCCGCGAACACCGGCACGGCGTTGTTGTACATCGTTGCGATCCCCCCGAACTGCACGAGGGGGTCGCAGATGACCTCGTCTGCGGCCCCCGCGCCCGACGCGGCCACGGCGGCGTGGAGGAGCGACATGGCCGAGTTCATGGCCGCCGCGTGCCTGGCCCCCACCGCCTCCGCAAACGCCCGCTCGAACATCGGCACGTATTTGCCTGGATTGGCGCCAAGCCTCCCGCTGTCCAGGATCTCCTTGATGAGCGTTAGCTCCCGGTCGTCGTAGACCTTCACGGCCATGTCCGGTCTCCTTTCTTCGACTTCAGCTTAGACGGCTGGTGAGGTGGGCCAGACCGTCCCCCACCTGCACGCGGGCCAGCCGCCGCAGCATGATGACCAGGCCGTCCCGGTCCGCCCGAATCTCCGCCGTGACCCGGCCCAAAAGGTCCTGCACCGTCCCCAGGCGCTGCCCGGCCTTCACCCCGTCCAGCAGACCCACCTCGGTCCGGTAGTAGCCGGCGACCGGGGCCAGGATCACCCGGTCCAGGTCCCCGGAGCCGATCAGGTGATGCGTGACCGGCCTGGGCTCAGGCTCGCCCTCCAGCATGTCCAGTTCCTGCATCACCCGGAGCACCCCGTCGCGATACAGGGCCACGTCCTCGGGCCGGGCGAAGCCCCCGCCCGCCGCCTCGGCGTAGAGCCACGGCACCCTCAGGTCCACGGCCGCGCTGATGCTCCGGCCCGGCGGCACGGGCGGGGGGTGCCCCCACAGGACCGGCGCTCCAAAGGCCCTGGCCGCGGCCAGGGAGCGCCGCCCCAGCTCGTCCTCGCTGTGGCTGTAGCCCACCAGCGTCGGCATGTGATAGGTGACGCCCCCGCTGTGGAGGTCGATCAGGAGGTCCGCCCCCTTCAACAGCCTCTCCGTGATCCAGTGGGCGATGCGCTGCGTGACGCTGCCGTTCGAGTCGCCGGGGAAGACCCGCGCCAGGTTGAGGCCGTCCAGGGGGCTGCTGCGCGTGGCGGCCTCGTACGCGGGCACGTTGCAGACCGGGACCATCAGCAGCGCGCCGCGCAGCGACCTGGGGTCTATCCGAGAAAAAATCTCCGGGATGGCCTCCACCCCCTCGTATTCGTCGCCGTGCACCCCGGCGATGACCAGCAGCGTGGGGCCGGCCTTTGCGCCGGTCACGCACAGAAAAGGGAGCCTCCAATCGCCGCCGTCGGGCCGCGAGGCGACGTTCAGCCAGCCGGTCTCCTTGCGCCCGGGCGGGAGCCGATCGAGGTCTCGAAAGTCCATTACCTCTCCTTCATCAGCTTCTCATACACCTCTTTTCCTCGCAGGAACAGGTCCCGCACCTCCTGCCGCTGCCGGTCGTTCGCGTAGCGCCCCCTGCGGGCGATCCAGTCCAGGGACTGGCCGATGGACCCCACGAAGAACGCGGCGTCCTGCGCGCGGGCGGGCGAGACGCGCCCGGTCTGGACGTAGACCGGGCTGGTGTGCGCGTAGACGGCGTGCCCGAAGCTGTCCCGCGCCTCCCCGCTGCACCGGGCCGCGATCCACCCGTCGTGCTCCGCCTTCAGGCTCACCTCCAGGTCCCCCTCCCGGCTGCCGTCCGGGAAGGCCCGCTCCGCGGCCACGGCCCCGTCCTGGATGACTTCCACCTTGTTGACAGGATAATGCGATTGCCACCGGACCGCCACCGGCACGGGCCTTCCGGCGGGGACGGACATCCGGTCCCCCGGCGCGTGCCCCTCCGCCTCGATGAACAGCGCCGGGCCGTTCGTGATGAAGGTCCGGCCCCGCTTCATGCCCTCGATCCAGCTGTCGTAGGAGAAGTCCCCGGTCTGGATGTAGACCCGGTTGTTCGAGCAGATGAACCAGTCCGTGCCGGTGGACGCCGGGAGGGACAGGCCGCAGTTGAGCATTCTGTACCAGAGGTCGTACTCCGGGTCCATCCAGTAGGGGTCGAACAGGTTGAACCCGTCCAGCTTGCCGAGCGCCGCGGCCACCGGGGCCTCCATCCCCTGCCCGTTGTGGCACCAGAGCACGATCCCCCCCTGCTCCCGCGTCTCGTCGCAGGCGTAGCAGAGGGGGGGGTAGTCGGGGTGGAAGGCGTTCACGAGCATGCCCCGGCTGACCGGCTCCACCAGGTTGCGGATGCGCAGGAACATGATGTGGCCGTAGCCGAACCCCCCGGCGGTGACGTTGTGCCGGTTCTCCTCCCCGATGTCCACGACGTGGTGCGCCGTGCAGTAGTCCGTCATCACCCCCAGCGGGAACTGGTTGCTGGCGTAGGGGAGCTCCCACCGGTGGAGGATGCTCACCACGGTCACGCTGTAGCCCTCCACGCGGGAGTCCATCCTCAGGCGGTCGTAGGGGCGGGTCTCCTTCTCGTCGTAGTGGATGTGGGTGTTGCCCGGATGCCACCCCGCCGTCGGGAGGTCCGTCCATCGCTGCAGCGGAAGCTCCACGTCTACGTGGCCCGTCTTGGGCGCGGAGATGACCTTTCGAAGCGGGATGTACTCGGTTCCGCGCTCCACCAGGATGTCCGTGGACCCGCGCGGCACGTCCACCGTGAACGTCCCCTCGCAGAAGAAGAAGGGGACGCCCGGCCCCCGCTTGAGCAGGCTGTCCGCCGGGTGCCGGAAGGTCCCCCCGCTCGTCACGACGTGGACCTTCGCCTCCACCGCCGCGCCAGAGACTGCGTCGAAGATTCTGCCGTGAAGGACGGCCATGACAATTCCCCTTTCCTAAAACGGTCAGCGTCCGTGATTCGTGATCCGTCCCCTTACCCACCTCCACCCGATAGGGAGAAAATACCACGCCAGGTCGTTTTGTCAATAGCCATTTTTATCAAGCAAAATAAAAACAATCGGCTACGAGATCAACTCGCAGCCGAAGAGATTCTTCGGGCGCGTTGCGCCCTCAGAATGACACCCATCAAACCTTCTTTGACAGAACACTATGCCCCGGCCCCGGCCTCGCCCGGAGGGGATTCCGGCCATCGCCAGCATCTCAACCGCCAGAGGCGCCCTTCCACGGCAAGGGCGGCCACATAGTCGGGCGCCGGGGTCAGGGCCCGCAGGGACCAGCGAGTGGCCTCCTGAGGGTCCCATTTCGCGCTCAACAGGGCTGCGGGTTTCCCCGGAATCAGGGAGACCTCGAACTGGTCCAGAGGCAGGGAGAGGCCAGCGCCCTTCGCCTTGATGTAAGCCTCCTTGCGCGTCCAGCAGTTAAAGAAGGCTTCGGCCTGCGTCTTCTTCGGGAGCGTCCGAAGCGCGGCAACCTCCTGGGGTGAGAAGAACCGTTCGGCGATCCGTCCGTCTGCGGGTTGGGGGCGAATGCGTTCGAGGTCCACGCCAAGCTCCCGGCCGCGCGTGAAGGCAAAAAGGGCGAGCCCGTGGGATTTAGAGAGGTTAAAGCGGAGCGGGGCCTCGCCCTGTTCAGGGGGGCACAGGGCAGGTTTTCCAAAGGGACCATAGCAAAGGCCTATCTGTTCTGGCCGCGTCTTCAGGTAAAGGCCCAGAATCGTCATGAGGAGACCGCGAGCGACGGTGTAGCGATCGCGGTCTTTTTGGGCGTAAAAACGCGCGGCTCTGATCTGTTCGTCCTGAGACAGGGTATGCCACAGGCTCCGTAGACGCGAGGGGGGCAGGCTCAGAGACGCGCGCCAGACGTGGACCTCGTCGTCTGCCAATATGAGAGGTTCCGGCGGAAAAGGCCATAAGGCGGATACGCGGTTCATCGGGCATCCTCTGCGGGCAAGCAGGTCCTTTGAACACTATTTTCAAAGGGTTTATCTACCATACCTTAAACTGTCATAAATGTCAAGTGTAATTTTTCGGACTCCGCTTCCTCCCGGACCACCTCAGGGGGCGCGCCCCCCCAAGGGCAAACGCCATGTTACAATCTCGTTATATTACAATTTTATACTTGACAATCTTTGTAGTAAAATATAAATTGTAACGAAATTTGGATATTATATAAAATGTAAAAAATGTAACTTTTTCACCGCCCGTTCGTCTTTTCATAAAAACATCTCATAGAGATAAAACTCTTAATAGAGGTCAGGATATGATTTTCAGAGACCTGCGCGCCCGGGCCGTTCTGCTCCTGTCGGCTGCGGCCCTCGCCGGCTGTGCGGCCCAGGCCGGCGTCCGGAACCCCTCGCCTCCCCCCAATGGCTCCCCGCCCCCGGAATACCGCCTGGGGGTCGGGGACGTCGTCGAAGTCAAATTCTTCAACAACGAACGCTTTAACGAGACCGTGACGGTGCGCCCCGACGGCAGGATCACCATGGAGAAGGTGGGCGACATCCTGGTCGCCGGAATATCCCCCTCCAGGCTGGACAGTCTCATCACCGCCTCCTACGCCAGAATCCTGCAGAGCCCGGAGGTGACGGTCTTCGTGCGCCGCTTCAGCGGGAACCAGGTCTACGTCCTGGGGGAGGTCAACGCGCCCGGGGCATATCCGCTGGAGGGCGAGATGACGCTCTTGCAGAGCATCGCCACGGCGAGGGGGACAAAACGGGGGGCAAAGCTCGGGAGCGTGATTGTCCTGCGCCGGGGCGAGGGCGAGGGCGGAAAAGGGTTTATGATCAATTTGAACCCCTACCTCTCCGGGGACCAGAGGTCCGGGTTCCAGCCGGACCTCGCCGCGAGCCCCGGGGACATCATCTACGTGCCCAAGACCGCCTTTTCCAGCTTCAACGAGTTCACGATCGCGCTCTGGGATGGGGCGTTGAAACCGGTGGAGGTCTTTATGAACGCCGCCGCCTTCGTGACCCTGGATCGTCTGATTGGACGTTGACCTGTTTGGCCGTGGAAGCTCTGAAAATTCAGGAGGGTGTGTTTTCCTATGACACCAGATTCCGTAAGACAGGCTCACGCCCAGCCGCCGGCGCTCGTCCACTATGCGGCGGTCCTCCTGAGACGCAGGTGGGTCGTGCTCTCCTTCTGCGTCCCTGTGGTGGTCCTCGTCACCATCGCCAGCCTTCTCTGGACGCCGATCTACAGGGCCACCGCGAAGATCCTTGTGGAGCGCGCAGATGACCCGGAGAAGGCGGTCCTGCTCGGGCTGTACTCCAACCGCAACTTTGAGAGGCACGACTGGGTCAAGTCGGAGGTGGAGATCATCGAGAGCTATCCGGTGGCCGCCCGCGTGGTCCGGGCCCTCGACCTGGACCGGTCCGACCGCCCGGCCCTCTGGTGGTGGTCGCCCGCGAAGAGGCCGCCGAACGAACTCGACCGCTATATGCGGGCGGAAAAAGACAGGCGGTTCCAGAAGGCGGTGGACGGTTTTCTGAAAGACGGCCTTTCGGTGGATATCGTCACCAACAGCAATGTGATCAGGGTCGGCTTTGAACACGCAGACCCCGAAACGGCCGCTGCCGTGGCCAACGCCGTGGTCGAGACCTATCTGCGCTACCGCGCGGAGATCTACAACGAGCCCGGGGCCTACCCCTTCTTCGCCAGTCAGCTCGACACCGTCGAGACGCGGCTCCACAGGTTCGAGGACGAGCAGGTCCGGTTCAAGCAGGCGCAGGACATCCTCTCCCCCGAGGCGCAGAAGGGGATCCTGCTCACCCGTCTGGCCGACTTCGAAAAAAACCTGACCGAGACGCGCATCCAGCGCATCGGCAAGGAGGCGAAGCTGGCGATCGTCAGACAGCATACGCAGAACGGCGACGCCCTGGCCATCCCCTCCACCGAGGCCAGCAACACGCTGGGGTCGGGCACCTACATCGCCAAACTCCGGGAAAAGTTCCTGGACCTGGAGGTCCAGCGGGAGGCGCTGCTTCAGAAATTCACGCCCGAGTATGAGGAGGTGGTGGCGCTGGACCGGCAGATCGCCGCCGCCCGGTCCAGGATGGAGGCCGAGCGGGACCGGGTCATCAAGGAGGAGACGGAGGCCATCCGCGTCCTGAAGGTCCAGGAGGGGGTGCTCCTGGCCTCCATCGACAGCACCAAGAGGGAGGTCAGGGCCTTTGCCCTCAAGGAGGCCGAGCTGTCCCGACACAGCCGGGGCATCGAGGAGACCCGGAACATCTATTCCATGGTGTTGAAGCAGCGGGAAGAGGCCAGGATCTCGCAGGAGAAGCTGGAGCGGGGCGTCCAGATCAGGGTCATCAGCCCCGCGGCGATTCCCCTGGACCCCGTGCGCCCCCGAAAGCGCCTGAACGTGGCCGTGGCCGTCGTGCTGGGCCTCGTGGGGGGCATCGGGCTGGCCCTTCTCACAGAGCACTTCGAGGCGTCCGGGGGGCTGAGGGGTGGACAGAAGGGCAGGGGGGACGGCCGGCCGGAGGAGAGCGCCGGTCAGGGGGCCCCGGCGCCGGCCTGACGGCCGGGAAGGCGGTCCTGAGAGGTCAGATCGACGGGCGCGATGAATCGCGCCCTTACAAAGGAGAGCCGGGCATGGCGCATGCGTGGAGGGTCTGGTCCGGGCAGGGCGAGCAGGAAGGCCCCGCAGGCTGGCGGTGGCATCCGCAGGAGGGGGTGCTGGCCGGGGGCGAAGACAGCGCCCTCGGCTTTTTCTGCAAGCGGACTCTGGACGCGGCGCTGGCCGCCGCCCTGCTGGTCCTCCTTGCCCCGCTGATGGCGTTGATCGCCCTCCTGATCAGGCTGGACTCCCCCGGCCCGACCTTCTTCGTCCAGAAACGGGTCGGCGCCCGGCGGCGCTCCAGGAACGGGCGCGTCGTCTGGGAGGTCCGCCATTTCCCCTTCTACAAGTTTCGCTCCATGGCGCACAACGCAGACCCGTCCCTCCACCGGGACTACATCAGGGCCTTCGTGCGGGGCCGCGTGGACGGCGCCGGGGCGTTCAAGCTGACCCACGACCCCCGCATCACCCGCGTGGGCCGCGCCCTGCGCAGGACCAGCCTGGATGAGCTTCCCCAGCTGATCAACGTGCTGAAGGGGGACATGAGCCTGGTCGGCCCGCGCCCGGTGCCCACCTACGAGGTGGCCGAATACCAGGCGTGGCACTACGAGCGGCTGGCTGCCCTGCCCGGAATCACCGGCATCTGGCAGACGCGGGGGCGCTGCCAGGTCCCGTTCGAGGAGATGGTCCGCATGGACATCGACTACGTCCGCCGCCAGTCGCTCTGGCTGGACGCCCAGCTCCTCCTCCTCACGATCCCCGCCGTCCTCTCCGGCCGGGGGGCGGGATGAGGGATGCGCATCACTCACAGGAGAAAGTCTCATGTCTGACCAGATCGGCGTCGCGGTGCTCGGCTGCGGCTACTGGGGGATCAACTATGTCCGGGTGTTCAACGAGTTGCCGCAGGCGTGCGTCAGGGTCGTCTGCGACCAGCGGGCCGAGCGCCTGCGGGAGGTCGGGCGGCGGTTCCCGGCGGGGCTCCTCACCTCCGAGATCGACGAGGCCCTGCGGACGGAGGGCGTGGACGCAGCCGTCATCTGCACGCCGGCCACTGCGCACTACGACACCATACGCCGGTGCCTGGAGGCCGACAAGCACGTCCTGGTCGAAAAACCCATGACCACCCGGCAGGACCACGCCGAGGAGGTGATCGGCCTGGCCGCGTCCCGGGGGCTCACGCTGATGGTGGGGCACACCTTCCTCTACAACGCCGGCGTGCGGACGCTCAAGGCCTGCGTCGAGGCGCGCCGGGTGGGCCGGGTCTATTACCTCTATTCCCGGCGCACGAACCTCGGCCCCATCCGCCAGGACGTCAACGCCCTCTGGGACCTGGCCCCTCACGACGTGTCCATCTTCAACCACCTTCTGGGCGACACGCCCGCGTGGGTCAGCGCGGTGGGCAGCCGAATCCTGGGCAACTGCCGGGAGGACGTCGGCTTCATCTCGCTGGGCTACCCGGAGGGGGCCGTGGCCCACATCCACGTGAGCTGGGCCGACCCGAACAAGACCCGCGAGGTCGTCGTGGTGGGCAGCGACGGCCGGCTCGTCTTTGACGACCTGAACGAGGTGGAGCCCGTGAGGATCTTCGAGAAGGGCGCGACGCCCGCCGCCGAGGGGGCCACCTACGGCGAAAACCGCCTGCTGGTCCGCAGCGGCGCCATCGTCAGCCCCAACGTGAAGGCCAGCGAACCCCTCAAGAATCAGTGCAGCCACTTTCTGGAATGCGTCGTCCAGGGGCGCCCCCCCCTCACCTGCGGGCGCTCAGGCCTGGAGGTGGTGCGCGTCATGGAGGCCATCGACCGCTCGGTGGGACACAACGGGATGCCAGTGGAGATAGAGGAGCAGGACTTATGCGTGCAATCGACCCAACCATTCGCGATATCAAAGATCTGCTGGAGGACCTGAACTCCGCCGAATCGATCCGCCGCTACCGCAACCTCGTCGAAGACGGGGGCAACGGGTCAGAGAAGGCGGGGGGCGTGGGGGTCCACCTGAACGAACTCCTGGTGATGGGCATCCTCTCCCTCTCCCAGATGGTCGACCTGCTGGTGGAGGCCCGAAGGGAGGTCGCCGGCTCTCCCGGCCGGATAGCGGCCCCTCCGGGGGGAGACCGTCGGGAGGTCCCGTTCGTGGACCTCCAGGCCCAGCACTCGGCGATCTCCGCCGAGGTCGGCGAGGCCGTCTCCAGGGTCATGCGCGACGCGGACTTCATCCTGGGCCGCGAGGTGGACCTGTTCGAGCGGGAGTTCGCCGCGTTCTGCCAGGCCGACTACGGCGTGGGCGTGGACTCGGGCACGTCTGCGCTGGAACTCGCGCTGCGGGCCTTTGGCGTCGGGCCGGGTGACGAGGTCATCACCGTCGCCAACTCCTTTATCGCCACCGCTTTCGCCATCTCCGGCGCGGGCGCCACGCCCGTGCTGGTGGATGCGGACCCCCGCACCTACACCATCGACGCGGACCTGATCGAGCGGGCCGTCTCGCCGCGCACGAAGGCGATCCTGCCCGTGCACCTCTACGGGCACCCGGCCGACATGGACCCCATCCTGGACATCGCCCGGAGGCGGGGCCTGGTGGTCATCGAGGACGCCTGCCAGGCCCACGGGGCCAGCTACAGGGGGAGGCGGGCCGGCTCGCTGGGGCACGCGGCGGCCTTCAGCTTCTATCCGTCCAAAAACCTGGGCGCCTGCGGGGACGGCGGCATGGTTGTCACCAGCGACCCGAAGGCCGCCGACGCCGTGCGCCGGCTGCGCAACTACGGGCAGCGCCGGAAGTACCACCACGACGTGCGCGGCTTCAACCACCGCCTGGACACCCTCCAGGCGGCCGTCCTGCGCGTGAAGCTGAGGCACCTGGAGGTGTGGAACGCCGCCCGGCGTCAGCGCGCGCAGCTCTACGGCGAGCGCCTGGCCGACTGCCCGGTCGCGCTCCCCCAGGAGGCGGGTTATGCCCGATCCGTCCACCACCTCTACGTGATCCGCGCCGAGGACCGGGAGGGGCTGGCGGCCTGTCTGAGCGACAGGGGCATCGCCACGGGCATCCACTACCCGGTCCCCATCCACCTGCAACCGGCCTACCGGGACCTGGGCTACCGGGAAGGGGACTTCCCCGTGAGCGAGCGCTGCGCCGGCCAGGTCCTGTCCCTGCCGATGTGCCCCGAACTCGCGCCGGAGCAGATCGAATACGTCGCCGAGACCGTCGGCGACTTTTTCGCGCAGCGCGACGCGGTCCCTCCCCCCCTTCACCCTGTCGCCTGAACCGGAGTTTCCGATGATTCCACGGGACATCGCGCGATGGCAGGGGCCTGCCCGCAGGCTCTTCGAGGGGTTGTTTCAAGACCTCCGGGGCATGCAAGGCCCCGCCCTTTCGTGCGCGGTGGCCGGAGGGCTGGGCGCCGCGCTGGGCCTCTACGCCCTGGTGGCCCTCTCCATGGAGATGAAGTGGGCCCTCCTGCTCACCGCGGCCGCGCTCTGCCCGTTTCTGGCGATGATCCTCGGGGGCGTGCGGCGGCTGCTGCTGGCGATCATCCTCCTGGACACGCTCATCGTTCTGGATTACAACTTCTTTTACCGGCTGGAGATCGCGGAACTCTACGGCATGGGGGGGCTGAACATCTCCCTCACCACGATCTGTCTGCCCATCCTGTACGCCCAGTGGCTGGCCGACCTGCTCTTAGGCAGGGCGCGCCTGCCGGGCCATCTGCTGCGCAGCAGCCTCCCCTTAGCCGCCTATGTCCTCGCCGCTGTCCTGTCCGTGGCGGTGGCGCGCAGGATGGACCTCTCCCTGTTCGGGGTTTTCCTCCTCCTGCAGACGTTCCTGCTCTACGTCTATGTGGTGGCCCATGTCCGGAGCCGGGAGGAGGTCCTCTTCGTCACGACGGTGCTCTTAGCGGGCCTCTGCCTGGAGGGCCTGATCATGGCCGGCACGTGGGTGAGGGGAGAGGGTATCCGGGTCGCGGGCTTCCTGTCCCGAATCGAGGGGGGCCGGGTCAGCGGCACCGTGGGGGGGGCCACCGAGGCCGCCGCGGCCATCCTTCTCCTGCTGGCGCCCGCCGCAGGCGTCCTGTTGAGCCGGGCGGGATGGGCCTGCAAGGGGCTGGCGGCGTCCGCCTTCGCCCTGGGGGGCTTCGGGCTGGTGCTGACGTTCTCGCGGGGTGGGTGGCTCGGCGCCGCCGTCTCCGGGGCGATCCTGTGCGTGGCCGCCTGGCGTCGGGGCTGGCTCCGGCCCTGGTTTTTCGTCGCCCTCGCCGTCGCCGTCCTGGCCGCGGGCCTGGCCTTCCAGGAGCAGATCGAGAGCCGGCTGTTCCAAGATGACAAGGGGTCGGCGGACGTCCGCATCCCGCTGATGGGGCTCGCCTGGGACCTCATCGTCGAGCACCCCTGGCTCGGCGTGGGCGTGAACAATTATGCGGACCGGATGCTCCGCCACGCCCTCAAAGACGGCTGGGCGTGGATCGCCGTGGTCCACAACAAATACCTCTTAGTGTGGGCCGAAACGGGCCTCCTCGGGCTGGCCGCCTTCCTCTGGTTCCTGCTGTCCACCCTCCACCGGGGCTGGGGCTGCCGGAACTCCGGGGACCGCCTCCTGTCTCTGCTCGCGATAGGGTTCACGGCGGGCGTCGCCGGCCAGATGGTTCACATGTTCGTCGACATCTACGCCAGTCGGCCGCTGGTGCAGGGCCTGTGGATCGTGGCCGGGCTTCTTGCGGCGATGCGCCACCAGGAGGACAGGGATTTCGCATTATCAGTAGATCACGAAATGGCGTAAATGGCCCAAATCAGGCGATTTATCGTTCAGGTGTAGGGGCGACTCTCGCGAGTCGTCCGTCGGCCTTGTGGAA
>Ga0209399_10000504_pt1 | contig 23582 bp, 22 predicted proteins | sample OV2TP3_FD_184130 | JGI IMG/M metagenome (GOLD analysis project Ga0209399, IMG submission 184130) | Hot spring microbial communities from Beatty, Nevada to study Microbial Dark Matter (Phase II) - OV2 TP3 (SPAdes) (version 3) | ecosystem: Environmental > Aquatic > Thermal springs > Hot (42-90C) ... | reverse complement strand
GTGCCGTGGCGGAACGCAGCCGCCGCGACAGCGCCCTCGACGGCGAGCACGCCGACCCCGGCGAGCAGACCGGCCGCCGGCGCCAGCAGGAAGAACAAAAGGCCGAGCACGGTTGCACTGGCGGCGGCGACGGCGAAGGTGCCGGCGCGGTCGAGCATCGTGAGCACGTCGCCCCTGATCAGCGTGTTGACCGCGGCGGCGTGGATCAACGCTCCCGGTATCGACTGTCGGCCGATGATCTGGCCGAAGCGCTGTGGGTCAAAGGCGATCCGGCAGCGCTCGGGAGGGCGCGCGTCGGCGCCGCCGGCGGCGAAGCGCTTGGCCGGGAAGCGACGATCCTCGACGTCGAGGGCGGAGCCGACGATCACCACCTTGCCGGCGAAATGGCGGCGGAAGTATTCCGCGCCGCCGGCTTCGGCGCAGGCGAAGAGGTCGGCCAGGCTGTAGGTCGGGATGTCGCCCGAGCCGGTGTTGTAATTGATCAGGAACTCGCCCTCGACCTTGGCGCCGGCGCGGACCGCCAGCTCGGCCGCGAACGAGCGGACGCGGCCGCCGGCCTCGTCGGCGAAGCTCGTCGGGTGGCGTCGCACCACGTTGTCGGCGTCGAGCAGCAGATTGAGGGATCGGATGTTGTCCGGGCCGCCGGCGGCGATCTGCTGTCCCTTGTAGGGAACGATCGATTGCTGCGACAGCCGCACCTCGCCGAGCACCAGCCGCCCCGCCCGGCCGGCCTTGTAGAGGGCCTGCAGCAGCGGCTTGTCGTAGCCGGGCAGTAGGCCCGGCTTATCCAGGCTGGTCGGATAGATCAGGTCGAGGCCGACGACCTGGGCGCCGGCGTCGTCGACGGCGGCGAGGACCTTCGCCAGCATCGGCGTCCACGCCACCCTGGGCGTCTCCGAGAACGGCGGCGTGCGGTAGGTCTCCTCGTCGATGGCGACGACGACGGTCGGCGACTCGACGGGCGCATACAGCGCCCCGTGCAGCCAGTGGCGGACCGGCAGCAGGTAGTCGATGCCGAGGCGGTGCAGGCCGTCGGCCCACGGGCCCGCGGCGACGGCGCCGAGGACGAGGCCATTCGCCACCGCCAAAGCCCAGCGAAGGCGCCAGGTCCGGCGCTGCGGGCCTTTGTCGTCGGTGGTGGGGGGCAGGGCCTGTGGCAACGGTTGCCGGCGGTCGCGTCAACGCCCGAGCAGGACGACCCGCGCCATCACCGTGTCCGGCACGTCGAGCTCGGGATCGACGGAGAACATGGCGACGATGGTCGTCGCACCTGCCGGCGATACCTGGATCTGGTACGGCACGCCGACCTTGAGCTTCGGCGCGTCGGCCGGGTAGGCGAAGTGGCCGCCCGGCGCCTCGCCCTGCCACACCAGCTTCGGCGGCTCGGCGTCCATGTCCATCACCTTCAGCGCGGCGGCGCCGGCGGCGGCCCGCCACTTGAACACCGGATGCGGCGTCTTCACCGTGAATTCGGCCCAGTCCTGGCCGGCGAACGGGGTGACGCGGCTGACCGTGGCGCCGGCCTCGCCGGTCTCGGCGGTGACCACCATCTGCGCCCGCTGGCAGGGGAATTTCCTGACGCTCACCTGGCCGCCCGCCACGTCGCTGCCGCCCTTCGCCACGGTGACCCGCCCGCCGGCGATGGTCTCGGTCAAGCAAGTGTCGAAATAGGACAGCGTCAGCTTGCCGCCCGCGCCGAGCTCGATCACCTTGCCGGGGTAAACGTAGTCCATGAACGCGACGCCGGCGTTGGCGGCGTTCTCCACCGCCTCGACCAGGGCCACGGCGACTTTCTCGTCGGCGGCCGCCCGCAGGGCGCCGCCGGCTGCGATTCCGCCAACCAATGCCAAGAGGATGAAAAGCCGCGTGATTTTGGTCATGACCTTACCTGCCATGCCGCCTTCGGCGGCCGCTTCGATCCTCAACGCACAGTATACAGGCGGCGGCCGCTGAATGGGTTAACCGGACAGATCGTGCTCCCTAGACCGGACACGGCGTGTACTACCCAAACGGCGTCGCCAATCCGGATTGACGCCGGCAAGAATTTACGGCATTATTTTACGTATGAATGAAATAAAGAAAATTACGGCACACGTTCCGGCAGACGTGCTGCGACGCGCCCGGCTGGCGACCGGGAAGGGCATAACCGAGACCGTCCGCCAGGGTCTCGACCTGCTGGCTTCGGCCAAAGCCGCCCAGGAACTGCGCCGTCTCAGGGGCAAGGTGCGCCTCGACCTCGACCTCGCGGAGCTGCGCCGGGACCGCCGGTGATTGCGGTCGACACCAGCACCTTGATCGCCTATCTCGGGGGCGAGAAGGGCCGCGATGTCGAGGCGTTGGACTTGGCGCTCGCCCATAACCAGGCGCGCTTGCCGCCGGTGGTGGTGACGGAAATGCTGAGCGCCCCGAATGCGCCCGAACACCTCGCGCATCTCCTCGCGGCGATGGCGGTCCTCGATGTCGGCGACGGCTACTGGGAACGCGCCGGGCAACTGCGTCGCCGCATCATCGCGCGCGGCGTCAGGGCGCCGCTGGCCGATACCCTGATCTGTCAATCGTGCCTTGATCACGACGTGCCTCTCCTGACCCGCGACCGGGACTTCAGGCACTTCGCCAAGCATGGTGGCCTGATCCTCGCGTAATCAAACCCCGCTTGAGACGTGCGTCACCGCCGCCGCTCGATGGCGCGCGGGTCGAGGGCGTCCTGTAGGCCATCGCCGAGGAAGTTGAAGGCGATGACGGTGACGAAGATCAGGAACCCCGGATAGAAGCCGAGCAGCGGCCGGTCCAAAATGAAATCCTGGGCGTTGGTCAGCAGGTTGCCCCAGCTGGCGATCGGCGGCTGCACGCCGAGACCGAGGAAGCTCAGCACCGATTCCAACAGGATCACGTGGCCGACCGACAACGTGGTGGCGACGATGATCGGCGACGCCAGGTTGGGCAGGATGTGCACGCTCATGATGCGGAACGCGGTCGCGCCCTGCGCCTCGGCGGCGCGCACGAACGGCCGCTCGCGCAAGCTGAGCGCCGTGCCGCGCACCAGCCGCGCCACCGTGGTCCAGCCGACAAGGGCGACGATGGCGACGATGCGGTAAAGACTGACGTGCTCGGAGGCGACCACGCCCGCCGGCACGCCCAATTTATTGAGGTCGATTGCCGCCAGCACGATCAGCAGCGGCAGCAACGGCAGGGCGATCACCCCGTCGGTGCAGCGCATCAGGAATGCGTCGAGCCGGCCGCCGTGGTAGCCGGCGACGAGGCCGATTATGGTGCCGAAGATGGCGGCGACCACTGCCGCCGTCAGGCCGACGAACAGCGACACCCGGCCGCCGTAGAGGAGTCTTACCAGTATATCGCGGCCGAGCTCGTCGGTGCCGAGCGGATGCGCCAACGACGGCGGCTGGAAGCGGCTCAGAAGATCGACGCTCATACCGGCGCCGCCGAGATGGACCTCGACCAATGGCGCCGACAGGGCGGCGAGGGCGAATACCGCCAGCACGCCGGCGCCGGCGACTGCCATTCGATGGCGCAGGAAGCGTTGCCACAACAGCCGCCACGGGCTTTCGCCGACGTGGACGGGCGTGGGGGCGGGGAGCGGCGTCGTCATCGCTCCACCTCGCGGAAGGAGATGCGCGGGTCCAGCCACACGTAGGCGACGTCGGCGAGGAAGTTTCCGATCAGCGTCAGCAGCGTCGCCAGCAACAGCGCCACCAGCGCCAGGTTGAAGTCGTTGCCCATTACCGAGTCGTAGATCAGCCGTCCCATGCCGGGCCACGAGAAGATGGTCTCGGTGATCAGCGCGCCGGAGAACAGGTTGCCGAAGTCGAGGGCGATGATGGTGACCACCGGGATCAGCGCGTTGCGCAGCGCGTGGTGCAGCACCACCCGGGTTTCGCCGGCGCCGATGGCGCGGGCGGTGCGGATGTAGTCCTGGCGCAGCGTCTCGATCATCGCCGCGCGCATGTAGCGGGCGTGGCCGCCGACGCTGGCGATGGTCAGCGTCGCCACCGGCAGCACCAGGAACTTGAGGCTGTCCCAGACGCCGCCCTTGCCCAGCTCGCCGGTGCCGCCGGCCGGCAGCACGCCGAGCAGCACCGCGAACACCACGATCAGCATCAGCCCGAGCCAGAACGACGGCACCGAGATGCCGGCGAAAGCGAGGGCGTTGACGGCGTAGTCGAGCTTCGAATAAGGCCGAGTCGCGGCGATGATGCCGGCCGGCAGCGCGATGGCGAGCGCCAGCGCGAAGCTCAACCCCAGCAGCAGCACGGTGTTGGCGAGCGCCGGCTTCAGCGCCTCCATCACCGGCTTGGCGAACAGCCGCGAGTAGCCGAAGTCGCCCGAGACCGCCGCCATCAGCCAGTTGCCGTAGCGCTCGACGATCGGCTTATCCAGGCCGTAGAGCTGGCGGAGCCGGGCGGCGTCCTCGCTGGTGATCTTGGGATCGGCGGTGATCATCAGGTCGACCGGATCGCCGGGCATCAGGCCGATCAGCGAGTAGACGACGAACGACATCAGCCCGAGCACCAGGAGCGACTGCCACAGGCGATGGACGAGGAAGCGCGCCATCACGCCTTCCGGCGTCCGTTGCCGCCGGTCACGGCTTGACGCCCCAGTTCTCGACCCACAGGGGCGACGGGTCCTGGTGGCCGGTGGGTTCGAGGCCGGTCAGCCACTTCGGCATGATGTAGGGTTCGGCGCGGAAGTAGAGCGGGATCACCGGCAGCTCGGTCACGTAGATTTCCTGCAGGCGGTGCCATAGCTTCCTGCGCTTGGCGCGGTCGAGCTCGACCTCGATGCTCTCAATCAGCTGATCGACCTCGGCGTTCTTGAATCCGGTGTAGTTCTGGCCGGCGTAGTTGTTGGCCTCGGTCGGGATGTGGGCCGAATGCAGGGTCGTGCGCGGCACGCTCTCCGGCGCGCTGATCCACGCGAACATGGCGAGCCCGGTGAACTTCCGCTGCGTCACCGTCTGGCCGAAGAACACCCGCGGCGCCTCGTTGCGGATGCGGACGTCGATGCCGATCGCTTTCCAGTGGCTTTGCAGCACCTGTTCGACAAGTTCGCGGGTGCGGTTGCCGGCGGTGGTCATCAACTCCAGCGTCAGGCGCTCGCCCTTCTTATTGTGGCGGAATCCCTGCCGTTTCTCCGTCCAGCCGGCGTCGTCGAGCAGCGTCGCCGCCGTCTTCGGGTCGAAGGCGTACCTGGGCAGGTCGTCGGCGTAGACCCAGTCGAGCGGGTTGACGTTGGAATGGGCCACCGGCTGGCGGCCGGCGAACAGCTTGTCGCTGATCGAGCCGCGGTCGATGCCGTGGATCAGCGCCCGCCGTACCCGGACGTCGTTGAGGATCGGGTTCGACAGGTTGAGGTCGATGTGCTCGTAGATCAGGCCCGACTTGTAGACGATATTGAACTTGTCGCCGTGGCGCTTCTCGAACGCGAATGCCTGGTCGACGGTGAGGCCGAGCTCGCCGGCGATCATGTCGATGTTGCCGGACAGCAGATTGGCCTCGAGCGCCGCGGTATTCTGGACAATGCGCACGACGATACGCTTGAAATGTGGCTTCCTGCCCCACCACGTCGGGTTCGGCTCCAGCACCACGTGCGATCCGGTGACCACCTCGGTGATCCGGTAGGGGCCGTTGAAGAGTCCCTTGTTGACTGTGTCGGTGTCGAACACGGTGCGCGTCTTGTAGGCCACCGGGTCGGCGAAGTTCTTGCGGTCCAGGTGCGCCGGGATCAGGCGGAAATCGTTGATGGCGTTGTATTCGAAGGTCAGCTTGTCGAAGTGCATGGTGAAGGTCTTGGCGTCCTTCACGTCGATCTTGTAGAGGCTGCGGTAGAGCTCCATGTTGCCGACGCCGGCCCGCGGATGGCGGCCGATCTCCCAGGTGAACAGCACGTCCTGGGTGGAAACCGGCGTGCCGTCGCCCCAGGTGGCGTCGCCGCGCAGCGTGTAGGTGACGGCGATGCCTTTCTTGCCGTCGGGTGTCGTCTCCGGCACCGCCAGGCCGTTGTCGATGGTCGGCAGCCTCACGCACAGCATGCACACCAACTGCCAGTCCTTGTCGTAGGTGGTGATCGGGCGGCGGGTGAAGGCGAGGATATAGGTCTTGGCCAGCATCGAGTCGATGTTGGGGTGGAAGGTGGACGGGAATTGCGTGATGCCGATCACCAGCTCGTCCTTGGCCGCCGACGCCGACGGCGACCACAACGCGCCGGCCAGCGCCAGCGCGCACAACGCCACCCGGAACCTGCTCCGCATTCCCGCCTCCCGCCGTATCGCCGGGCGACGGTATCACGGACCGGGAGTGCTGTCAGTCGCCGGCGCGGTCGAGGTAATGACGGATGAGCGCGTCCGCCTCGGGCGACGCCCAGTTGGCGATGCCCTTGAGATAACCCAATACGCGGCCGCGGTGGTCGATGACGAACGTCCACAGCAGCCCGTCGCGAATCTGCAACGAGTCGACCATGCGGCCGGCGGGATCGAGGTAGACCGGTAGCCCGCGAAGGCCGAGACCATCCAGAAACGGCAATACCTCGTGGGCGCCCCGCTCGTCCACCGACAGCGCGATTACCGTGAAGCGGTCGCCGCCGAGGGCCGCCTGCAGTTGTTCGAGTGACGGCAGCTCGTGCACGCACGGCGGACACCAAGTAGCCCAAATGTTGAGCAGCACCACCTTGCCGGCGAAGCGACCAAGATGCGTCAATCCGCCGCTCAAGGTGTGCAGCGGTGTCGTCGGTGCCTGCTGGGCTGGGCGAAGGATGGTGAAAGGGAAAGCGTGGCCTTGGAAACGCGGCGGGTTGTCTTCAGGTTCCGCCGCTGCGCCGCTGGCGGACCAAAGAATCAGCAATACCGTTGCACCGGCGGCAACGGTGCGCAAAGACTGTCCGCCTCCGATCATCCCGCCGCGAGTATTCCGCGACGGTCGAGTTTGCGCAATTGTGGCGAGCCGCCGATCACGGGGAAGTGTTCGCGGCGCCCCGGCTTACGCGAAACGGGCGGCAACCGCCGCCCGTTCGCATCGACGCTCTCGGGGAGAAGGGTTCAGTTCACCGGCCGGTGCCAGCCGGTCGCCTTGTCGAAGGCGAACTTGTGGACCAGGGAGCCGTCCTTGGTGACGATCTCGCCGGTGATGGTCTTGTCGTCGGTCGCCTCGACCTTGCCGAGCTTCAGGCGCTCGTTGCCCATGTGGGCGAGACGGCCTTCGATGAACTTGGTCACGCTGTCGACGGTGACTTCCTGGCCTTGAGCCACCGCCAAGCCGGGGCAGTTGCCCGGACCGAACGCCTGCTGGCCGGTGCCCTGGCCCATCATGCCGGGGCCCATGGCCTGGCCCATGCCGTGGCCGGGGCCCATGCCGTAGCCGGGTCCGCGGGCATAAGCGGGGGCGAACGCCGCGGCGCCGATGGCGATGGCGGCAGCGGCGGCGGTGAGGATCAGTGTCTTGCGGTTCATGGTGGTTTCCTTTCGCAGTCTGCGTTTGAATTCCAATCGACGCGACCATTCGACCACCGCTCCGTTGCCGGATGATTTCAGGCGCGGCCGCGATTTGTAACGAAGTGTTGCAGGGCCGAGGCCGGCAACACGGCGTTACCAATTTTCGGCCGGCGCCCGCCGGCCCGCGCTATAGTCCCGGCATGGAGGACTCTTCGCACGTGCTGGTGGTCGATGACGATCGCGAGATCCGCGACCTGCTGGCGCGGTTCCTGGCCAAGCACGGGCTGCGCGTCACCACCGCCGCCGACGGCGCCGAGATGCGGGCCGCGCTGGCCGACTGGCGGATCGACCTGGTGGTGCTCGACATCATGATGCCGGGCGAGGACGGCCTGACCCTGTGCCGCCAGCTGCGCGCCGAATCGTCGCTGCCGGTGATCATGCTGACGGCGATGGGCGAGGAGGTCGACCGCATCGTCGGCCTCGAGATGGGCGCCGACGACTACATCGCCAAGCCGTTCAACCCGCGCGAGCTGCTGGCCCGCATCAAGGCGGTGTTGCGGCGCGCCGGAAGCGCGACGGCCGCCGCCGCGGAACCGGGAGCCGGCACGGTGCTGGCGTTCGCCGGCTGGTGCCTCGACCTCGACCGGCGCGAGCTCAAGGCGCCCGACGGGGCGACGGTGGCGCTGTCGGGCGGCGAATTCGGCCTGCTCGCCGCCTTCGCCACCCACCCGCAGCGGGTGCTCAGCCGCGACCAGCTCCTCGACCTGGCGCGCGGCCGCAACGCGCAGCCGTTCGACCGCAGCATCGACGTCCAGGTGAGCCGGCTGCGCCGCAAGATCGAGCCCGACGCGAAACAACCGACGCTGATCAAGACCGTACGCAGCGGCGGCTACACGTTTACGCCGCCGGTGGAGCGCCGGCCGCGGCCGAACAACGGAGGCCGGTCGTGAGGCTGATCCCGCGAAGCTTGGTCGGGCGGGCGCTGATGGTGCTGCTGGTCGGGCTCGCCGTGTCCCACCTGGTTAGCCTGACCCTATATACCGGCGATCGCTCGAACGTCTCCGCCACCGCCGCCGGGCGCCGCGTCGCCGAGCACATCGCCGGCGTTGTCGCCGCGGTCGAAGCGGCGCCGCCGGAAGCGCGGGGCCGCCTGGTGCGCTCGATGTGGAGCCCGGCGTTGCGAGTGTCGCTGACCGCCGACGGCCCGCTCGCCGCCGACGGCGGCGGCTGGCGGGCGCGCCAGGCGCGGGCGATGCTGCGCGATTATCTCGGCGGCATCGACGGCGAACGCATCCGCGTCGCCTATCGCGACGACGCGCCGCCGACCGCCTGGTTCCAGCCCGGCGAGCGCGACCGGCAATGGATGGAGCTGATGGGCCGCCACATGCCCGGCATGATGGGCGGCATCGGCAACAGGGGCCGCGGCCCCGGCCCCGGACCCGTAATGGGTCCAGGCATGGCGCCCGGATCGGCGCCGATGCCGGGTGGCCTGATGGCGCACCTGTGGCCGGGTGGCGAGGTGCTCGAGGTGTCGCTCAGGCTGTCGGACGGCTCGTGGCTCAACTTCGCGGCGCCGCCGGTGACGGTGGCGGCGTTCTGGCGGTCACCGTACTTCCTCTCCATTCTCGCCACCACGCTGCTGGTGATCGCGCTTTCGGTGTGGGCGCTGAAGCGCTCGACGGCGCCGCTGGCGACCCTGGCGGCGGCCGCCGACCGGCTGGGTCGCGACGTCAACGCGCCGCCGCTCGCCGAGGACGGGCCGAGCGAGGTGCGCGACGCGGCGCGCGCCTTCAACGAGATGCAGCGGCGGCTCGGCGCCTTCATCGCCGACCGCACCCGGACCCTGGCCGCGGTGTCGCACGACCTCAGGACGCCGATCACCCGGCTTCGGCTGCGCGCCGAGTTCATCGACGACGCGGAAGCGCAGAAAAAGGTGCTCGCCGATCTCGACGAGATGGAGGCGATGATCGCGGCGACGCTGGCGTTCGCCGCCGACGACGCCGCCGCCGAGGCGACCGCCGCCCTCGACCTGGCGGCGCTGCTCAAGGACGTTTGCGACGACGCGCGCGCCCGCGGCGGCGATGCCGCCTACGAAGGCCCGGCGACGTGCGTACTGGACGGCCGGCCGCGGGCGTTGAAACGGCTGTTCGGAAACCTGATCGACAACGCCGTCAAATACGGCCACCGGGCGCGCGTCGCGCTCGCGACCGACGACAAAACCGTCACCGTCACCGTCGCCGACGACGGCCCCGGCATCCCGGACGCCGAGCTGGACAAGGTGTTCCAGCCGTTCTACCGGGTCGAGCCGTCGCGCAGCCGCGCTACCGGCGGCACCGGGCTCGGCCTCGCCGTGGTGCGCTCGATCGCCCGCGCCCACGGCGGCGACGTGGCTCTCGCCAACCGTCGCGACGGCGGGCTGGCGGCGACGGTGACGCTGCCGCGCGCCTGACCGCGGCGGTCAGTCCGCCGCGCCCTTGCCGCCGTGGGCCTTCGACCAGCCGATGGGATCGGCGAGGAACTCGCGCACGCCCGAAATGGCGGCCTTGTCGAAATGGCGGCCTTCCTCGGCCGCCTTCAGCACGTCCCGCCAGTCGGCCAGCCAGTGCAGCCGCACGCCGGCGTCCTTCAGCGTGTCGAGGGCGTTCGAGAAGGCGCCGTAGAAGAACACCACGAACACGTCCGTCACCTTCAGCCCGGCAGCGCGCATGCCGGCGACGAAGTTGATCTTGGAGCCGCCGTCGGTGGCCAGGTCCTCGACCAGCAGCGCGCGGCTGCCCGGCTCCGGGTTGCCCTCGATCTGGGCGTCGCGGCCGAAGCCCTTCGGCTGCTTGCGCACGTACAGCATCGGCTTCTTGACCGCGTCGGCGATCCAGGCGGCGTAGGGGATGCCGGCGGTCTCGCCGCCGGCCACCGCGTCGATGGCCTTGAAGCCGACCTCGCGCTCGATCTTCTCGACCGCGAGCTGGACGATCCGCGCCCGCGCCGCCGGAAACGAGATCACCCGGCGGCAGTCGATGTAAACCGGGCTGGCCCACCCGGCGGTCAGCGTGTAGGGCGTGGCCGGGCGGAAGTTGACCGCCTTGATCTCCAGCAACAGACGCGCGGTCTCCAGGCCGGCGGCGGCGTCGACGGCGGCGTCCGAGGCGGCTGGCATCCTCCCCTCCGGGTCTTTAAGATCGCCCCCTTCGGGGGCCCGGTGCCTCCTGTTTAGAGGCAAACGGCGGCCGACACAATTAGCCACGGCTTTCCCGGTTGCCGACCGCGGGTGGAGCCAGTGAACCGCAGCCAGCGGCGCAAGCAGAAGCGCGACCAGCGTCGCGCCCGCCGGCCCGACCCGGCGGCGAAGGCGCTGCTCGCCCGGGCGCGCGCCAGCCTGGAGGCCGGCAACCTGGGGCTGGCGGAAAAGCAGTTCCGCGAGCTCACCCGGCGCGATCCGCCGAACGCCGAGCCGTTCCACATGCTGGCCCTGATCGCCTACCACGGCGGCCGCTTCGCCGAGGCCGGCGAGATGATCCTCGAGGCGACCGCCCGCGACGACTCGAACCCGCTGCTGCACGCCAACTGCGGCGCCATCCTCAACGTGCTCGGCCGCAGCATGGAGGCGGAGGCCGCCAGCCGCCACGCCGTCGCGCTCAAGCCCGATCATCCGGAGGCCCACAACAACCTCGCCGTGGCGCTCGACGCCCAGGGCCGCCTCGACGAGGCGGTCGAGGCGGTCGGCGAGGCGATCCGCCTCAAGCCCGCCTACGCCGACGCCCACGTCAACCTCGGCAACATGACGCTGCGCGCCGGCGACGTCGCCGCCGCCGTCGCCGCCTACCGGGCGGCGGTCGCGGCGGCACCGCGCAACGCCATGGCCCACGCCAACCTCGGCGTCGCCCTGCGCGAGGCCGGCCGGCTGGCGGAAGCCGAAGCCGCCTGCCGGCGCGCCATCCGACTCAGCCCGAAGTACGCCGGCGCCCACAACGGCCTCGGCAACGTGCTGATGGCGAAGGGCGACCTGCCGGCGGCCGAGGCGGCGTTCCTCGACGCGGTCAAGTGCCAGACCGGCCACCAGGAGGCGCGGCTGAACCTGGCGGCGCTGCTGTTCCACGGCGGCGACCGGGAAGGCGCCGAAGCCGCCTACGCCGAGGTGACCGAGATCAACCCCGGCAACGCCGACGCCTTCACCGGCCTCGGCGTCGTCATGCTGGCCGATGGACGCATCGACGACGCCGTCGCGGCGTTCCGCAAGGCGGTCGCCATCCGGCCGAGCCACGGCGAGGCCCAGGCCAACCTGGCCGCCGCCGTCGAGGGCGCCTTCACCGACGACGAGGTGGCGGCGCTCAAGGAACAGCTCGCCGACAGGCGCGTCCCCGAAACCGACCGCATGAAGCTGCACTTCGCCCTCGCCGAGGTGCTCGACCGCAAGGGCGACGTCGAGGCCGCGTTCGCCGAGTACGCCGCCGGCAACGCGCTGCGCAAAGCGCGACTCGCGCGGGGCGGCCGCGCCTTCGACGCTGACGCTTACGACGCGACCATCGACCGCGTCATCGCCGCCTTCGACCGCCGCTGGTTCGACCGCCACAAGAAGACCGGGGGCGTCAGCACCGACCAGCCGGTGTTCATCGTCGGCATGCCGCGCTCCGGCACCACGCTGGTCGAGCAGATCGCCGCCAGCCACCCGAAGGTGGCGGGACGTGGCGAGATCGACCTGATCCGCGTGCTCGCCGGCGCCGACCCGGCCGAGGCCGCCGACCTCGACGACGCGAGGCTGAAGGCGATGGCGGCCACCTATCTCGACCGGCTGCGCATGGACGCCGACAAGGCGATCCGCATCACCGACAAGACGCCGTTCAACTTCCTCCATCTCGGCCTGATCCAGGTGCTGTTCCCGAACGCGCGCGCCGTGCATTGCGTGCGCGACCCGCTCGACACCGGCTTGTCGTGCTGGCGCCAGAACTTCGCCGCGCCGCATGCGTGGGCATGCGACCTCGCCCATATCGGCCGCGTCATGCGGGCGTATTCGCGGCTGATGGAGCATTGGCGGCGGGTGCTCCAACTGCCGATGCTGGAGGTGCGCTACGAGGACCTGATCGACAACCAGAAACGCACCAGCCAGGCGCTGATCGGATTCCTCGACCTGCCGTGGGACGACGCCTGCCTGAAGTTCCACAAGTCGGGCCGCGCGGTGCTGACGGCGTCCAACTGGCAGGTGAGGAAGCCGCTCTACGACACCGCCGTCGGCAAGGCCAAGACCTACGACAAGTTCCTCGGGCCGCTGAAGGCGGGGCTGGCCGGCTGACGGGGCCGCCGCCCCGATCGACCGCCGGTCGTCGCCGGGTCGTCGCCGGGTCGTCACCGGGTCGTCGTCCGGTCGTCGATATCGGCCGGCCCGGTTTGGCTAACCCGTTGCAATCGTTGAACGCACCTCCGAAATTTTTTTTAAACGGTCGTCAATGGTCGTCATTGGTCGTCATTGGTCGCCATGTTTGCCGGCAACCCCTTGAAGCGACTGGAAATCGCCCTGCTCGCCGGCACGGATGATCGGCTTGGCGGGCGGAGCAAGGCGAGCGAGACGAAAACCGGGCAATCTATGACACATTATTCCTATCCATTATTATTTTTGGTATTAAATCACGTAATATGATCTTTGTCAAGAACAAAAAAAGAACAGTCCTATCAACTGGTTGCCGGACGGACGGGCGCCGGCGGCGGCACCGGCGACTGTCGGGCCCGCGAATCCGGCTGGCCGGGAGCAGCGCCCGGCAGGCGCCGGTGTTCCGTGCGGCCGCGGCATTTGCCACCATGGGATCGTGGAGACGTCGGAGGCCAAAGGGGAGGAGACGATGAACAACACCTTGCGCGTGATTGCTGCGATCGCCTTGTCGCTGGTCTTGGCCGCCTGCGGCGCGGTGTCGTTCCCGAACGCCCGGCTCGACGCCACCGACCGCGACGTGGAGACGGTTTCCGGCGTTCTCGCCAGGCCGGACGGCAACGGGCCGTTCCCGGCCGTGGTGCTGCTGCACAGCTGCGGCGGCTTCACGTCGCACGTCACCACCGACTGGCCGAATTATCTTAGCGGGCTCGGCTACGCGGTGCTTAGCGTCGACACCTTCGGCTCGCGCGGCTATCAGCGCTGCCCCAACCCCTACATGGCGCGGCCGCCGTTCGTGAAGGACGCCTACGGGGCGCTGAACTATCTCGCCGCGCAGCCGTTCATCGACAGGAACCGCATCGCGGTGATGGGGTTCTCGCTGGGCGCCAATCACATCAACGGCGGCGTGCTGTCGTGGGACGTGCGCGGCGCCGACGGGCTCGACTTCAAGGGCGCCGTTGGCTTCTACGGGCACTGCTCGTGGATCTCGCTGGCGACGATGAAAAAGATGCCGGTGATGCAGATCGCCGCCGAGCACGACCCGCAGCACGCCATCGGCTGCCGCGCGCTCGCCCGGACCAATCCGGAAATCGAGGTGCATGTCATCCCGGGCGCCTATCATGCGTTCGACTCCGTCGAGGCCGACGGCAAGGAAGGCTTCATCGGCGAGCCCATGCGGTACAGCTACGAGGCGGTCAAAAGATCGCGCGAGCTGACGCGGGCGTTCCTGGCCAAGCACCTGGGCGGAAGGCCGGGGTCGTAGCGCCGCCCGCTTTCACCCCTTGATGCACACCATCGGCTCCAGGCGGGCGACCTTGGCCGCCAGGCCGGCGGCGTCGGCGGCGTCGACCACCGCCGTGACGTCCTTGTAGGCGCCCGGTGCTTCCTCGGCGATGCCGCGGAGCGAATGGCTTTTGACGACGATGCCGCGCGCCTTCAGCTCGTCGACGACGGCGCGGCCCTGCCAGCGTTTGGTCGCCTGCTTGCGGCTCATGGCGCGGCCGGCGCCGTGGCAGGCGGAGCCGAAGGCGTGGGTCATGCTCGCCGCGGTGCCGCGCAAGACGTAGGACGCGGTGCCCATGCTGCCGCCGATCAGCACCGGCTGGCCGGCGCCGCGCAGCGCCTCGGGCAATTCCGGATGGCCGGGGCCGAAGGCGCGGGTGGCGCCCTTGCGGTGCACGTAAAGTTTCTTCTCGACGCCCTCCACAATATGCGTCTCGACCTTGCAGGTGTTGTGGGAGACGTCGTAGAGCAGCCGCAGGTCCGCCCTCGGCAGCAGCCGCGCGAAGGTGTCGCGGGCGAGATGGGTGATGATCTGGCGGTTGGCCAACGCGCAATTGATGGCGGCGCGCATGGCGCCGAGATAGCGCTGGCCGATCTCGGAGTCGATCGGCGCGCAGGCGAGCTCGCGGTCCGGCAGCCGGATGCCGAACTGGCGCGCCGACACCGCCATCTCGCGCAAGTATTCGGTGCCGATCTGGTGGCCGAGGCCGCGCGAACCGCAATGGATGCTGATCACCGCGTCGCCCGTTCTCAGGCCGAAGGCCTCGGCGTGGCCGTCGCCGTTGCCGTAGACGGCGGCCACCCGCTGCACCTCCAGATAATGGTTGCCGGAGCCGAGCGTCCCCATCTCGCGGCGCTGGCGCTCGCGGGCGCGCGCCGAGATGTACGCCGGCAAGGCGCCCGCCATGAGGCCCTGCTCCTCGATGCGGGCGAGGTCGTCCGACGAGCCCCAGCCGCGCCCGACCGCCCATTGGGCGCCGCCCGCCAGCATGTCGTCCATCTCGTCGTCGTCGAGGGCGATCTCGCCCTCGGAGCCGACGCCGGAGGGGATATCGCGCAGCAACTTCTCGGCCAGCTTCTCCTTCACCGGCCCGATGTCGTCGGCGCGGAGCCCGGTGAGCAGCGTGCGTACGCCGCACGAGATGTCGAAGCCGACGCCGCCCGCCGACACCACGCCGTCCTTCTCGGCGTCGAACGCGGCGACGCCGCCGATGGGAAATCCGTAGCCCCAGTGGGCGTCCGGCATGGCGAACGAGCCCTTGACGATGCCGGGCAGTGCGGCGACGTTGACCGCCTGCTCGGCAACCTTGTCGTCCATGTCGGCGATCAGCGCTTCGTCGGCGAAGATCACCGCCGGCACCCGCATGGCGCCGGCCATCGGGATTTCCCACTCGTAGGGCGCGCGGCGGATCAGGCGGCCGGTGTCCATCGGCGTCTCGTCCCGGTCAGAAGGTCAGCGTTACGCATCATAATATATAGGTCGTTCCAGACAGATACTGGATCGCCCGGGCTGCGCCGGGCGATGACGGTTTTTCACGTCATGCCCCGGCGAAGCCCGGGGCATCCACACTTACGTCGGCCTATCTCACACGTCGATCACGCATTGCGCGGTCCACTGACCGCTCGCCGGGTCGCGGGCCACGCGCAGCTCGGTGAAGGTGGCGCCCTTGACCTCGACCGCCGGCGCGTGCCGGCCGACGTCCACCGGCTCGCCGCTGATGGTCGCCGTCAGCGCGTGGTCGGCGATGGTCACGTCGAACGCCGAGAACAGCATGCGGCGCGTCGCCATCTCGTAGACCACCGCGTTCAGCCAGTCGACCAGCAGCACCTCGTCGTCGGGCGCGGCGCAGGCGATAGCCACCGATTGCCGCGGCCTGACGGCATCCAGATCGGTGACGGCGGCGGTCAGCGCGCGGGCGGCCTCGGCGAAGGCGGCCTCGCAGGTCGGCCCGACGCCGCGGACGCCGACGTCGGCGCCGTGGGCGAAATGCTCCCAGTGGCGGTCGGCCATGACGACCTCCGGGGCGAATCATACAACGGCGCGGAGAGAAGGCGGCAACGCCGGAGGACGCGGCGCCGCTTCCTTGAGGGGCGCTTTTGTGCGACCTTTCCGGACCGATGACCGCCAGCCCTTTCAACGGCCGCCGGCCGACCGTGTGGGCGCTCGCCGACGACCGCGCCGGCAACCGCAGCCAGTGCCTCGGCGTCGCCGACGCCCTCGGGCTCGCCTACGAGGTCAAGGAGCTGCGCTACGGCATGGGGGCGGCGTTGCCGAACGCGCTGCTCGGCGCCTCGTTCGCCGGCCTCGACGGGGCCAGCCGCGCCGGGCTTTCGCCGCCGTGGCCGGATCTGGTGATCGCCGCCGGCCGCCGCACCGCACCGGTCGCCAGACGGATCAAGCGGCTCGCCGGCGGGCGGGCGTTTTTGGCCCAGGTGATGAACCCGGGCGCCGGCGCCCGCGACTTCGACCTGATCGCGGCGCCGCGCCACGATCGGCCGCGTTCCGGGGCGAATGTCGTTTTCATCACCGGCGCGCCGCACCGGCTGACCCGGGCGCGGCTCGAAGCGGCGGCGGCCGAATGGCGCGGCCGCTTCGATGATTTGCCGAAGCCGTGGATCGCCCTGATCGTCGGCGGCAGCACGCGTCGCCGGCGCTTCACCGAGGCGATGGCGCGCGAGCTCGCCGCTCGCGCCTCGAAGATGGCGCTCAAGGCCGGCGGCTCGCTGCTGGTCACCACCAGCCGCCGCACCGGGCAAGCGACGGCGGCGCTGCTCGGCGCCGTCAACGCGCCGGCGCGCATCCATCGATGGGGCGAGGGGGACGACGGCGACAATCCGTACGTCGGCTACCTGGCGCTCGCCGACGCGGTGATCGTCACCGGCGATTCCGCCTCCATGTGCTCGGAGGCGTGCGCCACCGCGGCGCCGGTCTATATCTTCGCGCCGCCGGCGCTGACCATCGCAAAGCACGCGCGCCTGCACGCGGAACTGTTTGAAAAAGGCTACGCGCGGCCGCTCCTCGGATCGCTCGATCACTGGTCGCACCCGCCGCTGAACGCCGCCGCGGACGTGGCGGCGGCGATCCGCGACCGTCTCGGCATTTAGTATTGGGGCTCGAGATGCTCGTTTCACCCCCCACCCCGACCCTCCCCCGCCCCGGGGGTTTTGTGGGGGTGTCCCCCACACCCCCTTGGGGGGGAGGGAATCTAAAGCGGCGAAGTTCCCTTTCCCCCTCCCCCTCGACGGGGGAGGGATGGGGAGGGGGTGTTTCCCGAAACGGCAGGGGACGCTGAATTCCGATGCCGCGCTTCGCCGCCAACCTGTGGTTCCTGTTCGAGGAGCTGCCGATGCCGGAACGCTTCGGCGCGGCGGCGGAAGCCGGATTCAAGGCCGTCGAGATGCAGTTCCCGTATCAGTGGCCGAAGCGGGACCTGACGGCGCGACTGGCCGACCACGGCCTCGAGCAGGTGCTGATCAACAGCCCGCCCGGCGACCGCGCCAAGGGCGAGCGGGGGATCGCCGCCCTGCCTGGGCGCGAGCGGGAATTCCGCGACTCGATCGCGCTCGCCCTCGACTACGCCGGCGCGCTCGGGTGCCGGAACCTGCACGTCATGGCCGGCGTCCCCGACAAGGCAACGCCGCAAGAGCGGGCGCTGGCCGCGTTCGCCGACAACCTGCTGTTCGCCGCCGAGACGTGCGGCCGTGCCGGGGTGCGCGTGCTGGTGGAGGCGCTTAACCCGACCGACGCGCCCGGCTACCTGATCGGCACCGCGGCGGCGGCGCGCGCCGTCATCGAGCGGGTCGGCCACGACAACCTTGCCATGCAATACGACCTCTATCACGGGGCGATGACCGGCGACGACCTGCTCGCCACCGTGCGCGACAACCTCAACGGCATCGGCCACATGCAGGTGGCGGGCGTCCCCGGCCGCCACGAGCCGGCAGGCGGTTCCGTCGACTGGCCGACGTTGTTCGCGGCCGTCGACGCCGCCGGTTATACGGGCTGGATTGGTTGCGAATATCGGCCCAGGGCGGGGACGCGGCAGGGGCTCGGCTGGGCCAAGCCTTACGGCATCGGTTAGGGCGGAAACCTCAAGAATTTAAAGGCTGAGGCGTTTATTACATATTTGAAGAGTTAAATTATTTATTTACCAGCATATATTGCTATTTTCCCGCCGCCTGCCGATATTATGGGGCGCCGGCTGCCGCGACCCAGGAAACCAACGCCCCCATGAGCACCATCCACATCCTGCACGAAAATCCGGAATGGACGGCGCCGCTGATCGCGGCGCTCGATGCGCGCGGGCTTCCCTATCGCGACTGGCTGCTGGCCGAGGGCAGCGTCGATCTCTCGGAGGCGCCGCCGGACGGAATCTTTTACAACCGCATGAGCGCGTCGTCGCACACCCGCGGGCACGTATACGCGCCGGAGCTGACGGCGGCGGTGCTGACGTGGCTGGAGATGTGGGGGCGGCCGGTGCTCAACGGCTCGCGCGCCCTGCAGTTGGAGATCAGCAAGGTGGCGCAGTACGCGGCGCTGGAGAACGCCGGCATCCCGTTCCCGCGCACCGTCGCCTGCGTCGGCCGCGACGCCATCGTCGCCGCCTGGGACCGCTTCAAGGGCCCGGTGATCACCAAGCACAACCGCGCCGGCAAGGGCCTCGGGGTGCGGCTGTTCCACGACAAGGCGGCGCTCAGGGACTACGCGATGGGCGATGGGTTCGAGGACTCCCGCGACGGCGTCACCCTGGTGCAGGATTACGTGCGCTCGCCGCAGCCGTACATCGTGCGTTGCGAGTTCATCGGCCGCGAGTTCTTCTACGCCGTGCGCGTCGACACCTCCGAGGGCTTCGAGCTGTGCCCGGCGGATTCGTGCCAGATCACCGACCCGAGCTGCATGTTCGAGGCCGGCAACGACCCGAAGCAGGCGGGCAAGTTCGAGATCCTCAAGGACTTCAGGCCGCCGTTCCTGAAGCGCATGCAGCAGGTGATGGCGTCGAACGACATCCACGTCGCCGGCTTCGAGTTCATCCTCGATGCCGCCGGTGACGCCTACGTCTACGACATCAACACCAACACCAACTACAACTCGGCGGCCGAACGACGCGCCGGCGTGTCGGCGATGGAGCGGCTGGCCGATTATTTGGGCGAGGTGGCGGCGGAGACGGCGCTGCCGCAGACCGACCGCCGGCCGGAAATCGCCGTTTCACGTTAATCGCCGAGGTGCTCACGACGCGGCGGCGCACCCGGACTGCTCCCAATAAAGCCCGCGCGCCGGGAATTTGATTCCCGGCGCGCGGTTTCAGACTAATCGACCGACGATGTTTTCGTCAGCCGCTCATCTTGGGCCACGCGGTCTTGATCCAATTCAGGGCCGCGGTGTCCTCGTTGTGGCCTTGGCCGGGCTTCGGCCAACCTGCCGGCGCGGTGATATTGCGGATCGGGATGGTGATCACCCGGTCCGGGTCCCAGACCGGGAAGTTGTACTCCGGCAGGTTCTTGCTGAAGCCGATCACCGCGTCCTTGTACCCTTGGTGGTTGTCCGGTCGGATGTAGATGTAACCGGCCGGTGAATCGTAACCCAGGCCTTCGAGTTGCGAGATGATGGCCTCGGTTTCGGGCCAGCCGCCGACCAGCTTGTTGGCCCTTTCGACCGCCATTTTGTACATCATGATCGTGGTGTAGGCGCCTTCCGACTCGAAGCTTGGATATTCCTTCCAGCGCTTGAAATAGGCGTCGACGAACTTCTTGTTGGCCGGCCACATGTTGCCGCCCGGGTAGGTGAAGTGGTAGTTGGCGTGCACGCCGGCGACGGCGCCCTCCGGGTGGTCCTTCCCGAGGGCGTGCGGAGCGATGCCGAACGCCATCAACGTCGCGAACTTGCGGTTCTCGAACATACCGTACCGCAGGCCCTGCTTGTAGAACGCCACGTAGTCGCCGCCCCACACCGAGGTCACGATCAGGTCCGGCTTGGCGCTGATCAGTTTCGTGATGTGCGCGGTGAAATCGCTGGTTCCCTGCTTGGGCCACGTCTCGGCGACCGTCGAGCTGCCCGGAATCATCTTGCTGATGGCGGCGGTGAAGTGGGCGTGGGCGTTTCTCCCGTAGGAAGTGTCGGGGTGGATGTGCGCGATCTTTCGAACCTCCGGCCACGCCTGCGCGACGGCGACCGCGCAGGTGACGCCGTCCGCCGACTGGATGTTGGTGATCCGGAACACGTACTTCGGATTGGGAACCGCCTTGTCAAACAGGTAGTCGGTGCAGCCATCGGTGAAGATGGCGAGGACCTTCAACTCCTCCGCGATTCCGCCGAGTGACGGCGTGTGGCCGCTGGAAATGACGCCGGTAAGCGCGTCGATCTTTTCCTGCAGCACCATGCGCCGGAACTCCTTAACCGTGGCATCGAGGCCGGCGGACTCGTCATGGGTGATGGTTTCGATCTTGCGCTTTCCCAAAAGTCCGCCCTCGGCGTTTATCTGCTCGACCGCCAGAATATGCGCCTTCAAGGATGACTCTCCGAGCACGGCGGCGGGACCCGTCTGGTAGGTCATGTGGCCGAACTTCAAAGGCTTGTCGGTAATCCGCCCTTTCGGCGGTTCGGCCGCCCTGGCCGGGGCCAGCAGCGTCGCCGGCGTCGCCGCGGCAACACCCGCAGCGCCGACGGTAACGCCCAACTTGGCGAGAAAGTCTCGCCGTTTGACTTCAATTTCCATGAATGCCTCCCTGGAGCATTGACATCATGAAAACCCCCCAGGCGCCATTGCCTAGCGGGTCGACAGCAAGCATCGCTCAATCCGGGAGCGACCCAAATACGCTGCCGATGCTCGGTGAAGCGGGAACAACAAGACGCCGCCCGCTATTGCCGAACAACGACTTCTCGGTGGGACTTGAAGGGTGGCGACCTCGATGAGGTCACGCGCGGTTTCACTGAGGGCGCTGCCCCGAAGTACCGTTCTGCGATGCTACGAACGACATTTTTCGCTGTCAATTGAATTGCAATGGATCGACGTCGCCAGGCGCGAGTCCATAATATTAATGTTGGTAAGAATGCGACCAGCCATCGGCGCGGCAACGATATTGACGCGACCGGTCTTGCGTCGGTAGCTTGTTTCCATAGGTGTCCGACGGAACGTCCTGACCCGCGACGGCACGGCCCGGCTGGACAGCCGGTATCCGCGCATGAGATCGATGGAGGCCTCATGATCCCGAAACTGAAACCAGCCTTCGATACGAAGGTTCCTGCCCCGCACCCGCAGTGGGCCAACCTCGACCTGGCGGAAATATTGTCGTATCCGTCGGCGTACCTGACAATCGCGCAGAATAACAGCTTGCTCTCCGAGACCGGTACCCAGGCGGCCGAGCGGCTGTGGGAACGCGCCCGCCGTCCGGGCGGTTTCCTTGGCAACACGATCAAGCTGGTCGGCGTATGCCGCGATGCCGGAATGCGAATCGTCTGGACTCGTTACCAGCGGTTCCGCGAGAACTATCCGTCTAACCCCATGGACAAGGAGCAATACGCGTATTGGGCCGCGGGAAGCAACCTGACCGATGCGCAAAAGGATTACGACGCCGATCCGGTGGACGAGATAAAGGCGCTGATGCGGCCCGAGGACCGGGTTGTCGAGTATTTCTCTCTCGGCAACGTGTTCCTCGGCACCATGCTCAGCCATCACCTCACGGTTTGGGGCGTGCGCACGGTGGTTCTGTCCGGCTACCATCTCGACTGGTGCATCGAGCAAGCGGCGCGCACCTGTCGCGACATCGGGTTCATGCCGATCGTCGTTGGCGACACGTGCGGATGCGGGCGCGAACAGGACGAAGCGCCGACGCTGGACCGGCTCAACAACTTCTTCTCGCCCGTGGTGTCGACGGCAACCGCCATCGCCCTGATTCAGGAAGGCGCGCGCCGTAGGCGGGCGCGGGAGTCGCGCGTCGCCTGACCCGCGCCGTGTAGCCACGGCGGATCGGCCCGCCGTGGCGCGGTCCGAACTGGATTGACGATCGTCCGCGGCCGGGCATAGCGGGGGCGGAATCTAGGCTTCGCCGACCGGCCCCTACTTCCCGCCCTTCCAGGCCAGCACCTTCTGGCGCTGCTCGCCGAGGCCGTCGACGCCGAGGCGCATCACGTCGCCGGGCTTAAGGAACATCGGCGGCTTCATGCCGAGGCCGACGCCGGGCGGCGTGCCGGTGGCGATCACGTCGCCGGGCAGCAGCGTCATGTAGCGGGTTACGTTGGCGATGATGTCGGCGACGCCGAAGATCATGGTCGCGGTGTTGCCGTCCTGGCGGCGGACGCCGCTGACCTCCAGCCACAGGCGGAGCTTCTGCGGGTCCCCGACCTCGTCGGGCGTCACCAGCCACGGCCCGAGCGGCGCCGAGGTGTCGAAGCTCTTGCCCTTGACCCACTGGCCGCAGCGTTCGAGCTGGAACTCGCGCTCGGAGACGTCGTTCATGATCGAATAGCCGGCGACGTATTTCAGCGCCTCGGCCTTCGCCACGTATTGCGCCTTGCGGCCGATGACGACGGCGAGCTCGACCTCCCAGTCGCCCTTCTTCGAGCCCTTCGGCAGCACCACCGGGTCGTTTGGACCGCTGAGCGCGGTGATCGCCTTGGTGAACAGGATCGGCTCGGCGGGAACGTCGATCCGCGTCTCGGCGCCGTGGGCGGCGTAGTTGATGCCGACGGCGACGATCTTGCCGACTTGGGCGACCGGCGGCCCGAGCCGCGGCTTGCCCCTGACCCGCGGCAGCCGGTCGGGGTCGAGCCTGGCCAGCGCCCTCAGCCGCGCCGGGGCCAGGGTGTCGGGGGTAATGTCGTCGATGGTCTTCGACAGGTCGCGGATTCGCCCTTGTTTGTCGAGCAGGCCGGGTTTTTCCCGTCCCTTGGGGCCGTAGCGCAGCAGTCTCATGGGTCCTCCCGGCGTCGGTTGGCGGGCCGTGGATTTTCGCAGGTTGGCGCGGATCGGCGGGCCGGTCAACGCGCCTATCGCGGCGCGGCAATCGACCGCGACCCTTGCCCGCGGCGGCCAAAGCCCGTAAAAATGAGTCGCTCGCGAGGGACGACAAGAGATGGCGAAAACGCCAACCGATTTCGATGACCAGCTGGCGACGCTGAAGGGCGCTTTCCTCGACGGCCTGCCGGGCCGCATCAAGGAGATCGACGATCTCGCCGCCGCCATCGCAAAGGACATCCCGACCGGCGCCAGCCGCGAAGACATCGCGCTGCTGCGGGTGCTCGTCCACAAGCTGTCCGGCGCCGGCGGCACCTTCGGACACCTGGCGGTCGGCGACGCGGCGGCGTGGGCGGAGCGGGGGTGCGAGGACGTCCTCCGTCGCCCGACCGGCCCGACCGCCGACCAGTGGCGTCAGGTCGTGGCGCGCCTGGAGAAACTGCGGCGGGCGGCGGACGACGTCGTCGCCACGGCACGGCGCAAGAGCGCCTGACCGCCGGCGCCGATCACGGCGCCTTCTTCAACAACGGCAGCAGCTCCGCCGCCTCGG
>Ga0209399_10000503_pt1 | contig 23583 bp, 19 predicted proteins | sample OV2TP3_FD_184130 | JGI IMG/M metagenome (GOLD analysis project Ga0209399, IMG submission 184130) | Hot spring microbial communities from Beatty, Nevada to study Microbial Dark Matter (Phase II) - OV2 TP3 (SPAdes) (version 3) | ecosystem: Environmental > Aquatic > Thermal springs > Hot (42-90C) ... | reverse complement strand
GCGGTGACGCCCTTACGGTTGATTACAGGCCGGAGAGCGCATGCCTGAAGAGGACTTCCACCTCTCGGACCATGCACGCTCGCAGGCGCACTAGGGGCGGGGTTGATCCCCGCCCGTCTTTTTCCGGACGAGAGGATCGGCCGACGCAGTAGGGATTCATGAATAGTCCGGGACTAAGAGGAGTCCTCCATCGCCTAATGCTTTCAGGCAAACTCTATCTCATCAATATTGACAACTTGTCTACGGTTTAAAGGAGCCAATTCTTTATCATTTGCACGGGTCGTTTTGTCACCAAATACAAATTCGTCAAACTTTTTCCGCCAATTGGAATAACCTTTTCGGTGCCGACCGGTCTGAAGTTGTTGCGCGTTCACTTCTATGATCGACACTCTGCCGAACCCCTCTGCTCGCTGTTCACGAGCTGTGTATCTAAGTAAATCGATGGAATCATAGAGGACAATAGCAAATGAATGTCGTATCGATGGGTATTGTTCACCAAATTTATTTAGCTTTTTGAGATCCTTCGCAATATCTTGCTTAACTCTGTTTATAGGACGAGGCCTCTTCAGCAATTTTAGTTCGAAAACATGCCTGAGCCTGGGTCCTGAATACACAGCTATATCCGCGATTTTGTTTCCCAGTAGTCGTCGTTCGCAACGAACCGTATTGTGGCCACGGCTCTTTTTTTGAAAAAAATCTTCCAAGTACCCACACACTCTTCTATTAAGGTCTCGCTCAGAACAAATACGAAGCTTAATAAAGTCTTTTTCAAGAAGCCGCTTCATCCTCCTTTTAACAAATCCGTTGATCTTCCTAATCTCCTTTAATGCAACAGCCATGGTCTTCCTCCTAGACGTGTTGATAGCACGTGCCGGGCGGGGTTATCGCGCTTTGGAACCGTAAGCACACCAGTCATACCGTAAATCCTTTTACCAGCTTGCTCTTTGTCTTCGCCAGACATTCCTCCTCCAGCGCAGCCAGCAGTTGCTCAGCATCGTATCGTCGGCCCAGCACGCAGACTTGACGAATGACTGTGGCGAAGTCGCCGGGCGTCAGATTAGTCAGGCGACTCAGCCACTGCTGGAGTGCGGCCACGAGCCGAGAGTCTTCCATCCGGCAATCCATTCCGTCGAGTGCCTGAAGGAACATTTTCCACGCCTGCTCGGGCTTGAGATAGTCGAACCTGATCTTGAGATCGAAGCGGCGCAGGACGGCATGATCCAACGAATCCATCAGATTCGTGCTACAGATGAACAGACCCTCGAATGTTTCCATCTGAGTGAGCAGTTCGTTAACCTGGGTGACTTCCCAGGAATGGTGCGCACCTCGGCGATCCTGAAGAAAGCTATCCGCTTCATCCAGCAGGAGCACAGCCCCTTCCTCTGTTGCATCCCTGAACATCTCTGCTATGCGTTTTTCGGTCGCGCCCACCCAACAGTCCAAAAGATCTGATGCATGTTTCTGGACAAGCGGTTTGTCCACCTGCTCGGCGACATAATGAGCAAAAGCCGATTTGCCGCTGCCCGGAGGACCGTAAAGACATACGCGTCCCGACGGTTTTTGTTTCAACCCCTGGATCAGTTCCGCCAGGTCCTGGCTGGGGTTGAGAAAATCCAGGCTGTAGCGCGTACCGGTAGATTGACCGGAAGGCTTGAATTCGGCACGCTGTCCTTGAACTTCAAAGCTTCGTTGGAAAACGCGCTCCATCAGACGCTCCAACGCCGCCGGTTCCTCTTTTCCGGACAGTTCCGCCACCTTGCAAGCCTGCTTGATCATCGCCGGAGTCAGGCTGTTGTTCCCCGCCATCCGGTCAATCCACTCCAGGCTGACGGTGAGCACGCTGCCAAGATGCTTGACCAGGATACTGCGGCGGATGGAGCGGGGCGGTGTCCGAAAATGGAGGGCATAGCTGAACCGCCGGCGAAACGCCGGATCAATGTGGCTGACGTTGTTGCACACCCACAAGGCTGGGCGAGGATTCGATTCCAGCACCTCGTTGGTCCAGGCCTTGAAGGTCCCGGAGTGCGGGCGTCCGAGTAGCGCCGGCATAATCTCCGGGAACACGTCCTCGACTTCGTCGAAGAGGATCATGCTCTTGGCCTTGTGGGCCAGCACCTTCTGGCTCAAAAGATATGAGCGCAACCGCAGGTGTATCTCCTCCAGGTCGGAGTTCTCGTTCTCATGGCTGATCGTCATGAGGTGCGCACCCAGTTCGGCCGCCAACATTTTTGCGAACTCCGTTTTTCCGGTGCCGGTCTCACCATAAAGCAGGATGTTGATTCCTGAATGGTTCAGCCACAGAGCAGTAGCCAAGACATCCCGCAGCAGGACGAAGTCTTCTTGAAGATGGGGGAAGTCCTCTGGTGTCAGGGCGGCGGGCATCGCGGGAACGAAATAGTTCTGAAAGAGAGTCTTGCCGTCAGCCGTTTCTCCCAGCAACGAAGCGTCCAGCCCAGGAATGAGATCCAGCATCCCCGCCAGGTCCGACTCTGCGTGGTCCAGGCGTACGATGCCGGCCGAGCAGAGGGCACCGTAATCGGCGAGCGCACGGCGAATCTCGGCACGATCCAATCGAAGAATCTCTGCCAGCACGTCCTTGACGCTTGCTATGGTCAGGTCCTGGAACGAATCGGCACATTCCCGGAGGCAGGCTTGACTACGGAGCAGTATGACGAACGCTAATACCTCTTTCTCTGCAGCGGTAAGGGTCACAAACTTTGCGAGCCGTTGAATGTTTGCATACAGGGTCCCCTTCCGGCTCACGGGCTTGCTTTCCATCTCCGCCAGCTTTTCTTCGAGCACCCGCATCGCCTTGGAGCCTTTGAGGTCTTGCTTGGGAAGACCATCCAGTCCCACGGCTTTTCGAAACCAATCCTCTCCGATCAATTCCTCTGCGTCCGCCTTCACCAGCACCAAGATCCTCAGCATCCACAAAGCCACCTGGGCGCGGTGTTCCTCCGGAACGCGGCGATACAAGCTTCGGCGAGAACGCATGTGTTTCAACATGTGATGCGGCGGCCTAAATGGATGTCTTCTGCTCATTGCGTACCTCCCTAACAAGAGATTGAGTACGCCCTAGACTGACCTAAATCTCTGTTCGCATCTATGGGACATCTGGAGAAACCTATGACCCCCATCAACGGACAAATACTCTAGAAAGCGCGTGTTATTTTAAGAATGATGGCGGAGTGGTGGGATCGTGGACTTGGAAGGCAAAGGTGTTTTGACTGGTTGAGCTTGCCTTGATGCATGGCTTGGCCCACGTCGTTCGAAGAGAGAATTCGCCCTGAAGGGTTTCACAATCTGCTTTCCAGGAGGCAGTTCATAATCGATCGACCCATCCCTGTTCTCTCGTATAGACTTTAGCCCAGACGGCCCGAATAAAACCTTCTCGATCTCCTTCGTGATTTTAATAGGTCCACGCCATTCTATCTCCGTACGCAGCGACCTTTTTAAGTATTGCTGAAAAGCGGAAACGCTATCGAACTGGTGTATTGCCGCAAGAAACTCTTCTATGACACCCTCTTGAGAGTCAACATGCATTTCTTTAGGACGGGTGTATTCATCACAACAAAAACAAGGCAGGGCAGTAGTTAGGTACCACATGGACTTGAAATACTTCTTGATCCAAGATTCTCGCTCTTCTTTATTCTTTGGATATGGGAACCATTGATCAATAAATATCTGAAGAAGGGCTTTTTGGTTTATTAAAGTCCAACAATCATGAGACCGTCGTTTCTCGCGACGGGCTTTAAACTTCTCAAGTTCTTCAATTGTTCGAGCGATTTCTGCTTTGCGGACCAAATCCGGCATCGCAAATTTGGAGGAACGTTCATAGGCCGAAATAAATTGTACCAGTTGCAAAATCTGTCGGCGTTCCGGATCTGAAAACGTTTTTCTTTTTAAGATTGCATTCAAAACTTCACGCAGCAAAACAGACTTGCGTGGGAATGGGTCCCTAGCAGCCTTCATATAGGCAGCAAGGAGTTTGCTGTCCATTCCTATGGATAAAGGCTTGAGTTTCCACATAAAGAATCAGAACTCGTGGGCGCTGAAAGCGAACGTTACACCAAACGGCCTCTCTGAGTAAAATCGAGGTGGTATCCTAATTTGCTTTGTGGGCATCCCTCCAAGCAGCCACAGCATGTAGCAAAAGTCCTTTCGCCTCGGAAAGATACGCGCGTACACGTGCTTCAAGTGCTTTGTCAGGAGTTCCATCCCATACGTTCGGGAACCTTTTTTCAATACTCTCAATCTGCCTAACAACGCTAGAAATGCGCTTTTGAGTAGGTTCCATTTTTTTTTCTCCCCTTAAGCTAAGAATTTATTACCGTTGCCAGCACCCTTATTAAGTGTGCCAGGCACCGAAAAACAGAAACTGTAATCCCGTTGATAAGTGGTACGGTTGCGGTTTTGTTAATTGCGTCGGCAAAGGTGATGTGCATGCGTTGTTGATTGTGGCTCTGGTTTTTGTATTGGCTATCTTCATGCAAACCTCCTATTAAATGAGATTAAATGAGGTAGTAAGAATGTGAGTACGTTGTGATTTATTGATACAGATTCGAGTATTAGCTATGGAGAAGTTGATCAATACAGCGCGAACCAATTGAATGAGATACATGTAAAAGATTGGATGAGACATGTATGTATGATGAACGTGTATGTGATAGATGTAATTAATAGTGATTTATTCATTAATGTTATGTAGGTATTGTACAGGGACCAGCAGGCGCTGTCAAGAAAATTTTCTCGGGCCGAAACGGATCGGGTGCGACATGTGCGCCCCTACATCGGATTCCCCCCTCACCCTAACCCTCTCCCGCAAGGGGCGAGGGAATCTTAAACCCCTAACCGATGGCAGCGAAGGCAATCCTGCCGCTTGGGATGCCGCGCCTTCAGCGGCCGTTCGCCTCCCTGCACGTGGCAGGCCAGGCAGTCCTTCTCCAGCCTGATGCCGTGGTGGGCCAGGTCGCTCGGCGTCGGCGGATTGTTATCCCGGGGCCCCGGCAGCAGCGTCACGAAGACGATGACGGCCAAGGCCAGGCCGATGGCGATGAAGTCGGATTTCTTGGGGTGGAATTTCACTCGTACGCTTCTAGAAGCAATTCCGCGATGTGGCGCACGTCCGCCTCGCCCCGCAGCCCGTTCTTGAGCTGGATCATGCAGGCCGGGCACGATGTGGCGACGACTTGCGCCCCGCTGTCCCGGATCGCCGCACGCTTGCGTTCGAAGATTTTTTGCGAGGTGTCATAGTCCTTCACACAGAACGTCCCCGCCCCGCCGGCGCAGCGGTCGGCGTCCCGCATCTCGACGAACGTCACGCCCGGTATCCGCTTGAGCAGATCACGCGGCGGCTTGCTCACGCCCGCCGCCCGCAGATGGCAGGACGAATGGTACGTCACGGTCTTCCGGCAGGGCCTGGTCGGCGCAGACTTGAGTCCCTCGCCGGCGAGATACTCCGAGATGTGCCGGACCTTCCCCGCCACCGCCTCGGCCCGCTTTCGCTCCTCGCCTTCGAACCACTTCGGAGAGTCCTTCAGGCTGAGCGTGCACGAGGCACAGCCGGTCACGATCGTGTCGTAGCGGAACAACGATTCGACATTGAACCGGGCGCAGTCCTTCACGCGCTCCACGTGGCCATAGGTCTCGATCGGCGTGCCCGAGCACTTCTGGCGCGGCAGGACCGGCTCGATGCCGTTCTTTCGCAGGACCGCGATCACGGCGTCGCCCACGCCGTCCTGGAAATAGTTGGCCGCGCAACCGTGGAAGTAGGCCACCGGCCCGCGGTGTCCCGCTTCTTCCGTCAACGGGGCATAGCGCTCGCGGAGCAACCGGGACGCGAGCCGCGGCAGCACCATGTCAGCGGGCAACCGCGCCGTCGAGGCGAGCCGGTGAAGCAGGGGCGCAAGCGCCCCCTCCAACACCTTGCGAGGCAGCGGGCGATCCCAGAGGCCCTGTGTGCGCCCCATCAGCTTGATGAAGGGCTCAAACAACCAGGGCTGTCCTTGCCAGGCAAAGATAGACCCGGCAAGCTTGTTGGGATGCTCGGCCCGCTTCTGCATGATGAGGTCCGAGACATCCACGCCCGCCGGGCAGATCGTCCGGCAGGACTTGCAGTTGACGCACGCCTCCACCACCCGCTTCGAGTTGAGGTACTCGTAGCCCGGCGCGGTCACGATCTCGAACCAGCCCCGCGAGCTCATGTCCTCTGTCTGGAACACGTCGAAGACCGGGCAGACCGAGTTGCACTTGCCGCAAGTCGCGCAGGGTTTGGAGAGCCGCACGTAGTCGATGTTCTCCGTGAAAGGGGTGTCGCTGATCTTCACGCCCGGGTTCAGGACGCGCGCCGGGTCGAAGGCCGACTTGACCTGCGTAAACAGCGCGTACAGCTCCTCGCCGAAGTACTTGCGGACGAACTCCGCCCGCACGCGCCCGTCCCCATGCTCGCCGCAGATGGACCCCTTGAAGCGCGTGACGACGGCCTGGTGAATCTCGTGGTAGCCCGCGACCATCGCCTCAAAATCGCGCTTGTCGTTGACGTCCAGCAGGGGGACGATGTGGGCGTTGCCGTTGCCGATGTGGCCGAAGATGGCCACGTTCACGTCCTGGCCCTTGAAGAACGCCGAGAGGTACTGCACCAGTTCCGCGATGCGGTCGGCCGGCACGACGACGTCATCCACGTAATTGATCGGCTTCTTCTTGGCGTCGTAACGGTAGAGCGTCGGATAGAGCGCGTTCCGGGCCTTCCAGAGCTGCTCCTGGTGTTCCTTCTCCACCGCCACAGTCGGGTCCTCGCAGAGACGGTACTTCCGGCAAATCGCCCTGACCCGATCCAAAATCTCACGAATGGGGACAGATTTAAAATCTGTCCCCCCTCCGTCGAACTCGGCCAGCAGCGTCGCAGCCGCATCGGCCGGCACGCCGTGAGCCGAGCGATTGATCAGGTTGAGCGTGTTGGCGTCCATCACTTCGAGCGCCATCGGCGTCAGCGGCAGGAGATCGAAGACGGCCTGCCCGACTTCTTCGAGATGTCGGAAATGGATGAGCGCGGTCGCCGTGGTCTGTGGCCGTTCCACGAGCTTGAGCGTCGCCTCGCTGATGACCCCCAGCGTCCCCTCGCTTCCCACGAACAGCTTGGGCAGATCCACGATCCCCTGATCCAGGCCGTCCACGAGCCCGAACAGGTTGTAGCCGGTGCTGTTCTTGGAGACATTGGGCTTCTTGCTCCGGATGAGGTCGGCGTGCTTTCTGACGAGTGCGACCGTCTCGCCCAACGCCGGATGGCTCTTGAGCAGCGCGTCGGTGGCCGGATCGCCGTCGGCCAGGGCTTCGGCCGTCAGCCAGGCGCCGCCGGCAAGATGCGCACGAATGGCGTGCACGTTGTCCTTCACCGAGCCGTACCGGAGGGTGTGCGGGCCGGCCGAATTGTTCGAGAGCATCCCGCCGAGCTTGCACATGTCCCGGCTGGAGGGATCGGGCCCGAACATCAGACCGTGGGGCTCGAGCTTCTTGTTGAACTCGGTGAGGTTCAGCCCCGGCTGGACCCGCACCCACCGCTCTTCGACGTTCAGTTCGAGGATCCGGTTCATCCGGCCGCACTCGAGGATGATCCCCTCGCCTACGGCCGAGCCGGTCAGGTTGGTGCCCGCCGCCCGCGGCGTGATCGGCACGCCCGACGACATGGCGTAGGCCACCGTCGCGGCAATGTCTTCTTCGGTCTCGGCCTGGACGACCGCCTTGGGCACCACCTTGTAGATGCTGGCGTCCACCGAGTACGCCGTGATGGTGGGAAAGTCGTCCTTGACCTTGTCGGCACCGAGCTTGCGCCGCAGATCGTTGCCGATGGAGCGGGACTTTTCAGGCAGGATGAGTGCAGGCGCCTCGGGCGTCACTTTTTCGCCTCGGGCAGGCTCTTGGCGCACCGGATCCCCGCCGAGGTGGACCGAGCGGCGGGATCACGTTTCTCCCGCGCCGTCACCCGCAGGCCGGTGGCCAGATGCAGCCAGCTGCCCCCGCGCACGACTTTTTCCGTTCCTTTATCGGGGCCGGCCGGGTTTTTCTTGGGACTGACGGCGTAGTACCGCTCGTCGTACCAGTCCTGCACCCACTCCCGCGCGTTCCCCGCCATGTCCTGCGCGCCATAGGGGCTTGCGCCCTTCTCCAGCGACCCCACCTCGGTCAGCAGGCTATAGCCGGCCCAGATGCAGCACTTGTCGAAGTTGGCCAAGCTCAGGGTCGCGCGATCATTGCCCCAGGGATAGCGCCGCCCGTCGATCCCGCGGGCCGCCTTTTCCCATTCCGCCTCGGTGGGCAGCCGCTTTCCTTTTGCTTTGCAGTACTCGGCGGCGTCGTCCCACGTGACCCCGATCACCGGCTTCTTCTCGTGCTTCGCCTGCGAGCCCTCGTCCCAGTGATCAGGGGCCTGCCGCTTGTTCGTCTTCAGGAACTCGGCATAGTCGGTCGTCGTCACCTCGTGGCGGTCAATGAAGAAGGCGTCCAGAAGCACGACATGCGGAGGGGTCTCGCGGGTGAAGCTCTCCTCGGGACACTGGGGGCACAGTTGCATGGCGGCGGCGATGTCCTCTTCCGTGCTTCCCATCCGAAACTCGCCGGCGGGGACCGGGACCATCCCCGCGGGGGCGTTCTTCGCCAGCTTGTCGATCGCCTCCTGGAATTTGCGGGCGGCCTCCTGGCGCTTGCGCGCCTGTTCCCGCTCAACCTGAAGCGCAGCCAGCATCTGGCTCACCTCGGCCTTTTCCGGCGCGTCGGGAGCGGCCTTCAGGAACGCCTTCAAGGCGGCCTCCGCCTCGTCGAAGTGGCTGAGCCTCTTGTGAGCCGCGCCCAGGAGGTAGAGCAGGGGTGGATACTGGGCGGAGAACTCCTGGGCCTTCGTCAGGGCGTCAATGACCTGCTTCCACTCGCCCAGCCGGGCGTGACTGTCGGCCTTTTCCAGCAGGCCCCGGAACGCCGGATCGAAGTCCTTGAGCTTGGGATCGGGGGGGAGCACCTGCCCCAACGCCAGGGAGAGCGTCAGGCTGACGATGATCGCCGGAATGACCCAGGCTGTCGTACGGTTCACAGGTGCTCTCAGGATGAGGTTCTTCGCTCAAGGCACCGCGCGCTTGGCGAGCAGGGCGTGGGCTTCCAGGGCCATCTCGACGATCCGTTCCTCGGAAAGCCCCAGGGAGTAATAGTGGCGGTAGTGCCCCTCGATGGCTTCGGGGTAGCCTTTCTCCGGCAGCATGTCCTCCCGAATCGTCTTGACGCGGTCGAGGACGTGCTTCACCAGGTCGGGGCTGATCTCCACGCCCTGCTCCCGCAGAGCCTTGGTGTGCTTGGCCAGCACGGTCTCAACGGCGGCGGCGCCGCTGTGCTTGCCGAACACGAACCGATGCTCGCCCCCGACCAGTTCCTCGGCGATGAACTGGTAGATGGCGGGATGAATCGCGATCGCGGCCGTGTGGATGCCGGACTCGTGCTTGAACACACCCTCCCCCACGATCGGCTCGTGCGGCTGGAGCGAAATGCCGGAATACAGCTCGATCTTGCGGCGCAGCTCGGTCAGCAGGTCGTACCGGAACCCCGGGATCGTCACGCCGTACAGCATCTTGAGCACCATGACGAACTCATGGAGGGGCGTGTTGCCGGCGCGCTCGCCGATGCCGTTGACCGTGACCCCCGCATACAGGGCCCCGTGGCTGATGGCGCGAACCGTGTTGATCGCGCCCAGGCCGAAATCGTTGTGAAAGTGCGCCGTCATGGGCACGTCGCCGAGGACTTTCACCAGCCGGGGGATGTAGTGGTCCACCGCCTCGGGCGTGAACACCCCGCAGGTGTCCGAGAAGCACATCCGGGTGCCGCCGGCCGCGACGCAGGCCCTGGCCCAGATTTCTCCATAGTCCACGTCAGACCGCGACGCGTCCTCGGCTGCGAACTCGACGCGCGAGAATCCCCGCTCGCGGGCATAGCGGACGGCGCCGGTGATCAGATCGAGGTTTTGCTCGCGGTAGTACTCCACCGGGCGGTCCAGCCACTGGCTCTCGGCCTGCCCCGCGCGGCGGAGCAGCGTTTTGCCCAGTTTGTACTTGAGATGCAGGTCAGACAGGGTCGAGAGCACCAGCACGCTGACATCGTCCGGCTTGGCGCCGACGGCCGTCACGGTGTCCACGACCGCATCGATGTCCGCCTTGAGGCTCCGGCACATGGCCAGGACTTCGATGTCTTGCCGGATCTCGCCCCGGCGCTGGGCCTGCACGATCACCTGCAAGGCCTGGCGGTCGGATTCGGAGACCGCCGGGAAGGCCGGGTCAATGACGTGGACGCCGACCTCGGACAGCAGTTTGGCCAGTTCGAGTTTCTGGCCGGGCGAGAAGGCCACGCCCGGCATCTGCTCTCCGTCCCGCAGCGTATCGTCGTAGATACGGATCCTGCCCGGGTCCGGAAATTTCAACTGTTGGGTGAAGCGCGTCGGCGGGATCGCCAGTGTCTCGATGGGCTCTTTGAGCTCCATAGGCTCGATTGTAACCGCTTCCTCCCCCCTACCTCAAGCTGTCTCTTTGAACTGCACGTCGCGGTAGGAGGCAAGCGCTCCCGCCAGGCGGGCTTTCAACTCCAGCCGTTTGGGCTTACCGGTCGTGGTATAGGGCACGTCCCGGCCGAACAGGATGACCTTGGGATGCTTGAAAAACGGGAGCCGCCCACGGCAGAACTCCAGGAGCGCGGTCTCGGTCGGCGGGTTCTTCTCATCGCGCGGGACGACGTAGGCGGCAATCTCTTCGCCGTAATAGCGGTTCTCGAACGGCACGGCCATGGCGAATTTCACGCCGGGATGGCCCTTCAGTACATCGTCGATCTCCAGCGGCGAGATGTTCACGCCCCCTCGGATGATCAGCTCCTTGATCCGTCCGGAGATGAAGAGAAACGGCCGGCCCTTCTCGTCGCGAATGTAGAAGCCCTCGTCACCCGACCGGAACCGGCCCCACTGAAACGCGCCCTCGTTCGCGTCAGGACGCTTGAAATAGCCCGCGCAGACCGTTCGCCCGCGGATGCAAATCTCCCCGCGGGCCGACTCCGGGACTTCCCGCCCGTGATCGTCTAGGATCGCCATTTCGTTATGCCGGATGGGGAGTCCGATGGACGGAAAATCGTACTCCGTCAGCCAGCGGCGATGCTGGTCCGCGGAAAGATCGTTCGGCAGGAAGCACGAATAGCAGGTGGTTTCCGACAAGCCGTAGCCGTGGCGGATGGGAAAGCGGAACCGGTCTTCGAAGCGGGCCGCCGTCTCCTTCAGCAAGGGGCCCGCCCCGCAGATCACCCCGCGGAAATGTTCTAATCGATACGGTTGCAGGTCTTCGTTCGCCTCCAGCAGGAACTCGAGCAGCGTCGGCACGACGCTGACGCAGGTCACCCCTTCTCCATGGATTCTCCGCCAGAACGCGCTCGTCTTGAACTTCCGGGTCAGCACGACGCCGCCTCCGCAATAGAACGGCGTCACCAGCGTGACCACCGCGCCGTTCACATGGTGGATTGGCAGCACGCACATCAGCCGATCGTCCGGCCCGAAACCGTGCCAGTCGGCGATGCCGTCGGCGTCCACCAGGAGATTCCGGGCCGTGAGCACGACCCCCTTGGGCGGTCCGGTGGTGCCGGAGGTATAGACGATGAGCGCCTCATCCTCCAGGCTCCCTCCACGGATATCCGTCGCAGGCCCGGCCTCCGCCAGGTCCTCGCTCAGGAGGCGGCCGTACCGGCCGTCCTCTCCCACCACGACCAGCTCGCGCAGACGGGGGAGATCACCCAGGAGGCTCCGGATCTCCTCGACGTGATCCTGCCAGCAGAACACCACCGAGGCTTCGGAATGCTCCATGATGTACCGTTTCTTCTCGGTTTGCTCCTCCACGTTGATCGGCACGACGGCAACGCCGAGCGCCCAGGCCGCGAAGTACACGAGCACGGTCTGGTCGTGGTTGAACAGGACGGTGGCAATGCGGTCTCCGCGGCGCAGCCCCAAGCGGTCACGCATGACGGTGACCACCCGCTCTACCCGATCTCCGAACTCGGCGTAGCTGTAGCCGCGGTGTGTCCCGCGATCGTCGTCGTGGAAACTCAGGAAGGTCCGGCCGGCGGACCGCGGGTCGCTCACGCGCGCGTGCAGGAACCCGCCGAAGGAACTCCAGGGCAGGCTGAACGGGGGCCCGCCCATCTCCCGGGCCTTCAGGATGCGGTCATAATCGGTGGAGGCCGTCATGTTCGTCGTTCGAGGGGCACATACGCCTGCGGCGGCGGCCCGGTATAGAGGGCGCGGGGCCGGATCAGCCGGTTGTGGTCCTGCTGCTCGATCACATGCGCGCACCAGCCGGCGATGCGCGAGCAGACGAAGACGGGCGTGTAGAGATCTCGCGGGATCCCCATCAGGAGGTAGGCGACGGCCGTGTAGAAGTCCAGGTTGGGATAGAGCTGCTTCTCCTCCCGCATGATCCGATCGATGATGCTCGCGATGTCGTACCACCGCGTGTCGCCACACGCCCGGCTCAGGGCCTCGGCATGGCGCTGGATGATGTCCGAGCGCGCGTCGCCGTGGCGCAACACGCGGTGGCCGAAGCCCATGACCCGCCGCTTCTGCGCCAGCGCGTCGCGCACCCAACGCTCGGCGCGGTCGCGGCTCTTGATCTCCAGCAACATGGCTGCCACCGCCTCATTGGCCCCGCCGTGGAGCGGACCTTTGAGCGCCGCGATGGCGGCGGTCACGGCGGCGTGGAGATCGGTCAGCGTGGATGCGGCCACACGCGCGGCGAAGGTGGAGGCGTTGAACTCATGCTCGGCATACAGAATGAGCGAGACATCAAGCACGCGCGCCATCGCTTTCGTCTGCGCGTCGCGGGGCACCCGTTGCTCTGCCGGGTACCCATTGCTCGGGGCGCCCGTTGCTCTTCGTTGCAACGGGCCAGCGCAATGGGTGTCCAACGGGTGTCGGTCGGTCAGCAGGTAGAGCAGGGTTTCCGCGAAAGTCATTGGGGGCTCGGGCTGGACCTGGCGCTTGGCGTGAGCCAGGCGATGCGAACTGGCGATGATGATGGGAATCTGGGCCAGCAGGCGGACGGACTTGCGGAGGGCGGCCTCGCGGGAATTGTCGGCGGCCTCCGGATCAGTCATCCCCAGCAGCGACACGCCGGTTCTCAGGATATCCATCGGGCGCGCGCTCGGGGGCACGACGCCGATGAAGGCCTCCACGGGACCCGGCAAGGGCCATTGCGCGCGCAACTGAGCTGAGAAGTCGTCCAATTCCTTACGGGCAGGCAGCTTGCCGAAGAGAAGCAGGCACGCGACTTCCTCGAACGTGGCCTGCTCCGCCAGGTCGCCGATCGCATAGCCGCGGTAGCGCAGGCCGGCTTCCCCCTCATCCACCTGGCAGAGGGCCGACTCGCCCGCGATCACGCCTTCCAGGCCGGGGCTGTAGAGTTTATCGTCCACGAAGATCCTTGTCGCGTTTCTCGTACTCCGCGTATTGCAGCAGATCGTAGAGTTGCTGCCGCGTGAGCATCCTGTCCAGCGATTTCTGCTGGGTCCCGAGGGTTTTCAACTCGTCCAGCATCGCCTCGACGGCCTTGGATGCGATCCGAAGCGCCGTGACCGGAAACAGCACGAGCCGATACCCGAGCGCGTCGAACTCCTGAACCGTCAGATACGGCGTCTTCCCGAACTCCGTCATGTTGGCGACGAGCGGCACTTTCACGCCTATCCTCAACAGACCTTGCGCGAACGCACGGAACTCTTCGGCAGACTCCAACGCCTCGGGGAAAACGGCATCGGCCCCCGCATCCACATAGGCCTGAGCGCGCTTGAGGGCCCCGTCCAGACCTTCGACTGCCCGCGCGTCGGTGCGGGCCACGATCAGAAAGTCGGGATCGCGTCGCGCCGCCGCCGCCGCGCCGATCTTCCGCGCCATCTCGGTGACGGACACCACGCGTTTGCCGGGCAGGTGCCCGCATTTCTTCGGGCTTTCCTGATCCTCCAGGTGAACCCCGGCCAGCCCCGCCTGCTCGAACTCCCGCACCGTCCGCATCACGTTCAGAGGTTCTCCATAGCCGGTATCCGCATCGGCCAGCGCGGGGACCGCCACGGCGTTCGCGATCGTTCGCGCATCGGATACAACCTCGGTCATGGACAGCAGCCCGATATCGGGCAGCCCCCGCGCGGCCGCGAGGCTCGCGCCGGAGACGTACACCGCCTCGAACCCGGCGCGCTCGACTTGGATCGCCGTCAGCGCGTTGAACGCGCCGGGCATGACAACCGTCCCTCGGGCGATCAGTTCCCGCAGGCGGCGGGACTTGGTCGGGCTGCGCTTATCCATGGCGCGAAACCTTCAACAGCGGCATCAGCTTTCCGACGTCCTCCAGTGATTCCAGCCGCCACACCATGTCAATCACCTGGCCGGCCCGGGCGCGGGCAAACAGCCCCGCCGCCAGGCTCCTGAACTTCTCTTCGATCTCCCGATCCGACAGCGGGTGTCGGGGATGTCCCAAGGGATAGTCTACCTGCTTCACGTATTCATTCCCGCTCGCCGTGCGGACCGTCACCCGCGTGGGCATGGCCTTCGGGTACCAGCCGATGAATTCGTCCTGCTCGACCACGCGGACTTTTTGCATGAGGGCCCGCAGCTTCGGATCGGACAGCCGCTTGGGCTCGAAGGACCCTACGGTCACCGTCCCGTCAAGCAAGGCCGCCGCGACGCAATAGGGCATGCTGTGGTCGGCCGTCTCGCGCGTTGACGGGCGCCACTTCTCCGGGTCGCGACCGATGATCTCGATCGCCACGTCGTAACTGCCCACTTCAATCTCGGTGATACCGGCGAGCGCGGTACGCCCCTCTTTGTTGAGCAGCTCCTCGCGGACCACCAGCGCCGCCTCCACCGCCGATTGGGCGTGGTACTCCACCGGATAGTGCTTGATGTAGGTGTCCAGGATCTTGAACGCGGGGGACTGGCTCCCCTCAGAAGGGGGACAGGCACCGCTGCGCGGAGCCAGTCCCCGGGGCGCCTGTCCCCCTTCCCCGCCGAACGCCGGCAGATCCAACGGACCGGACACGAGTTCCATGAAGCCTTTCGTTCCCTCAAAGATCGGCGCGGGGCCGGTCATGCCCTGTCTGGCCAGCGTCGCCGCGAACACGCCGTTCCGCGCGGCATTCGCGAAAGCGCAGGCCTTCCACATCGAGAGGTCCCCGACGCGTGTCTGCCGCAGGGCCACGTTGGCGACGCCGGCCAGATTGACCGCCTGGACGGTCTGCTCGACCGACAGCTTGAAGACCTTGGCGGCGGCCAGGGCGCTCGAGAGCGGGCCGTACGTGACGTGGTCCCAGCCGCGCGGCCGCAGCGCCGCGGCGTCGCACAGGCGGCACTGGACCTCATAGGCGACCGCGGCAGCCAGGATGACCCGCTTGCCGGAAGCGCGGACGGCCTCACCGACGGCAAGGATCGCCGCAAGATTGTCGGACGGGTGCGCGGGTTCTTTGGAAAGATAGGTGTCGTTGAAGTCCAGATAGCGGACCAATGTCCCGTTGGTGAAGGCCGCCAGATCCGGCAGGGTCCTGTGCGCGGTCCCCCAGAGCGTCGCGCCGTTCGGGACGGAGACCGACCGGCCGATCCGGCGGGCAATCCGGCAGGGCTCGGCGTTCCACGCGCCGAAGGCGCAGGCCAGACTGTCCAGGACGCGCCGCTTGACCTCGTGCACGACATCCGCATGCAGGTGATCGTAGCAGAGCGACTGCGTGTACTCTGCGAGGCGATCGGCAATCACGGCAACGCCCCCATCTGATCTTAGTAAATTTTACCACATCCGCGATGGCGGGAACGCAAGGAGTTTGTTACCATGAGACATGGGGGACGACCGCCAGACCCTTGAGGTGGACGTGCTGTTCGTGGGGGGCGGCCCCGCCAACCTCGCCGGGGCCCTGCACCTCGCCCGCCTTGTCGAGCGCCATAACGCGCGCGTCACTGTCGGCGGGATTCCCGACCCACCCCTCGCCCCCCGGATCGCCCTGATCGAGAAAGGGCGCGATGTGGGCGCCCATGCCCTCTCCGGCGCCCTCTTCAATCCCATCGCCGTGGAAGAGCTCATGCCGGACTATCGCGATCGCGGCTTTCCCTTCTCACTGCGAGTCGCCCGGCACGGCTTGCACTACCTGACGACCACCGGCGATCTCCGCTTGCCGGATTCCCTGGTCCCGCCGGCGTATCGCCAGGACGGCTGCTATGTGGGCTCCCTGCAGAAGTTGAACCTCTGGCTGGCCGAGTTGGTGGAGGCCGCCGGCGTTTATGTCTTCAACAATACCTGTGGCATCGAGATCCTGTACGACGGCGACCGTGTCTGCGGCGTGCGAACCGGCGACAAGGGGCTGGAAGCCGGCGGCGGCCGGAAGCCCAACTACGAGCCCGGCACGCGGATTCGCGCCAAGGTCACAGTGTTCGGTGAAGGCCCCCACGGCACCCTGGCGGAGGATCTCATCCACAAGTTCAAGTTGCGGGCGAGGCGGGATCCGCAATCCTACGCCCTCGGCGTGAAGGAGTTGATTCGCGTCAAACACGCCGGATCGCCCGGCCTGGCCCTTCACACGATCGGCTACCCCCTCGGCCCTCGTGTCTTCGGCGGCGGTTTCTGCTACGGCCTTGCCGAGGACCTCTTCGCCGTCGGCATGGTATGCGGGCTGGACTGGGAGGACCCGCAACTCGACGTGCAGGAGCAACTGCAACGGTTCAAGCAGCATCCCTTCATCCGGCAGTTCATCAAAGGCGGCGAGGTGGTTGCCTACGGCGCCAAGACGCTGCCGGAAGGCGGCTACTTCGCCGTGCCGCGACCTTACACGGACGGGGCTCTGCTCGTGGGGGATTCGGCCGGATTCCTCAACGTCCCGTACATGAAAGGCATCCACTATGCGATGAAGAGCGGGATGCTCGCGGCCGAAACCATTCTGGAGGCCTTGGTACGCAATGTCGGGTCGGCTGCTGCGCTCTGCGCCTACGAAACGCGCCTGAACGCTTCTTACGTCATGCAGGACCTGTACCGCGTGCGCAACTTCAGGCGGGCTTTCGTCTGGGGAAGGCTCCCCGGCCTCCTGCTTGGAGGCGCAACAATGTGGACGGGGCTCGGTCCGACCAGGCCGGGCGGGGTCCCGCCCGACTATCGCCACCTGAAACCGCTTGAGGAAGCCGCCGCCGGCCGCCGGCGCGGGGAGCCGGCCGCGCATGATCCCGGCCTCGTCGTGGACAAGCTCACCGACGTCTATTATTCGGGCACCCAGCACCGCGAGGACCAGCCGTCGCACATCCGCATTCTGGACCCCGGCCGGTGCCTCAGCGAGTGCATTCCCCGTTTCGGTGATGCGCCCTGCACGCATTTTTGCCCGGCGAAGGTCTACGAGTTGGTGAGCGACGGGGCCGGCCGCCGCATCCAGGTCAACTTCGCCAACTGCGTGCACTGCAAGACCTGCGTGATCAAGGATCCGCTGGACGTCTTGACTGATGACAACGTTCAGAACATTATCTGGCGCGCTCCCGCCGAGGGAGGGCCGCGCTACCAGGGGCTGTAAGTTCATCGCGGAGGAGTCCATCATGGCGAATCAGTATGTAACGGTGACCGTTGCCGAGCGTATCGCCGTTGTCACCTTGAACAACCCACCGTCGAATCTCCTCGGCACGCCGGTCCTGCAGGAACTGGATCAGCTCTTCGGGCAGTTGGAGGCCGACGACGCGATCCGGGTGATCATCCTGACCGCCGCCGGCAAGTTCTTTTGTCCGGGCGCCGACATCAAGGAGCTCGCCCAGCTCAGCACCGTCCATCAGGGAGCGGAGTTGTCCGGCCGGGGACAGGCCCTGCTCAACCGGATCGAACGGTTCGACAAGCCGGTCATCGCGGCAATCAACGGCGCCTGTCTCGGCGGCGGCCTGGAAATGGCGATGGCCTGTCACATGCGCGTGGCGGCGGCAGGCGCGCCGCTCGGCTTGCCGGAGATCAAGCTCGGCCTCATTCCCGGATTCGGGGGCACCCAGCGGCTCCCCCGCATCATCGGTCCGTCAAAAGCCGCCGAGTTGATCCTCACAGGGGAGACCATCACGGCGGAGGAGGCGCTGACTCTGGGATTGGTCAATCGGGTCGTCCCCGCCCCGGAGGTCCAGCCGAAGGCCCGGAAACTGGCGGGGATGATCACGGCCAAGGGCCGTCTGGCGACCCAGGCGGCGTTGCGGGCGATCCGGACCGGCCTCGACAGCCCGCTGGCCGAAGGGCTTGCCCGCGAGGCCGAGCTGTTCGGGGAGTTGTGCGAGACGCCCGACAAAAAGGAAGGCACGACGGCCTTCCTGGAAAAGCGCCCGCCGAAATTCCAAGACCGGTAAGATGAAGATCGTCGTCTGCGTCAAGCAGGTTCCCGCCACCGAGTCCAAACTCCGGATCGCGGCGGGCGGCATCGACATTGACCGTTCCGACCTGAGCTTCGTCGTCAATCCCTACGACGAGTTCGCCGTCGAAGAGGCCATCCAGATCAAAGAGCGGTTGGGAACCGGCGAGGTGACCGTCCTCTCCCTGCGCCCGCACACCGCGCAGAAAGTCGAAGAGGCTTTGCGGACCTGCCTGGCGATGGGCGCCGACAAGGCCGTGCTGCTGAGCGATCCCGCCTTCGAGGGCGGGGACAGTCTCGCCACGGCGACGGTTCTCGCCGCCGCTCTCCGACGGCTGCCCTTCGATCTCCTGCTGTTCGGCAAGCAGGCGGTGGACGACGACGGCGGTTCCGTCGGCATCCAGGTGGCCGAACTGTTGGGGATTCCCCATGTCGCGGTCGTGAACAAGCTGGCGCTGAACCCGGAGGCTCGCACCGCCCTGGCCCACCGGCAGATCGAGGGCGGGATCGAAGTTGTTGAGACGCCCTTGCCGGCGCTGATCACGTGCCAGAAGGGCCTCAACGAACCGCGCTACCCTTCGCTCCCCGGCATCATGAAGGCCAAGCAGAAGCCGCTGGAAGCCTGGAACCGGGACACGCTGGGCCTTGTCCCTGAGATGATCGGTGCTGCGGGAGCCAGGCTCACAATGGTCCGTCTGGAACCACCCCCGCCCCGGCCGGCCGGTCGCATCATCCCGGGTGATCCGCCTTCGGCCGTGAAGGAACTGGTGCGATTGTTACGTGAAGAGGCGAAAGTGATATGAGTTTTAAAAACTGACTATGTCGCAGCCAATACTCGTCTTCTGCGAACAGCGCGACGGTCGGCTCAAGAAAGTCGGACTGGAGGCCCTGGGCGAGTCCTGCCGCCTGGCGGAAATGCCGGGAAGCGCCGTGGTCGCGGTCGTCATCGGTTCACAAGTGGCGCCGCTGGCCGTCGAGATCGCCGCCCACGGCGCCTCGAAGGTGCTGATTGCCGAGGACCCGTCTCTCGCCCACTACGCCTCGGAAGCCTATACCGCCATCCTAGCCGAGGCCGCTGCGCGCCTCCAGCCCCTTGCGGTGTTCATGGGCGCGACCGCGATGGGCAAAGACCTCGCCCCCAAGCTGGCGGCCCGGCTCAAGTCCTCACTCGCCCAGGACTGCGTGGCTTTGAAGATGGAAGCCGACGGGTCCTTGCTCGCCACGCGCCCGATCTATGGCGGCAAGCTGCGGGCCGTCGTGAAGGCCACCACCCCCGAGCTCCAGGTCGTGACCCTCCGGCCCAACGTCTTCGCCGCGCTGGAGCCGAAGCCGGGGCGCGATGTTCCCGTCGAAACGCTAGCCATCGTCATGGACTCGACCCGACCGGTTGCGACGGTCCGTGAGGTGCAGGAAACGGCGGGCGGCAAGAAAGACCTGACCGAGGCCGCCGTCATCGTTTCAGGTGGGCGCGGGCTCAAGGGGCCGGAGAACTTCAAGCTGATCGAGGAACTCGCCGCCGCGCTGGGGGCCGCCGTGGGCGCGTCGCGCGCGGCCGTGGACGCGGGCTGGAAGCCGCACAGCTATCAGGTCGGGTTGACCGGGAAGACCGTCTCGCCTCAACTGTATATCGCCTGCGGGATCTCGGGCGCCATTCAGCACCAGGCGGGCATGTCCTCCGCCCGCGCCATCGTGGCGATCAACACCAACCCCAACGCGCCGATCTTCAGGCTGGCCACCTACGGGATCGTCGGCGACCTGTTCGAGGTCGTGCCCTTGTTGATGGAAGAAGTGAAGAAACTGAAGGCGGGCGGTTAAGTCCCGGCGTCCTTGTTCCGTCGCCGGTGTTCGGCGATGGCCTCGATCAGTTCGGGGATGCCGTCGCCTTTGATCGCGACGGTGCGGATTACCTTGGCCACCCACTCCGACAGGTCCCGGACCGTCGAATCCGCGCTCTCGCGATCGCCCTTGTTCACGACGACGATGTGCGCCACCTCCAGCAGGCCCGCCTTCATCGCCTGGACCTCGTCGCCTAAGCCCGGCGCCACGACCGCCACGACTGTCTGCGCCACGTTCGTGACATCCACCTCGTCTTGCCCGACGCCGACGGTCTCGACCAGGATCACCTCGTAACCGGCGGCTTCGAGCACCCGCACCGCCTCGTGGGTGGCGCGCGCGAGCCCGCCGTGCCGGCCGCGGGTGGCCATGCTGCGGATGAAGACGCCGTCATCGAGCGCATGGTCCTGCATCCGGATGCGATCCCCAAGGATCGCCCCGCCCGTGATCGGGCTGGTCGCGTCCACCGCCACGATCCCGACCTTCCGGCCCTGCCGGCGATAGGCCGTCGCAAGCTGGTCGATCAGCGTGCTCTTGCCGGCCCCCGGGTAGCCCGTGATGCCGATCACGTCGGCTCGCCGGGTGGAAGCCTCAAGCCGTTGCAGCGCCGCAGACCCGGCCGGATCCCGGTTCTCCAGCAGCGTGATCAGGCGAGAGACCGCGCGAATGTCCCCGGCCTTGACGCGTTCGGCCAACTCGGAAGGGGAAATTGGGGTCAGTTCCAAGGGGACAGTCCCCATTTTTGCCTCAAAAATGGGGACTGTCCCCATTTTCTCTTCGTGGTTCAAACCAGACATCCGTGACTTTAAAGGAGGGCGTCTTGGCGAATTCAGCGCGCACCGGCATCCCGATGCGCACCTCCTCCGGCGCCATGCCCTTGAGGCGCGAGAGGAACAACGTATCAGCGCCGTCGAACTCCACCAGGATCAGCGTGAAGGGCGTCTCTTTGAGAAAAGCCTCGCCGCCGTAATGGCAGGTCGTATAGGTGTGAATCCGGCCGGTCAGCGGCAGCTCGTGCCAGGCCGTCGGCGCGCCGCATTCCATGCAATGGGACCGCGGGGTGGCAACGGTGTACCCGCATCCCGTGCAGCGCGAGCCCAGCAGCTTGCCCTTGCCGAGCCCGACGAAGAACGGCGAGTCCTCGGCGTAGCTGTGGCGGTAATCGATTTCATAGTGGTCGTGGATGATGAGCGGGTCCATTTACGCAGCTTCCAGGATCGACACGGTGATATACGTTCCCGTGCCGGCGTGGCTGTGGATCAGACCGCGTCTGGGATTCAATACTTGAAGTTTGTCGCTGCCCAAATGCTTGCCGATGGTCCCCTGCAACTGCCAGAAGGCGAAGACCGCCTGCATCAACCCCGTGGCGCCGACCGGATGCCCGCAGGCCAAAAGCCCGCCGGACGGATTCACCGGCAGGCGCCCTTGCTTGGGCAGCTCCAGGCCGTAGTCGATCCCCGGCATAAACGGCACGCCGCTCTCCACGAACCGCCCGCCCTCGCCGTACCTGCAGAGACCCAGATCCTCATAGGTCTGGATCTCCGAGGAGGTATAGGCGTCGTGCAGCTCGACGAAGCTGAGATCCTCGAACGGGCTCCGGACGCCGGCCATCCGGTAGGCCAGCTTCGCCGCCATCCGCCCGCCCCGGAAGGAATGGACGCCGGGATACTTGAGCCGGGCATAGTCCGACTCCTGCTCGTGCGGCAGGAGCAGGACTTTCCCGTGCGGCCGGTCGGCCATCCGCATGGCGTCCGAGCCGGAGCCGACCCCGGTGATTTTCACGGGCCGGTCACAGACCTTCGCGGCCACGTCCTCGGAGGCCAGCACACACACCGCCGCGCCGTCCGACATCGTGCAGATGTCCTCCATCGTCAGCGGCGTGGCCACCATCGGCGATTCGCGCACCTGCTTGATCGTGAGCCGCTTGGCCTTCTGGGCATACAGGTTGTACACAGCGTTGGCGTGGTTCTTGACGGACACCATCGCCATCTGCTCGACCGTGGTCCCGAACTCGTGCATGTGGCGCCGCACCATCATCGCGTAATAGCCGGTGTAGAACCCGCCCACCGGGAAGTCGAAGTTGGTGTCGGAGGCCAGCGCGATGAACTCGTTGCCCTTCCAGGTATTGACGCGCGACATCGTCTCGAAGCCGAAAGCCACGCAGCAGTTCATCCGGCCGGACGCGATCGCTTCCCAGGCGGACTGGAAGCAGAGGCCTCCGGTGGCCCCGCCGCCTTCGATCCGCTTGGACGGCTTGGGGCACAGTCCCAGATAGTCCTGCACCATGCTGGCGGCCTTCAGTTGGCGCGTGAAGTGGTCGGAGAAATACGAGCCGACCGCGCCGTCGATCAGGTCCTTCGAAAACCGGGGCACGTCGCGCAGGGCGTAGTCGTACGCTTCCTTGACCATCAGCCGGAAGTCCTTGTCCGGATGGGCCTTGGCGAACTTGGTGACCCCGCCGCTGATCATGTAGACCGGTTTCATGATCGAAGCCCCTTCACGAAGTCCACGATCTCCGTCATGGGCGTGCCCGGAGGAAACAACGCTTTGACGCCGGCCTTCTGGAGCCGGGGCCGGTCGTCATCCGGGACAATGCCGCCGCCGAACACAACGATGTCCTCCGCGCCTTTTTCCTTGAGCAGCTCGAGGACGCGCGGGAGGAGGTAATTGTGCGCGCCGGACAGGACACTGAGGCCGATGGCATCCACGTCCTCCTGGATCGCCGTGTTCGCCACCTGCTCCGGCGTCTGGTGCAGGCCGGTGTAGATGACCTCCACGCCGGCGTCGCGCAACGCCCGCGCGACCAGCTTGACGCCCCGATCATGCCCGTCCAGTCCGACCTTCCCCAGCAGCACCCGGATCGGCTTCGCCGCCACGGTCATAATGTTCTCCTTACTGCGCGGGTCCTGTCACCGGGCGTCCGGCCGTCTCGGACCGGCCTACGCTGGTGCGGCCCCGCAGAACTGCGCTCCGGCCTCAAGTCCTGCGCCGGTCCGGACAACCCGGCGCCACCCGCAAGATTTCCGGATCTTGGCGGCCGCGCGCAGGGATGTGCCCCAACCGCGCGACTCTGGGAGCGCCTTTTCCACTTGATCATCCATGACCAGAAGGCGCGGCCAGCGGAGAGCGAGGGGCGCACCCAAGCAGGCCGCTCTGAGGGCCGCGAGCAGGGTCCGCTCTTCATCTTCATGCCTTAACCTCTTCTAAAAAGTACTTTCCTTCGACGTCCTTCTTCACGTATCCCATCTGCACTTTGGGATCATGCTCGAACACCAGCAGCCACTGCTCCTCGAACGCCCGATCCAGCACCCATCGCTTGGTCTCAAGCGTCTGCACCGGGTACAGGTCATAGCCCATGATGTACGG
>Ga0209399_10000502_pt1 | contig 23586 bp, 20 predicted proteins | sample OV2TP3_FD_184130 | JGI IMG/M metagenome (GOLD analysis project Ga0209399, IMG submission 184130) | Hot spring microbial communities from Beatty, Nevada to study Microbial Dark Matter (Phase II) - OV2 TP3 (SPAdes) (version 3) | ecosystem: Environmental > Aquatic > Thermal springs > Hot (42-90C) ... | reverse complement strand
GCGCCCGCAGCCTTTCGATCTGCACGTCGGCGATCTTCTTCATCAGGTCGTCGACGTAGTAGCCCTGGAACCGCTTGACACCGAGCGAGATGCCCCATTTCACCGCCAGCTCGGTGTCGACGCGGGCCAGGATGACGTTATCCTTGCCGGTGGTGGCGACGACTTCGCGCATCTGCGCCATTTTGCCGGACTCGGTATCGCCCTCGAACTCGGTGCCCCAGGCGATCTTGACGAAGTCGGTTTTCAGCCTGCCCGGCTCGATGAACTGCAGCGCCAACGGATTGAGGCCGTCGAGCAGCACCCGATAGCCCCGCTCCTGCAACAAGTCGCGGGCGTAGACGAAGGTATTCATGTCGGCGAACACGTCGAGCAACTGCATCTCGACCACCACCTTGCCGGCGTTCTTGTCGACGACCTTGTGGAAATTCTGGAAGTCGCGCGACATGATGGTGTTGACGTTGAGATTGAGGCTGATCGGGCTGGTCGCCTTGGCGACGCCGCGGTTAGCGAGCACCGCCAGCACCCGCTTGTCGAGCGTCTCGGTCAGGTACTGGAACAGCCAGGGGCTGGCGAACAGATTGACGTTCGGGGCGATGCGCTTCTTCAGGTCCGCGACCGAGATGAAGTGCTCGCGGAAAACGATGTTGCCGGGGCCATCGGGTCCCATCTCGAGGCACGTCTGCTCGCGCATCAGGTCGGCGACGCGGGTGCCCTGGAGCTTCTGGTTGATGTCGGGCAGGTTCTGGGCAGTCAGCGGCTCGCCTTTGTCCTCGACCTTGGCCTTCGGCTCGGTGGTCGGCTGCTGGCGCTGCCGTTGCGCGTCGATCGCCAGCTGGTTGGCGACCGAGACGAAGGCCGAGTAGTCCTCGCCCTGGCTCAGGTCGTACCAGGTCGACAACGGATCCTCGAGGCCGCTCGCGCCGGAAGCCACCAACGGGTCCTCGCTGAACAGGGCGCGGATCTTGTCGACGGCAGCGTCGGTGTCGTCCACCGGTGCATTGCGGCAGATCAGCACGATGTCGGCGTTGGACAGCGGGAAGACGGCGCCCTCGTGGTTCTCGATCAGAGCGTCGAACGAGCGCTGGGCGATCGACAGAAAGTGCGGCTGGCGGTTGTTGGGCCGGAGCTTCGACAGTTGCACGTGCACCGCGTAGACGCCTGCCGGGTTGGTCTCGACCCGCTTCAGCCGGGTCAGCAGCAAGGCTTCTTCGCTGGTCTCTGGTTCGCGATAGGCGCCGGTGGCGTAGCCAGCTTCGGCCATTATCTGTCCTGTCGTCTCAAGCCCGCGTTTCAGGGATTTCGCCGCGGCGTCACATGGGGCGGTCGGCGTCGGCGGATCGTATGATTGGACCCGTTAATAACCGATTACCCTTATTGTCCCAGCCGTCCCAGCCGTCTCGGCCGCCACGCCTTGCCGGCCCGTCGCCCGTCGGCCATCATATTGCCAGAGATGGCATCCAGACACCAGACCGCCGGCCGGCCGGGAGCGCGCCCGGAAGACATCGCCGCGCGGACGCCGAACGGCACTCGCGTCTACGCGGTCGGCGACATCCACGGCCGCGCCGACCTGCTCCGGCGCCTGCACCGCAACATTCTCGACGACGCCGAGGACGCCAGGGCCGCCCGCAAGGTGGTCGTCTACATCGGCGACTACGTGGACCGCGGGCCGGACTCGTTCGGCGTCGTCGATATGCTGATCGAGGAGCCGCTGGAAGGCTTCGAGCGCCATCACCTGAAAGGCAACCACGAGGACTTCCTGCTCCGGTTCCTGGAGAGCGGCGCCGACGGCGAGGTGTGGATGATGAACGGCGCCCGGGCGACGCTCGAAAGCTACGGCGTCGAGTGGTCCGACATGGCGTACGGCCCCGATGGCTTGGCGGCGGCGCGGCGGAAGTTCGCCGACTTCATGCCCGAGAGTCACCTCAGGTTCTTCCACGGGCTCGAGCTCCGGCACAGCGAGGGCGATTACCTGTTCGTGCACGCCGGCGTCCGCCCGGGCGTGCCGCTCGCCGAGCAGCGACCGTTCGACCTGATGTGGATCCGCGAAGCCTTCCTTGATTCCGACGCCGACCACGGCCGCGTCGTCGTCCACGGCCACACCATCGCGCCCGCGCCCGAGGTGCGCCCAAATCGCATCGGCATCGACACCGGGGCGTTCCGCAGCGGCCGGCTGACGGCGCTGGTGGTTGAGGGCGTGGAGCGGCGTTTCCTCGCCACCTAGAGGCGCGGTTTCCGGCTGGCGGCGGCGCCGTTGCGATGCTAGGGTCGGCGCGGTTTTCCCTTGGGGAGCAAGGACATGGCCGGACGGAAGAAGGTGCTGGTCACCGGCGGCGCCGGTTTCCTGGGATCGCACCTGTGCGAGCGGCTGGTGGCCGACGGCCACGACGTGCTGTGCGTCGACAACTTCTTCACCGGCAGCCGCGACAACATCCTCGGTCTCCTCGACCATCCGCACTTCGAGCTGATGCGCCACGACGTGACGTTCCCGCTCTATGTCGAGGTCGATGAGATCTACAACCTCGCCTGCCCGGCGAGCCCGGTGCATTACCAGTACGACCCGGTGCAGACGACCAAGACCTCGGTGCATGGCGCCATCAACATGCTGGGGCTGGCGAAACGCACCAAGGCGAAGATTCTGCAAGCGTCGACCAGCGAGGTCTACGGCGACCCGACGGTGCATCCGCAGACGGAGGACTACCGCGGCAACGTCAACGCCATCGGTCCGCGCGGCTGCTACGACGAGGGCAAGCGGTGCGCCGAGACGCTGTTCTTCGACTACCACCGCCAGCACCGCACCAACATCCGCGTCGCCCGCATCTTCAACACCTACGGGCCGCGCATGCACCCGGACGACGGGCGCGTGGTCTCCAACTTCATCGTCCAGGCGGTGAAGGGCAAGTCGATCACCCTTTATGGCGACGGCAGGCAGACGCGCTCGTTCTGCTACGTAACCGACATGGTCGACGGGCTGGTGCGGCTGATGGCGGCGCCGGACTCGTTCAGCGGACCGGTGAATCTGGGCAATCCGCGCGAATCCTCGATCAGGGAGCTGGCCGAGACGATCATAAAGCTGACGCGATCGAAATCGCGGCTGGCGAAGAAGCCGAGGCCCGCCGACGACCCGATGCAGCGATGCCCGAACATCGGGCTCGCCAGGAAGAAGCTGAAGTGGCGGCCGAAGGTCGCGCTGGAGGACGGGTTGAAAAAGACCATCGCCTACTTCAAGGAGACGCTCTAGCCGGTCCGCCGGGCCGTGCACCGGGCAGCCGGGGGCGTTCCCGGCCGCTTTGCCTTGGTCGGAGGAAACGCGCTACATATGGCTCCGGGAAGCCAGTCCATGGACCTCGACGCCTTCTACGCCCGCGAGTTCGAAGAGCACCGCCGCGTCGCCGAGGCGACCGGCAAGGCGCTCGCCGAGCCCTTCAAGCGACTGGTCGGCGCGTGCGCCAGGGCGGTCGGCGGCGGCGGCAAAATTCTGCTTTTCGGCAATGGCGGCAGCGCCGCCGATTGCCAGCACATCGCCACCGAGCTCACCGTCCGCTACGTCAAGGACCGCGACCCGATCGCCGCCATCGCGCTTACCACCGACACCTCGGCGTTGACCGCGATCGCCAACGACTGGAGCTTCGACGAGTTGTTCGCGCGCCAGATCGAGGCGCTGGGCCGGAAGGGCGACGTCGCCATCGGCATCTCGACCTCCGGCAAGAGCGAGAACGTGATCAGAGGCTTGAACAAGGCGAAGTCGATGGGGTTGGTCGCCGCCGGTCTCGGCGGCAAGGGCGGCGGGCGCATGAACGGCCTCGCCGATCCGCTGCTGGTGGTACCATCGGACACTACGGCGCGCATCCAGGAGATGCACATCACGCTGGGCCAGATGCTGTGCGGGGCGTTGGAGCGGGAATTGGGGCTGGTCGAAGGGTAGAGCGATGGTCGCGGAGAAAGCAAGACTGGTGCCGATGGTGAGCCGCCTCAGGAAAGCACGCGTGCTTTGCGTCGGCGACGTGATGCTGGACCATTTCCATTACGGCAGCGTCGAGCGCATCTCGCCCGAGGCGCCGATCCCGGTGCTGCGGGTCGAGCGTGAGACGACCATGCTCGGCGGCGCCGGCAACGTGGTCAGGAACCTGGTGGCGCTCGGCGCCGAGGCGCGGTTCGTCACCGTGGTCGGCGACGACGACGCCGGACGGACGGTCGCCACCCAGATCAAGGACCAGGGCGTCCCCGACCATCCGCTGGTAGAGATCGGGCGGCGCACCTCGACCAAGACTCGCTACATCGCCGGCGTACAGCAGGTGCTGCGCGCCGACCGCGAGACGACGGCGCCGATCCGCGACGACGCCAAGGCAGAGCTTCTCGCCGCCGCCAGCAGCGCGATTAAAAACTGCCAGGTGCTGGTGATTTCGGACTACGGCAAGGGCGTGCTTTCGAACGACGCGCTGAAGGCGTTGATCGGGACGGCGCGGAAAGCCAAGAAGACCGTGGTCGTCGACCCGAAGGGAATGGACTTCGCCTGCTACCGCGGCGCCGACGTGCTGACGCCGAACCGCCGCGAGCTCGCTAATGCCGCCGCCATGCCCACCAGCACCGACGACGAAGTGATCGCCGCCGCCCAGCACCTGATCAAGGAGCACGGCTTCGGCGCGGTGATTACCACGCGCAGTGCCGACGGCATGACCGTGGTCACCGACAAGGGCACTGTGACGCACCTGCCGGCGGAGGCGCGCGAGGTATTCGACGTGTCTGGTGCCGGCGACACGGTGGTGGCTGCGGTCGCCGCCGCGGTCGCGGTCGGCATTGGGCTCGCCGACGCCGCGGCGCTGGCCAACGTCGCCGCCGGCATCGTCGTCGGTAAGGTCGGCACGGCGGTCGCCTACGCCGCCGACGTGATCGGTGTGTTGCACCACCAGGATCTGACCAGCGCCGAGGCCAAGCTGTTCTCCGCCGACCAGGCCAAGGATCGCATCGCCGTGTGGCGACGGAGCGGCCGCAAGGTCGGCTTCACCAACGGCTGCTTCGACCTGCTGCACCCGGGTCACGTGAGCCTGCTGAAGCAGGCCAAGGCCGCCTGCGACCGGCTGGTGGTCGGGCTCAACTCGGACGCCTCGGTGGCCCGGCTCAAGGGCGATGGCCGCCCGGTCCAGTCGGAGGCGGCGCGCGCCACCGTGCTGGCGTCGCTGGAGACGGTGGACGCGGTCGTCATTTTCGAGGACGACACGCCGCTCGCCCTGATCCAGGCGTTCCGGCCCGACGTTCTGGTCAAGGGCGCCGACTACGATCTCGAGGACGTGGTCGGCGCCGACGAGGTGAAGGGCTACGGCGGCCGCGTGCTGCTGGCCAGGCTGGAGCCGGGGTTCAGCACGTCCGCCACCATCGCCAGGCTCGGCAGCCGCAAGACTAAGAAAGAATCGGCGTGAACGCCGCCTAGCCGGGTTGCCCCGACCCGTTCCCGAACAGCCTGCCCCAAAATCCCGGCTTGCCGGCGGTCGCCGGTGGTGCGAACCGCGGTCCGCCGTCGAGGCCCGGCAACGGCCGCGCCGGCAGCCCGGCGTGCGCCGTCAGCATGAAATCGCGCCATAGCACCGCCGGCGCCCCGCCGCCGGTGACGGCCTTCATCGGCCGCTCGTCGTCGTTGCCCATCCACACGCCGGCGACCAGGTCGGCGGAGTAGCCGACGAACCAGGCGTCGCGGAAGCTCTGGCTGGTGCCGGTTTTGCCGGCCGCCGGCCGGTCGATGGCGGCGGCGCGGCCGGTGCCGGACTCGATGGCGGTCGCCAGCATGCGATTGATCGCCGCCACGTCGGCGACGGCAACCACTCGCCCCGGTCCCGAGCCTTGGCGGCGGTACAATACCCGGCTGGCGCGGTCGCGGATTTCCTCGATGCCGTAGGCCCACACCCCGCCGCCCGCGTTGGCGAATGCGGCATAGGCCGACGTCAGCTCCAGCAACGTCACCTCGCCGGCGCCGAGCGCCAGCGACGGCGTCGCCGGGAATTCGCCGGCGAGGCCGAGGCGGCGTGCTACCTCGATGACCCGGCGCCAGCCCGCCCGCTCGCCGACCTGCACCGCCACCGTATTGACCGAGCGCGCCAGCGCCTCGGAAAGCGCCATCGCGCCGTCGTGGCGGCCGGAGAAGTTGCGCGGGATCCAGCCGCCGATCATCACGGGCTCGTCGACCATTTCGGTGGCCGGGGTCAGCCCGGCCTCAAGGCCGGCGAGATACACCACCGGCTTGAACGCCGAGCCGGGCTGGCGGCGGGCCTGGGTGGCGCGGTTGAACTGGCTCGCCGCGTAGCTGCGGCCGCCGACCATGACGCGCACCGCACCGGCGGGCGCCATTGCGACGAGCGCCGCCTCGGCAATGTCGGCGCCGGCGCCGCGCCGGGCCAGCGCCGCCTCGACCCGCGCCTCGGCCAGCCGCTGCAGGCGGCGATCGAGGGTGGTGACGACCACCAGGTCTCGGTCGCCGGGATTGACGTAGTCGGAAACCTGCTCCACCACCCAGTCGGCGAAGTGGCGGCCGCCGGCTGGAGCGGACGCCGGCGCCTTGGCCCGGCGGACCGGCCTGGCGGCGGCGGCCTCGGCGGGCGTCAGGTAATCGGCGGCAACCATGTTGGCGAGCACCTGGCGGGTGCGGGCATCGGCGCGCCCGGGATCGGAAACCGGGTTGTACCGGCTCGGCGCCTTGAGCAGCCCCGCCAGCATCGCCGCCTCGTAGATGGAAAGCGCCGCCGCCGGGCGGCCGAAATATTTCCGCGCCGCGGCGTCGACACCGTAGGCGCCGTTGCCGAAATAGACGCGGTTGAGATAGATGGCGAGGATCTGGTCCTTGCCGAAGCGGTGTTCGAGCCACAGCGCCAGCAGCAGCTCCTGCACCTTGCGCTTGGCGGTGCGCTCCGGCGTCAGGAACAGGTTCTTCGCCACCTGCTGGGTGATGGTCGAGCCGCCCTGCACGATGCGCCCGGCGCGCAGGTTGGCGACCATGGCTCGGGCGAGGCCGATCACGTCGAGGCCGAAGTGGTCGTAGAATCGCCGGTCCTCGGTGGCGAGCACCGCCTTGACCAGCGCCGGCGGCAGGTCGGCGGGCGAAACCCGCGCGCCGTAGACGTCGCCGACGGTGGCCAGCTCGCTGCCGTCGGCGGCAAGCAGGGTCACCGTCGGCCGGCGGGTGGCGTTGAACGCCTGATCCACGTCCGGCAGCTCGGTGCCGTACCAGGCGGCCAGCCCCAAAAACCCGATCACCGCCCATACGGCGGCGACGGCGCCCCATTTCAGGGACTTGCCGACCGCCCAGGCGAGCGCCCTGAACGGCCACGGCCGGCGGCCGGGGCGACCGGCGGCGGCCTCGTCGCCTCTATCGGCCTTGGACTTGCGGCCGCCCTTGGCTGCGGCGCGGGATTTGCCCAGCTTGCCCATACGGCCATGATCGGCGGCCGCCGGTTAGCATCGGGTTAACGGCAGGGCAAGACTGGCCAGGCGCCAAGCCGCTCAGATATCGAGGTTGGCGACCTTGAGGGCGTTTTCCTGGATGAACTCGCGCCTCGGCTCGACGACGTCGCCCATCAACGTCTCGAACACCGTGTTGGCGTCGGCGCTGTCGGCAACCTTCACCTGCAGGAGATGTCGCGCCTCCGGATCGAGCGTCGTCTCCCACAACTGTTCCGGGTTCATCTCGCCCAAGCCCTTGTAGCGCTGGATGGCGATGCCCTTGCGCCCGACCTCCATCACCCGGTCGACGAGCGACACCGGACCGGTGATGACGAAGTCGCGGTCCTTGACCGCGAGCTTGCCGTGGCGCGCGTACAGCTTTTGCAGCTCGCCGGCGCGCTCGTCGAGGCGACGGGCGCCGGTCGAGCGGATCAGCGCCCCGTCGACGGCGTGGGTTTCGGTGACGCCGCGCAGCGTGCGGGTGAACTCGAGCCCGCCGTCGCTGAGCGGCTTGCCCTTCCAGCCGCGCTCCGCCGGCGGCCGCAGCGCGTCGAGGCGCTTGGCGATGTAGGCGGCGGTCTCGCCGGCCCGCTTGGCGTCCTTGAGGATATCGGGGTTCAACGCGCCCAGGATGGCCGCCTGCTCGACGATGTCCAGCGGCACGTGCTGGGCCAACCCGACCAGCAGCGACTTGACCGTGCGCGCGTCCTCGACCAGTTGGCGCAGATCTTTTCCCGCCCGCTGTTTGCCGTCGAAGGGCACGAACACCGCGCCCTCGTCGATGGCGGCGTTGAAAAGGTAATTCTCGAGCGCCGCGTCGTCCTTCAGGTAAACCTCGGACGAGCCGCGCTTGGCGCGGTAGAGCGGCGGCTGGGCGATGTAGAGAAAGCCCTTCTCGATCATCGCCCCCATGTGGCGAAAGAAGAAGGTCAACAACAGCGTGCGGATGTGGCTGCCGTCGACATCGGCGTCGGTCATCAGGATGATCTTGTGGTAGCGGCATTTCTCGACGTCGAAATCCTCGTGTCCGATGCCGGTGCCGAGAGCGGCGATCAGGGTGCCGATCTCGTTCGAGCTCAGCATCTTGTCGATGCGCGCCCTCTCGACATTGAGGATTTTGCCGCGCAGCGGCAGGATCGCCTGATTGGCGCGGTTGCGCCCCTGCTTGGCCGAGCCGCCGGCGGAATCGCCCTCGACGATGAACAGCTCGCTTCGAGCCGGGTCGCGCTCCTGGCAGTCGGCGAGCTTGCCCGGCAACGACGAGATGTCGAGCGCTCCCTTGCGGCGGGTCAATTCGCGCGCCTTGCGGGCGGCCTCGCGGGCGGCCGCCGCCTCGACGATCTTGCCGATGACGCGCCGGGCGTCGGCCGGGTGCTCCTCGAACCAGCGATCCAGGCCTTCGCCGATGACGCTCTCGATCACCGGCCGCACCTCGGAGGACACCAGCTTGTCCTTGGTCTGCGACGAGAATTTGGGGTCCGGCAGCTTGACCGACAGCACGCAGCTGAGCCCCTCGCGGGCATCGTCGCCGGTGATGGCGATCTTGTCCTTTTTGGCGATGCCGCTGGCGTTGGCGTAATTGTTGATGGTGCGCGTCAGCGCGCCGCGGAAGCCGGCCAGGTGGGTGCCGCCGTCGCGCTGCGGGATGTTGTTGGTAAAGCACAGCATGGTCTCGTGATAGCTGTCGTTCCACTGCATCGCCAGTTGCACGGCCATGCCGGATTTTTCGCCGGTGACGTAGATCGGCGGATCGATCAGCGCCACCTTGGCGCGGTCCAAGTACTTCACGAATGCGATGACGCCGCCCTCGTAGTGCATCTCGACCACCTGCGGCGCGACGCTGCGAGCGTCGATCAGCTTCAACTTGACGCCGGAATTGAGGAACGCCAGTTCGCGCAGCCGATGCTCGAGGGTCGAGAAGTCGAAGTCGGTCATCGAGAACACCTTCTTCGACGGGATGAAGGTGATCTCGGAGCCGGTGACCGGCTTGCCGTCAGCGCCCTCGGGGGCCTTGCCGACCACCTTCAGCGGGTGCTCGGCCTTGCCGTCTTGGAAGCGCATGAAGTGTTCCCTGCCGTCGCGCCAGATTTTGAGGTCCAGCCATTCGGAGAGCGCGTTGACGACGGAAACGCCGACCCCGTGCAGGCCGCCCGACACCTTGTAGGAGTTCTGGTCGAACTTCCCGCCGGCGTGCAGCTGGGTCATGATCACTTCCGCCGCCGACACCTTCTCCTCGGCGTGGATGTCGACGGGGATGCCGCGGCCGTTGTCGACCACCGTCACCGAGCCGTCGCCGTTGAGGGTAACGTCGATGGCGTCGCAGTAGCCGGCCAGCGCCTCGTCGACGGCGTTGTCCACCACCTCGTAGACCATGTGATGGAGACCGGAGCCGTCGTCGGTGTCGCCGATGTACATGCCGGGGCGCTTGCGCACCGCGTCCAGGCCCTTCAGCACCTTGATCGAATGCGCATCGTAGGCCTCTGCCCCGCCCTTGGCGGCGCGGCCGGCAGCGACCGCCGGCGGCTCGGCCTTGCGCGCCGCCGGGGTGGCGATAGGCGCTGGAGCAGGCGCCGGTTTCACGACAGGCTTTGCGGCCCGACGCGTCTCCGGCTTCGCCACCTTCTTGGCTGGCCTGGCGGCGGACTTCCGGGCTGCGGACTTTTTCGGTTTCGCTTTTGCCATCGCTTGCTCGTTCGGTTGTTGTTTATCTTGGCCGGCGCGCCTTAGGCCCGCGCCGGCGTCACGTGCGCGTCGGCGACGGTGAAGAACTGCGCCCGACCGGCCAGCGGCCTGAACAGAGCCGCGTCGGTGCCGGTCAGCCACACCTGGGCGTCAAGGGCCTCAATCTCGTCGAACAGCGCCAGGCGCCGGGTCTCGTCCAAGTGGGCCGCGATCTCGTCCAAAAGCAGCAGAGGCGCGGCGCCGATCTCGTAGGCGCGCATGCGCGCGGCGGCCAGCACCAGCGCCACCAGCAATGCCTTCTGCTCGCCGGTCGAGCACGTCTCGGCGGCGCGCCCAGTACCGAGATGGGTGACCGCGAGGTCGCTCAAGTGCGGGCCGAGCGTCGCGCGGCCCTCGGCGGCGTCCTGGGGGCGGCGCTGGGCAAGGGCGGCTGAGAATCTTTCCTCGGCCTCGAGCGCCGGCCCTCCGGCGAGCCACGCCTCGACGGTCCCGGCGACGCGGATGGCGGCGCTGGGGAAGGCGCCGCGGCTTTCGGCCAGCCGGATGCCGAGGCGGCCGGCGACGTCGAGGCGCGCGGCGGCGACGGCAATGCCCTCGGCCGCCATGGTCGTCTCCAGCGCCTTCAGCCAGTCAGCATCGGCGCGGCCGACGGCGAGCAGGCGGGTGCGCTCGCGCATGGCGTGGTCGTAAGCGCCGACGCGCGCCGCGTGGGCGGGGTCGGAGCCGAACACCAGACGGTCGAGGAAGCGCCGGCGGCCCGGCGGGCCTTCAAGGAACAGCTGGTCCATCTGCGGCGTCAGCCACTGGCAGCCGACGTGCTCGGCCAATACCGCCTGGCTGCGCTGCGTCTCGCCGTTGATGCGCACGACGCGCTTGTCGCGGCCGCCGTCGGCAGCGGCCTCCAGGCCGGTGCCGATCTCGACCTCGGTTTCGCCGGCGCTGAGCAGGGCCGCCACGCCCCACGGCCGCGGCGAGGTCCCAGGCCGGCCGCCGGCCGGCCGGCGGGCGATATCGGCGAGCCTGGCCCGGCGCAGGCCGCGCCCAGGCACCAGGAACGACAGGCCCTCGAGCAAGTTGGTCTTGCCGGCGCCGTTGGGGCCGGTCAGCACCACCGGCACGCCGTCGGCCTCCAGGCGGTGATGCTCGTAACAGCGGAAGTCGGTCAGCGTCAAACGCCGGACGGCGAGCCGGACGGCGCCGCCGCGGGCGACCGCCGCCACGCCATCCGGAGCAAAACCCGCTGTGGCCAAGCCTTGCGATCCCAAGGGCTTACCGTTTGGTCAAACGCGCATCGGCATCAGCACGTAGAGCGCGCCCTTATCGTCGACCTCGCTGAAGATGGTCGGCGACGCGGCGTCGGCGAGCATCAGCCGCGTGGTGTCGCCGGCGATCTGACGGGTGATGTCCAAGAGGTAGGCGGCGTTGAAGCCGATGTCCATTTCGCCGCCCTGGTAGGAGACTTCGAGTTCCTCGGTGGCGCTGCCGGCGTCGGGGCTGGAGGCGGACAGCACCAGGCTCTTGGCGCCGAGGCTCAGCTTCACCGCCCGCGACTTCTCGCTCGAGATGGCGGATACCCGGTCGACCGCGTCGGCGAACTGCTTGGTGTCGATCTCCAGCTTCTTGTCGTTGCCGGTCGGGATCACCCGCTGGTAGTCGGGGAATGTGCCGTCGATCAGCTTCGAGGTCAGGACCGCGTCGCCGAACGAGAAGCGGATTTTGGTCTCCGACAGGCCGACGGCGACCTCGTCGGTCGTCTCCTCGATCAGTTTGCGCAACTCGGCGACGGTCTTGCGCGGCACGATGACGCCGGGGATGCCGGCGGCGCCCTTCGGCAGCGGCACCTCGACGCTGGCCAGCCGGTGGCCGTCGGTGGCGACGGCGCGCAGCACCTTGGTGCCGTCGCGTTCGGCGGCGTGCAGGTAGATGCCGTTGAGGTAGTAGCGGGTTTCCTCGGTGGAGATGGCGAACCGGGTCTTGTCGATCAGGTTGCGAAGCTCGTCCGCGGTCAGCCCGAATTCGTGGGCGAGCTTGCCGCCGGCAAGCACCGGGAAGTCCTCGGTCGGCAGGCACGCCAGCTTGAACCGCGAACGGCCGGACGACAGCAGCATCTGGCCCTTGCCGTCGGTGGTGATTTCGACCTGCGAACCCTCGGGCAGCTTGCGGACGATGTCATATAAAGTGTGGGCCGGCGTGGTGGTGGCGCCCTTGGCGCCGACTTCCGCGGCCACGGTCTCGACGATGTCGAGGTCCATGTCGGTGGCGTTGAGCGCCAGCCGCCCGTCCGCGGCCTCGAGCTTCAAATTGGAGAGAATCGGTATCGTGTTGCGGCGCTCGACGACGCTTTGCACATGCCCCAAGGCCCTCAATAAAGCGGCCCGCTCGATGGTCAGTTTCATGGTGATATTTCAAGCCCTTAGTATGATATTCCGCGGCCGCCCCGGCGGCTGCCGGAAGGGGCCGGGCGAGGGCCTCGGAACGGCCCCACGGGGGAACGATCATTATATCACAGGAGCCCCCGTCCGTAACCTTTTTAGGCCCCGGCGCGGGGCCCCGAGAGGGGCGGGAATCGGGGGGTTCGGCGGGCTTTCGTGATAACCGGAAGGACGACGCCTGGGCTCAGCCCTCGAGCATCCGCCGCAGCAGTTCCACGTCCTCGGCGAACGACGAATCGTGCTCGCGCAGCTCGTCCACCTTCTTCACCGCGTGCATCACGGTGGTGTGGTCGCGACCGCCGAACTTGCGGCCGATCTCGGGCAGCGAGCGCGCCGTCAGCTGCTTCGCCAGGTACATCGCCACTTGCCTCGGCCGCGCGACGGACCGCGCGCGGCGCGCCGAATGCATGTCGGAGACTCGGATATTGAAGTGTGCCGCGACGCGCTTCTGGATCTCCTCGATGGTGACCCGGCGGTCGTTGGCGCGCAGCAGGTCGTGGAGGACCTCCTGGGTGGTTTCGAGGGTGATGTCGCGGCCGACCAGCTGGGCGTGGGCGACCACCCGATTGAGGCCGCCTTCCAGCTCGCGGACGTTGGCAGTGATCTTGTGGGCGAGGAACTCGAGCACCTTCTGCGGCATCTTGACCGCCAGCTGCTCGGCCTTCGACTGCAGGATGCCGAGGCGCAGCTCGTAAGTGGTGGCGTGGATGTCGGCAACCAGCCCGCAATTGAGACGCGAGATCAGCCGTTCCTCCATTCCCTCCAAGTCCGAAGGCGACTTGTCCGCCGAGATGACGATCTGCCGGCCCTGATCGACCAACGAGTTGAAAGTGTGGAAGAATTCCTCCTGGGTCGAATCCTTTCCGCTGATGAACTGGACGTCGTCGATCATCAGGACATCGACGGAGCGGAACTGGTCCTTGAAATCGACGGTGTTCTGCTCGCGCAGCGCCCGGATGAACCGGTACATGAATTTCTCGGCCGACAGGTAAATGACCGTGCGCTTCGGCGTGCGCTCCCGGATATGCCACGCGATAGCGTGCATCAGGTGCGTCTTGCCGAGCCCTACCCCGCCGTACAGGAACAACGGATTGAATGGCGGCTTGGCGGCATCGGCGACGCGCCGGGAGGCGGCGTAGGCGAACTCGTTGGGCTTGCCGACCACGAACTGCTCGAAGGTGCAGCGGCGGTCCAACGGCGCGCTCAGGTCGCTGGAATAGCGGGTGCCGTGCGCGCCCGGGCGGGCGCCGGTCTCGTCGCCGGCGTGCTTCTTGCCGGGCGGCAACGCCAACGTGTCGCGCTCCGACTGGATGGCGATGTCGATGGCCTTGACCGCCGGGTTTTCCTTGCCCCACAGCTCGGTCAGGCGGTCCAGGTAATGGGCCACGATCCAGTCGCGCATGAACCGCGTCGGCACCGAAATCTTGACCTCGCCCGACTGGATGTCGCGCACCGTCATCGGCTTGAGCCAGCTTTGGTAGGCGGCCTCCCCGATCTCAGCCCTGAGGAGTCCGCAAACCGCCGCCCACTGGGCATTCAGGTTTTTCTTCGAATCGCTGCCCCGAGCGGTGTCGTCCGTGGTCATTGCCCCAACCAGCCCCTCATAGGCCCGCGAACAGGCGCCTATGCCTCGCGTTGCCGCGAAACCCCGATTCGTCCCGCCCCGGCAACGCCGGCGCGGCTGCTCTCAAAGGAAACGGGTTGGCCACCGACCAACGCCATAAACTACCGCAACGGGTAAATCCGGAATTGCCGTCGACTGGTTGCGGGTAACGCCGCCGAACCCGGTCGATGCGCGGGCGGAGTGGAGCGGCCCGTTTTCGACCCGATCGTCCACGTCGAGTTCCGGATCAAAGACCTCGCAGCTTTCTAACGCCCCCCTTTGAGAACTATCTTACGTTTTTAAAATCGGCAATGGCTTCGCAAAAAAAACTAAACCGTGGCATAGAAGCGGTGATGGAGAATCATCTCCGATCTTTTCCACGTTAAAATTTTATTATTTCAACGATGCCCCGCAGACCAGATTTATTATTTAAACGAACGACTATGCGTAAAGTATCGACCAACCTATTCAAAGTACCGAACGGATGATTTCCGGACGATTGATGTCTGAGGGACTCATTTTCGCCGCGCCGACGACGGGCGAATATTACGGCGGCTCCCGTCCTCTGGCAACCCGATCATGCGCGACTCGCGACAAAAAAGGAAAATAATTTTGTTGACTTTGAACTCAAATAATTTTTTCCGAGGCGAAAAAAATTAAAAGCCGCGAACCCGGTCGGGCGCGCGGCCATGAATTGCGCGAGCGCGTCGCGCGCGATTACGCCGCCATCGCTTTGATTCTCTTGGACAGCCGAGACAGCTTCCGCGCCACCGTGTTGCGGTGCATGACCTTGTTCTTGATTCCGCGCATCAGGTGCGGCTGCGCCTCGCGCAACGCAACCTCGGCTTTCTTTCGGTCGCCGGACGCGATCGCCGCTTCCACTTTCTGGACGTGGCTGCGGATGGTGTTGACGCGCCGCCGATTGACTTCCGTGCGGCGCTTGATCTGGCGGATCCGCTTCTTCGCCGACTGGATTTGTGCCATGCTAAAAACCCTTTGTTTTCTTGCATCTCTGCGATGGAAGGCCCCGCTTATATAGGCGCGGGCAGGGACCGTCAAGGGCGCCGGCCGGGCATCCCGGCGACCGGTTTTTCACTCGCCGGCCGGCTTCAGCGCGAAGCGCACCGTCAACGGCGAGCCCGCCTTCGTCGTCCCAAGGAATTCCACCTTCAGCACCTCGCGTTCGCGGCTGAACCTGGCATCGCCGTCCTGTCGCCATCCGAGCTGCGGCAGCGCCGCCGCATAAAAATCCAGCACCTGTCTTTCCGAGACGTGGCCGGACGCAAACGCCTCGGCGATGCGCCCCGCGGGCGAATCGAAGTTGACGCCGGCGTTGGCGTCCTCCGTAAGGCCGGGCATCAGCGGCAGATCGTCGATGGCGGCGAGGAATCGGGTCGCCTCGTCGGCCCGGCCGCCGACCGGCGCGCTGCCGATCAGCAGCGCGGCAACGGCCGAAGCCAAAATCAACCGGCGTCCCATGACCCCGCTTATAGCATCAGCGTTGTTTTCGCGCACAATAGAATGTCGAGCGGCCGGACTGGGCAATGCGCCTTACGCCGCCGGTCGCGGCCGGATCGCAGGTGCAGCCGGGACAGGCCAGTCCCTCGCGGTCGTAGACGGCGAATGCGGTCTGGAAATAGCCGAGCTCGCCCGTGGTCTGGCGATGGTCGCGCAACGACGAGCCGCCGGCGGCGATGGCGGCGGCCAGCACATCCTTGATGGCGCTCGCCAATTTATCGGCGCGGCCGCCTTGCACGGTCGCCGCGGCGCGCTTCGGCGAGATGCCGGCCCGGAACAGCGCCTCGCAGGCATAAATGTTGCCCAAACCGGCAACCACCGATTGATCGAGCAGCGCCGCCTTGATTGGCGCCCGGCGGCCCTTCAGCCGTGCCGCCAGCACGGCGCCGGCAAATCCCTCGCCCACAGGTTCCAGTCCCAGCCTGGCCAGCATCGGGTGGCCGGCGACGTCGGCGGTGTCGACGAGGTCCATGAATCCGAACCGGCGCGGGTCGTGAAAGCGCACCGTGGTGCCCGCGTCGGTCACGAACACCACGTGGTCGTGGCGCTCGAGCGGCGGCAACGGCCCGTCGAACACCCGGAACCGCCCCGACATGCCGAGGTGGGCGATCAGGGTCAGCCCGCCCGACAGCCCGACCAGCAGGAACTTGCCGCGCCGTCCGACCGATTCGACGGTGCGCCCGGTAAGCCGCTTTCGGAACCGCGGCGGCAGCGGGAAGCGCAGATCGGCGCGGCGGTTTTCGACGGACGCCAAGCGCCGGCCTTCGAGGGCACGGACGAGGCCGCGGCGGACAGTTTCAACCTCGGGCAGCTCGGGCATCGGCTGTGTGTTGACGTGGTGGTTCGGGAAAACCCGATACCGGATTGATTCGAACGACCGTCCCGACCGGCGCCGCTGCCGGCGCGCGCGGTGGCGGCGGCGCCGAGCTTAGGCTATGTTGCGGCGATGTCCAAGCATGCGGGTCGCCGTCGGGAGGGCGCGCCGGGCAACCACGGCGCCACCACCCATTTCGGATTCCGGCGCGTCGGCGAGGCCGAGAAGGCGTCGTTGGTGCGGGACGTGTTCGAATCGGTGGCCCCCAACTACGACCTGATGAACGACCTGATGAGCCTCGGCATCCACCGGCATTGGAAGTCGGCGCTGATCGACTGGCTGGCGCCGCGGTCGGGGATGACGCTGCTCGACGTCGGCGGCGGCACCGGCGACATCGCGTTCCGGTTCCGGGAGCGCGGCGGCGGCCCGATCACCGTCGTCGACGCCAACCAGGAGATGCTCGCCCGCGGCCGCGCCCGCGCCTTCGACCGCGGCATCCTCGACGGCATCACCTGGATCACCGGCGACGCCGAGGACCTGCCAATCGCCGACGCCGCCGTCGACGCCTATACCACCGCCTTCTGTCTCCGCAACGTGACGCGCATCGGGCGGGCGCTCGAGGAGGCCCGCCGGGTGCTGAAGCCGGGCGGGCGGTTCCTGTGCCTGGAATTCAGCCGCATGGCGCTGCCGGCGCTCGACGGACTCTACGACGCGTGGTCGTTCAGGGTGCTGCCGGCGCTCGGCGCGCGCGTCGCCGACGACCGCGCGGCGTACCAGTACCTCGCCGAAAGCATCCGCCAGTTCCCGGCCCAGGACGCGTTCGCCGGCATGATCGCCAAGGCCGGGCTCGGTCAGGTCAAGGTGCGGAACCTCACCGGCGGCATCGCGGCCTTGCACTCGGCCTGGCGAATTTAGATTGAAACCCGGCGGTTCCGCGCCTTTCCGGCGGCGGCGTTTGGGGCTTGCGTGGGCGGCGCCGGGACGTTACGGTAATCACACTAGTTTTTCGTTAAATCCCGGAAAATCCCATCATGGTCGACGGTAAACGCATTCTGCTGGTGGTGTCGGGCGGCATCGCCGCCTACAAGACGCCGGAACTGGTGCGCCGGCTGAAGGAGAAAGGCGCGCGCGTCCGCTGCGTGCTGACCGCCGGCGGCGCCGAGTTCGTGACGCCGCTGGCCTTGGCCGCCGTCAGCGAGGACAAGGTCTACGACGCGCTGTTCTCGCTCACCGACGAGAGCGAGATGGGCCATATCCGCTTGAGCCGCGAGGCCGACGTGGTGCTGGTGGCGCCGGCGACCGCCAACATCCTGGCCAAGATGGCGGCCGGCCTCGCCGACGACCTGGCGACCACGGCGCTGCTCGCCACCGACAAGCCGATCCTGGCGGCGCCGGCGATGAACGTGCGGATGTGGGAGCACCCGGCGACGCAACGCAATCTGAAGACGCTGGCCGAGCGCGGCGTCGGCTTCATCGGCCCGGAACAGGGCGACATGGCGTGCGGCGAATGGGGCATGGGCCGGATGTCGGAGCCCGACGCGATCGTCGCCGCGGTCGACGAGTTTTTTCGTCAAGGCGGCGCGGCGCGGCCGCTGACGGCGGCGTCCGGGCGCAGCCTGCCGCTCAGCGGCACCAAGGCGCTGGTCACCTCCGGGCCGACGTTAGAGGCCATCGACCCGGTGCGCTACATCGCCAACCGCTCGTCGGGCAAGCAGGGCCACGCCATCGCCCAAGCGCTGACCCGCCTCGGCTCGCAGACGACCCTGGTGTCGGGGCCGACCCAGCAGCCCGACCCGCCCGGCGTGCGCGTGGTGCGGGTCGAGTCGGCCCGCGACATGCTGAAGGCATGCGCGCAGGCGCTGCCGGTGGATGTCGCCGTGTGCGCCGCCGCCGTCGCCGACTGGCGGGCGGAAACGGTGGCCGGGGAAAAGATCAAGAAAGGCGCCGCGGCCAAGCCGCCGCAGCTGAAGCTGGTCGAGAACCCGGACGTGCTGGCGACGCTCAGCGCGTCGGGCAACCTCAGGCCGCGGCTGGTGATCGGCTTCGCCGCCGAGACCGAGAACGTGATCGAGGCCGCCAAGGCCAAGCGCAAGGCCAAGGGCTGCGACTGGATGGTCGCCAACGACGTGTCGCCGGCGACCGGCATCTTGGCCGGCGATTTCAACACCGTGCACCTGATCTCCGCCGACGGCGTCGAGGACTGGCCGCGGCTCGCCAAGACGGCGGTCGCCGAACGGCTGGCGGCGCGCGTCGCCCAGGCGCTCAAGGCGTCGTAAGGCGGCGCCCATGGAAGAGGTAACGGTGATCGTCCGCCGCCTGCCGCACGGCGACGACCTGCCGTTGCCGGCGCCGGCCACGGCGGCGAGCGCCGGCGCCGATCTGCTGGCGGCGGTGACCGAGCCGGTGACATTGCAGCCCGGCGGCAAGGCGCTGGTGCCGACCGGCATCGCCATCGCCCTGCCGAACGGCTACGAGGCGCAGGTGCGGCCGCGTTCGGGGCTGGCCTCCGAGCACGGGGTGACGCTGCTCAACAGCCCCGGCACCATCGACGCCGACTATCGCGGCGAGGTCCGCGTGCTGCTGATCAATCACGGAAACGAGCCGTTCCGCATCGCCCGCGGCATGCGCGTCGCGCAGCTGGTGGTGGCGCCGGTCGCCCGGGCGCGCTGGCTGGTGGTCGAGGACCTCGAGGAGACGGCGCGCGGCGCCGGCGGCTTCGGCTCCACCGGCACCGGCGGCCGCTAGGCGATGACGAAGGCGCCACAGGCGATGCTGAGGCTTTCCAAGAAGATGCTGTTCGCCATCGAGGCGGTGCTCGACATCGCCTACCACGCCGGGGCCGAGCCGGTGCAGAGCCGCGACATCACCCGCCGCCAGGGCATACCGCGCCGCTACCTGGAGCAGGCGCTGCAGACCCTGGTGCGCGACGGAATCCTGGTCGGCGTGCGCGGCCCGCGCGGCGGCTACCGGCTGGCCCGGGAGCGGCGGCGCATTTCCGTCGGCGACATCGTCCGCGTGGTGCGCAAAATGGAATCCGCCAACGACCTGCTCGAGTCGACGCCCGGCTCGGAGCTCGGCCACAAGGTCGTGCGCCCGGTCTGGCAGGAGCTGCACGGCGAGCTGATGCGGCGGCTCGATAAGCTCAGCGTCGACGACTTGTGCAATCGCGCCAACGAAACCGGCATCCGAAGCGAAGGCCGGCAGAACCTGGACTTCACCATCTGAGGGACGCGGCCGAGCCATGAACGACACGCCGAAGAGCGCCGCCAGGCCGGAATTCCGCGGCCGCATCTACGACAGCATCGTCGACACCATCGGCGCCACGCCGCTGGTCAGGCTGGCCAGCCTCGCCCGCGCCGAAGGGGTGAAGGCCGACATCCTCGGCAAGTGCGAGTTCTTCAACCCGCTGGGCTCGGTCAAGGACCGCATCGGCCACGCCATGGTCGAGGCGGCGGAGAAGGACGGCCGCATCGGCCCCGGCGCCACCCTGGTCGAGCCGACCTCGGGCAACACCGGCATCGCGCTGGCGTTCGTGTGCGCCGCCAAGGGCTACCGGCTGATCCTGACGATGCCGGAAAGCATGTCGGTGGAGCGCCGCAAGGTGCTGCTGCTGCTCGGCGCCGAGCTGGAGCTGACGCCGGCGCCGCAGGGCATGAACGGCGCCATCGAGCGGGCGCGCCAGATCGTCCAATCGACCCCGGGCGCCATCATGCTGCAGCAGTTCGAGAACCCGGCCAACCCGGACATTCACCGCCGCACCACCGCCGAGGAGATCTGGCGCGACACCGGCGGCGCCGTCGACGTCATCGTGTCGGGCGTCGGCACCGGCGGCACGCTCACCGGCTGCGCCCAGGTGCTGAAGCCGCGAAAGAAGTCGCTGCGCATGGTCGCGGTCGAGCCCGAGGACAGCCCGGTGCTGTCGGGCGGCATGCCGGGCCCGCACAAGATCCAGGGCATCGGCGCCGGGTTCGTGCCGAAGATCCTCGACACCGGCGCCATCGACGAGGTGCTCAGGATCAGCAACGAGACCGCGTTCGCGGTGGCGCGCAAGGTCGCCAAGCTGGAAGGCGTCGCCGTCGGCATCTCGTCCGGGGCGGCGCTGGCGGCCGCCCTCGAGGTCGGCGGCCGTCCCGCCATGGCCGGCAAGACCATCGTCGCCATCCTGCCCGACTTCGCCGATCGCTATCTGTCGACGGCGCTGTTCGACGGCCTCGGCCAGGAGGCGAAACCGAAATGACCTTCACCGAGGCGCAGATCAAGCGCTATGCCCGCCACATCCTGCTCCAGGAGGTCGGCGGCGAGGGCCAGGCGAAGCTGCTGCGATCGCGGGTGCTGGTGGTCGGCGCCGGCGGCCTCGGCTCGCCGCTGCTGCTCTATCTCGCCGCCGCCGGCGTCGGCACCCTCGGCGTCGTCGACGACGACGTGGTCGATCTCTCCAACCTGCAGCGCCAGATCGTCCATTCCACCGCCGCCATCGGCTCCCCGAAGGTGGAGAGCGCCAAGAGGACGCTGGCCGGCATCAACCCGGAGGTCACGGTCAGGACGCACCAAACCCGGATCGGGCCGGAGAACGCGCTCGATTTGATCGCCGGCTACGACGTGGTCGCCGACGGCACCGACAACTTCGCGACGCGGTTCCTGGTCAACGACGCCTGCTATTTCGCCGGGAAGACCCTGGTGTCGGCGGCGATCCTGCGCTTCGACGCGCAAGTTTACACCTTCAAGGCGCATCTTGCCGACGAGCGGGGCGACCACGGGCCCTGCTACCGCTGCCTCTTCCGCGAGGCGCCGCCGGAGGGCCAGATCCCGACCTGCGCCGAGGCCGGCGTGCTGGGCGCGCTGTGCGGCATGGTCGGCTCGCTGCAGGCGACCGAGGTGCTGAAGGAGCTGCTCGGCATCGGCGCCAGCCTGTCGGGCTCGCTGATCGTCTGCGACGGCCTCGGCGCCACCTTCCGCAAGATCAAGGTCAAGGCCGATCCCGGCTGCCCGCTGTGCGGCGAGGCGCCGTCCATCGCCGATCTCTCTCGGCACGCCGCCTGAAGGCGCCGGCGAACCGATGGCCGCCGCGACCCCTCCCGACAAGCTCTCCGTGATCGTCTATTCCGGCGCCTACGACCGCGTCCACTACGCCCTGGCGCTGGCGGCGTCGGCGGCGGCCATCGGCCGGCCGGCAACGCTGTTCTTCACCATGGGCGCCTGCAAGGCGCTCACGCGCGCCGGCGCCGACGGCAAGCCGGCGTGGCGCAAGCTGCCGTTGAGCGAGGAAAAGGGAACCGGCGGCAAGCGCGACGACGGCTACGCCAAATCCGGCGTCGCCACCTTCGAGGAGCTGCTGGCCTCCTGCGTGCAGTTCGGGGTCACGTTCATGGTCTGCGAGATGGGGCTGAGGGCGACGGGGCTCGAGGGCAAGCCGCTGCGCGACGACGTGCCGATCGTCGAGGGCGGCATCGTCAGCTTCCTCAACGACGCCTCCAAGGACGGCGCGGTGCTGTTCATCTAGGGCTCGATGCGCGCGGCGACCGTCCCGGGATCGTCGCCGGATCGTCCCAAACTCGTCCGGAACTCGTCCGCAACTCATCCGAGACTCGTCCGAAACTCGTCCGGCGATCGTCCGGAACTCGTCCGGAACTCATCATTTTTCGCCGCCGAATTTCGCCCAACCCGTTGATCCACCACGATTCAGGTCCCGAAAATTTTTTATTTCATCGTCATTTCTCGTCATCCGCCGCCGACCGCAGCCGGCGGGCGATTTTTTTTATTTTTTAAAAGGTCGTCATCGGTCGTCTTTGGTCGTCATTGGTCGTCATTTTGAGCCGCGAGCCCTCGAATCGGCGGCGAATTGGCGGCGAATCGCCCCCGCCTTGGCCAGGGCCCCGGCAGGCAGGGCTGCCGGCGCGGGTCCCTAATTTCCTATTCACGATGTCCAAGAGCGGCCCCGCCTTCCCCCGCTTACGCGGGCATTGGGCGGGCAAGCCCGCCGCCGCGCCAAATGGCGGAACGGCGGGGGTTTAGAACGTATATAGTACGATATGGGACTGTTGTCAAGGGCTATCGGACATATTTCCCGTTTCTATCGTTGACGCCACAAACTCTAAATCTAGCATTGACTACAAGTTCACCACTCATCTCGGCTTGCCTTTGTTTCGCTGGTTTTTTGCCGATTGTTCCATGTCCGCAAGCCCGCCGAGAAATACCGGCGGCCGGTCGGGAAATTCGGCGACAAGCCGCAGGCGTCCGCCCATGGCTTCGACGTAACTCCGCAACGTCGAAAGCAGAAGATCGCTGCGCTTTTCCAGGCGTGACACGCCCTCCTGCCCCACGCCAATAAACTCCGCCATGCGCTGCTGCGTCAGTTCATGGGCGCGGCGCAGGTCGCGCAACGACAATTCCTCGGCAATCAGTTCGGAGGCGCGCGCCTCGATCCTGCGGCGGCGGGTTGCGCCGACCTTCTTCATCTTGTCCTTTAGTCGCGTAGCCATGGCTACCTCCTTTTTTTCTTCGCAATGCGCGCAAGATGTTCATCGAACCGCGCATCGGCTTTTTTAATAAGCTGCCTATAGAAGCGCTTTTCGCCGACGCCTGATTTATCGCCGCAAACCAGAAGGACGGCTTCGCGTCGCGGATCGAAGGCAAAAGCCACGCGCCACACCCCATCGCCGGCATTGAAGCGCAGCTCTTTCATATTGGCGTGGCGCGACCCATTCAGGGTATCAACGCGCGGACGGCCAAGCGTCGGTCCGCATTCCTCAAGTAGGCGTGCATGCGCCAGCAATTCGTCCTGTACGGCCTGGCAAGTCATCGAACTCGGGCTCGGGCTCGGGCTCGGGCTCGGGCTCGAAGGCCTCGTGAAACAGGATAGTCCAACTCATATTTCATTATGCCATGAAATACATATGTTGTCAAAGACATAATCGGTGGCCTTGACGCGGCACCTTGGACCCGTCGTATTTGACGCATATACCTGAGCCGGGCTGTTTCACGTTGTTGCGTATTACTCGCGGCACCACCAGGGCCATCCAATCGCTTGCTTCCCTGGATCGCCCGGACTGCGCCCTGCCTTCGCCGAAGCGAAGCCGCTTCGGCTTCGCGCAGGCAGGCGGGCGATGACGAAT
>Ga0209399_10000501_pt1 | contig 23624 bp, 20 predicted proteins | sample OV2TP3_FD_184130 | JGI IMG/M metagenome (GOLD analysis project Ga0209399, IMG submission 184130) | Hot spring microbial communities from Beatty, Nevada to study Microbial Dark Matter (Phase II) - OV2 TP3 (SPAdes) (version 3) | ecosystem: Environmental > Aquatic > Thermal springs > Hot (42-90C) ... | reverse complement strand
GTCAGCCCCCACAGCACCAAGCCCGTCACCACACAACCCACGAGTCCTGCGGGTGTGGTCCAGTGACGGAGTGCGCGCGACATCCCCAGCCCCAACAGCCCAAACGCCCACGCGGTCAGGAGCAGCTCGGGCAGCAGGAGGCGGAGGTCCTGTCCCACGCCGGCGATCACGATGCTCCTCCCACCAGCCGCAACAAGAACGCCAGACTCGCAGCCTGCAAGCGCAACACCGACCACGGATAGAGCCCGATGAACGCAATCAGGAGGAGGAGTGGCACGAGCGTGACCAGTTCGCGTCGCGTCATATCCGGCAGCGCGTGCCAGCGGGGGTTGCGGGGCCCGAGGAGCACTCGTTGGAGCATCAGCAGCATGTAACCGGCGGTCAGCACAATCCCCACGATGGCCAAGGCTGTGATGAGCTGCTGAGTGGGAAATGCCCCGAGGAGACTGAGGAACTCGCTGACGAAGCCGCTTAATCCCGGGAGCCCTAACGAAGCGAGGGCGAAAAACGTGAGCAACCCGGCGTAGAGCGGAAGATGCGCTCCCAATCCTCCGAACGCGGTGAGGTCGCGGGTGTGGGTGCGATCGTAGAGGACACCGACAAGGAAAAACATCCCGCCGGTAATCAGCCCGTGACTGACCATCTGCAGGAGCCCGCCTTGCAAGCCCGTCTCGGTCAAACTCGCCAGTCCCAACAGGACAAATCCCATGTGGCTGACACTCGAATACGCCACGAGCCGCTTGAAATCCGTTTGCGCCATCGCGACGAGCGCCCCGTAGAGAATGTTGATGAGGGCGAGGATCGCCATCGCCGGCACAAACCAGCGCGCCCCGTCGGGGAACAAGGGATAGCTAATCCGAAAGAACCCGTAGCCGCCCATTTTGAGCAGCACCCCGGCCAGGAGCACGCTGATCGGCGTGGGGGCATCCACGTGCGCATCCGGCAACCACGTGTGGAAAGGAAACACCGGCACTTTAACCGCGAAGGCCAGGAAGAAAGCGAGGAAGAGCACCTGCTGCAAGCCGAGGGGAAAATCGGCGCCAGCGCGCTCGCGCAAGGCGATGAGATCGAAGGAGCCGGTGTGCAGGTACACTGCCAAGATGCCCAACAGCATCGCGAGGCTGCCGGCGAGGGTATAGAGGAAGAACTTCATCGCCGAGTATTCGCGCCGCCCACCGCCCCAAATCCCGATGAGGAAGTACATCGGCACGAGCACCACTTCCCAGAAGATGTAGAACAAGAAGAGGTCGAGCGCGACAAACGTACCGAGCATCCCGGTCTCCAGCAGCAGGTACAGGACGAAATACTCTTTGACGCGCTCGGTGATGCCGAGGGATCCCACGCAGGCCAGAAACGCCAGGAGCGCGGTGAGGAGGACCAGCGGCAGGCTGATGCCATCAATGCCGAGGTGATACCAGATGTTGACCGCGGGAATCCAGGGACGGAGCTGCTCCAGTTGCAGGGTCGCCTCACCTGCCTCGAACTGTGTCAGCAGCCCCAGACTGAGCAACAACGTCAGGCCAGTGGTGACGAGCGCGATCCGCTGCATCCGCTGGACCGCGGTGCGTGGACACCGCAAGATGACCGCTGCGCCGATCAGCGGCGCAAAGACCACCCAGTTGAGATTGCCCCATAACCAACTCACGCCATCACCTCTGAAAGCCTGTGGTCAGACACCTGCTGTGTACCCATGGTACACCGGGTCGTTACAGACTGACGACGGGTTACGTCCACAACACATACAACGCCATGCACAGCGCTCCGGTCAACGCGATGAGCAAGTAGTGCTGCACAAACCCGCTCTGCACCAGACGGCCGGTGCGCCCACACCAGCGGATCGCAACCGCCAGGCCGTTGACCAGACCATCCACGACGTAGCGATCGAAGCGCTCTTTCCACCGACTCAGGCGTAAGCTGGCCAAGCCGGAGTGATCCACCAACCGATCAATCACCCGCTGATCCACTTGATACAGCCACTGCGTCATCGCGCGCAGCGGCCTCACGAGCGCCTCCTCATAGAGCTCATCCACAGCGTACTTGTGAGCCACCATCGCGTAGACCGGCTGCCACCAACGCCACAGCGCTGGGGACAGGCGCGGTGTCAGCGTGGTGTAACGCGCGCCAGCCACCAGCAGCGCTCCGAGTGCCCCGACGGTGGTGAGTCCCGCCAGCCCCCACGAGACCGCAGGCGTGTTCTGCGGTGCGTGCGCGGAGGACAGCCATGATTGTAACCCGTGGTGCATCAGCGGTGAGCCGACCAGTCCCACGCCGGCGGCGCCGATCGCGAGGAGGACCAGCGGTCCTGTCATCACACGCGGAGATTCGTGAGGATGCGCGGCACTGCGGGGTGTTCCCAGAAACGTGAGTGTAAACAGGCGCATCATGTAGAAGGCGGTCAGCACACTCGTGACGACGAGTGCGCTACCAATCAGCGGATGGTGCAGGGCAAACGCTGTCACGAGGATTTCATCTTTGCTCCAGAAACCACTGAACGGTGGAATGCCACTGATCGCGAGTGTCCCCACGAGCATCGTGAGACACGTCAGCGGCATGGTGCGGCGTAACCCCCCCATCGCCAGGAGTTCTTGCGTGTGCAGCGCATGGATGACGCTGCCCGCGCCTAAAAAGAGCAGCGCCTTAAACCACGCGTGCGTGGTGAGGTGAAAAATGCTGGCCACCGAACTCCCGACGCCCAGCGCCGCCATCATGAATCCGAGTTGGCTGATCGTCGAATAGGCGAGGACTCGCTTGATATCAGTCATCACGCAGGCGATCGTGGCGGCGAAAAACGCGGTTGCTGTGCCGACGATTCCCACCACGGCTAACGTCTGCGGGGCCGCGGCAAACAGGGGAAAGGTCCTGGCGACGAGATAGACCCCTGCCGCGACCATCGTCGCTGCGTGGATCAGTGCACTCACCGGGGTGGGGCCTTCCATCGCATCCGGCAACCACACGTGCAGCGGTAGTTGTGCGGATTTGCCCACCGCGCCAGCAAAAATGCCCAGCGTGATCGCTGTCAGGAGCAGCGGCGAGACGGTGGCGGCTACCTCAGGCAAGGCCTCAAAGTGGAGGGTCCCTGTGGTCCAGTACAACGCGAGGATCCCCAGGAGTAACCCGGTGTCACCGATGCGGGTGGTGATGAAGGCCTTCTTGCCGGCGAGCGCGGCCTCGGGTTTCTCAAACCAAAAACTGATCAGCAAGTACGAGCCGAGACCGACCAGTTCCCAACAGAGAAAGAGGAGGACGAACCCATCGGCCAGCACCAAGCCGAGCATCGCGGCGCAAAACAGCGACATGTAAGCAAAGAAGCGACTGAAGCGCGCCTCCTCAGCCATGTAGCCGACGGAGTAGATGAGGATGAGTGTCCCAATGAGTGACACGACGCTGAGCATCACCGCCGTGAGCGGATCGGCTTGGAGGCCGAGGACGAGCGGTGCGTGATCGCCCATCGCCCAGACGAATCGCCAGGCGAGCGTCTCGCCAGCGAGGAGCGCCCGCCAGACGACGAGGGAGCCGGCGATGGCGATACCCATCGCACCAATGGCCACCCACGCGCTCGCCCTGTGGAGGCGGCGGCCCACGAGCAGTAACACCACAAACGCGAGCGCGGGGGCAAGCGGAATGAGGAGGAGTGCCACGGTTAGCCCTTCAACAGGTGCAGGTCATCCGCCCAGATGGATTTGGCTTGGCGATAGACGGTGAGGATAATCGCTAAGCCCACCACGGCTTCACAGGCAGCGAGCGCGATGATGAATAAAGCGACCACTTGACCCTCGCCGCGCGCGTCGAGTAGCCGGGCGGTCGCCACCACGTTGAGATTCGCGGCATTGAGCATTAACTCAATCGCCATCAAGATGGCCACGGCATTGCGGCGCGTCAACACGCCGTAGAGGCCGAGGCAGAAGAGGGTGGCACTGGTGATGAACCATGCCGCCAGGGGCATTAGGACATGGGGCGCCGTTGGGCGCTGATGGCAATCGCGCCGATGAGGCAGGCCACGAAGAGGATGGAGATCAACTCAAATGGCAACAGATACGACGTCACCAGCGTGCGTCCAACCGTTGCCACCGGCACACGCGGCTGTGGTGCCGCCAGTTGATCCCACGGAATCGCGACCGTCACGCGCACGAGGAGAATCCAGACCGCCAGCGTGATGAGGGCCGCGGGTAGACGCTGCCGGTTGGCCTGCGGAATCGTGGGATCGCCAAACCCCGTCGTCAACATGATCGCAAAGGCGATCAAGGTGAGGATCGCCCCCACGTAAATGAGGATCTGGGCGACGGCCAAGAAATCCGCGGCGACCACGAAATACAAGCCGGCGACACTGAGGAGCGAGAGCCCGAGGGCGAGCGCACTGTGGAAGAGCTGCCGTCCCGTTACCACGCGCAGACCCGCCACCACCGCCAACACAGCGCACCCATAATTCACCCAGGGAAGCCATTGCGTTAAGTCAGGCGTCATTCGTCTCCCATCATGCAGCGGGGCATCATAACACGGACAAGGGGGACCGACTACCCGGTTTGGTGATGGGCCACCCTTCCTTGCAGAGGGGACATTGGGCCGGTCGGAAATTCTCCATGCGGAGGCTCACTAAACTCTCCAGACGCAAGCGCCCAAACCGCGTGCGCCCCCCGCTGCGATCCACGATCGTGCCGACACCGACGAGGTGCGTTTTCGTGCGGCGACAGAGCGTCATGACCTCGCGCACCGAATCGCCGGTGGTGATGACGTCTTCGACGATCAAGACGCGCTCGCCGCGCGTCAGGGCGAACCCGCGTCGCAGATCCATCCGATCGCGGGAACGCTCAGTAAAGATCGCCCGCGCCTTCAGCAGCCGCGCCACTTCGAACGCCACCACAATCCCTCCCACGGCCAACCCGATGACTGTCTGGGGACGCGCGCGCCGAAACCGTCGCGCCAGCTCCCGGCAGACTTGGGCCGCAAGGTGCGGATGCTGGAGGAACAACGCGCACTGAAAGTAGTGCCCACTGTGCAGTCCGGAGGAGAGCTCATAGTGGCCGCGTAACAGTGCATTCGTCTGGCGAAAAATATGGAGGAGCCGATCTCGTTCAACGCGCATCGCGCATCTCCTCGAGCACCGCGGAGACGACGGCCTGCGGATCCCGCGCCTCCACAATCGGCCGACCCACGACGAGAAAATCCGCACCGGCACGCAGGGCTGCCCGTGGGGTGAGGGGGGCAGTGTGATCATCGCGCCCGCCGTCCGCAGAGCGAATGCCGGCTGTCACCAGGCGCATCCGCTGCCCGCACAGAGCCCGGACGCGCGCGACGAAGGCCGGTGGCACCACCAGGCCATCGAGCTGGGCCTCTTGGGCTGCCCGGACACGTGACAGCACCACCGCTGGATCATCCACCTCGGCGTCACTGGTGAGCTGGGTCACCCCCAGGAGCAGCGGAGGCGGATGGGCGATGGCCTCCCGCGCGGCGTGCAGCATGCGTTGCCCCCCCTGCACGTGCAGGGTGAGCATCTGGACTTGGTGCTGGCGTGCCGCCACGCACGCACGCGCTACCGTCGAAGGGATGTCGTGAAATTTCACATCCAAAAAGACGTTTCCTCCCGCGCGATGGACCAACGCAATGGCCGCTGGCCCTGCGGCGGTAAAGAGGATGCTCCCAATTTTAAACCAGAAGATCCGGGGACGCAATATGTGGACGAGCTGCCGGGCCGCCGCGAGCGAGGGCACATCCAGCGCGACGATGAGGCGCTCCCGCGCGGCGAGGTGGTGGGCGGGCGGTGTCGTGGTCCTGCGCTCAGTTTTGGAACGTCCCAATGAGATCACGGATGCGTGTCATCCTATGACGAATCAGGTAGGCTGTCAACCCTGTCGCGATGCGGGCGGCGGCTCGCGGGTTCGTCCAATGGGCGGTACCGATCTCCACCGCGGCCGCACCGGCAATCAAGTACTCGAGCGCATCCTCGGCGCGCATGATGCCCCCCGCCCCGATGACCGGGATCGGTGTGCGGCGCGCGACCTCCCACACGCGCCGGAGGGTGAGCGGGCGAATGGCCGGACCACTGAGGCCGCCCGTCGGCAGCGCGAGTTTTGAGCGACGCCTCCCCACATCAATCGCCATCCCAGTGTACGTGTTCCCGATGACGACTGCATCTGCGCCACCGTCGGCAGCCGCCTGTGCGATCGGCACGATCTCCGTGACATCCGGTGTCAGTTTCGCCAGCAGCGGCAGCATCGGTACGGCGGCCCGCGCGCGTTGGAGGACACGGCGGGTGGTGTCGGCATCGTGCGCGACGAGTGCTGGCCGCGGCGTACCCGCGTGCGGGAGATTCGGGCACGATAGGTTGAGCTCCACTGCGGTCACTCCCTCGAGCCGACTGACGGCTTGCAGTAACTGGTCCCACTCCTCGAGCGTCTCACCCAACACGCTCACGATACAGGGCAGCCCACAGGTGCGTACGGCCGGCCACTGCTCGCGCACGAACGCGGTAATCCCCATGTTCTGGAGGCCAACGCAGTTGAGCATCCCACTCGGCGTCTCCACGAGTCGTGGCGGCGGATGACCTGTCCGTGGTTGCACCGTCAACGTCTTAAGGACGACTGCCCCGAGGTGTTCACGCCGCAGGTACGGCAGGAATTCGAGTCCATAGCCCACGGTTCCCGCGGCGGCCAGGAGTGGCGAGGGCAAGCGCAGTCGGCCCAGCGTCGTGGAGAGATCTGGGGTCATGCGGTGCTCGGGGTGCGGCGGTAGAACTCGACTAGGCGCGTGATTTCCTCGCGCTGCGGTGGTGAGAGTTCCTCGAACACCACGCCGTAGTCCTGTGAGCGGGCCAGGCTCGAGGCGCGCACCCAGCAGATGCGGCCGATCGCTCGAAGAGGAGCGGTGATCGTCGGCAACAACAGTTGAAGTTCCAGGGGAGTCCCGAGCGGATACCGTTCCGCATGCGTGAAGCCGGCTCCGCCAGCACCCAGATCGCGCAGGGTAGCCAACTGCCACTGCCCGACCGGCTCGCTGAGGGGGCGGAACTTCACCAGACAGTGGGTCTCGATGCGTGGCGTGTGGCGACGTTCCTCAGTGGTTTTCGTCATGGGGTGAGGCGACCCCTGAGCAGGCGGTGGGATGGTGATACGCTTGCAGGGACCGGACACCGAGTTGGCGCTTGAGCCATGTCTCGATACCTTGGACACACGCCTGCGCCCCCGGCAGCGTCGTGACACACGGAATGCCATACGCAGTGGCGAGTGACCGAATTTTGATTTCATCCGCTCGCGGCCGACGACCGCTCGGCGTATTGATGATCCACTGGATCTGACCACTCTTGATCGCATCCAAGATGTTCGGACGCCCTTCATGAATCTTGAGAATCGGTGCGACGGCGATGCCTTGTTGCCGCAGTGCCTTCGCGGTCCCTTGGGTCGCGATGATGTGGAATCCGAGGTCGTGGAGGCGCTTGGCTACCAACGCGATGGCGCGTTTGTCTTTGTTCTTAACGCTTAAAAACACGTGGCCCTGTGTCGGGAGTTGCTGTCCTGCCGCGATCTGCGACTTGAGAAACGCGCTCCCAAATTCTTCATCTAACCCCATGACTTCGCCCGTCGAGCGCATCTCAGGGCCGAGCAAGATATCCACGCCGGCAAAGCGCACGAAGGGGAACACCGACTCTTTGACCGCGACGTGTTTGAGCTGGACCTCAGCGGTGAATCCCAGCTCGTCTAGGCGCTTACCCACCAGCACTTGTGCCGCGAGTTTCGCCAGCGGGACACCAATCGCCTTCGACACAAAGGGAATCGTGCGCGAGGCGCGCGGGTTGACTTCGAGGACGTAGACGCGATCGTCGCGGATGGCCAGTTGCGCGTTCATCAGCCCGACGATGTGGAGTTCGCTCGCTAAGGTGTGGACCACCCGACGGATATCATCAAGCAGCTCATCACTCAAGGTGTAGGGCGGGAGTACCATGGCGCTATCGCCTGAGTGGACGCCGGCTTCCTCGATGTGCTCCAAGATGCCACCGACGACAAACTGGGTGCCGTCGCCGATGAGATCGACATCCACTTCGATGGCATCTTCGAGGAACTTGTCCACCAAAATCGGGCGACGGGGAGACCCTTGGGTCGCCTGTTGCATGTAGGTCAGGAGTTGCTCGTCGTCGTAGACAATTTCCATCGCGCGCCCACCGAGGACATACGAGGGTCGCACGAGACACGGATACCCAATACGATGAGCGATTTGTACGGCGTCCTGTGCGGTGGTTGCCAAGCCATGCGGCGGTTGCAGGAGGCCCAGCCGTGTGAGCATCGCGCTAAATTTCTGACGATCCTCCGCCTCGTCAATGTGCACCGGCGTCGTTCCGAGAATTGGTACGCCGTAGCGTTCCAGTCCCACGGCCAAATTGAGTGGTGTCTGCCCACCAAATTGGAGAATGACCCCATGCGGCTGTTCGCGATCCACGATGTGGAGGACATCTTCCAGTGTCACCGGCTCGAAGTACAAGATGTCGGAGGTATCGTAGTCGGTGGACACCGTTTCAGGATTCGAGTTCACCATGATCGTCTTGTAGCCGAGCGCCTTGAGGGCAAACGCCGCGTGGACGCAGCAGTAGTCAAATTCAATCCCCTGCCCAATGCGATTAGGGCCACCACCCAGGATCATCACTTTTGGGGTGGAGGTCGTTTGCGTGAGTCGGGGGTCGGGAGTCGTGGGTCGCGTGGAGCCGACGGACGTGGGCTGACGTTCGTACGTCGAGTAGTAGTACGGTGTGTAGGCCTCGAACTCCGCCGCACAGGTGTCCACCAGAGCGTACTGCGGGACCACGCCTAGCCGTTGACGGGTCTCACGCACCGCTGGCTCGGTCGTGTGCCACACGGTCGCGAGCTGCTGATCGCTAAAGCCTGCCTGTTTGGCCTGATGCATGAGCGTTGACGTCACCGCATCGAGCGACGACACCTCGGTGAGGCGCTGTTCCACGGCGATGAGCTCGCGCAGTTGGGCAAGGAACCAGCGATCAATCTTGGTCAGCTCGTAGAGCTCGTCCACGTTCACCCCCAACCGCAGTGCATCACCCAGGTAGAAGATGCGCTCGGCATTGGGCGTAATGAGTTTCTCGCGGAGTTGCTCAAGCGATAGGCGTTGATGGTTGACCGACTCCAGCCCTGCACGATGCACCTCAAGTCCACGCAGACCTTTCTGCAGGGCCTCTTTAAAGGTGCGCCCAATGGCCATCGTTTCTCCCACCGACTTCATCTGCGTCGTCAGTGTCGGATCGGCGCCGGGGAATTTTTCGAAGGCAAACCGTGGAATTTTGACAACGCAGTAGTCGAGCGTTGGTTCAAAACAGGCCGGCGTTTTCTGCGTGATGTCATTGGGTAGTTCATCCAACGTGTAGCCGACCGCGAGCTTCGCCGCAATTTTGGCGATGGGAAACCCCGTCGCCTTCGAGGCCAGGGCCGATGACCGTGAGACGCGCGGATTCATCTCAATGGTCAGCATTTGCCCAGTCTCGGGATGGACGGCGAACTGGATGTTGGAACCGCCGGTCTCGACGCCAATCGCCCGAATGATGCGGATGGCAGCATCCCGCATGCGTTGGTATTCCTTGTCGGTGAGCGTCTGCGCCGGAGCCACCGTGATGGAGTCCCCTGTATGCACGCCCATGGGATCGACATTCTCGATGGAGCAGACAATGACGACGTTATCTTGACGGTCCCGCATCACCTCGAGCTCAAATTCTTTCCATCCCACCACAGATTTCTCGACGGAAATCTGGTGAATCATGCTGAGCTCAAGGCCTTGATGCGCGAGGCGTTCAAGATCTTCAGGATTGTAGGCAATGCCACCACCAGTACCTCCCAGCGTAAAACTTGGTCGGATCACACAGGGATAACCGATGTCATCAGCGGCGGCTCGCGCCTCCTCAACGGTATGGACGTAGTGACTGCGCGGAACGTCCAGATCAATACTGCGCATCACTTGGGCAAAGAGCTCACGGTCCTCCGCGCGACGGATGACCTCGACGGTGGCACCGACCAAGTGGACGCCGTATCGCGCCAGCACTCCCCGTTCGGCCAACGCCACGGAAAGGTTGAGGCCTGTTTGTCCCCCCAGCGTTGGCAAGAGGGCATCGGGACGCTCGTGCTCGATGATCTGTTCGAGGAACTCGACGGTCAGCGGCTCGATGTAGGTCTGATCGGCCATCTCAGGATCCGTCATGATCGTCGCGGGATTGGAGTTGACTAACACGAGCTCGTAGCCTTCTTCTTTCAGCGCCTTGCAGGCCTGCGCGCCAGAGTAATCGAACTCACACGCCTGGCTGATGATGATCGGCCCGCTACCGATGATCAGGATCTTGTGCAAGTCCGTGCGTTTGGGCATCGGCGGTTAGAACAGTTCCATCTGCTGCTCGCTTACCAACGCTGGTGCATCCTGGCCAAACAGCTCGATCGTGCCGTACGCTCCATCGTAGCCGGGCGCGATGTGGACGCGCCCCTCGCGCACGCGGAGGATCCCCTCGGCAATTTTCGGTGGACAACTCCGTGTGAGGAGCTCGGCGGGCACGTGGAGCAAGATGTCCAATTCCGGACCCAAGCGCTGGAGGATGTTGAGATATTCGCGCTCGACGCTCGCGCTCTGCTTGCCAACGCCCAGCGCATCAGCTACGATTTCATCGAGCGGAATGAGGTGGTGGACGATCGGGGCGTGCGGTGGCGTGAAATCGGCCGGTCGGTCCGCCAACATCTCCACGCGGTGCATCACACCGACGGTGACTTTCCGCCCACAGCCAGAGCACACGCCACGTTGCGCGCGCGTCTCGGCTGGCGACCAGCGTACCTGACACTTCCGGTGACCGTCGAAATGATACTTCCCTTCCGCAGGGAAAAATTCGATGGTCCCAATAAGCCGTCGTACATCGTGTGTTCTGAGCGTCTCGGCAATCGCGGCGTAGTGCAACTCGCAGTCGAACACGTTCGCTTCTCGACCGATGCGCGAGGGCGAATGGGAGTCCGAGTTTGAAATGAGGCTGACGCGATCCAGACTGCTCAAGCGCCAGTTCATCGCGGGATCCGATGAGAGGCCGGTCTCAATCGCGTAGATATGTTCGGTTTCGTCCTGGAAGCACGCCTCCAGCGCATCAAAGCCGGAGTGCGAACCAAAAAGGCTAAACCACGGCGTCCAGGCGTGGGCTGGAATGATCAGCGTCTGCGGCTCGACATCGAGGAGCAGTTTGACCATGTCTCGCGCATCGAGGCTGACGGTCGGTCGGCCATCGGCGGCGAGGTTGCCGTACCGATTCAGCACACGGTTCACCCGCGTCGCGGCCTCCAGCGTCGGCACAAACAGTAAGTTGTGAATCGTCTTGGCCACGCCCTGACGATAGAAGAGGTTGTTGACCTCCGTCGTCAGGAGAAAGTGGACGCCGCCATACTGGTAGAGTCCTGAGCCATCGGGTTGGAGCTGCTCTTGCAGCTCGCGCAACCAATCGGGATGGGTGAAGTCGCCAGTCCCCAACAGGTGGATGCCTTTCCGCTTGGCCCACAACGCCAGCGTGTTCAACTCCATCTCGGGACTCGTAGCGCGGCTGTACTTCGAGTGGATGTGCAAGTCCGCGACAAACCGCATCAGGACCTCCCGCTGACGACGCCGAGGCGCCGCAAAAAGGCTTTCGCGCGATCACCGTGCGTGGCTGTCCAGTAGATCCGATGACACACGGGGCACGTGGTGAAACGCTGCTGCGTCCGATGCACGTACGCTGGGACGCGGGATTTGACACGCGCTTTCGCGATCGGTGTCAAGGGCGTGTTGCACAGGCCGCAACGGGTGAACAGTTGCTGCGGCGACCAGCGGAGTTTCAGTTGCCGACTGAGCGCCTTGAGTTGGCGGTCCACCCCGTTGGGATCGAGATGGATCACCTGCACCAGCGCGCTGGGTGTGATGTGCCGACTGCACGTGAGAATCGTCCGCCCCTCTCGGTACGCTGCGGGATAGATGGCCTGCGGCTTTCCGCGATAGGCGACGACATCACAGCCCAGCAATCGCAACCAGCGGGCCAGGCGATCGAGCTCAGCGGTCACCAGGAAGGACCTCGGTTCAGTGCGACGCATCGAGCATGCTCGCGAATTCGCGAAACAACCCATTGGCATCATGCGGCCCGGGCGAGGCCTCGGGATGGTACTGCACACTGAGGATCCGATGCTCCGCGTGCGCAAAACCCTCGACCGTTTGATCGTTTAAGTTGAGGTGCGTCAGCGTCGTGCGTGTATCCGGAATCGTCTCAAAGTCCACCGCAAACCCATGGTTCTGTGACGTGATCGCCACGCGGCCAGTGCGGAGGTCCTTGACAGGGTGGTTGGCGCCGTGATGGCCGAACTTAAGTTTAAATGTCTTGCCGCCAAGGGCCAAGCCCAGCAATTGATGGCCAAGGCAAATGCCGAACAGCGGTAGGCGACCGAGCAGTCGTCGAATCGTCGCAATCGCATACGTCACTGCCGCAGGATCGCCCGGGCCATTGGAGAGGACTACACCGTCGGGTGCGCGTCCCATGATGTCCTCAGCCGTCGTCTGAGCTGGGACGACCGTCACGCGACAGCCAACCTCCACGAGTTGCCGCAGGATGTTGTGCTTGACGCCGAAGTCCATGACGACCACCTGGGGGTGCGGCGTGCGGTGTTCGGCGTGCGGCGCTTGGCTGCCGGCTGTCCACGTGTAGGGTTGAGCGCACGTCACAGCCGGCACCAAATCCTGCCCGACCATCTCCGGACTCCTGCGTACTGTTGTCAGGAGTTGCTGCGGAGCGTTCTCCTGCGTTGAGAGGATGCCGCGCATGGCCCCGGTGACACGCAATCGTTCGGTGAGTGCGCGCGTGTTAATACCCTGAATGCCCACGATACCATGTTGTGTGAGGTAGGCGTCGAGTGGTTGCGTCGCGCGGAAGTTGCTCATGACGGGCGAAAGCTCGCGGACGACAAAGCCCTCCACCCATGGCCGCGGCGACTCGATGTCCTCTGGGTTGACGCCGTAGTTGCCGATGTGCGGATACGTCATGACGACGATCTGACCCTTGTAGGAGGGATCGGTCAAAATTTCTTGATAGCCGCTCATCGCGGTGTTAAAGACCACTTCCCCGACAGCTGCTCCCGTCGCGCCGATGGCGTCTCCCTGAAACAGCGTCCCATCTTCCAGCAGGAGATGCGCCGTACTCATCGCGTCCCTCCATTGGCCTGATAGACCAGTCGCCCCTCACAGAGGGTGGCGACCACCTGACCCTGGAGTTGCCACCCGAGGAAGGGTGAGTTACGACTTTTCGAGCGGAAGTCTGTTTCGCGCACGGTCCACGTCGTCTGTGGATCAATCAGGGTGATGTCTGCAGGGCTCCCTGGCGTCAAGGTCCCTCCTGGCAACCGAAACGTCTGCGCGGGATTGACGGACATCAGCTCAACCAACCGATGCCAGGAGAGGCGCTCTGGCTGCACGAGCTGGGCGATCGCCAACCCCACGGCCGTTTCCAGCCCGATGATCCCGAACGGTGCGTGATCGAATTCCACCGCCTTCTCCCATGCGGGATGTGGGGCGTGATCCGTGGCAATCATGTCAATGGTCCCGTCGCACAATCCCTCGATGATCGCCTGCCGATCTACGTCGCTGCGCAGCGGCGGATTCATCTTCGCCTCGGTGCGATAGCCTTTGACGGCTTCGTCAGTCAACGTGAAGTAGTGCGGACACGTCTCGCAGGTGACCTGAATGCCGCGTCGCTTGGCATCGCGAATGAGCGCCACGGCACCGGCGGTCGAGACGTGGGCGATGTGCACATGACTGCCTGTCGCGGCGGCCAGTTCCACGTCGCGCGCGACCATTACCGTCTCAGCACTCGCCGGAATACCCCGCAGCCCCAAGATCGTCGCAACGATCCCCTCATGCATCACCCCGCCTTGCGCCAACGCAGGATCCTCTGCGTGCGAGACGATCGGTTTGCTGAGCCACTTGGCGTACTCCAGTGCACGCCGCATGAGGCCGGCATCAGCGATGGAGTTGCCGTCATCGCTAAACGCCACGACTCCTGCGGCGGCGAGGTCGGCCATATCGGTGAGTTCCTTGCCTTCTCGACGGCGCGTCACAGCGCCCAACGGGTGGACATGAATCGCTTCAGGTGACTTCTGGGCCTCCGTGACAATGAACTCGACGAGCCCAGGGCTGTCAATGGCCGGGGTGGTGTTCGGCATCGCGCAGATCGTCGTAAACCCGCCCTTCGCCGCGGCCTGCATGCCGGTCGCAATGGTTTCCGCATCCTCGCGACCTGGCTGACGCAAGTGTGTATGCACATCCACCAGGCCGGGCAGCACGAGGCAGCCGTGCGCATCCAGACGACGGGCGCCGTTGGCGGTGAGGCGCTGACCCAGCTTGGCAATCCGACCATCGCTGATCAGCACATCCATTTCCCCGTCGAGCGCCTGCGTGGGATCAATGACGCGACCACCGGTCACCAGCAGGGTGTGATTCGGCGCGCGGCGTGTCGTCATCCCGCTAACGTCCTTTCCCTTGCGAGACCACATACAACGCGGCCATCCGCACCGCTAAGCCGTTCGTGACTTGTGCCAAGATCGCGGAGTGCGGTCCATCCGCGACCTCCGGGGCCAACTCGACCCCGCGGTTCACCGGCCCGGGATGCATGATGAGGAGCCGCTCTTTCGCGTGACGCAAGCGCTCGCGCGTAATCCCAAAGCGCATCGCGTACTCACGAATGGAGGGGATCAGTTGCATCTCCTGCCGCTCATGCTGAATGCGCAGGACCATCAAGATATCGGCTCCGCGAATGGCCCTGTCCACATCGGCGGTGGCTTCGACCCCCAGCTGCTCGATGCCGACGGGTAAGAGCGGCGGCGGCCCGCAGACGATGACCGAGGCCCCTAGTTTGGTCAGCCCCCAGATGTTGGAGCGCGCGACCCGCGAATGGGCAATATCCCCGACGATGGCGACGCGTAAACCGGCCAAATGCCCAAAGTGCTCTCGCATCGTAAACAAATCCAGCAACGCTTGCGTGGGATGCTCGTGGCTGCCGTCACCAGCGTTGATAACCGCCGCGTGTGTTTGGCGCGCGATGAGATGCGGGGCGCCGGACGAGGCGTGCCGAATGACGAGGATGTCTACTTTCAACGCCTCGAGGTTCTGGACGGTGTCCAGCAGGGTCTCGCCTTTCTCGACGCTGGAGCCGCTCCCTCCCAAGTTGAGGATATCCGCGGAGAGGCGCTTCGCGGCGAGCTCAAAGGAGATGCGCGTGCGCGTCGAGGGCTCGAAGAAACAGTTGGCGACGGTTTGGCCACGCAGCGCTGGTACTTTTTTAATCGGCCGGAGCGACACATCGCGGAACGACTGCGCGGTATTGAGGAGTAAGGTGATTTCTTCGGCTGTGAGCTCTTCGAGGCCCAGTAAATCTTTTTTCTCCCACCGGTCTTGCGCCAGCGGCGCTGATTTGGTCTCGACGGGCAGCGGAGTAGTGGCGAACGGACTCATGGGGTGGTGCACTCCTCCAGCACGACTTCGTCTACGCCTTCCGACTCGATTAACCGCACGGTGACCGTTTCCGGCGTGGCGGTGGGGACGTTTTTACCGACGTAATCAGCGCGGATGGGGAGTTCCCGATGGCCGCGATCAATGAGGACGGCGAGCTCGATCTGCTGGGGACGTCCAAAGTCCATGAGGGCATCCATCGCAGCCCGAATGGTCCGGCCAGTAAACAGGACGTCATCCACGAGGACGATGGCTTGGCCATCAACGGCCGCAGGGAGTTCGGTCTGGCGCACGATCGGGTGTGCGGCAGCGGTGGATAAATCGTCGCGATACAGCGTGATGTCCAGCGCTCCGACCGGTGGCGTGTGTCCCTCGAACTGCCCGATGAGGCGCGCGAGGCGCTCCGCCAGATGCGCACCACGCGTGCGAATGCCGACGAGGAGGAGCCGCGCGCTCCCCCGGTGGTGCTCGAGGATTTCGTGCGCGATGCGGGTCAGTGCGCGACGGATGGCTTCCGCATCGAGGAGATGCGCCTTCACGATAGCGACGGACGCACCGGCTGGGACCTGGGCCTCACGGGAAGACGGGCGGGCAGACCGACCAAGTACCGGCTGTCCAGGGGCGTCGTGAGCCTGTGGGTGGGTAGGCATGAAAAAACCCGTCCTCTCTTAGACGGGTCCTACGTTGAGTGGTGGTACGCGCGCAGACATCTAGGTCTCCTTGCCAGGCTCACAGGCCTAGCGTTAAAGGATCTACTCTGGGTCAGTGTAACACAGATGCCACCCCATGTCAAGTCGAATCAACCAGAATCCCCCGATGCTTCTAACGCTGTCTCATCGTTGAGGTTCTGTGTTTTCTGACCGCGGTAGGGACACAACCCTCGCTGCGAGGCACGTGCAAACGCGATGAGGTGTTGGACCTCGGCGGACTGCGTGGTCCGCTCCAGCTCCTCCAGCGCATGCGGGATGCTGAGTCCTGAGCGGTAGAGGAGCTTGAACGCTTGCTTAATTTCCGCGCGCGCCGCTGGAGCGATCCCTGCGCGGCGTAAGCCCACCACGTTGATGCCCACCACCTGATTACGCATCGCGGCCATGAAAAAAGGGCACACATCTTGTCCGACGCCCGTCATCCCACTCAGGAGGGCTAAACGCCCAATGCGCGCGAACTGGTGGACGACACACTGGGCTGAGATGAAGGCGTGATCCTCAACGACCACGTAGCCGCCGAGGGTGCTGCTGTTGGCGATGATCACGTGGCTGCCCACGTGACAGTTGTGCCCCAGATGGGCCATCGCCATGAGGAAGCAGTGATTCCCGACGACGGTGGCGCTGCCTGGTGTGGTCCCGCGATGGATCGTGACATACTCGCGAATCTGGTTCTCATCGCCGATGCGCACATAACTGTCCTCATCGGTGAACGCGAGATCCTGCGGCCAGTGGCCGATGATGGCGCCGTAGTGGATGTGGTTGGCGCGACCGATCGTGGTGCCGCGACGGATCCACGCGTGCGGGCCGATGATCGTCTCAGCACCAACGGTCACCTGGCCCTCGATGATCGCATACGGTCCCACCTCGACGGTGGGATCGAGTGCGGCTTGGGGGTCAACGATGGCGGTGGGATGGATGCGTGACATGTCGTTACGCCGTGCTCGTCGCTTGGGGTTCGTCGTGCGTCGTGCGTGGCGCGGGGTGAAACACCACGGTGATCTCGCCACGCGAGGGGTGCGCGGTGTAGTGCGCGACTAGTTCCTCGACGGTGCCACGCCGTACCTCCTCGTGGAGCTTGGTGAGCTCTCGACAGACGGCTAAGCGCACATTGCCCAGGATCTCGCGCATGGCCTGTAACGACGCCAACAAGCGATGCGGCGATTCAAACGCCACCACGGTGCGACCCTCCTGCCGCAACTGCGCGAGGCGTGTGGCTCGCTGTCCTGCTTTCGCTGGTAAAAAACCCACGAAGGTGAATTGATCCGTCGGTAGTCCGGAGAGCACGAGCGCGCCCAGCACCGCCGAGGGACCAGGAATCCATTCGATCGGGATCCCCGCTGCAATCGCCGCGCGGATCAGCCGATAGCCCGGATCCGAGATCGCCGGCGTGCCTGCGTCGGAGACCAGCGCAATGGACGACCCGGCTTGCAACCGTTGGACCAGCTCGACGGCTCGCGCGCGCTCGTTGTGCTCGTGATAGCTGACGAGGGGCTTATGAATCTGATGTCGCGCAAGGAGCGGCTGGGTGTGACGCGTGTCTTCGCACGCGATGAGATCGGCCTGCTGCAACGTCTCGATGGCACGGCTCGAGAGATCCTGCAGATGGCCAATCGGTGTCGCCACCAGCATCAAACGACCTCCCGTGTTCCTCAAGTCCTGCTGGCTACTCAGCGGGTGTTTCCTCGTCCTCCTCAAACGCCGCGTCCTCCTCCGCTGGTTCGAATTCCTCCTCGATGGCCGGGAGTGGGCCGAGTGGAGCTGTGCCCAGCGTGTGCTGGAAATTGCGCAGGCCCGTGACCACCAATATCACCAGCACGACGGTCCACGCACAGCCGAGCACGATGCCCGTGATGGCCAAGCCGCGTCCACGGAGCTGGCCCCCTGCCTGCGCAATCTCAACGAGCGCGACGACTCCCAACACGACGGCCGCTGCCCACGCCGGGGGAAAGAAGAACAGCAGCGCACAGGTGAGACTGGCTACGGCTAACAACGACCGCTTAGTCATCGGGTTCCCTCCTTCGGTTATTCGACGGTGACACTCTTCGCGAGGTTCGGCGGTTGGTCAATATCACAGTGATTCAGTCGCGCGATGTGGTATGCCAACAACTGTAACGGAATCGCCGCCAGCAACGGCGAGAACACCTCTTCCGTCTTGGGAATGGGCAGCACGTGACGGGCCAGGCTCCGCAGCTGCTGGTCACCCGATGAGGCGATGGCGATGACATCGCCATGACGGGCGCGCATCTCCTCGATGTTGGAACGCATTTTATCGTAGATCGACGATTCGGGGGCGATGCAGACAACCGGCCAGCCCTTGCGAATCAAGGAGATCGGGCCGTGCTTCATCTCGCCGGCGGCGTAGCCTTCGGCGTGGATCAGGGGGCAGATCTCTTTGAGTTTGAGCGCCCCTTCGAGGGCCGCGGGAAAATTGTAGCGGCGCCCAAGGTAGTAAAAGTTGCGTTGTTTCGCGTAGACGCGAGCGCAGCGTTGCAGCGCTGGTTCAAGTCGCAGCGCTTCTCGGACGAGGCGCGGCAACTCCCCGAGGCGCGTCAGCAACCGTTTCCATGTGTCGCCGCCCAAGGTCCTGCGCTGCTTGGCTAGCGCCAGGGTGAGCAGGTAGAGGACGGCGAGTTGTGCGGTGTAGGCTTTCGTCGAGGCGACAGCGATTTCTGGGCCTGCGTGCGTGTAGAGCACGGCATCGGATTCGCGCGCAATCGAGGAGCCCATGACGTTACAGATGGATAAGACTTGTGCACCGTGTTCGTGGGCCAGACGCACGCCAGCGAGCGTGTCGGCCGTTTCGCCCGACTGCGTGATGGCCAACACGATCGTGTGCTGATCCAGGCGCGGGCCGCGATACCGAAACTCACTGGCCAACTCCACATCCACGGGCAGCTGCGCGTACTCCTCGAGCATGTACTCCCCGACGAGCCCGGCGTGGTAGGCGGTGCCACAACTGATGATGACGAGTTGGGTCTCGTCGTTCACGTGGCGCTCGAGGAACGCGCGCGTTCGCTGATCGAACTGGATCTCCTCGCGGTCGAGGAGCAGCCGATTCGCCAGTGTATCCGCAATCGCCTGCGGCTGCTCGTGAATTTCCTTGAGCATGAAATGGGCGTAGCCTTGCTTTTGTGCCGCCGCAACGTTCCACCGCACGTGCGTGCTGGGCCGTCGCACCTGGGCTCCATCCAACGTCGTCAACTGATAGTCCCTGGCCGTGAGCACTGCGAGTTCCCGATCGTGCACGTACACGACGCGACGCGTATGACCGAGGAGCGCTGGGACATCGCTGGCAACGAAGTGCTCGCCATCGCCTACGCCAACCACCAAGGGACTGCCGCAGCGTGCCACGATGAGTTGGTGCGGGGTGGCTTGCGCGACCAGACCGAGGGCGTAGCTACCCTCCACGGCTTGCAGGGCTTGGCGCACCGCCTCGATGAGGGGGAGTTGCTTCGCGTGCTCTTCGATGAGGTGGGCAAGCACTTCGGTGTCGGTCTGCGAACGAAACTGATGCCCCAGTCGTTGGAGGTGTGCCTTGAGCGCGGCGTAATTCTCGACGATGCCATTGTGCACGACGGCAATCCCGCCGGAGCAATCCACGTGCGGATGGGCGTTGCGCTCCGAGGGCTCGCCGTGCGTGGCCCAGCGCGTGTGGCCGATACCGATGGTGCCAGCAAGCGTGGTGCCTTTCAGCTCGTCTAGCAACTCTTTCAGTTTCCCTGGCCGCCGCCTGACCATGAGGGTGTTGCCGTTGAGGAGGGCAACCCCTGCTGAGTCATACCCACGGTATTCCAGGCGCGAGAGGGCGTCCAGCAGCATGGGGAGCGCTGGATGTTTGCCGACGTAGCCGACGATACCGCACATGCCTTACCGCCTCCGATAGATGATGCGACCACCCACAATCGTTTGCTGGACACGCAAGCGACGATCGAACACCACGAGATCGGCATCTTTACCGACGGTGAGCGAGCCTTTGCGCTGCGCGAGGCCCAGTACGCGTGCCGGATTCAAGCTCGCGGTCCGCACCGCCGCTGGTAGTGTCGCATCGGTAAACTGCCGCAGATGCTTCACCGCTGCGATCATCGTCAGTCGCGTGCCAGCCAGTTTGCCGCGGAACTGCCCCCGCCGTAGTCCAAACGACGGATCGTCGCTCACCGCGAGCGCGCGCGTCGAATCCGTCACCAACACCAGCCGCTCGGGACCAAGCAAGCGATAGAGCAGCTTCACCGTCGTGGGATGGAGATGTTTGCCATCCACTAAGAGCATCACCATCACCCGCGGATCCTCCAAACAGGCACCGATCGTGCCGGGGCGTCGCTGATGCGGAGATCCCATTTTATTCCACAGATGGGTCGCACAGTGAACACCCGCTGCGATGCCGCGTTTGGCTGCGTCGTACGAGGCGGCGGTGTGGCCATACGAGACGGCAACGCCTCGACGGCTCCAAAAGCGAATCGCCGCTGTCGCGCCTGGCATCTCCGGCGCGAGGGTGACGAGGCGAATCCGTCGCTGACTGACGTCCCACAGACGAGTGCATTCGCGAATGGTGGGCCAGCGAATCCCTGCGAGGCTGAGGGCTCCAGCTTGTCGTGGGTTGACCCACTGGCCTTCGAGATGAAAGCCCAGCAGCTGTGCCCCGCGCAGCCTTGTCAAGGCACTCCACCCCGCCAACCGCTGCTGCAATCTCTGCGGCGCGAGTGGTCCGATTGTGGCGACAAACGCTGTCGTGCCGCCGCGAGGCTCTCGTCGCGTCAGCCGCTCAGGTTCCCCCCACAGGTGCAAATCAATGAACCCTGGCGCAATGTAGTACCGGCCTCCCGTGCGCCGACGGTGCACCGCGATGATTCGTCCGTGGTGAAGCTGCACCTCGCCGTTGATAATCCGCGTGGGCAAAATCAGCTTACCCCGGAGCCTCATCACAGCAAATAACCAAGTACCACATTCCCACCACCAAACAAGCTCCCACTGTTCATCCCTAAACTCCCCACGGCTGTCTGGTGATTGGTGCTCGGTGCGTGGGGGTTATTTGGCGCTTGGGATTTGGTCATGGGTGTTTGTCTCTGTAACAGACGACCCCGAAAACTCCCCTCCGGGTTCAAATCCCTGCTCACGCAAGGAAAAACGACCCCGACGGGATTTGAACCCGTGCCGAGGGCTCGAAAGGCCCTTGTCCTAGACCAGGCTAGACGACGGGGTCTCATGTCGCTTCCCCCCACTACCTGTTGGGCGATCCGCAGGGCAGCGTGCGCTTATGTTTCTGTTTTCTCCTCGGACGGCCCAGGGGCTGGTGCTGGTTCTTCCTCTTCGACCGGGACGCGGGCGATCGAGATCACGCGATCTTTGCCTTTGAGCGCCATGATGCGCACCCCTTGCGCGATGCGGCCGGTCTCGCGGATATCCTTGACCGGGCAGCGCACCGTCATCCCCTCTTGCGTGACCAGCATCAGCTCATCGTGGTCGGTCACCGCCTTGGCTCCGATGACCGGACCGTTCTTCTCCGTCACCTTGATGTTGGTCACCCCTTGGCCACCGCGGTGCTGACCGCGGTACGCATCGAACTCGCTGCGTTTCCCGTAGCCGAGCGCGGTGACGGTCAAGAGCGTCGTCTTCGGCCGCACGATTTCCATCGTCATGACACGATCCTTGCCGGTCAAGGTGATCCCCTTGACCCCACGGCCAGAGCGCCCCACCTCGCGCACCTGTTTGACGGGAAAGCGAATGGCCTTGCCGTGATGCGTGACAAGGACGAGTTCGTCGTCTTCCTGAGCCGACTCGACGGTGATGAGTTCGTCGCCGGTATCCAGGGTGATCGCGATGATGCCGGCCTTGCGTGGATTGGCGTAGGCCTCGAGTTTGGTCCGCTTGATGACGCCGTGCCGTGTTGCCATGATCAACGCGAGCTTGGGATCGAACTCCTTGACCGCGACGAAGGTGGAGAGCCGTTCCTGTTGACTGAGGCTGAGGAGATTGACGATCGCCTTGCCCTTGGCCTGCCGACTCGCTTGCGGAATTTCGTGGACTTTGAGCCAGTAGACTTTCCCCGTCGTCGTAAAGAAGAGCAGGTAGTCATGCGTGGAGGCGATGAAGAGGTGCTCCACAAAATCTTCCTCGCGGGTTTCCATCGCCGTGACGCCGATGCCGCCGCGGCGCTGCTTGCGGTAGGCCGAGACCGGCAACCGCTTGCTGTAGCCCGCATGGCTGATGGTCATGACCACGTCTTCCTCAGCGATGAGGTCCTCAACGTCAATCTCCTCCACTTCAGCGACGATCTCAGTGCGTCGGTCGTCGCCGTAGCGCTCTTTGAGTTGCCCCAGCTCCTCGCGCACGACCCCCATCAGTTTCGTGGGGCTCGCCAAGATGGTCTCGAAGCGCTCAATGTCTTTGATGAGCTGCAGATACTCCGCATCAATCTTCTCGCGCTCGAGGGCTGTCAGGCGCTGGAGCTGCAACTCCAGGATCGCCTGCGCCTGGCGCTCGCTAAACTCGAATTGCTTGACCAGGCCTTCCTTGGCCTCTGCGGGCGATTTCGAGGACCGGATGAGTTTGATAATGGCATCGAGATGTTTGATCGCGAGTTTATAGCCCTCGAGAATATGGGCGCGCTCTTGGGCTTTCGTCAACTCATACTGCGTGCGTCGTCGGATCACCACCCGCCGATGCTCCACGAACACCTCCAGGAGCTCCTTCAGTGTGCACACGCGCGGCCGTCCGTGGACGAGCGCGAGCAGGATCACCCCAAAGGTCGTTTCAAGCTGGGTGTGTTTGTAGAGCTGGTTGAGGACAATTTGAGCGATCGCATCGCGCTTGAGCTCGACGACCACGCGCAAGCCATCTTTGTCCGATTCATCGCGGATGTCGGCAATCCCCTCGATTTTTTTGTCGCGGACCAGGTCGGCGATCGTCGTGAGGAGTGTCGCTTTGTTGACTTGGTAGGGTAGTTCCGAGACGATGACGCACTCCTTGGCGCCCTTGCGCTCTTCGACGTGGGCCTTGGCGCGCACTTTGAGCGAACCGCGTCCCGTCGTGTAGGCATCGCGAATGCCGGCGCGGCCACAGATGATGCCACCCGTCGGAAAATCAGGGCCTTTGATGGTCTTCATGAGCTCTTTCACGTCGGTCTCAGGGCTCTCGATGAGCTTCGTGAGTCCATCAATGATCTCCCGGAGATTGTGGGGCGGGATATTCGTCGCCATCCCGACGGCGATGCCGCTGGAGCCATTGATGAGGAGTTGTGGGATCGCCGCCGGTAGCAGACGTGGCTCTTGCAGTGATTCATCAAAATTGGGGCCAAAATCCACCGTGTCTTTTTCGAGATCCGCGAGCAGCTCCTCTGCCAACCGATCCAGGCGCGCCTCCGTGTAGCGCATGGCCGCCGGCGCGTCGCCGTCCACGGAACCGAAGTTGCCCTGCCCATCCACGAGGGGATAGCGCATGGAAAAATCTTGC